>Ga0316613_10000094_pt1 | contig 122761 bp, 98 predicted proteins | sample OWC_soil_day10_C_2_FD_207647 | JGI IMG/M metagenome (GOLD analysis project Ga0316613, IMG submission 207647) | Wetland soil microbial communities from Old Woman Creek delta, Ohio, United States - OWC_soil_day10_CT_b | ecosystem: Environmental > Terrestrial > Soil > Wetlands | place: USA: Ohio...
ATGCATCCACTTTCTGGATGCAAAGCATTAAAATGGGTTGAATAACTAAATATTCCACTTGTTCAAACGTATTTTGCACTTCGTTGCCAATGATTCTTTGTAATATTGCAATGTGAAACTATAACATCGACAAAAATGAAGAATAAGTTTGCGTTACTGATAGTAACCTTTTTCCTCTTTTCGGCTTTTAAAGCGGATAAGCCGGTAATTACAATTTTTATGATTGGCGACTCGACCATGGCGAATAAAAGTCTGACTGGAAGCAATCCTGAACGGGGTTGGGGGCATGTGTTGCCGGGCTTCTTTAGTGAAGACATTGTGATCGATAATCATGCTCAGAATGGGCGTAGCTCCAAAAGTTTTATAAGTGAAGGGAGATGGGAGAAGGTTATCTCTCAAGTGAAGAAGGGGGATTATGTATTCATTCAGTTTGGGCATAACGATGAGAAGAAGGATAGCATTCGACATACTGAACCGGGAACGACGTTTGATGCAAATCTGCGTCGGTTTGTAAACGAAACGAGAGCAAAAGGTGGTATACCTGTGCTTTTTAACTCTATTGTTCGTCGCAACTTTGTTCGTCCACAAGATGAGGAGATTAATAAGGATACTCGTAAGGTACCGGGACAGGATGTTCTTCCTCAGGAAGGCGAAAAGCTGTTTGATACACATGGGGCTTATCTGGAATCTCCACGTAATGTGGCTAAAGAGTTAGGAGTGGCTTTCGTGGATATGAATAAAATTACTCACGACTTGGTGGAGAATCTGGGGCCGCAAGAGTCGAAGAAGCTTTTCATGTGGATACCAGCCAATACGATACCTGCTATACCACAGGGGCGTGAAGACAATACTCATTTAAATATATATGGTGCCCGTGTAGTAGGTGGTTTGGCTGTTGATGCTATTGCGAAAGAGGTTCCTGCATTGGCTAAGTATGTGCGGCATTACGATTTTGTGGTGGCTAAAGATGGTAGTGGCGACTTCTTCACTGTGCAGGAAGCGATCAATGCAGTGCCCGACTTTCGCAAGAATGTTCGCACTACTATTCTTGTGCGCAGGGGTGTGTACAATGAGAAACTCGTGATTCCGGAGAGTAAAATTAATGTTGCTCTCATTGGTCAGGAGGGTGCCGTGGTTTCTTATGATGACTTTGCAAGCAAAAAGAATCGGTTTGGCGAGGAGAAAGGCACTTCCGGTTCTGCCAGTTGTTATGTTTATGCTCCTGATTTCTATGCGGAGAATATTACTTTCGAGAATACTTCCGGTCCGGTAGGGCAGGCGGTGGCTTGTTTTGTGAATGGTGATAGAGCCTACTTTAAGAACTGTCGCTTCCTCGGTTTTCAAGATACACTCTATACGTATGGTAAAAACAGTCGTCAGTATTATGAAGATTGCTACATTGAAGGAACTGTCGATTTCATCTTTGGATGGTCTACTGCTGTGTTCAACCGCTGTACTATTCATAGCAAGCGTGATGGCTACGTCACCGCTCCGTCTACAGACCAAGGCAAAGCTTATGGATATGTGTTCTATGATTGTAAGCTCACTGCCGATGAAGGAGTAGGGAAAGTCTACTTGTCTCGTCCTTGGCGTCCGTATGCGCAGGCAGTCTTTATTCGTTGCAATCTGGGCAAACACATCTTGCCTGTAGGATGGAATAATTGGGAAAAGAAGGATGCAGAGAAAACAGTTGTATATGCGGAGTATGAGAGTAAAGGTCCCGGAGCAAATGCGAAAGCACGTGCACTCTTTTCTCGTCAGTTGAAGAATCTGAAAGGATATGAACCGGAAAAAGTACTTGCAGGAAGTGATAATTGGAATCCAATGAAGAATGGTAATGCGTTGTTTGAAATAAAACGTTGATTTTTTACTCCGGAAATTTGTTTTTCGGACTTTTATATTCTTATTTACTGTTGTACATGTAACTTATTTAATCAGAAAGAATAGCTTTAGCACTTTAGCTATGGATATTTATTGCTTGATTTGTTTGTTATGGCACTCTTCATTATCTTTGCAGGCAAAATATTGAAAAAGATTGCGACATGCCTATAGATGAAGAGCAAATATTGATTGGAGTAAATCAGAAAGATGAAAAGGTTTGGAGCGATTTTTATGATCGCTACTATCCTGCTTTGTGTTCTTATGTTGCTAAATTATTAAGAACTTCTGACGGGGTTGAGGATTTAGTTCAGGAGGTGTTTATAGCTTTATGGGAAGGGAATAAAGTTTTCTCCGATATTAAGGAGTTAACAGCTTATACTTACCGTGCGTGTTACAATAATACTCTGATTTACATTCGTAATCATCACTTGCATGCAACTATTTTGAACACTATAGCTAAAGACGCTCAAGAATGGGATGAAGAAGCTCTTTATGCCATTACTGTCCGAGAAGAAGTAATAAGACAGCTATATTGCCATATTGAACAATTGCCAACTGAACAGCGGAAGATTATGCTCTTAAGAATGGAAGGACATTCTTGGGAACAAATAGCTGTCATCTTGGGTATTAGTATTAATACGGTAAAAACCCAAAAGAGCAGGAGCTATAAATTTTTGCGTAGTAGATTGGATGATTCCACTTATCTTATCCCTTTGTTTCTTTTGTATCTATGATAGCATTTATAGCTCTTTTCGCTTTCTTAGTCTTAATAATCTGATTTACTATTCTCCGTTATTAAGTATTATCTTATACCTATCCCCCTCCTAATGATTTTATCAAGGCCTTTTTGGGGTGTAAATGTCTTGCTATTAACTTCTTTTATTCCATTTTGATGTTTTATTTAAAAATAAGACATCTTTTTGTCACCCGTTTATTCTGCTCGTGTATTTAATATAATGTAACGTCAAACATAGCTCTAATTGCAATGATTAAAATTAAAGAAGGAAATGTCTATGATGATGCTTCTGTTATTAGAAGACATCTTTTAGAAGAAGTTGATGCAACCGAAACAGATCGTTTACAAGATCTGTTTGAGGAGAATCCTGAATTGCGGAAAGTGTATGAAGAACTCCAGAAAAGAGAGGTGGTGAAAGATGCGTTGAGTGACTATAAACGCTATTCTTCAAAGCAGGCTTACAAGCGTTTTCTGGCACATATTGGTTGTAATGAGAAACTGCTAAAGAGGCCAATAGATCTCATTTGGCGATGGCACACTGTCGCTGCCGTTTTTGTGTTAGTGGCGGGCATCTCTTTTTGGCTGACAAATTCCTACCGGGTTAATGAGAAAACTTCTCCGACTGTGGCTTGCGTTGCTCCCGGAGTTGCCAAAGCCGATATTTTGCTACCTGATGGCAGAGTGATAAATGTAGGTAAGAAAAATCTAAATCTATCGGTAAATGGAGTTCAGGTCAGTTATAAAAGTGGAGTGCTATCTTATCAAGATACTGTTGCAAACACTTCTTCTAGGCAAATGGCCGATGATTTGGTGGCAGAATCAAACAAATTGATTATTCCGAGAGGAGGAGAGAATACTGTTATTCTTTCTGATGGTACTGTTGTTCATTTAAATGCTGGCTCTAAATTAACCTATCCAGTTAAGTTTATCCAAAAGCAGCGTATGGTAGCTCTCGAAGGCGAAGGATATTTTGAGGTGGCACATGATGAAAATCGTAAATTTATTGTTCAAACACGCTATGGCAATATTACTGTTTATGGTACAGCTTTCAATGTGCATGCTTACAAAGGTGAACAAGTATATGCAACACTAGTGAGAGGTAAGATCAGCTTCACCAATGGTACTAAAGAATTGTTTTTAAATCCGGGAGAACAGGCGATTGTTTCAGCAGAAGGCATGGAGAAAAAAACAGTGGATGTGGAAGAGTATGTCGGATGGGCTACCGGAAAATACACCTTCAATAATAAAACTTTGAAAGAAATAATGGATATATTTTCGCGATGGTATGATGTCCATGTATATTATGAAGAAGAGGCACTTGAAAATATTAGTTATACCGGAAACGTCAAACGATATGATAATATTAATGCTTTTCTTGATGCACTTGTATTGACGGGAGACTTAACTTATAAAGTAAATGGAAAGAATATATTGATATATCGAGAGTAAGTATTTTTTTTGTCTGACTAATTTTATAAAGAATAAATCTATGAGAAAAAAACGATTTTTGTTACTGCTATTTTTGACATTGAGCTTTGGCGCGAAGGCTTTCATTAGTGTACCTCCGCACGATAGAAAAATAACGTTAAAATTGACTAATGTTTCGATGGAGGTTTTTCTAGATGCCATGAAAAAACAGACTGAACTGAATTTCTTGTATAATGCAGAGACATTTCGTGGAGTTCCTTACATTTCTGTTGAAGTAAAAAACGAAAAATGGAATTCTGTTTTGAATAAAGTATTAGCATCCAGAGGGTATGAGTATGTTGTGAAGAATGATATTGTTGTCATTCGATTGAAACAAAAAACAGATAATGGATATGTTCGAGGAGTTGTTCTTGATGATCGTGGAGAACCTCTGATTGGGTCAACAATTATTGTTAAGAGACGTAATGATCGAGATCTTTATGCCATAACTAATTCAGAAGGAACTTTTTCGTTTATAGCTGGTGGAAATGAAGAATCAATATCGGCATCTTATATCGGCTATGAGAAGGAAATATTGAAGTTTAAAACAGGGAAGTTTGATTATAAATTTCAGCTTAGATCCGATAATCAATTAACAGAAGTAGTGGTTACCGGTATTTTTAATAAGCCTAAAGTTAGTTTTACCGGAGCTGCAACAATTATTTCCAAGGAGGAGATTAAAGCTTCTGGTAATAGGAATTTGCTTCAAACTATTTCTCATATCGATCCCTCTTTTGATGTGCAAGAACAAAATGCTACCGGATCGAATCCAAATGCAAGCCTTAATATTGAGATCAGAGGTACTGCAAGCATCGGTTCTGTGCAGGAATTGCAAACGAATGTTCGTAACGTCAGAAACTTACCTTTATTTATCTTGGATGGATTTGAGGTGACTTCAGAGCGTGTAATGGATATGAATCAGGCGGATGTGGAGTCTGTAGTTATATTGAAAGATGCAAGTGCTACAGCTATTTATGGATCTCGTGGTTCAAATGGGGTGGTTGTAATAACTTCAGTAAAACCTGAAACAGGTAAACTTCGCGTGTCATACACTGCGGGGCTCAATCTTGAAATTCCAGATTTATCTAGTTACAATTTAATGAATTCATTTGAAAAGCTTGAACTCGAAAAAATAGCAGATTTGTATACGAGTACAGACTTTACCACGCAATTGAAATTGAATGAGCTCTATAATGATAATCTTACGTCTGCTAACGCAGGAGTCAATACGGATTGGATTCATAAGCCAGTGCAAACGGGTGTCGGTCAATATCATAAAATAGACATTGGCGGTGGGAATGATCAATTCAGATATATTTTAAATATGTCTTATAATCAACTTACCGGTGCTATGAAAGGCTCAAAGAGAGATAATGTTAATGGTGGTATGACTATTAGCTATTTATTGAAAAAAGTAAGATTTACCAATAATTTGAACTTAGGTATTAACAAAGGAGAATCGAGCCCTTATGGTCTCTTTGCTAAATATGTTACTATGAACCCCTATCTACGCCCTTATGACGATAATGGTGAGCCTTTTGTGTCTTATACGACTTTTGGATCTTCTTTGCTCTACAACCCTTTGTACGACGCTGCACAAACAAGCTTTTCTACTAATGATTATACTAATATCCGAAATACAACAATGCTTGATTTAGATATCATGAAAGATTTGCGCTTGAATCTTAGCATCGGCTTTACTAATCAGAAAGGAGGAACGGATCAATTTACTTCACCTAAGCAATCATCTTATTTGCAATTGAATGCGGAGGCAACTTCTGCTGGAAGTTATTACCAAAAGAGAGATGAACAAAGCTCTTATCAATTTTCATTGACTACCAGTTACGCTAAGATTCTGGGAGAGCATTCTTTGTTTTTTGGTGTGAATGGACAACTAATGGAAACTCAGACAAATTCAACAATTGTTCAGGTTAGAGGTTTTGTAAATGATCAGATGACGGATATATCCAATGGAATTAGTTATTATGGAGAAAAACCTTCTACAACGGAGTCGACAGTAAGAAGTGTGGGGCTTACGGGTACTCTTAATTATAATTATGCTGGTCGTTATTTCTTTGATGCTTCCTATCGTGTTGATGGTGCTTCTTCTTTTGGCTCTTTAAGTCGATATGCTCCGTTCTATTCTTTAGGGTTGGGATGGGCATTTGGGAGTGAAAAATTTGTCAAAAAGATATTTCCTTTTATAAACTCTGGCAAATTTCGCTATTCGTATGGAGTGACGGGCTCATTGAGTTTTGAACCTTATCAAGCACTTACCACTTATGAATATAATACAACTAGTCAATATACAGGATTGATAGGAGCTTCTATACTTGGATATGGGAATCCAAATCTTAAATGGCAAAATACGATTCAGCATAATTGGGGAATCGATTTGTCTTTATTTAATAATCGTCTTATGATAAATGCTAATTTCTATCGTAAGAGTACCGATAATTTACTTACGGATTCTTATTTGTCTTTATCTCATGGCTATAGTTCCTATAAAGAAAATATTGGATTAATACGTAATACCGGATATGATATGCAGGCTAGTGTTTTAGTCCTGAAGGCGATGAATAATACTCTGAACTTGTATCTTCGAGGAGGGCTTTCGCATAATAAGAATGTTTTAGTGAAACTCTCTGATGCTATAAAGAGAGCTAATGAACTCTACTCAGGACAAAACTATAGTGGAGGAACCATTAGTGAATACCGAGAAGGCCATTCGGTAGATGATCTTTATGTGCTTCAATCTCCGGGGGTTGACCCGCAATCAGGTGAAGTTCTTTATCTAAATGATGATGGCACAGTAACCACTTCTCATGCTGACTTAAAAAAAATTAGCGTAGGAAGTAGTCAGCCTAAAATAAACGGGCGTATAGGTTCTTCGCTGCATTGGCGCGGGCTTAATTTAGACTTTATATTTGGTTTCCGATTAGGCGCTAAAAAATTGAATCTGACATTGTTGAATGTGGAGAATAGCGTTGCAAAGAACAATTCGGATCGTCGAGTACTTGTTACTCGTTGGCAGAAGCCTGGTGATATTACTGGATTTAAGAGTATAAAAAGTACAGATAGTACAAATCCAAATAATCGTTTCGTCTTTACTGAAAAGACTCTTACTCTGAGTAATGTGAATTTGAGTTATGACTTTCCACGTAATTGGATTAAAAGGTTTAATATGGAAAGATTATCTTTTGTTACTTCTATGTCTGATCTATTCTATTGGTCGAATATTGAAATGCAGCGTGGTACGGATTATCCATATTCCATTAAACCGACTTTCTCGTTAACATGCACATTCTAACTAAATAAGGCGAAAAATGAAAAAAATAATATATCTAATTTTGGGAATTCTTCCTTTTTGTACTTCTTGCGACGATTGGCTCACAGTGGAGCCTAAAGCTTTAAGCTCTAAAGATAAAATATTTGAAAGTGAATCCGGTTACTCTGATGCTCTTATCGGCCTTTATCTTGAAATGCAAAATATATACAAACCAAGCAATTTCATGGTTGGGGGGAACATTGAAAATATGGCTAATAATTATATGATTAATGAAGGAACGAGTATAGCCTATTACCTTTATAAGCATGATTATGCCAAAACGGACGTAGATAACGTTTTGGGATCTGTTTTTCTAAGTTATTATAAAGTAATTGCAAATGCTAATGTATTGCTTGAAGCCCTGAAAGTGCAAAATGTTCTTTCAGAACAAATGGCTAAAGATATTGAAGGAGAAGCCCTTGCTATTAGAGCTTATATGCATTTTGAACTTTTGCGTTTATGGGGGCCTGTACCTACAGCTGTTAATGCTTCTTCCTTATATCTTCCTTATGTTTCGGTTGCTTCTACTGATCCATATGAATATATAAGCTATGACAAATATGTAAGCAAAATAAGTACAGATCTACTACGTGCGGAGGAGTTACTGTTGGACGTTGATCCATTACTCAAACACAGCAATTCAGAGATGAACACAACTTGGGCTAGTCAGAGTGATTATTCTACTTTGTTTTGGTATTCGAGACAAAAACGCTGCAATATTTATGCTGTAAAAGGATTGTTGGCTCGGTTTAATTTGTGGATTGGAGATAAGCAGAAAGCTTATGATTATGCGAAAGAAGTTCTTGATGCTAAGAATCTCAATGGATTATCCAAATTTACTCTTGGAAGCAGACAAGATTTCTCTTCGACAAATTATGTCTTTTTCTCAGAGCATCTTTTCGGGCTGTCTATCACAGAATTTAGTAGTTATGACAATAATTTGGCTTTCATTGGACGTTATGCTTCCTTAGTCAATTCTCAAACTAACATAAATGCTAAGTTGTATGAATACCAGTCTGACTTGAGGCAATCTCTGTTTATATCTACGTATTCATATTCATTTGGAGCAACAGTTTGGGGTACAAAAAAATATACAAGTATGACTACAACAGACTATTCGAGTCCCAAATCTATACCTTTGATTCGATTGTCTGAGATGTTTTTAATTCTGATTGAGACGGCTCCACTTAGCGAGGCGAATCAATACTATGCAACTTTTAGAGCAGCAAGAGAAGCTGCTTATACTCCATTGACTGATTCTAACAGAAATCTCTTAGTTCTGAAAGAATATATAAAAGAGTTTTGGTCCGAAGGACAAAGTTTCTTTGCCTATAAAAGATTGGACTGGCCTGTACTTTTAATGAGCAACATGTCAATGAATGAATCTAACTACATTCTACCTATTCCTGCGGATGAATTAGGTAATTATAAATAATAAGTTCAGTTATGAAAAAATGTATATATATATTATTCTCAATTTTTTTGGGAGCTTTATACTCTTGTGAAAAAGTAAGTCTTGGTGAATATACAGGGGAGCCTTATGTTGATTTTCTGGGTGGTGATGATGGCAATCAGATATTGCAATCTCATGAAGTACTCTTCTATTATAAAAAGGCGAATGTACTGAGAGACACGATTTATCTGCCTCTTGTAGCAAGGGCTATGGTACCTAGTAAGGATTGTCAGGTTATGCTTCGTGCATTTTTTAATACGGCACAAGATGGTTTTCTTAGTGCTGGTAAAGAAGCTGTTGCCGGGGTGCATTATGTTCCTTTTGATAGTGATGAAATGAAAAAACTGTTAACGTTTCATTCTGGTAAACTTCTGGATTCTATTCCCATCATTCTACTTAGAGACGCTTCATTGAAAGAAGAGATGTATCGATTGACGATTAGATTGGTTGATACTGAAGATATAAAAGCGACGGATAAGCGTGAGGATACTGATGTAAATCATACTTCTGTTGTTATTTATATTTCCGATAGGTTGTCACAGCCTAAAAATTGGCTTGACTATGGTTTCTTTTTAGGTAATTATGGCTATTCGAAGCATGATTTCATTGTTCGTCATTCAAATCAAAAGTGGGATTATAACTTTATTGAAGATATATCTAGTGATGAATACATAAAATATTATTATCTGTATAAGTTCCGTAACGAATTGAAGGAAGAAAATCTTGATAGAGAGAATAGAGGATTAGGTAAGTTGGCAGAAAAGGATGGAACTTTAGTGGAATTTCCTGCATATTAAAAAAATGAATGATGATGAAAAATATTTTATTTAGCATAAGTTTATTCTATGTTTTTGTTTTACTGCTGTCTTCTTGTGATGCAGCAAGGGATGACGTTTATAATCCATATCCAGAGATAAATATCTCTAATATGACAGAATCTGGTGTTGTGTCGCAACAGATGCTTGTTGGCGATACATTGAAAATTGCCCCTGTGGTTCAGGCTGGAGACACTGATGAAGATCAATTTGAGTATTATTGGTATAAACAAAGTTCCACCTCTCTAAGGTTGCTTTCTAGAGAAAAGGTACTCTCATATCTGCTTGATAGCCTGGGAGTGTTAACTATTCGTTTGGAAGTGGAGAATATTCATACCCATATTAAGTCTGTGGCTAAAGTGTCTACGCAAGTTGTCAGCAAGGCGCAGCGTGGATGGTATGTGCTGAAAGAGACAGGCGATGGTAACACGGATATGGATGCTTTTATTCTGGATGATAACGATAATGTCGAAGTCACCATGAATGATATTTTTGCAGGAAAAACAGGCACTCTTATTGGCAAGCCTGTCTCTTTGCTTTTTACTTCTAATTATCGTTGGAAAACTAATTCAAGTAGTTATTATACTTCGTATCTTCCTATATTTATTCCGATTAGTGAGAAGACAATGCTGGCATATAAAATAGATAATGAAAATGTTCTTATGGAAACAGAGGGATTGTTTTATGATCAGGCAGATGCTAATTCCCCGAATTTCTCGGGAGCAATTACAAACCCTATTCAATCCATTCTAGTTAATAATGGTAAAGCACATATCATGCAATATGGTGCGCCTGCTTTTCTATCCACTATTTCTGGTGATTATGAACTTTCTCCTTACTTAACTGAATCTTCTAAATCTAGCTCGGAAATGATGGCTTTTGACAATAAGTCTTCTTCCTTTGCTGTTGTCCACACCAAAGCTCAACAACTGTTTTATTTTCCAAACACTTATTTGTCGGATGAATACAGAATTTCGTCTAACAACATGAACGGAAGTCTTTCTTTCATGGAAAACACTGATGGAAATTTGAATCCAGACACCTTATATGCACAACGGGCTTATGCTCTTTTTCATGAGAATAACAGAAATGATAGATGCGTTCTGTTGGGACTCGATTTAGCACAGGTAGACCCTCAACAATCAGAGCTTGGTAATGCTAAATACAGTCCAATTATGTATGCTGACACAATATCATATGCTCTGTTTCCATCATTGAAAGATGCCAAGGTGCTCACGCTACATAAAAATCATCCAATCCTCTATTATGCTTCAGGCAATAAAGTTAATGAATATAAGATAGAGGCAAAAGATGCGAAAGAAGGAGTTCTTACTTTTCCTTCAGATGAGGAAGTTACATATATGAAATTCGTTGAGTGTACGTACAATTCGGGGAACATAACATCATTCAGTCGTTTGCTGATTGCTACTTATACACCTGCTTCTTCTGCATATAGGATATATCAATATATCGTTGCCGGAGATTCGTTTACTCTTTACGGTAAGGCTTTGACAGGTAAAGGGAAAATTAAAACGATGATGTATGCATCTCCATATACTTATGCGTGGGAACAGAGTTTATATAGATATTACTAATTTAATTAACAAAAATACGTTATGATTAAAAAGAACCGAAAGTTTATGTATTCCTTGCTGGCAATATTCCTTCTTAGTCTATTTACGTCGAATGCTATGGCTAATTTTGTGGGTGAACAAAAGGTGTCGATATTAAAACAGGGGGATGCATGTCCGGATTTTGCTTTCAGAGATACTGCAGACAACAAAATATCAATATCTTCTCTGAAGGGGCATTATGTTTTTATTGACGTTTGGGCTTCGTGGTGCTATCCTTGTCGCAAAGAATTGCCTTACTTAGAATCTCTGGAGGATGAGATGAAAGATAAAAATATTTATTTTCTGAGTCTATCTTTAGATAAGAGTTTGTGGAGATGGAAGGGTGCTTTATCGGGTTTGAAAATGAAAGGCTTACAGTGGAATGTTCTTGATGATGATTTTGAAAAAGTCTTTGACATTGCTACGATACCAAGATTCATATTGCTTGATTCTACTGGAAAAATTATTCAGATTAGGATGACGGCACCTTCAAAGAAGGAAACTTTAGATTATCTTTTATCACTAAATAATATCTAGTATTTTATAATAATTACACTTTAATTTAAAAGAAAAAATGATGAATTTTGTCTTAAAAAAGAAAATCATGTTGCAATTTGCTCTTTTGCTAGTTGCTTCGTCTATTTCAATTTGTGTGCAGGCAGCAGGTTTTACTCTTAGCATAAAGATGTCCAAAGTGCAACCAGAATACAAGGCTTTCTTATTCTATAAAGATGAGTCAGGTAAGGTAAAGGTCGATTCAGTTGCATTTGTTAATAATGCGTTGCAGATTAAGGGAATAACAGCTGATGTGCAGAGAGCTTATTTATGTATGGCACCGGGTAATCATGACTTTTATAAAAATCCCAAGTCTAAGGGTATTTCTATTTATCTGGAGGATGGTCACATTGAAGTTTCCGGAAATGAGGATTTAGCAAGCGCAAAGATTAGTGGGACGCCTTCAAATGTTCAATTGCAGGCTTTTAACTCTTTGATGGAGGGTTTTGATCAAAGAATATCTGTTATGGAGAAAGAATTTGATGATGCAACTAAGAATAACGATAATGCTAAACAAGAAGAACTGAAGAAGGAGTATATGAAAATTCTGGATGAGAAAGCTAAAATCTCGGAAGATTACTTCTACAAAAACTCAAATTCTCAAGTAAGCCTTGATTGGCTTCGTGCTTCTGTAAATCCAGTTCAAGAGAAAACTAAAGCGTTGAAGATGTTTAATACGTTGAGTACCAAAGTCCAAAAGTCGGCTGCAGGTATTGCTTATTCTAAACAACTGGAAGAAGCGCATTCCATTGAGATCGGTGCTATAGCTCCTGATTTCTCAAGTAAAAACAGTAAAGGAGAGGTCGTTAGCTTAACTTCATTTAGAGGTAAATATGTACTAGTAGATTTCTGGGCATCATGGTGTGGTCCTTGTCGTCGTGAAAATCCCAATGTGGTGAAAGCGTATAATCTTTATAAGGATAAGAACTTTACGATATTGGGTGTGTCGTTGGATCAGTCAGCTGATGCATGGGGAAAGGCTATCGAGGCAGATGGCTTGCATTGGGAACAAATCTCTGATTTGGCAGGATGGAATTGTTCGGTTGTTCGTGATTATGGTATCACAGCTATACCTACTAACTTCTTGTTGGATCCTAACGGTAAGATTATTGGTAAGGATTTGCGCGGAGGAGACTTAGAGCAAAAATTGGCTGAAATATTAAAGTAATACTTTGATGATGAGAGGTGCAAATTTTTTATTTATCTTTACTTGTTTGCTTAGTTCGTTTTTCTTTTATGTGGCAGATGCGATGGCTCAAGGTGTCGATGAGGTTGTTTTTCGTGATTACTATCGATACGAAACCACTTTCTTACAGCTTTTAAAAGAAGTTCAAAAGGTGCATCCATACACTAGTATGGGTGTGCTTAAGAAAGAGGCTACTTCAATTAAAGAAAGCACTGTTGTCAAAGTAAACACCCTGCCAAGGAATAAAAAAGAGTTGTCTTCAAGAGAAATAGCAAGAAGAGGTAAGGAGAGCCTATTGATGATATGCAAGTATTCGTCGGATGGGAATGCTTTTGAAAAGGTGTTAATAGGTGCTTCTGCTATCGTTCTTTCCGAGGATGGTGTCTGTGCTACTAATTATCATGTACTTGAACCTATGATTGATGCGTCTTTGCGATTAAATAGGACGGATAGCATCATGTTTGTGGCTACTGAATCGGGGAAAATTTATCCGATAACATCTATTCTTACTTATAATAAGGAGGGGGATTTGGCATTGTTTAAGATTGATCCAACTAGAGATAAATTGACTCCTGTTGCAATAGGAAATGATGCGCCGGTTGGTTCTACTGTACATGCTTTGACTAATCCTTATGAATTTCTCTATTACTATGCTCAAGGCGTGGTTTCAAGGAATGTAGCTACGGATATAAACGATCCTTTCGGCAATAGAATGGAAATTACTGCTGATTATGCAAAAGGATCTAGCGGTGGTGCTATTTTGGACGATACGGAGAGTCTCGTGGGTATGGCTTCTTATACTTACTCTCTATATTATAATGAACAAGCACAAACTGGCTTACAAATGGTGATAAAGAAGGCTATACCTGTTAGTTCGCTTTTAAGAGTGATAAAACGTTGATTTTTTGCTCCGGAAATTTGTTTTTCGGATTGCCATGTGTTATCTTTGTATTGTTATTGATAACGTACATTCAAATTAAAATAGAGTTAAAATGGGGAACCGAAAGTTCCCCATTTTTTTGCTACCTAACTGATGTGGATGGTTGGAAAAGCCAAAGAAAATACGAATTTCCGAGTACTTTGTGTCCAAAAGGACGGTGGGGAACAGTGAAAAGGACGGTTGTGTTTGGTCAACTGCACGGTTGTGTTTCACAAAAAGACGGTTGCACTTTATCGATTACCCAATTTGTTATCGAAAGAGCTCTTTATGAAAAACCTTTTTTATCACTAAACTCTTTGTCCGTTAATAATCAGTAAACTTACTCTTGACAAGAAATCGTTTATTTCAGCCACTTGTCAAAAAAGAGCAGTGTTTCCCGCTGCATTTCTTTGTTGAAGAAATGTTTTTCATCCCAGAGTTTAGTAACCAACCGATCATCCGCTTTTTGGCTACTCCATACTTGGTGCATGGTGTCGTATGCGCTTTGCACACCGGCAACGGGAAATAGCTTGTCTTTCGTTCCGTTGAAGAACAAAGAAGGCTTGGGACAAGCGATAGAAGCTACGTGCGGGTAGTCCATGAAGCGGCGAATACCAGGCACAATCATAGAGTAGGCCGAACCTCCTTTGTTTTGGTTGTTGGTAAGAGTCATCAATGAATCGGTTGTGTTCATCCAGCAGATGGCTGCTGAGGCTTTGATGCGGTCGGTGGCGGCAGAGAGCATCCAAGCACGATAAGCGCCCATTGAGAAACCGAGAGTGCCTATTTTCTCAGGGTCGACTTCTGGAAGAGTAGCCAGGAAGTCAGTGCTACGCACATCATCCATTGTAATCACGCTTCCCCATGAAGTACCCATCTGCAATAAATTGGATGCCAACGCTTGTTGCCCGTTATAGTCCGCTCCCTCTTTTTGTCCCCGTTCTCCCCAAAACAAGGCATCAATGGTTAGTACCACATAGCCATGAGCGGCAAAATAGTCGCCTGTATATTGGCCATCGTAACACTTCCCTGCCCAGTCGTCGGCATCGGCCGTCACTTCGGGTGACACGTTGAAAGGTCTGACCATCTTTTCTTTCCCTATGGTGAAGTGTGCACCATGATCGTGTAGCATCACAATGGCAGGGAAAGGACCTTTTCCCTCGGGGACAAGTAGATAAGCAGGTATGCGGCTCCAACCTGATACATTGAATAAGATTTTTCGTGCTTCGTAACCTCTACGCTTTTCAGTACCCACTATCTCTAGGTTGTATGTATCGGGGGTAGGAGGTCGGTTTTGCATACACTCCATCAAGACTTTACGTGCTTCTGTTCGCCAACGGCTAAAGTTCTTTTCCGTTGCGTTTCCCCAAGCCATGGGGTAGGTTAGTTGCTGCTTTACTTTATCGTAAAAAGAGGGCATGTTTCTTGTCACTTCATAGAGGCGTTCACCCTTGTTTTGGCTTTTTAAAGGCAAAAAGAAGAGAGAAACGAAGAGAAAAAGAAAGAATTTTTTCATGGTATTATGTCTTAAATAGGATAACAAAGATAATGCGAATATCTGTTTAATTTGTATCTTTACACCCATTATTTCATGTAAAAACACACTCTGTTTATGAAGAAATTCTGCATTATATGCCTTTTGTTATTTGCCCATCTTGCTTCTCAGGCTCAAAAGAATTGTTTGTTCACCCATTATTCTTCTGAAGATGGATTATCACAAAATACGGTAATGAGTGTGTTACAAGACCGCAAAGGCAACATGTGGTTTGCCACGTGGGATGGCATCAACAAGTTCAATGGATATTCTTTTAAAATATACAAAGCTCGCCAAGGTAATCAAATAACTCTGACTAATAATCGGGTGGACTATATCTACGAGGACAAATACGATTATATATGGGTACAATCTTATGATGATAGAGCACATCGGTTTAATCCGCGGACTGAAATATTTGAGCAGGTGCCGGCTTCGGGCGAAGGAAGCTCGTTTAATATTACTTCTATCAGTGTATTGTCTAATGGTACGACATGGTTACTCACAGAAAATGAAGGAGCTATTCGTGTGATTACTGATCCGCATACCGGTAAACTGAGTACTGCTATTTATTCATTAAAGTCCGGTTTATTTCCGTCTCAGCGAGTATTTAGTATCCATTTAGATAAGGTAGGGAATGAGTGGCTATTGACAGACAACGGTTTGGGAATGATTCATCCCGGATCGCAAACCCCTGTTTCTTATTTTGTGGAGGCACAAAATTTGCACTCACATTCCGATCAGGCATTTTATGCTTTTTTAGAGCATGATAATGAGCTTTTCTTTGGTTCAAATAAAGGACGGGTTTGGCGCTATCAGAAAAAAACGCAGCGCTTTCAGTTGCTTGAAGTGCCTACAAAATCGAACATTGTTTCCATCAATGCAGTAGGAACCGATGGACTTATCATCAGTACTTCAACCGATGGTTTTTTTGCCTATTATCTCAAATCTAAAAAAATAGAACATTATTCGCCAGTCAATAATAAACAAATGCCGGATAAAAAAATACTTTCGGTATATGTTGATAAAAGCTCTGAGGTATGGTTTGAACAGAAAGAACCGGGTTGTGTCGTTCATTTTAACCCGTTTACAAAAGTGCTGAAGCGTGAGCAGATGAAAACAGAATCGGCTGGAGCGGATCGTGCCCGTCCGGCATTTCATATCCATGAGGATATACATGGATGTGTGTGGGTGCATCCTTTCGGAGGAGGATTCTCGTTTTTTAATAGAAAAAGCAATTGCCTTGTTCCTTTCTACGATGATCCGGGATCTAAAGATTGGCGTTTTTCAAATAAAATTCATTCCACCTATTCAGATAGGCAAGGAAATTTATGGATATGCACACATAGCAAAGGGTTGGAGAAGATCACTTTTTCTCCGTCACAATTTTATCTTGAGAAACCTGTGCTGCATGACTATGAATCGCTCAGCAACGAAGTGCGAGCTTTATATGAGGATCATGACAAGAATATATGGGTAGGGCTAAAAGATGGTCTGTTACGGGTGTATGGCAAGAATAGAAGTTACTTGGGTTACCTGACAGAGTCTGGTACTATCTCTCAATCCGGTAACCCACTGAAAGGAGTTACCTATGCGTTGATGCAAGAGAAGAATGGCATCTTGTGGATTGCTACTAAAGGAGACGGATTGGTCAAGGCTGAGAAAGTGAGCAAGTTGACGTATAGGCTTACTCGTTATCAGTATGATGCCGACGATATTTATAGTCTAAGTAATAATAATGTATATTGTATCTATGAAGATCACCACGGTAGAATATGGGTGGCAACATTTGCCAGCGGACTAAACTACATAAGTAAAGATAAAAAGGGCAATACTATTTTTATTAACCATCGCAACAATCTGAAAGGTTACCCGATAGATGACTGTTATAAAGTTCGGTTTATCACTTCTGATAATAATGGACACCTGTGGGTGGGAACAACTAATGGAGCCATTTCATTCAATGAGAATTTTGTTAACCCGGAGGAGATACGTTTCAGTCATTATTCTCGCATACCAAGTGAGAATAGCAGTTTGAGCAATAATGACGTACATTGGATAATCTTGACCAAGAAGAATGAATTGTATCTTGCTACATTTGGTGGTGGACTAAATAAACTACTTTCAATAGATAAGAATGGGAAGGCCAAGTTTAAGGCTTATACAGTTGATGACGGTTTGCCCTCAGACGTTCTTCTCTCTATCCGTGAGGATCACAAGGGTAACCTGTGGATCAGTACAGAAAATGGGATCAGCAAATTCATTCCTTCCGAGCAGCGATTTGAAAACTACGACGATAAGAGCCTTCCGGTAAGAGTGCGCTTCAATGAGGCTGCTTCAACGAGTACTTCAAGTGGTGATATCTTATTTGGAGCTAGCAATGGCATCTTCAAATTCAATCCTGATTCCATACGTAAGAGTAAATATGTACCACCTATTGTTTTCTCTAAATTGTTGATAGCCAATAAAGAAATACTGCCTGGCGAAAAGGAACTATTAAAGCAGGGGCTGGACGAAACTCCGGAATTGGAATTGTCTCATAAAGAAAATATTGTAACCATTCAATATGCAGCATTGGATTATACAAATCCCGGAAATATCCAATATGCTTACATGCTTGAGGGCTTTGAAAAAGATTGGACTTATGCGGATAAACAACGTAATGCGACTTACACCAACCTTCCTAAGGGAGACTATCTTTTCAAAGTGAAATCGACCAACAGCGATGGAGTTTGGGTTGAGAATACTCGTACTCTCAGTATTGTGGTTCTTCCTTCTTTTTGGGAAACGCCTTTGGCTTATCTCCTTTACGTATTATTCATCTTGCTTATTATTTTTGTGGCAGTTTATATCCTTTTCACCATTTATCGGTTGAAACACGAAGTTTCTGTAGAACAACAAGTTTCGGACATCAAACTACGCTTTTTTACCAACATATCGCATGAACTGCGTACACCGCTTACTTTGATTGCCGGTCCGGTGGAGTATGTACTCAAGAATTCAAACCTGCCTGATGATGCTCGTGAGCAATTGACGGTTGTAGAACGTAATACTAGTCGTATGCTTCGTTTGGTGAACCAGATTCTCGACTTCAGAAAGATTCAAAACAAGAAGATGAAGATGCAGGTGCAAAGGGTTAATGTGGTTGCTTTTGTGCATCGTATCATGGAAAACTTCGAATCGCTGGCTGAGGAGAATCGTATAGATTTTGTGTTCGAGACAGAGAAAGACGAACTTTGTTTGTGGTTGGATGCCGATAAATTTGAAAAGATCATTTTCAATTTGCTATCAAATGCATTTAAATATACACCCAGTGGCAAGATGATTACTGTATTCATCCGAGAAGATGAGGAAACCGTTTCAGTAGGAGTGCAAGATCAAGGCATCGGAATTGCCGAAAACAAGAGGAAGTCCATCTTTATTCGTTTCGAAAATCTGGTAGATAAAAACTTCTTTAATCAATCTAGTACAGGCATTGGGCTTTCTCTGGTGAAAGAGCTAGTTGAAATGCATAGAGCTACCATCATTCTCGATAGTAAACTGGGTGAAGGCAGTTGTTTTAAAATTGATTTTCTGAAGGGTAGAGAACATTATGATGATACAACGGAATTCATTCTTGAAGATTCAGTTCTAACGACTTCTTCGAGTAAAGATGTCAGTGGCATTTGTTGCTCGGAAATATCGCGAGAGGAACAACTAGATCCGCTAGTGGAAGGGGCAAATAACCGAAAAGAAGTTATGTTATTGGTGGAAGACAATTCGGAACTTCGTTTCTTTTTGCGTAGCATTTTTTCTTCCGCATATAATGTCGTTGAGGCTGTTAATGGTATGGAGGGTTGGAGCAAAGCGTTAAAATACCTTCCGGATATGATTATTAGTGACGTGATGATGCCTGAGAAAGATGGAATTGAGATGACGAAGGAGTTACGTGCTGATATGACTACCAGCCATATACCTATCGTACTGCTCACTGCCAAAACATCTATTGAGAGCAAACTTGAAGGACTGGAATATGGAGCAGATGATTACATCACTAAACCTTTTAGTGCCACTTATCTGAAGGCTCGAGTAGAGAACTTACTTATCCAGCGTCGTAACCTTCAAGCATTCTATCGAGATAACTTGATGAAGTATGATCCTACGGAGGGCGAAGATATAGAAAAGGAGCAGCCTGAAATGTCTTTCATTGACAGGAAATTTATGGATAAATTGGCCGAAATAATGGAGAAGAATATGGATAATGGAGAATTGGTGGTTGATGATTTAGTGAGCGAACTAGCTGTTAGCCGCTCCGTTTTCTTTAAAAAGCTCAAAACCCTTACCGGTCTGGCTCCCATTGAATTTATCAAAGAGATGCGCATCAAACGTGCTGCTCAACTTATTGAAACCGGTGAGTTCAACATGACTCAGATTTCTTATATGGTGGGTATTAATGATCCTCGCTATTTCAGTAAGTGTTTCAAGCAAAAATTTAATATGACCCCAACGGAGTATCGTGATGCTGCTTTGAAGAAGTAAAGGTAGCTCTTCTTAATATTTATCATTCTTTTCCACAAATTTGGTGAGAGTGTGTTGTTTAATTTACTAACTCATCCTATTGAAAGAATGAAATCCAAAGACATAAGTAGTGACTTCATGTGCTGTGTTGATGTTGGGTGAGAATTGTTTATAATAATAAAGCCTCCGCTATATTTCAAACAGAGGCTTTATTATTTAATACTTATGCTTTAATTTCTCCAACGTGGATCTCCACAGGTATCAGAACCGCTAAAGGAATTGTCCTTAATAGTAAAGTCACCGGTAGAAGGAGCGGTAAATAAGTCGGTTGACGTGCCACTGTATGATGTTGTGCCTGCTATGGCGTTTGAACTGAACACCCAATCGGATGTAACGTAGCTATTATTGACTGTTGCAGTAGCTGAACTACGAATACCCTTTGCTGTAGTACTTTGTGTTAGTGCAAAGAGGCAATTACTTATTCCAATGCCATTAGAAGGTCCATTACTTGTTCCACCAAAATCAATGAAATATCTGCTGCTAGCAATCATGTTATAGAAAGTACATTCATCAAACAGAATACTTGTTGTATCTGTGCTCTTGCTAAGAATAAATCTGCCTACTCCGTTGAAAGTACTTTTTGTTATGCTGATGTTATTGACTACACCCACACCACTAGCATCAACATTGATGAAATAATAACTATCCTTCAAGTTAGACACAATGCAATTATTATAAGATAGCGTTCCAATTGTTTTGGCTCCGGAACTTTGTAGACGGAATGGAGTATTGGCAAAATCGTGAACTAAACAATCGTCAAATGCAATCAGGTTGACATTGGTTGCTGCTGATTGATTGAATAGATAGCTGTTCTGAGTACTAGTGATTGTTCCATTTTCATAAACATATCCCGTGATATCAAGATTGTTGAACTTAATAAAAGAGTGATTACTACTTAGAGTAATAGCCTTTATTGACAATATCGCTTTGCTGTCTCCAGGGAGTCCAAAGAAGTTGATAGACAATCCATCGGGAATGCTCAATCCGGAATTGTTGGAAAAGAGTGTACCGGCAGGGATAGCTAATGTAACTGAAGAATAGGATGCAGTTGCAAATTCGTCGAACATTGTTTGGTTAATGGAATCACCAGCTATCAGATATACTATTTTATCGGCTTCGGGAACTTCCGGATAAGTTTCAAAGGTTACGTACCCTCTCTTCGTCTCCCCGTTATATAAATTAGCGGTATAAGTGGTCTCTGGACTCAAACCTTTAATTGTTACATAACCATTTGCAACGTCGTCAGAGGTTAATGTAATTGTCTGGACTATACTACCTCCTCCTACTACTACTTCCAAGCTACTAACAGTCTTTCCTGCCGTCCATCTTAGTGTGGCACTTGAAGAAGTTTTATCTGCAGAAGTGACAGAACTCATAATTTGTTCTGACTTCGTTTTAAAAAAGAAATCTTCATAATAGGCCCATTTTGACTCACTCATTGATTCTGAGCAGGATCGAATTCGAATGTAATATTTAGATGAACTATCCAAATCACTAAGAGTATAAGGCGATTCGGTAATCGATTTATCTTCACCATAAACTAAAGAAGTGCTTTGTATCTCATCTTCATACAAGGAATCTTTGCTTACTTCTATGATGTAATAACTTGCCTTTGGAACGGTTGTCCATGTGACTTCCGCTTCTGTTGCTGTAGGGGCAATGCTGATTGACGTTGTGTGGAATAAACGATTGTAAGTGTCGTCTGTTGACCAATCATTGGCATCGTCGCATGATATTGCAGTGCAAGCTATCAAGATTAATAAGCTACCTGATAATATTATATCTTTCAAATTATTGTATCTATTCATGATGTTTTAATTATTATTCAAATCCGTAAGAATTAGTTAGTGTGCCATTTGAATCAGAGATAGTCGTTGCACCGATGGGTAGTAAATGTCTGTTTTTAACTGTTCGATCTAATCCCCAGCTAATATAAGGGAGATAAGCAATGTTCGTTCCTGTTGTTGGATTTTCGCCGCCCCATCCTGTTGTGCTTTTATAGCTATCGATTTCATCCGGTACTTGATACCAACATATACTTGACATGTCAATAGCATTAACATCGCTAGTTTGCATCTTATAATAGAATTTACTGGGAGCTTCCCCGATGAGTTCTAAATAATCTTCTTTTGATTGTGCGATCTTTGTCTCAAGTAGGCCCCAACGAATCAGGTCATATTTACGAATTGCTTCACCAGCTAATTCCCATGCACGTTCATTAACGATAGCATTAAAAAAATCATCTCCACTAGTTAATGAGTTAACATAGCTCTTAACTTCAGTTTGATTACTAGAATCGAATGCGCGAGATCGAACTTGTAATAGAGCATCTTTGGCAGTTAATCCGCAGGTTGGGCCTGCTACATCAGCTCCATTTAATTCATTTAACGCTTCTGCGTACATTAATAATATGTCAGAGTAGCGCATTGCAACCCAATTGATGCCATAACCAAATTTTGTCGTTGCGGCTTTTGATGCGGTAACCCAATCATCACTCATCTTTCTTGGGTCCCATTTAGCTACATAGATGCCAAAAGGTGCATTGCTTTGCATCGTTTCAATAGGTTCATTACTACTACCTGGCTTGATCTCGTAAGTGGCGCAAGTCAAATCACGACGTATATCGTTATGATCAAAAGACCAGAAGAAAGGAGCTGTTAGTTTTACTTTACCAGAAGAATTGCTATATCCGTAAGTGGTCGTTGTTCCAGTCAAACGTACTCCTACTGTATATCCCATTTCACCAGAGAAATTTAAACCATGAGCTACTTCAAAAAGATTTTCTCTATAAGTTTGATCTAAGGTGCATTGATTAATTAAATACCATTCGTTTTCAACATCTGGATTTAGTAGATGAACTCCACTAGCTATTACTGCATCCAAATGTGTCAAGGCTAATTCATAGAGCTCTTTTCTCTTATCACTACCTGGTCGTTGAGTCGGATAAGTTTCGTCACTATTTGCCAGAGTTTCATACCCGAGAGAGGACTTTGATTCTTCACGGATAGAATATCCGGCATAAGAAAGTGCTATGCGTGCTAATAAACCATGTGCGAAACCTTTTGTCGCATGCTCAGTTGTATAGCTTGATTCTCCTGCCCAGGGTAGGTAATCAATCGCTTTTTCTAGATCTGTGATGAGATATTCCATGATAGTATCACGATCTGTTTTCGGCAAGTATATATTTGAACCATCTGACTTTGTGGTCTCGAATTTCATCGGTATGTCACCATAATTTTTAATCATGTCATAGTAAACCATCGCGCGGATAGTTAGTGCTTCACCTTCATATCTAAGCATTTGTTCTCTTGAACTATTACCTTCGGTAATTAAACTACTGCCCTCTATGCCTTCAATAACAATATTGGCGTTTTCTACGATCTGAAAACATTCTGTCCAGTTATTATCTAGTTTAGTCCAGCTTGAACTTGGATTGTAATTGCAAGCTCCGCGTTCATTTATTGCAACAGAATTTCCTGTTCCGTCTTTATCTAATCCATCAATTAGTTCAATATCGGAATTAGTGGCAAAATTCAGAGGGATGCGACAACCGTAAGTATGGTCTAGTGTTAAGCCGGAATAAACTTTATTTAAAGCTTGTTCTGTATAAGCCGTTGAGTTAAAAACGGTTGTAGCTGTTACTTCAGACGGAGAGGTCTGTTCTAGAAAATCAGAGCAAGATAACATACTTGCTATTCCGATTCCTATTATAATTGTCTTAATGATCTTTTTCATATTTTATCTCGTATTTTCATTAAAATGTTACGTTAATGCCACCTACAAATGAGCGACTCTTAGGATATGCTGAATAATCAATGCCTGGAGTCATAGGAGTGCTTGTACTACTATCAACTTCTGGATCTGCACCGGAATATTTAGTAAAGCAATAGAGATTGTATCCAGTTAAGTATATGCGTATATTTTGCATTTGGAGTTTTGACACTAATGATTTTGGAATAGTATAACCGATGGTGACATTATTTACGCGCAAGAATGAGCCATCTTCTACTGCCCAGTCGATTAATGGCATTACTGTTGAGCCTGCGGGATTCCACATAGTAGCGTTGGTATTTATTTCATTTAATCGACTTGTCACATATTCGGATCCAAGAGTTTTAATTGAGGAACTGCTTAACAGATTAGTACCGTTTGTGGGATCAATCCATGAGTAGCGTTTGGCTAATGTGAAGTTATCGTTTAAGTTCCAGCCTTTAGATGATAAGCTGTAGAAACTCGAGCCAAGTTTACTTCCATTCACTATTTTATTACCCAAACTATAGTTGAAAAACGCAGTGAAATCAAAGTTCTTGATGCGCCCATTAATTCCAAAACCACCTGAAATCGGTGCAACCGTATTGCCTAAACGTACTTTATTAATATTTCCGTTTTCGTCGGCTTTCAACTTAATACTACCAGGATAGAGATTTCCTCCCGTTAAAGAACTACTACTGACAATTCCGTCTTTTAAAGTATATGTACCGGCAGATTCATTGAATGTAAAATCATTTGCCGTATAAAAACCATCTGTTTTATATCCGTAAACTTCGCCGAGACGTCCTCCTTCTTCCACAAGAAAGTCTTGAAGACCTGCTGCTGCGCTACCTCCCCATTTACTACTTTGCCAATATGAACTTCCATTCAATTTATCAATGTTCCCACGGTTGTAAGAGGCATTGAAATTGATATTTAATCCATAATTTTTCTTATCAATCAAAACTGCATCTAGCTGTAGCTCAATCCCTTTATTGGAAGTCTGTCCCATGTTTTTGTATTGGTAGCTGTACCCAGAAGCAGACGCAATCGTGGTTTTCATTAGGAGATCTTTGGTTGTGTTCCAATAAAAATCTAGCGAGCCGGAAAGTTTGTTATTCCAGAAACCGAAATCAAGGCCAGCATTTCTTGCGATGGTAACTTCCCATTTTAAATCAGGATTTGAGAGTACATCCCCATGAGCTAATACGGTTGCAGCAGCATCGTCAAAATAGATACTTTTATCACCAGTGCCAGCAACCGAGAAAGTACTGTACATAGATCCATCAGGAATACGATTATTCCCAGCAGCTCCGTAGCTTAGACGGAATTTTAAATTTGATAACCATTCTTTTGTGTTTTGCATAAATGGCTCGTCGAAGAGGCGCCAAGCAAATGCAGCCGAGGGGAAATACCCCCATCTGTTATTACTCGTGAACTTACTTGAACCATCGGCACGCATTGTGGCGGTGAATAAGTATTTATCTTTGAATGTATAGTTAGCTCGTCCGAAAAATGAAAGGAGGTTATCCTTTATACCGATATAAGTAGTGGTAGGTAAAGCGGTGCCATTGCCCAAAGCTGCTAGTATTTCATTAATTGTTGCTTCAGCATCAAAATTCACAGATGTCAAATACGTTTTAGTACTTTGGCTAGATGAAAGTTCTTGCCCGATCATGATATTTAATTTGTCTCTACCATTAAATAATTTGTTGTTATCATAAGTCAATGTGTTCGCATTTCTCCAATTCTTATTATTCACTTTGGAAATATATGCTTGTGGTAGTCCAGCGTAACCAAACTTAGAGTTAGAGGTTGCTTGATATCCCCAAACTTGATCGGTATTGTCATATTTCCAGCCATAGCCAAATTCGCTCCTGAATTTCCACCTTTTAAAAGGTGTCCAGTTTAATCCCGCATTGTAACTTTGTTGGAACTTTGTTTGTTTCTTATAAGTAGCATCTAGACGTTCGAGTGGAGTATATTGAGCGTTTGTGGTATTTTCGTCGTCTTCTGTATCTTCTGTTAACATGGATATAGGACGATAAGTTATGGATTGTGCAACCAATGAATTCACTGCACTTGATTCATTATCAGCGCCACCGCTTAAACCATCAATTTTTTGATAAATCAGACGGGCATTAAAGTCCAGAGCTAGCCAATTGTTTATCTCTGTATTGATTTTAGCATTAATATTATTCTTTGAGTATCCAGAACCTTTCATGATGCTTTTTTCGTCGTTGCGAGCGTAACTAATGCTATACTTTGTTGTTTGTGCACCGCCGCTAACACTAAGGTTATATGATTGTTGATTACCTGTACGCCCAAATATTTCGTCTTGATAATCAGTCCCTTTCACTGATTTGTAGATTTCTAAATCATCATAGCTGCCATAATAAGTACCTGATTGATCTAATTCATATTGGTACATCGCATACTCGTAAGGATTAAGAACACCGATCTCTTTTACAACTTTTCTGAAACCAAAGGATGCTCCGAAATTAACTTGTGTTTTGCCTTGTTTACCCGATTTCGTTGTAATAATGATAACTCCATTTGCTCCCCTTGCGCCATAAATTGCTGTTGAAGATGCGTCTTTCAGTACATCAACTGTTTGAATATCTGTCGGTGCAATATCCGAAATACTTGTCACAGGGAAACCATCTACTATATAAAGAGGTGAATTATCTTGGGATAATGAACCTCCACCACGAACGCGAATCTTTATTTCCGCGTCTGGTGAACCTTCTGCTGTCGTGATTTGAACACCAGCCATTTTACCTTGCAATGCTTCGGCGGCGCTTGATACTGGAATAGATTCCAATTGTTTCGCACTTACTGAAGCGACTGATCCTGTTAAGTCCTTTTTAGAAACGCTACCATAACCAATAACGACAACTTCGTCTAATGCTTGTGCATCATCTTCCAAGACAATATCTATTTTTGTCTTGCCTTTGATATTTATTTCTTGTGACTTCATACCTATGTATGAAATGGTTAAAGGTTTGTTTCCTGAAATTTTGAGGGTGAATTGTCCCTCCATATCAGTTATCGTACCGTTGTTTGTACCTTTTTCCAGGACAGAAGCGCCTATGACTCCTTCTCCTGTTTTGTCCTTCACTTTACCTGTAAGAGTGATGCTTTGCGCTGATAGGTTTAGCGATATTGCTGCAGAAAGCATAAACAATACCATGCGCATGTTTTTCATTTTCTTAGACATTCTATGCATTTTTAGTAATTAAGTTGTTATAGAGTATAACGTATGTTTTATCGGTGCAAAAATAGAACATGCTTAATTGAAGAGTGTGCAATATCTGTTTTTATGCTTGTATTAATTGTTTTAGTCAACAACGATAGCAGGCCTATGTCTCACGATATAGGCCTGCTATCGTTACTTTCTTTTAAATAGAAAGAGTGTATTGTGGGCTATTATTTAACTATGGGTAGAATATCCATAGCCTTTTTTATAATATAGTCTGGCTGAAAAGCTTCCAATTCAGTGCGGGGTCTGAATCCCCAAGTCACTCCGCAGGCACTTACTCCACTGTTTTGGGCTGTTTGCATATCCACTCCTGAATCTCCCACATAAAGTACTTCCTGTGGTTCTACATTAGCAATCTTAAGGATGTCGAGAACAATAGTCGGATCGGGTTTCACCTTAATGCCTTCTCGCTGTCCGAATACAGCTATAAATGGTGCTTCAGAGAAATATCGATCTACTAGTTTTTGTGTAGCAGCCTGATACTTGTTTGATGCCACAGCTATCATTTTTCCTTCTGCTTGTAACTGCTTAAGGAGTTCGGGTATGCCCGGGTATGGACGACTTTCATCGGCATTGTGTCGATCATAATGGGGCATAAACTCTGCCCGTACCCGAGAAATATTGGTTTCTGTTTTTTCTCCTTCGGGTAGAGCTCTTTCGAATAATTTATTTACTCCGTTGCCTACCATGAAGTTATAAGCTTCTACCTCATGCGTGGGATATCCAAGCTTTCGCAGTGCATGATTGGTACTGTTCGCTAAATCGGCGATGGTGTTTAATAGCGTTCCATCTAAGTCGAATATGATAAGTTTCTTCATTCTCTTTATCTGTTTTCATGCAAAGGTACAACTTTTGCATGACTTGGCAGAGACTGAAAAAAGAAAACGTGCTGCTCACCAGAGCGGCACGTTTATCTAAGTCAATCAATGATCGAATTTTATTTTACTTCTTGGTTACTCTAAACCAGTCAACTTCTGTCCATCCACCGTCGTTGATTACTATTGCGGGGCGGGTGCAGAAAGTTCCAACTTTGGCTCCTATCCACATTCCTTCTTTTGCCTGAAAAGCATTGCCTAGAGTTTGATATTTCTTGCCATCCAAGCTATAGCTGAATGTGCAGGTAACAATGGCGTTTGAGCCTACCTCACCTTCTTTAAGTTTCTTTTGTCCCGCTTTGAACTCTGTTTTGAGATAGATTTCGCCATTTTTTAATGGTACTGTTCCATTGACTTGTTCAGCTGTCCCTTTATTCGCGCTTTTGCATTCAACTTGTGAAAGTACAATGCCATTATCCGTGTTTTCCAGAATCAATCCGGCATAATCGAATCCCATAACTATAAGTCCTGTACGTTCGCCTTTGTACTTCTTGGTAGGCTTAAAGTTAAGTTTCGTTGTAGTCACAAAGTTATCAGCCGGCATCTTCTGGAGCATCAGATTGGCCACATTCCACAAGTTTTTGTAATCGAACGAAACAGGGTAGGAATAAAGACGCACATACCCTTTATCACCTGCAAAATAAGCCCATTTCTCGTTAATATTTGCATGCCATTGCCATTGTGGAGAGAGGGTAAAACCATCGAATTCATCACTTTCTTGTGGAGTACAGATGGGATATGTTTTGCCAACATTAGGCTTTTTATAAGAGAGTACCGGCTCACCACATCCGTCGCCGTCTTTGTCTATACCAATGACAGGCCAGTCATTAATCCACTTCATCGGTTGCAAGTGGATTAAGCGGCCGTATGCTCCAGCATCTTGAAAATGCAAGAACCAATCTTCTCCCGTAGTGGTGTCTAACCAAGCTCCCTGATGAGGGCCGTTAATGGTCGTTTTACCTTGATGCAACACCACCTTTTCTTCATAAGGGCCATATACATTCTTTGAGCGGAGTACTAATTGCCAACCGGTGGGTACTCCACCTGCCGGAGCAAAGATATAGTAGTATCCATTGCGCTTATAAAGCTTTGGACCTTCTACCGTTTCGTGGTTATCGTGTCCATCGAATACAATGCGAGATTGTGTAATGGCTTTGGTAGCTTCAGCATTTAGTTCACAGATGCCAAGTATACTCTTAAGCTGGGCGCGGCTACCGGCGTATCCATGTACTAAATATACACGTCCATCGTCATCCCAAAGTGGTGTTGTATCAATAACCCCTTTAGCGGGTTTTACCAAAATTGGTTCTGTCCACGGACCTTTAGGGTCTTTTGCTTTTGTCATAAAGGCACCTTGGTCGGGATCTCCCCAGAAGATGTAAAATTCTCCATTGTGGTAGCGGATGCTAGGTGCCCATACCCGATTACCGTGTTGTGGCTTCTCTGGTTCATCAATTGGGGTTAGGGTATAAGGTATGGCTGCACCAATAATGGTCCAGTTAACCATGTCTTTTGAATGAAGGATTTGCAGACCTGGCAGGCAATTGAAACTGGAAGATGTCATGTAGTAATCGTCTCCCACACGGCAGGCATCCGGATCAGAATAATCTGCATGAATGATCGGATTACGATAAGTTCCGTCGCCTTTATCAGCTACCCATACTTGAGATACATAGTTCTTTTGCGCCAAAACAGGCAAAGTTGCCAATAGGCAGAAGGTAAGGACTACAGTTAATTTTTTCATGTTTATTGGATTTATTATTATACGGAACCGGCTTAATTATGGGGTAATTTTAGTTCTATCGTTTAATTGTAATTACTGCCGGATGTTCTAACTCTTCTTTCCATTGGCGGATGTAAGCAAACCAAGCTTCAGGCGTTTTGTATCCGAATGTTTCTTTCATTGAGGTAAATGTAATATTGTATCGGAGGTACGTTGCTCCTTCAGCGCCAATGGTATATAGGTAATTGACTTTGTCTTTCACTTCCGCTTTTACGTATTTTTGAGGGATGTAAGTAGCGAGCCCAACGGTTTCTTTGGCGTATTTCACTGTGTCGTTTACCGGCCAATCTGTTCCCCAGCAACCTACTAAACCTTTGTGATCAGAGTAAGAAACCGAACCGAGGATGTCTTGAACACCTGTGCAAAACATCTCTTTTTTCAAAGGCTCTTCAAAGAATGTTTCTACAACTGCATCACGATGCCCGGCGTATAGTATATAGCGATTGATCATATTTAGTTCCGCACCTTGATACTGCCATTCGTTTGCTTCTATTTCGGTTACGGTACGTATCGGGCCATAGGCTAGAATACGCTCTGTACGGGTGGAGACCGGTTCAATGTGGGTCGCTTTTTTCCCATCCCAACCTTTCAGAGCACCTAAACCACAACTGCTGCCTACTCGCAATACATCATCGCCAAAACCGCGGGCTAATTGTTCGTCGGTAGGATAGAACTGGGACTCTTTGATCTCAAATCCTTTATTGAACTTTCCATAAAGGTCTACCGTTTGTTTAGCATCAAAGTATAATCTATAAGCAACCAATTCAGACTCGAAAGCCGGTCCGTGATGATGCATCTGATTGTAGATGTTACTTGTTCCGGGAATGGTTATCGATTGTACAGGTACGTGTTTCCCTTTTTTGTCGCTGACAAGCATCTCAGCATATACACGAGGCGTGTATTGTTTGTCTGACTTCTTGGGAGAAAGTATAATCTTTACTGTCTTTTTGCTTTTAGGAGCTAAATTAGTGACAAAAGCCAGTTCGTCGGCACGTCTATCACCATTCAAATCATCCAACTGCGAGGGTATTTCGGTGCTGCCTTCCCAAATGGTAGCCGATTTCACGGTGAATCCGGCTTTCAAATCATTGACTTTGAGAACGATCGGCTCATCCACTTTAGCCTTTGTCCAATCATTTGTGATTTCTATAGAGATGGTTTTCTCTCCACTTTGAGCAAACATGCCTGCGGGGCAGGCACATAAAAACAATAGAATACTTGCAATTTCTTTCTTCATGGAATCTGTGTTTTATATAATGATACAAATGTAAGAGAAAAGACTCAGTTTCTTCTATTAATTTTGATTGAATAACTACTTAGTTTGTTGCCTCTTTCCTTTTGTTTCAGGAATTATCAATGAAACGCACACGCTTTGCGTGATGAACGTACACGTTTCTAAGGTAAAACGTGCACGCACTAAAGTCTGTTTTCAAGAAGGGCTTTGGGGCATGATGGATACGCAAATTTACTAGAACTCCATCGTTTTTCCTTTAGAGTCAATGTTTTTGTATAGCGTACCGTCCACACTTAAATTCTTGGTGTTTTTTACTTGTAGGGTAGGACCTTTTGGGGTGATAATCTTGATGTTATTCATGGTCACACCTTCTGCTTGGCTTATTACCGCTCCTTCTGCTGCATCCGAAATAATAATATCCTTTACAGTCACATCTTGTATTGGCATTTCTGGTAAGCCATTGAAAAACATAGCACGTCCCGCGCCTTTACAATAGATGTTCGATATATGAATATTTCGAAAGGCAGGTGTTTCAATACTCACAGGCATCAGATCTATTTTTTCTTGTTTATCATCATCCGTAAGTTCATCGGGAGCTTTACCTCCATAAAACAAATCGAATAATAATGGTTCGTTTGGGATATTAATCATATTGATGTTTTCAATAAAAATGTTTTCAACCACGCCACCACGTCCGCGAGTACTTTTGAAACGAAGGCCTACGTCGGTACCCATGAAAGTACAGTTGGACACAAATACATTTTTCACTCCTCCCGACATTTCGCTACCTACCACAAAACCGCCATGCCCATGCAGTACTGTATTGTTAAGTACCAGTACGTTTTGGCAAGGTTCACCTCTTTTACGCCCGTCTTCATCTTTACCCGATTTAATGCAGATGGCGTCATCACCGGCATCGAATATACAATTCTTGATAAGCGCATTTTTGCATGATTCCAGGTCAAGTGCATCCCCGTTCTGAGAATACCATGGATTGAATACTTTTACATTATCGATTGTGATCTCTTCGCACGACAGTGGATGGATGCACCAGCTGGGTGAATTTTTGAAAGTAATGCCTTGAAGCAATACCTTTTTGCTCTGCACTATGCTAATCATCACAGGGCGAAGCCAAGGCTTAATCTCATTCCACTCTTCATCTGTCTCTATCCCTTCCGGGTTGTTGAAATTTTTGCAGGCCAAAGCACCTTTCAATGAACCGGCTGTGGGGTACCAGATTTTTTTATCTCCATCGAGTACGCCACCCGACTTTATAAGTTTATCCCATTGTGCCGTGGTTAGTTTATCTTTTTTTACTGGTCTCCACGCATCTCCGGAGCCATCAAATGAACCGTATCCGGTGATGGCAATATTCTCTGCATTGCGAGCTGATATAGGCGATTGGCAACGTCGAGTTTCCAATCCTTCAAAAGAAGTTTGAATGATAGGATAAGTACTAAAATCGTTGCTGAATATTATAAGTGCATTCTGTTCTGTATATAAATTAACGTTACTAAGCAATTCTATGGGTCCGGTGAGCCATAATCCTTCGGGAATAACGACCTTTCCTCCGCCTTTGCTATTTACGTCTTTAATAGCATTGTTTATGGCTTGCGTATTTAGCGTAATGCCGTCTCCTTTGGCTCCAAAGCTGAGAATGTTGACTGCATATTTTGGAAAAAAAGGTTGCTTCACTGCCTGCATCTCAAAAGGTAGATCGGCGTATATTAATTGTTTTAAAGGAGAATTGGTCGAGTTATCAATGATATCAATAGGTTTTGGAATTTGAGCGCTAATGTTAGTACTTCCGATTAATAGTGAAAAGCCTACAAATGCAGGCATAACAAACTTTCTGGTTACTGTATCCATTCGTTGTGAGAGTTCTTTGGGTTCATAATAATAGATAAAAGTCTCTTTATTTATCAAGTGCAAATATATTCTTGAATAGCTTTTATCATGTGTACTATTTGTTGGTTTAGGTGGATTTTTTGTTGATTTTGCTTTTTCTTTTCTCTAGATGTCTCGTTCTATGGAGAAAGTTCGTATCTTTGCAACCTAATTTAACTATTAAATAGGTATGAATTATAATTTATTGAAAGGAAAAAGAGGTATTATCTTTGGAGCGTTGAATGAACAATCCATCGCTTGGAAGGTAGCTGAAAAGGCCGTTGAAGAAGGTGCAACTATTACATTATCAAATACTCCTATCGCTGTTCGTATGGGAGAAGTTTCTGCTTTGTCCGAAAAGCTTAATTGTGAAGTTATTCCGGCAGATGCAACGAGTGTTGAAGACCTGGAAAATGTGTTTAAACGTTCGATGGAGATATTGGGAGGAAAGGTTGATTTTGTATTGCACTCTATCGGCATGTCTCCAAATGTGCGTAAAAAGCGTACGTATGATGATCTTGACTATGAAATGCTAGACAAAACTCTCGACATTTCGGCTGTATCATTTCATAAAATGATACAAGTAGCTAAGAAAATGGATGCAGTGGAAGAATATGGTTCAATCTTAGCATTGAGCTATGTTGCTGCTCAGCGCACATTCTTTGGATATAATGATATGGCAGATGCAAAAGCTCTGCTGGAGTCGATAGCTCGTAGCTTTGGTTATATTTACGGACGTGAACACAATGTACGCGTGAACACAATCTCTCAATCACCAACTATGACTACTGCCGGAGCAGGTGTTAAGGGAATGGATAAATTGTTTGATTTTGCAGATCGTATGTCTCCATTGGGGAATGCATCGGCTGATGAATGTGCCGACTATTGCATTATGATGTTCTCTGATCTTACTCGTAAAGTAACCATGCAGAATTTGTATCACGATGGAGGGTTCTCAAGTGTTGGTATGAGTCTTCGTGCTATGACAACCTATGAGAAAGGTATCGATGATGAGTATAAAGACGAAAAGGGACAGATTATTTATGGATAAAAAGTCTGAAGTCGATAGCTTATCACTACTTCCTATTAGTTTCATCCTTTATGTCAATGAAGGATGAGACTACGGGCGGTATATTTTTCTTTTCTTGTATGCTTGATTCTCACATCTTGTAAGTTAAATAATAGCAAACTTGCAGAGCGTGAGGAAAATGAAAAAATATCGGTGGTTCGTTATGATAAGCTGTTGAATGAGTATGTTAAGTTCAACAGCTTATCTGCTTTGCAGAAGATGAACACAGAAAATATGCAAGCGACCAAGATACTGATAGAAGATGTGCTTGCCATTGGTAACGTGGATGACGATAATATTACCCAAAAGCTAAAATTTTTCTATTCTGACACCACATTACTTCACCTGATGGCTGATGTGGAAGTTAAATTTGCTGATTTAACCAAAATTGAACGTAAATTGACTAAAGGCTTTAATCATCTGAAGAAAGAAATTCCGGATATTAAGATACCGAAAATTTATTCTCAGGTTTCAGCCCTTAATGAGTCGATTGTTGTAGGAGACAGCTTGTTAGGCATCAGTCTTGATAAGTATATGGGCGAGGATTACCCTCTTTATAAGCGTTACTATTACGATTATCAGTGCCGCTCAATGTCTCCTGAACGTATTGTCCCGGATTGCTTTCTGTTCTATTTACTAAGTGAATATCCACTTCCAACTGATGGAAGAAGGACTTTGCTCGACGTTATGCTTCACTATGGAAAGATCAATTATATTGTTCAAGAAATATTAGACAGCCATTGTTTCGAAGGTATCTTAGGCTATTCAGCCGCAGAGAAGACTTGGTGTGAGGAGAATGAAGGAAGAATATGGAAATTTATGCAAACGAGTGGACATTTGAATGCTACAGACCCTATGTTAGTCAGAATATATACAAGACCTGCTCCTTTTACATCCTTTTTTGGTGAGGACTCGCCCTCTCTATTAGGCACTTGGATGGGAACGCAGATTGTGACTTCATACATGGAGCGAAATAAAAATGTTACACTGCATGATTTGCTGCTGATTACGGATTACCGCCATATGCTGGCTGAAACTGAATATGCTATCTGAAAATATAGTTTTCGTTGATATGGAAAAGGCTCTTTATTTATTGCCGGTTACTCTTGGAGATACTAGTCTCGAAATGGTTTTACCTTCTTATAATAGAGAGGTAATTCTAGAGATAAAGCATTTTATTGTAGAAGATATACGCTCTGCCCGTAGGTTTCTTAAGAAGGTAGAACACGATATTGATATTGATTCTCTTACTTTTTACCCATTGAACAAGCATACTTCGCCGGACGATATTTCCGGCTACCTGCAACCTTTGCTTAATGGATTGTCAATGGGGGTTATTTCTGAAGCAGGTTGTCCGGCTGTAGCCGATCCGGGAGCTGATGTTGTTGCAATGGCTCAGCGGAAAAATCTAAAAGTCGTTCCTTTGGTAGGTCCTTCTTCTATCATTCTTTCTGTGATGGGATCGGGCTTTAATGGGCAGAGTTTTGCTTTTCACGGATATCTTCCTATAGAACCTTCAGAACGTGGCAAGAAGCTTAAATTTCTTGAACAACGGGTTTATGCAGAGGATCAGACACAGCTATTTATTGAAACGCCCTATCGCAATAATAAGATGTTGGAAGATATTTTAAGCAATTGTCGTCCGCAAACGAAACTTTGTATAGCTGCTAACCTGACTTGCGAGGGAGAATACATAAAAACCCGTACATTGAAGGACTGGCGTGGAAAAATCCCCGAGTTATCTAAGATTCCTTGTATTTTTCTTTTGTATAAATGATTTCTTTTAGGTGCTCATATTCGAGCTCCAAGCATTCACTAAAGTAGTTCTTTCCTATATTTTGCTGCATTTGGTGAAGAGTCCACAACTTTCCATTTCTGAAATGATTGTTGCATAGTAAAGAATCATCTTCTACGTTGGCTACAAACAAATAGATTAGCCGATTGGTAATATTATTCTCGAAATGATACATTGTGCTGAATGAAACCGGTATGTTTGGATTTGTCGGAAATACATAATTTATTAGTCTTGCTATACCTTCTTCCAAGGTTTCATTGTAGCGTAAGTAGCATTCTAAAGGTATATCTGTTTTACCTTTGTCTAAGATACAGTTTTGTGAGCGATTACATAAGAAAATCATCCCACGATTTATGAGTGCTATACGTATTACAGGGTTGATATATATGTTCTTGTAATTAATCGCTTCTATTTTCAGGCTTTTCCCTATTACATCTCCTTTATCGTTGACGATGGGTACATGTTCAGCATTCTTCATTATTTTATTAAAATAGTTGATGCCAAATTGATTGAAAATGATGCTAAGGATGAATATAAAGGCAGGTACTAAACGAAATAGCCACAAATGTGTTGTTGCATTGAGAGTATTATGCGTCGCTATCATATAGATAGTAATCAGAACAAAATGAGAAGCTGCTAATATGAGTACTATACGAGAAGACACAATGGTCGATTCGGCACTTTGTACTACATTTCGTTTATCGCAGGCATCTTTTCTTTTTAGGCAATAATTGATAAACCTTTTTTTATGTAAATGTAGAATGAGCATCGGAAGGACAATACTTGCTTCTAAAGTAATAGGCAGGTTTCCTTGCGGACAATAACCAATAGGTGAAAGTGTTGCAAGTGAAAGAAAAACCAATACAGCAGTGGATATGTATAAAATGAAATTATGAATCTGGGGTTTAACTTTGTACAGTATGATGTAAGAATAAACCAATCCAAGTCCTGCTCCAATATAGATAGAGGCGTCTTGCGATATAAATTCGCACAATAATATGGATATGGTAGCCGGAATAAACCCCAGAGACATATTGAAAGCAATAGAAAGAACTCTCTTATGATTCATTTTCGTGTAATCTATCGTTTTTTATTAAAAACAACCGATTAAGAAATATGTTCGTTATCATTTAAGGATGTGTTTCTCTGCATGGTAAGAGGAGCGAACCAAAGGGCCGCTTTCTACTTGATCGAATCCTTTGCTTAGTCCGATTGCTTTGTAAATGCTAAATTGCGCAGGAGTAATATATTCTGCAACAGCATAATGTTTGCGGGTGGGCTGCAGGTATTGACCGATGGTGAGTATGCGGCAACCGGCTGAGCGCAAATCGTCCATTAACTCTTCCACTTCTTGCGGGGTTTCGCCTAAACCTACCATGATACCTGATTTTGCAACAACTCCTTTGCTTGCAATATGCTTAAGCACTTTAAGACTAGTGTCATAGTTGGCTGCACTGCGCACTTGTGGGGTTATTCTTCTCACGGTTTCCATGTTATGTGAGATGATATCCGGACTCGCAGCAATGACAATGTCTACAAGATCTGTGTGCCCTTGAAAATCGGGTATAAGTACTTCGGTAGTGAGTCCCGGATTCAGGCGTTTTACTTCATTGATCGTTTTTGCCCAATGCGTTGCACCTTGATCGGGCAGATCATCACGATCTACAGAGGTAATCACTGCATGTTTCAATTTCATCAGTGCGATGGATTTGGCCACATGTGTAGGCTCTTGTTCATCCAGAGCTAAAGGGCGTCCTGTTAGTGTATTACAGAACTTACAACTACGGGTACATATTTCACCTCCAATCATGAAGGTCGCTGTTCCTCTGCCCCAGCATTCGCTCATGTTAGGACAACGGCCGCTACTGCATATTGTATGCAGGTTGTGAGAGTCGAGAATGCGCTTTGTCTCACTGTAACGCTCGTTGCTACCTATGCTTATTTTTAACCATTCGGGTTTTTGTATTCTATTTGCCATATTATTATAAATTAGTAAGAAAGAACTCCGTCAACCTTGTGAACAGATGGAAGCGTGTATTGCCACCATAAATCCCATGGTTACGGTTAGTATATATTTGCATGTCAAACTGTTTATCAGCTTGCACCAGACATTCGCTATATTCTGCGCAGTTTTGGAAATGCACGTTATCATCAGCCATACCATGAACGAGTAATAATCTCCCGTTTAAATTGGCCGCACGCGTAAATGCCGATCCGGCTTTGTATCCTTCTGCGTTTTCTTGGGGAGTGCGCATATAACGCTCTCCGTAGATAGTGTCGTAATATTTCCAGTCGGTAACTGCTGCTACTGCTGCTCCGGCTTTAAACACAGGTGTACCTTCACTCATGCTCATAACGGTCATATATCCTCCGAAACTCCAACCCCAAATACCTATACGTGTTTTGTCAACATAGGGTTGTTTAGCCATGTATTTGGCTGTCTCAACCTGATCTTGAGCCTCTTTTACTCCCAGATTCAGATAAGTGCATTTGGCAAATTCGGCCCCACGTCCGCCTGTTCCGCGTCCGTCTACACAAATCACCAAATAACCTTTGCTAGCCATGTAAGCATCCCAGCCTATTCCACCACGATCGCCTCCTATTCCCCATTTGTCTACTACTTCCTGACTACCCGGGCCACTGTATTGATACATTAGTACCGGATATTTCTTTGAAGTAGAAAAACCTGCCGGTTTTATCATCCAACCGCTGAGTTCTGTGCCTTGAGATGTTTTGAAGCGGAAGAACTCTTTCTGTGGGAGGTTATACTCAGCCAGTGTTGCTTTCAGTTTATCGTTGGTCACCAACGTTTTGAGCACTTTTCCGTTGTTGTCGTTTAGTGTAATGATTGTTGGCGTTTGCAAGCTGGAGTAAGTGTTCATGTAATAGCGCATGGATGTGCTGAAAATAGCAGCATTGGTTCCGATCTTCTCTGATAATTTTGTCTTTGTTCCTTTTTTATCTATCTTGTAAACGGCTTGTCGCAGAGGACTTTCTTCGTTACTTTCGTAATAGAAAGTATTGGATATAGAATCCCATCCGATAAATCGTTTCACTTCGTAGTTTCCTTTTGTTACTTGTTTTACGAGATTTCCACCCATACTGTACCAATAAAGATGTGCGTAACCGTCTTTTTCACTGATAAAGCTAAAGTGCTCAGTATAAAACACGATATTGTCGAAAATGTTTTCGTTGATGTAATAAGGGCTTTCATCGCGCAAGATCAGTTTGCAGATTGTAGAGCGAGGATCACCAAAGTACATATCAAAACGATTTTGATGACGATTCAACGTCATGATAGCCAATTTGTTCGTATTTTTAGTAAAGCGTATGCGAGGTATGTATCCGTCTGTATCCAGTGGCAACTTCATCTTTCGGGTTACTTTCGATTTAATGTCGAAGGTATGCACAGACACTTTAGAATTTGTTTCGCCGGTTTTCGGATATTTGTAGGTATAGGCTCCGGGATAGTTTTCCAGTTCACTGTAGTGGGGGGCTTGTCCCGCAAAGAGAGGGAAAGAATAAGAAGGTACTTTGCTCTCGTCAAAACGGATGAAAGCCAGCATCGTGTTGTCAGGACTAAACTCTAATGCTCGCGAAAAACTGAATTCTTCTTCATATACCCAATCGGGTATTCCATTCAGCACTTCATTAATCTTTCCGTCTTCTGTAACCTGAGATTCGCTGTTGCCATAGAGTATCTTCACTAAAAAAATATTGTTATCTCTTACAAAAGCGACCATGTTGCCATCGGGCGAGAAAACAGGAGCTTGTTGAGGTCCGCCGTCTGAAAGTTTTTCTACTAGATTTCTTTTAATGGTATACAAATAGTGTACAGCCGTGTATGAATGACGATAGATCGGTTGAGTTTCAGTACGAATCAAGAGTTTGCTCTCGTCCGGTGAGAAGGCATATCCATCGATTTTCTTGAAGGTACACTCTCTCGCTTTTGTTACATCAAACAGAACTTCTACTTGCTGCCCCGTTTTAAACGAATATTTCACAATTTGTGTTCCATCGGTGTTCATTTGGGTATAATGTTCACCATCAGCCATGGGAACAACACCTTGTATACCTTCCGGACGAAACTTACCTGACGTGATTTCTTTTAAATCGAGTGTTTTGCTTCCTTGTGCGAAAGTTGTCATGCCAAGCAGGCAAAAGAGAAGAATTATACTTAATCTTTTCATCGTTTTATAATTTTGATTTACGCTTTATCATGCAAAAATAGGAAAATGTAATAACTAAATTCGTAAATTTGCAGCTAAATTAGTTCGAATAATGAATCAGCTTCCTCTATATAATGAATTTCCCGTATTTCTGAAACGCTATTTTACTGATAAGGTGCAAAAGATTTCGCTGAATGCCGGCTTTACTTGCCCTAATCGTGACGGTAGTAAAGGTAATGGCGGATGTACATATTGCAACAATCAAACGTTTAATCCGGATTATTGCAAGACGGATAAGTCAATAACCATGCAGTTGGAAGAGGGAAAGCGTTTCTTTTCGTATAAATACCCCGAAATGCAGTATCTTGCCTATTTCCAGGCATACACCAACACATATTCCGAGCTTGCCGGGCTAAAGCGCAAGTATGAAGAAGCGTTGAGTGTAGAAGGTGTAGTTGGTTTGATTATCGGGACCCGCCCCGACTGCATGCCCGACGAGTTGTTGCGCTACCTCGAAGAGCTGAACAAGCACCACTTCTTGTTGGTTGAATATGGTATAGAAAGCACTAACGATGAAACTTTGAAGCGCATTAATCGCGGACACACTTATGCCGAGACGATAGATGCCGTGGAGCGTACAGCTGCTTGCGGGATACTTACGGGAGGTCATGTTATACTTGGATTGCCGGGAGAAACACCTGAAGAGATTATTGCTCAGGCAGCTATTATCTCCCGATTGCCGCTCGATACATTGAAGATGCATCAGCTACAGTTGGTACGGGGCACACGCATGGCGTATGAATATGCTAAGCGTCCGGAAGATTTCCATTTGTTTGAGGTGGATGAATATATTGATTTGGTTATAGATTATATACAGCATCTTCGTTCGGATATTGTTCTTGAACGATTCATATCTCAATCTCCAAAGGAGTTGTTGATTGCTCCTGATTGGGGGTTAAAAAACTATGAATTTACTGCTCGCTTACAGAAAAGAATGAGAGAAAAAGGTGCTTATCAAGGCGAGTTGTATGCAGGTTAAGAAAAAAAGGACTATTTTTGCTTTATAAAATGAGAAATATGGAAGAGAAGACAAGAATCAAAGGAAAAGTTCATTATGTAGGAGTGAATGATCGTACGAAACACCTTTTTGAAGGACTATGGCCTTTGCCTTACGGGGTGTCGTATAACTCTTACCTGATAGATGATGAAAAGGTAGCTTTGGTTGACACGGTTGATATTTGCTATTTTGAGGTGTTTCTTCATAAGATAAGGTCAGTTATAGGCGATCGTCCTATTGATTATCTTATTATAAACCACATGGAGCCGGATCATTCGGGCTCTCTTGGTTTAATTAAACAGCATTATCCAAATATTATTATTGTAGGAAACAAGCAAACCTTCGGTATGGTAGAAGGCTTTTACGGCATTACCGGAGAGCAATACCTCATTGCAAATGGTGATTCCCTGGATTTAGGATATCATAAACTTACTTTCTATCTAACTCCTATGGTGCATTGGCCGGAAACGATGATGACGTTTGATGAAACAGAAGGTATTATTTTTTCAGGTGATGGTTTTGGTGCTTTTGGTACGCTTGATGGTGGTTTTATGGATACCCGCCTGAATACCGACCTTTTTTGGCAAGAGATGATACGTTATTATTCCAATATTGTTGGCAAATATGGTTCGGCTGTGCAGAAAGCGCTTGAGAAGTTGGCGCCGTTACGAATCACTACTATTTGCTCCACTCATGGGCCTGTATGGATAGAACAGAAAGATCGGGTTATGGACATTTACGACAGGATGAGCCGATACGAAGGTGAAGAGGGTGTGGTAATCGTTTACGGAACAATGTACGGCAACACAGAGCAGATGGCTGAAGCTATTGCATTGGAGTTGTCTGTACAAGGAATAAAGAATATTGTGCTTCACAATGTGAATAAGCGACATCCTTCTTATATCATAGCCGATATATTCAAATACAAAGGTCTTATTATTGGTAGTGCTACTTATTGCAATGAGCTCTATCCGGAAATCGATTCGTTGCTTTCGAAGATATTAACTCGTGATATGAAGAATCGTTATCTAGGTTACTTTGGTTCTTTCTGTTGGTCGAGTGCTGCTTTGCGGCACATGAACACATTTGCAGAGAAAAGCAAGTTCGAACTTGTGGGTATACCGATTGATATGAAAATATCGATGAGTGACCAAACTTACGATGAGTGCGAAGCTCTCGGGCTAGCCATGGCGGAGCGTTTAAAGCAAGATCGATAACAAGTTACTAATAAAATTCCCCCAATTTATTAACATACTAAAAACAATCGAACATGAGACTTATTATTCAGCCCGATTATCAGGCTATCTCTAAGTGGGCAGCCAACTATGTTGCTGCTCGTATCCGTAAAGCTCAGCCCACGGCCGAAACTCCTTTTGTGCTTGGACTGCCTACGGGTTCATCTCCGCTAGGCATGTATAAAGAATTAATCGACCTAAATAAAAAAGGCCTAGTGTCGTTCAAACATGTAGTTACATTCAATATGGACGAATATGTCGGCTTGCCTCAATCGCATCCCGAAAGTTATTATTCGTTTATGTGGAACAATTTTTTCAGCCACGTAGATGTATTACCCGGTAATGTGAATATACTAAATGGTAATGCAGCGGATTTGGAGGCCGAATGTGCTGATTATGAAGAAAAGATCGCTTCTTATGGCGGTATTGATCTATTCCTTGGTGGCATTGGTCCCGATGGACACATTGCGTTCAATGAACCGGGCTCTTCACTATCTTCTCGTACGCGTGTCAAGACACTGACCACGGATACGATTATTGCCAATTCCCGTTTCTTTGATAACGATGTGGATAAGGTACCTAAGACATCTCTCACTGTGGGCGTGGGCACTGTGCTTTCAGCCAAAGAAGTATTGATTATTGTGAATGGACACAACAAAGCTCGTGCACTTTATCATGCTGTTGAAGGAGCCATATCACAGATGTGGACTATAAGTGCCTTGCAAATGCATCAAAAGGGCATCATCGTTTGTGATGATGTTGCTACTTTTGAGTTGAAGGTTGGTACGTATCGTTATTTTAAAGATATTGAGGCTGATAATCTTGATCCGGTTTCATTGCTGAAGTAGTACACTTTCATATTATAAGGAAGCCCCGTTTTTAGAAAATAAAATGTCTAAAAGCGGGGCTTCTTTTCGGGAGATATACTTGCTAAAAGTCTTTTAGTTCCCCCTTGCCTTGGCGGGTAATTTTAGCTTCACCATCCACGCAGTTTACAATGGTAGAAGGTTCTATGCCACCAATGCCACCGTCTATAACCAAATTAACCATGCTGCCAAATTTCTCATCGATCAGTTCGGGTGTAGTAAGGTATTCCATATCATCACCTTTTTCATGTGGTAGGGTGGTGGTCATTATAGGTGCATCTAGTAAACGGGCTATTTCACTGGTAATATGATTGTCGGGCATACGAATGCCCACTTCTTTACGATTCTTAAATATTTTGGGTAGTTTGCTACCCGTGTTCAAGATGAAAGTAAACGCTCCCGGCAGATTGCGTTTCATCAGTTTAAAGGTATTGTTATCTAGCTTGGCATATTCACTGATGCTGCTTAAATCGTAGCAAATGATGGAGAGATTGTTTTTGCGGGGGTCAATCTCTTTAATTCTGCAAATACGTTCTATAGCCCGCTCTTTCAGTCCATGACAACCGATGGCATACATCGTGTCCGTGGGATAGATGATGAGACCTCCATCGTTGAGTATGTCTACAACTTGCTGCAAATCTTGGAGGCTATTGTTCTTTTCATAAAGTCTCAGAAGCATTATTTTATCTTTTTCTTGAGGAAATCCAGTACTTTTTCAGTGGCTTTCTCGGTTACTTTTTTCTTGAGCGAATCAGTATTGGCAGTTGTAGCCGAATCCAGTCCCAACTTCTTTCCGATTGCTTTGACGGCTTCGCTTTTTGCTGATTCAGCAACTTGAGCGGCCATACTCTTGGTGTCAAGTGATACTTTGGGAGAAGTAAATGTTCCACCAATCTTCAAATCGACTGTTGATAGCTGAGTCAGTTTGCCTGCGGAAGTTGGAATTTTTACCTTGCCCGAATAATTAATGGTTTGGTCTAATCCGGTGGTACCGGAAAGATTCATGTTATATTCACCCATCTTGACATCGAATGGCTTGGTAGCTACACGCCCGTCTTTGATCGTAAAGTCGATTGTTAAATCTTTCACTTTCATCTCCTTTAGCGAAGGTTTTTTTAATGCACTCGCAATCAGATCGATCGTCTTGACGCCACTTAAGTTTAAATCTTTTGTTGACAGAGTACCTTCACCTTGCATGGTGTCCAGTACGGGACTCATGGTCTCATCCAAATCGGTAAGAATGCTCATGTTGCCTGAGAATGTTCCCTTCAGGTTCTCAAAGACAGGTGCCATTTTTTGCACCATATCAAGCTCCTTATAGGCCTTTGCAAAGTTGATGTTGCCCATTCGGAAAGCGCCACTCATCTTGGGCTTTTTCACGTCTTGTGAAGAGTAGTAGCCATTCATTACTACGGTGCCACCCATGGTGTTCATTGATAGATTTTTCATATCCACCTTTCCGTCTTTTATGGTTATTTGCCCAATCATGTTGTTAAAGGTCATTTTGTCAAAAAGGACCTCTTTCATGTTGGCGTTCATTTGAAAATCAATATTTTTAGGAACTTCAAGGACTCCGCTCTCTGTCGCAGATGTGGTGGTAGTTGCAGTACTATCTGCGGTCATGAAATCGTTCAGATTGAAATGATTAGAGTGTATGTTGAGCGTACCTTTCAGAGTCTTATTCTTCAAGGCATAACCCATGTAGTTTTCAAAGCGGCTATCGGCTGTAATGTCATTTTTGCCAATGTTTACAGTCGTTTCACTTAGTTGCAAGTATTTAGGTGTAAAGGTGAGAAGTGACTTTTTGATCTCTACATCAGGCATGTCCTTCATCTTCAACTTCATGTTTGCAAGTCCGATAGTTCCTGCGGCATTGAATTTATCATATTGTTCTTTTTCAGCATAAGAGAGACGTCCGGCCATTTGCATATTGGCTGTTACGGTTCCGTTTAGTTCCATATTCTCCAACGGATAGACTTGTTTTATCATGCCTAAGTTGAGTGTTCCTTTCGCTTCAGTTTTGAAATCGGGATCGCTGACAGGCGTTTTCACACTAGCTACTATGCTGAATGGATTTCCGGCCAATCGGAAGCTGAATGGGCTAACCGTTATTTCTGTTAGATCAGCACTTCCTCCCGGATTCTTTACGTTAGCATGAATGTTGATTTGGTCTACTCCAGCCGGTAATGACGGATATCGGAACATAGCATTCTTCACATCCAGTGTGGCGTCAAATTGCGGTAAAGTATCTCCTTGGTACGTACCTTTAGCATAAGCGGACAGTGTTGCTTTACCATCTGTTTTCACGCTCTCGAACTCTTTGGCATAGATGGCCGGAATGAGTGATAATATCTCTTTAAAGCCTACTTCACTTGTATTGAGCTTTAAGTCCATGTCGATGGCAGGATCCTTCATGGCTACCCACCCATCAATGCCGGCTTTGATTGCGTTTAAGCGAAATTCGCTCTCTTTGAATGTGTATTTGCTATTCACTAAGTCGGCATCTATATCCATCTTGGTGTAGATGTTTGCTTTGCTAAGGAAAGGAATGGTACCCATTTTGAAGGTCATCTCCTTTGTTTCAGCTTCTACGTTCAGCGTCGTGCGGTCGCTACCCAGATCTCCTGAGCAAGAAGCGTCTAATTTATTTATTTCGGCATACATACCTGCTTGGCGATCATCATAGATGATGCTTACATTGCTGGCCGTGAACTTTTTTAGTTGCATTTTGAAAGGAGATTCTGTTTCCGCAGCTGCTGTTTGCGTAGTACTGTCGGCTTTCATTATGTCCCAGTTTACCTTGCCATCCGGCAATACGATAGCGTGTATTTGAGTGTTTTCAATGGAAATTTTAGATACGTCATATCCACTATTACCCAATAGGGAAAACAGATTAATAACTGCCGTTACTTCACCGGCTTTAACCAAAGTATCATTTTTAAATTCTCCACTTCCTTTGAGGTAGAAATCGTTGAGGGTGACGGAAGCCTTAGGGAAGTTCTTGAATAAGCTGATATTCAGGCTCTCAAAATTGAACTGTGCATTCAGCATTTTGTTCCCTTCTGTTTTGACTATTTTTTCAATCTTCCCGCGGAAAGCGAAAGGTAGTAATAGCATCAGTAGCAAGATTGCTCCCAATGTGATGGCGGTTATTTTTAATCCTTTTTTTATATTCGTCTGCTTAATTTTCTGTTCCATAACTAAATGTATTATTTTACAAATATACTTAATTTTTCTGAGATAACTGCATGCATTGGAATGAAAAATGAGAGAACCTTTATTAAGTGAGAGGTATATTCACCTCTAATGAAAAAACATGTTTTACTCTCACATCTATCACGGAAAACGCTGGAACGGCTTTCTGCAAGTCATCTCAGCGTGTGGTAGTAAAATATGTCTACCACTTTTTTGGGTGTTTTACTCTCACTTTTCGGGTTTTACTATCACACTTTGCCTTAGTTCTCCTCTTTTTTTGCTCAAACGGCTATCGATTGCTCCATTTTTGCTTCGTTTTCTGATGATGCTTTTGTTTCCTTCTGCGAACAGTATCTCTCTTTCTCTGATAAAGAGCACACTGAAGTATTCCTCTGCACGGTACTATTATCGGTGAATAACACGAGCTGTAAGTTTGCGAAACGGTAGAAGCTCTTCGCTCCACACATGTAGTCTCTACAGACTACGGGCGTAGTCCGTACAGTCCACACTCGTGAAGTGTACGGACCACGCCCGAGAAGCGAAGAGTTGTATACTTCATTTCAGTTTGTTGATGGTGTTGTTTGCCTATAGCTTTCCTACAGAATGTATAAGTTGAAAGGACTTTTATTTGAATAGACTTAATGATATACTTTCTACTTTTAGATGCATTGCTTGTCTTTACAAAATGGAGTGATAGCCAGAACTTATTTCTTCTTTTTCTTCTTTAATTCCTCGGCTATTCTCCATTGTATGCTTGCCAAATCTTCTTTACCAACTTTGAGCAGGGCATCTCCAAATAATTCGTGGGCAGCGGCGTGTTCGGGCTTTAGTGTGGTAGCTTTGTCGAGGTCGGCCAAGGCACCTTCTACATTTTCTGTTTTCAACCGTAGTTTTCCTCTGTTGTAGAATCCCTTAAATTCTATGGGTGAAAGTTTCACAGCCTTGTTAAAGCATTCTTCGGCTTCGCCGTATTGCAATTCGTTGCTTAGGGTGATACCTTTTCGCACCCACACGTCTACATAGTCGGGGTATAGCTCCAAAGCCTTGTCGTAATTGGCCATGGCGGCACGTATGTCATGCGCTTGCGTGATGCACTCATTTCCCATCTGGTAATATTCGCGGGCATACTTTTGCAAGCTTTGCTTTTGAATAACCATTTGTTCTTTCAACGTTTTATTTTCACCTCTCAGCTGATTAATGATCCCTAGTTTTTTGCGAATAAATCGTCGTACCACGGGTTTCTCTATGTCGTAGCGAGAATGTATGGCTTTGAAGAATTGTTCCAGAAACTCTTCAAAATTTCCGGCATCAAAAGCTTTGGTTGCTTCGACGTACTCTACATCGGCTTGAGCTTTTTTTAAGGCCTTCTCAATGGCGATACGGTTATTGAAACGTTCGGAGAAGCTCACTATCTCAGGGCGAACAAAAATGTCGGCTCTGCTGATTTGTTTCTTGAGCTGAATCCCTTCGAGTGAAGTACATCTACTCAGCGCTACGTATGCTTGTCCGCCGGCAAAAACACCTCCGGTGAAGTCTATGACTACACGGCTAAAAGTAAGTCCCTGACTTTTGTGTATGGTGATGGCCCAGGCCAAGCGAATGGGGTACTGCACAAATACACCTAGTTCCTCTTCTTCTATCTGCCTTTTTTGTTCGTTGTATTTATATCGAATATTCCTCCACGAATCTTTCTTCACGTCACATTCTTTGCCATCATCTGTTATAACATAAATAGTGCCTTCTTCATCTATACCACTCACGGTTCCGATGGTTCCGTTCACCCAACGTCGTTCATAATCATTCTTTATAAAGATGATCTGTGCGCCGGGCTTTAGTATCAAATCTTTCTGCGTGGGCAAACTGCTCTCGGGAAATTCTCCGGTTATCTCGCCATGAAACACGATCGGGTCGCCTGGTAGTTCGGTTAGCTTTTTATCGTTGATGAAGTCTACGTTGTCTCTTCGCGTGGCCAAAGTGATGTACATATCTTCTTCAGAATGCTGTATGCTCGTTCCATAGCGTGTGTTGAGCAGTTGCAAGTCGGCTGCTCCGGCTGTGTTGGTGCGTATATGGTCGAGCACATTTACAAATACCTTATCTGTTTGGCGGTACACTTTTTTCAGTTCGATGGATACGAGATCTATTTCCGAGAAAACTTTGGCCGAGAAAAAATAAGGAGTGGGATAGAATCGGTTGATAATTTCCCGTTCGTCGCTTTTCACTACCGGCTCCAATTGAAAGACATCGCCCACCAGCAGAATTTGCTTGCCGCCGAAGGGTTCACGCAAATTGTGTGAATACACTCGTAGTATACGATCAATGGCATCAATAATATCCGCTCTTACCATCGAAATCTCATCAATGATAACCAGTTCTATCTGCTCCAGCAGCTTGCGATGTGGTTTGGTATACTTAAAGAAATCGTGTATCCGTCCCCGCTGCAAACTCATGTTTGGATCGTCTACTAAAAGAGGGTAGAAAGGCAACTTGAAAAAACTGTGCATGGTGCTTCCTCCTGCGTTGATGGCGGCAATGCCCGTTGGAGCCAAGACTACATGTCTTTTTCTGGTGTTTTGGCAGATGTATTTCAGAAACGTAGATTTTCCCGTTCCCGCTTTTCCGGTCAAAAAAACGGATTGGCGGGTGTATTGTATCAGGTTGAGAGCATCCTGAAACTCTGGATTATCAGTATCTATCGTCGTCTTTTCTGCCATATTCGTTAAATAATGCCGAAGTGTTTCAATGCATTCCAAATTCCGTCTTCGTCTACTGAATCGGTGATGTAGTCGGCTGATTCTTTCACTTGCTGTGTGGCATTGCCCATCGCTACTCCTATGCCGGCATGGCGTAGCATGCTAATATCGTTTCCTCCATCGCCAAACGACATAGTTTCTTCTAATTTGATGCCGAAACGTTCTATTATCTTATCCATTCCCAGTTGTTTGCTGTTGCCTTTACACACGATGTCCGTAAAGGTAGGATACCAACGGCTCGATTCACAATGAGCCAAAAGAGGTAGATATTTCTGCTCTTGCTCCAGTGAGAAAAAAGGAGATAACTGAAAGATCTCTTCTTTCGTGGCTTCTTCAATGCTGATTACCGGAACCTGAGGGAACTTTAGCAGTCGTATGAACTCGTCAATCTGTGCATTGGGATTGCAAAGAAACATTTGGTTTTCGCGAACCACCACACAAGGACAATCCTTCTCTGCTGAGAGTATGCGGAATATAGTCTCCACATCCTCTTGTGGGATGGGACTTCTGTAAATAACCTCGTCATTTTCTCCATAACAATAACTACCATTCATGGTGATGTATCCGTCGAAAAACAAATTACCCAAATTGTTGATTGCCACTCTGGGGCGTCCGGTAGAGATGAATATCTTAAGTTCTTTATTTCTTGATTCTGTTAATGCGTTAATGCTGGATTGCGGAATTGTATGAGTGTTGAAGCTTACAAGTGTCCCGTCAATATCGAAAAACAGGGCTTTTATCATAATTATTATTCTTTAGTTTCATGCAAAAATACGAACTTACTAGCATAGATATGGCCTTTTTTCTTTTTTTTAGTTTAAAAAATGGGATTTACTTTATTATATAATAAAGTACGAATCGTACCTTTGCAACTATAACGTTAAAAAGAAAAAAATGATATATGACTTTGATGAAGTAGTAGATCGTCGCAATACTGACGCTCTGAAATATGAAGCGCTTCAACCACGTTGGGGCAGAAAAGATTTGATCCCGCTCTGGGTGGCTGATATGGACTTTTGTACACCGCCTTTCATTATAAAGGCATTGAGAGACAGACTTGACAATGAGGTTCTGGGATATACCATGAAAGCTGAAAGTTGGTATTCTTCTATTATTGATTGGACTGATAAGCGTTTTAATTGGAAAATATCGCGTGAGATGCTAACCCATACACCTGGCATTGTTCCGGGGTTGGCTATGGCTATTCAAAGTCTCACTGAAGTAGGGGATAAGGTGATGGTTCAGCCGCCGGTATACCATCCTTTTTTCTTGGTTACTCAACATAATAATCGAGAAGTGGTCTACAATTCTCTTGTTCTTGAAAATGGTCAATTTCGCATGGATATGGAGCGTTTCAAAGAGGATATTAAGGGCTGTAAACTGTTCATTCTTTGCAATCCCCATAACCCCGGTGGAAGGGTATGGACAAAAGAGGAATTGATTGAGGTAGCACGTATCTGTTACGAGAATCAGACCATTGTGATCTCCGATGAAATCCATGCCGATCTTACCTTATCCCCTTATGTTCACTATCCTTTTGCTACTGTGTCTGAAGAGGCAAGAACCAATTCTATCATTTTCATGTCACCTAGTAAAGCGTTCAATATGCCAGGAATATCCAGCTCGTACTGCATTATAGAAAATGAGAAGATACGAAGAAAATTCAGTTCTTATGTTAATGGCAGTGAACTAGGTGAAGGACATCTCTTCTCTTTCATCAGCGTGGCAGCGGCATATAGTAATGGCACGGAATGGCTCGATCAGGTGAAAACTTATATTCAGGGGAACATCGATTTCACTGATGAGTACTTTCGGGAAAATATACCAACCATTAAAGTTATCCGCCCGCAGGCTTCTTATCTCATTTTTCTCGATTGTCGTGAATTGAAATTAGCGCAAAAAGATTTGGTGAATCTTTTTGTGGATGGTGCTCATTTGGCACTCAACGATGGTACGATGTTTGGAAAAGAAGGAGCAGGCTTCATGAGACTGAATGCTGCCTGTCCGCGAAGTGTATTGAAACAAGCTCTCGATCAATTACAATCTGCTTGTCACAATTATTAGGATATAAAATAAAGAAGAAATGAAAGAAAAAAGTTTTGAGGCGCAAGTGCTGCATACTCCTTTTGATAAAGAAGATGCGTATGGCTCTCTCTCTATGCCTGTATATAATACGGCAGCTTATGAATTTGATACGGCAGAAGCTATGGAAGCGGCTTTTTGCGGACGCACTGCCGATCATGCTTATTCGCGTATCACTAATCCTACCGTACAATATTTCGAAAGAAAGATACAGGCAGTGACAGGAGCAATGAGTGTAACTGCTCTCAATTCAGGAATGGCGGCTATCAGCAATACTTTCATTGCAATAGCTCAGTCTGGCACTAATGTGGTAACATCTGCTCATCTTTTCGGGAATACGTATTCTTTCCTGAAAAATACTCTTGCAGCTTTTGGTGTTGAAGCTCGTTGTTGTGACCTGACTAATATTGAAGAGGTAAGGGCACAGGTAGACGAACATACTTGTGCCATTTTTTTGGAAGTTATTACCAATCCTCAACTTGAAGTGGCCGATTTGAGAGCACTTGCGGCTGTTGGTCGTGAGAAGGGTGTTCCATTGGTGGCTGATACTACGGTGATTCCTTTTCATGTGTTTTCTGCCAAAGATTGTGGTGTCGACATTGAAATAGTATCGAGCACAAAATATATTTCGGGCGGAGCAACGAGCATTGGTGGATTAATTGTTGATTATGGCACTTTTGACTGGAGCCGTTCGGAGAAGCTTGCTGCAATGAGCCGTGAGTTTGGCGCGGCAACTTTTGCCATCAAATTGCGTAAGGAAATTCATCGTAACCTCGGAGCTTATATGACTCCACAAGTAGCCTATATGCAAACATTGGGCCTGGAGACTGTATCGGTTCGTTTTGAACGTCAGGCCGGTACATGCCTCGAACTAGCGAAGAGCTTGGAAAAACTTTCCGGGGTGGAGTCAGTGAATTATACCGGTCTGGAGAGTAATCCCTATCACGTACTGAGCACCGAACAGTTTGGCCCTCTTCCGGGTGCCATGCTTACTTTTGATCTGGCATCTCGTGAAGCCTGCTTTCGCTTCATGAATAAGCTTCAATTAATTCGTCGGGCAACTAATTTGTTCGATAACAAATCTTTGGCTATCCATCCTGCCAGTACTATTTATGGATCGTTCACAGTAGAGCAACGTAAAAGCATGGATGTGAGTGATAAAACGATTCGCCTCTCCGTTGGTCTGGAAAGTGTGGATGATTTATTGGAGGATATAACACAAGCGTTGCAATAATCGAAAAATAGATTTATTGTCCTTTTACTTAATCCCGATAACTGTTTACTTATAAGCAGTTGTCGGGATTATTGCGTTTAAATAATGTTAATTATGGGCATTGCTATTGCTAATTGATGGAATTACTCTATATATTTGTGATATCATAATGATATTAATAAATTATAATCTATGGAAGCGAAAGAAACATCTTTTAATGGTTTGAAAATGAATGGATTTTCAATGCTATTCATTTCTATTTTACTGTTGGTTTTGAGTATAGTATCGTTCTTCATGTTCGACTTGTTTGGAGAGATCTCCATTGCATTTGGTATTGTGGGTATTGTTCTTTTTATTTTTCTGATATGTGGTTTTATTTCCCTTGAACCTAATGAAGCTAGGGCAATGGTTTTCTTTGGGAAGTATCAAGGAACTTTTAAAGAAACCGGTTTTTTTTGGGTAAATCCTTTTTTGAATAAAAAGAAACTCTCTTTGCGTGCTCGTAATCTGGATGTAGAGCCTATAAAGGTGAATGATAAAATTGGTAATCCTGTTTTGATTGGTCTGGTTTTAGTTTGGAAATTGAGGGATACATATAAAGCGATGTTCGAGATTGATTCGCAGACTATGGCTATGAGCAATGATACAGGTAAAAATGGGGCTCAAGCCAATGCAGCTAATTCGGTCGCAAATAGAATGAACGCTTTTGAGAATTTCGTAAAGATACAAAGTGATGCTGCACTTAGGCAAGTGGCCGGACAGTATGCATACGATGGTAATGATGGCGATGCAGAGGAACTGACCTTACGCTCCGGTGGTGATGAAATTAATGATCAGTTGGAACAAAAGCTAAATGAACGTTTGGCTATGGCGGGCATGGAGGTCGTGGAAGCAAGGCTGAATTACTTGGCTTATGCACCTGAAATTGCTGCTGTAATGCTTCGTCGCCAGCAAGCTTCCGCTATAATTGCTGCACGTGAGAAAATAGTAGAAGGAGCTGTTTCGATGGTAAAAATGGCTCTTAATAAGCTTTCGGAAGAACAAATAGTGGAGCTGGACGAAGAGAAGAAAGCAGCTATGGTTAGCAATCTTCTTGTTGTACTTTGTGCCGATGAAGCAGCACAACCGGTTATCAATACGGGTACATTAAATCATTAAAGAAATAGGCTGATGCAAGGAGAATATGAACCTTGTTCATGCCAATAAGAATAACTTTATTTTTGAATGATTATGATGAGATTTCAGTTTGTTAAGCTCGCAATTTTGATTGCAATGCTTTTATGGGGAGCTCTGAAAACCTGTGCCCAAGAGAATGAGGCGTGTGCCCGTAAATTACTTGATTTCATTGTAGCTGGTCAGGGAGACAGCGTCTATGTACACCTTAGCGATGATGTGCGTGCTAAAGTTTCTCCTGCTATGTTTACTGAAGTCTTTGCTCAGCTTGAAAGACAGTTTGGCAAGTATCAATCCAAGGGCGAATGGAAGAAGGATACATCTGCCGGACAGGTTCTTTATTACTGTGATGTGGAATTTGAACGTAATGCTTTGCGCTTTCTGACGGCTTTTGAACCTAATGGAAAGGCAAATACCATTCGTTTTATGCCCATACCTGCTACACTGGCTACTGCAGCGCCTCTTTCACCAAATAAAGACAATTTAGAAGAATCAGCTATTGAAATTGTATCTGGAAGTTATAAACTTCCCGGTACGTTGAGCCTTCCTAAGAATCTGGAAAAAGTGCCTGTGGTTATTCTTGTACATGGATCCGGACCTAATGATCGGGATGAAACCATCGGACCGAACAAGCCTTTTCGTGATTTAGCGTGGGGACTGTCCGAACGAGGTATTGCTGTTGTTCGCTACGATAAGCGAACACATGTATATGGAACTAAATGGATGCCCTCAGGTAGGGAGGGAACTTATGATGATGAAACAGTGGACGATGCTCTGGCTGCGATTGAATGGGCGGAGAAAAACCCTTCTTTGAATGCAAAGCGGATCTACGTTGTGGGACATAGTTTAGGTGGTATGCTTGCTCCACGAATTGCTCAACGAACAAAGGCATTGGGGGGAATCGTTATCCTTTCAGGTAATGCTCGTCCCTTGGAAGATTTAATCCTAGAGCAGGTCACTTATATTTCTTCGTTAAAAGATTCTTCAGAAGTGGCAAAAATGCAGATTGAGCTTATAAGAGCTCAGGTGGCTAATGTGAAGAAACTTGGTACGGATAATTATGATACTAAAGTAGGTCTACCTTTTAATCTCAGTACTACTTATTGGCAGTTTGCGAGAAACTACAAACAAGTGAAAACAGCTGCTAAGCTCATTCTTCCTATTTTGATTCTTCAAGGCGAGCGAGACTATCAAGTTACTATGGAAGATTTTAAAGCATGGCATGCCGGGCTCAGCCATCATAAAAATGTATCATTTAAATCTTATCCGAAATTGAATCATCTCTATCAGGAAGGAATTGGTAAATCAACTCCTTCTGAATATACTCTGGCAATTCCTGTTGCGAAGTATGTTGTGGAGGATATTGCCAATTGGATAAAAACGGGGAAAGTGAATAAATGATAAGAAGAAAGAGAAAGGCGTAGAATGGCTAAAAAAGAATCTTTAACCAAAAATTTCGTGTTGCGTGTAGATGCGGCTACGATGGATGCTCTTGAAAAATGGGCTTCCGATGAGTTTCGTAGTACTAACGGCCAACTTCAGTGGATTATTGCTGAAGCTCTTAAAAAAGCTGGTCGGTTAAAGAAGAAGCAAAACACGAAAGCTGGCGAAGAGCAAAAGATAGAAACGACTGACAAATAGGTAGTAGAGAATGTTTTCTTAATTATCTCGGTAATAAAAATCCTCTCTCAGGTTTCGTCAGAAATACCTGTAAGTGGTTGCACTTTTAGGTGAATGATGAAATAACTTGAGGCAGACGAGGTGTTAATCGAATCTTTTTAATGGAGTTATAATCAGTTATTTATATCCAAACTAAAGGTTTTAGTTCTATTTAACTATAAATATTAGTTTTGAAACTATATAATATAGTTCTTTGCAAAAACAAGAAGAATAAGATGAAAGGATTAACAAGTAAAGAAGAAGAAATCATGGGCTTTTTCTGGAAGAAAGGACCTTTGTTTGTGAAAGATATACTGGCTTTTTACGACGAGCCGAAGCCTCATTTTAATACACTCTCTACCATTGTTCGGGGATTAGAGGAAAAGGGTTTCTTACTGCACAATGCTTTTGGTAACACTTATCAATATTATGTCGCCGTAAGCGAAGAAGAGTTTCGCAAGGGAACACTCAAAAATGTGATAAGTAAATATTTTGGAAATTCCTATTTAAGTGTGGTATCTTCATTGGTGAAAGAGGAAGATATTTCTCTTGATGACTTGAAGAAACTCATTACTGAAGTAGAAAAGGCTCATAAGAGATGAATTAACGCCTTAAATCAACGTTATGGGAACTTTTTTTGTCTACATATTGAAGTCGGCCATTTGTATGGCATTATTTTATCTGTTTTACCGGTTATTACTGAGTAAGGAAACCTTTTACCGCTTTAATCGTGTCTCTCTTCTTTCTATTTTGATTTTGTCGTTATTGCTTCCTTTTATAGCTGTAGCAGTCACGGTAGAAAATGAGGTGCAACAAACAATGTTGACTCTGCAGCAAATTCTTATGATGGCTGACAAGGTAAATGTTGTATCTCACTTTGAAAAAGCAAGTATAACATGGGCTCAAGTTGTTCTAATGATTTATCTGGTGGGAGTTTTGTTTTTTGCGTGTCGCAATATCTATTCATTAATTCGTTTGTTCGCTTTGGTGAGAAGTTCCAGACGGGTGAAACAAGAGAAAGGGATTACTTTACTGGTACATGAACAAGATATTGCTCCTTTCAGTTGGATGAATTACATCTTTATATCTGAAAAAGAGTTAGGAGAGGAAAGTAGTCGGGAAATCTTAATCCATGAACTTTCTCATATCCACAATCGTCATTCGTTGGATCTGTTAGTGGCAGAGATCTGTGTGTTTTTTCAATGGTTCAACCCTGCTGCATGGCTTATCAAACAGGAATTGCAGAATATACATGAGTATGAAGCGGACGAGACGGTTATTAATCAAGGCATCGATGCAAAACAATATCAATTATTATTAATTAAAAAAGCTGTCGGCACAAGGCTTTACTCTATGGCCAACAGCTTTAATCACAGTAAACTTAAAAAACGTATCACTATGATGTTAAAAGAAAAATCCAATCCGTGGGCACGGTTAAAATGCCTGTATGTTCTGTCGGTAGCGGCTATTGCCGTTGCAGCTTTTGCCCGTCCTGAAATCTCTAATGAGTTGAAAGAAATTTCTGGCGTCAAAGTTAGTGATTTGACTTCAATTGTTGAAGCGAAATCAGTGAAAAATAGTCATCCTGAAATGGAGTTAAAGCTTCAGCATGTGCAAAAAGGTATGTCCGATGTATCAACAGCCTCCTTTAGAACAGATGATACTCTGAAGGTAGAACCTTTGGTGATAACCGGTCTTAAATCAACACCTGTAGCACCGGAACCATTAATCTTGATTAATGGCGAAGAGGTCTCTAATGCCATTGCCGGAGCCATCAACCCGGAAAACATTGCTTATATAGATGTGCTTAAAGCTAAGAGTGCTACAGATAAATATGGCGATAAGGGAGCGAATGGTGTAATTTTGATTAAGCTAAAAGAGGTAGTTGATTTAAAGTCAGGTAATGCCCATTCTTCGTTTTTAGATATAGGTTCTGCAACTTATTATGTAGATGGGAAGAAAATGACCTCGACAGAATTCAAGGCATTGGACCTTAAGAATAGTCAGATTACTACCGTGAATGTGAAAAAGAATCAATCAGAAGGAAATGTTATTGAGATAACAACCAAGCCGGCCGTGGAATAACTCTTCTATAGCATAGCGGTTAAAAATTACGCGAATAGTATTGGTAAATAAATATTTAGTCCGGATTCATTGATATGGTCCGGACTATTTTTTTCTATCTTTGTCTTCTGTTAATGCATCTATAGTCATGAAAAATACGTTTCTGATTTTACTACTCATTTCTACGACTTCATTTCTGTCTGCACAAGGAGTGGGGGATTATCAATCGTTAGATAAAGAAAATCTTATTTACTTCGGTGGTAGTTATATCATTTATAAAGGAGAAAAAATTGAGCTAAATGAAAAAAACTTTTTTGTAGACGGGCAGCTTTCAGATGCGGAAGTACTCAATTATCCGTTTGTATTCAACTCGGTAAATGAGGCTGTAAAGAAACTATCTGAGGGTACGGCTGAAGAACAGATGACGCTTTATTTGGCACCTTATGTGTATTGGATTGATAATCCTGATGACTTGGGCATACGTAAACCACTGACAGGAAGTATCCCTTATGGAATGGAAGTGAGATGTGACTGGTTGAAACTCTATGGACTAACTACTCAGCCGCAGAATGTGGTATTGGCAAGTAATCGCGGACAGACACAGGGTGCGGTGGGTAATTTTACCATGTTCCATTTCATTGGTGATGGCCTGTGTGTGGAGAATTTGACGATGGGGAATTATTGTAATGTAGATCTTAACTTTCCACTGCTCTCGAAGTTGAATCGTAAGAAGCGTGCAGCGGCTATTGTACAGGCCCAATTGGCTATCTGTGAGGGTGATAAGATTGCAGCACGCAACTCTCGATTTATTAGTAGACTTAACTCTTGCCCGTTAGTGGGTGGTAGACGGGTATTGTTTTATCAATGTTATTTTGAATGTACAGATGATGCTTTGTGTGGCACGGGAGTGTTTTTGGATTGCAGATTGACATTGCTTAGCTCGAAACCTTTTTATAGTACGCAGGGTACAGGAGCGGTTTTTCTGAATTGCGACTTTGACGTGCAGACGAAACAAAAGCAGTACCTGACAAAGGTGGGTAGTCCGGTGGCAATAGTAGATAGCCGTTTTTTTGCTTCTGCTCCGCTTCGTGTGGCTTGGACGCAAGACCCTACGGATGATTTGCGTAGTTATCAATATAATTTGTCGCTTAATGGTAAACCTCTTTTTATTAGTGCTGATAAACCGTGGTTGACGGTAGACATGACAGATAAATGGGTGCTGAATGCTTATCGAATAGTATACAGAGGAAAGATCGTTTATAATACATATAATCTCCTTCGTGGAGATGATGAATGGGATCCCATGGAAGTGAAGAATGTGGTGTTGATTGCCTCAAAATTGGCAAATAGAGATTTGTGTAAGATCCCTACGATGCTACAAATTTCACCCCGAAATTCTGAAATAGAATCGGAAGTGTCAACAGTGAAACTGGATGCTGAAATGAAGCGAATAGGCTCTTTTATGCATCGAAAAGAAGATGTTTCATGGTCCGTAGCACCTGAATTCCGTTCGTTGGTTAAGCTGACCGTGAAAGGTTCTTCATGCGAAGTGGATGGGACGAATGAGAGTGATGAAACAAAAAAGGTTGTGGTAATGGCTTCTACGCCATCGGGCTTGGAATCAGCTAGTGTGCTTACAGTAACCCCTCCTTATTTGGTGGCTCCTGAGTTCATTACTTTGCCCAATATTGTCACTAGGGAAAAGGGGGAGCTATACGTAGATTATGCCCTCTCAATAGGAGAACGTGCAGATGAATCGCTTGTAACTTGGTATCGATGTAAAGATGCCAGAGGTGGTGGAGCGGTACCTGTGTCGGTTACACGCCTCAATAAGCCACAACGTGTTTATGAACTATCGCTAGCCGATGTGGGATACTATATAATGGTTGCTGTTTCTCCCAAACATTTACGTTGCCATGCCGGTAAGGAAGAAAGGGCTATAACTTCCGTTCCCATATCGGCTGATGGAATGGTAAAGGAACCTTATTATTATACTGATTTTCAGAACTTTCCAGTCATTTATCAACCGGAGATAATACCTGGTTTTTGGACAATAGATGCGTATAAACCACTTGATACACAAGAATATGAATGGGAGCCGAATGCCATGAACGCTTGGGTGTACGGCGTGGGTGTGGATGGGGCAAAAGGTACCGGATTGTTGCAGGCGACGAAGGGTGCCCGATTGCTTTACACTCCTGTTCGAGGAGGATATAGTAACATGTCGGTAGTATTGAATGTGGATCCCTGTAAGACAGCAGGACAAGGTTTTGGTAGTGCTACTGGGCAATACATGGACATCTATATAAAGTTCAACACTAAAACGCTATCGGGGTATGCTTTGCGGATTATCCGTACTACGAAGTTTGATAAAGCGGTAGATTTTGTATTAATGAAATATGATAATGGAGTAGCTACACCTATAAGTGAACCGGTCTCGTCTACTTGTTTTCGTGCGAACTGTACCATTGCGCTTAGTGTAGTGGGTAACCTGATGAAAGTTCATGCTGAAACGACGGCTAACCCAATGGAATTATCTCATCCCGATTTAAAGTCGGTAGTTGACCTGCAAGCAAACATTGCATTAAATACTTTTGGAGGAGTAGGAATACAGCATACGGGGTCTATCGGTGGAAGTGCAATAATGTTGCATTGGATGAAAATAAGATGGGAAGACTAGCTGTTCTCTATTTGTAAAAAACTGTGCGAAAGGTTATGGCTGGCTATTGTACTTCAGGTAATTCTTCTGAATTATTATTATTGACAAAAGATGCAATTGAAATAGAAGTTCCCCTTTTAGCGTGTTGAACGTAGGAGATCAACGTGTTGAAAACGTACATTCAACATGCTGATCTCCCACGTTCAACAAACCCCTTTCAGGAGGCCTGTATCGGGCGTTTTAAAAAATAAACATTTGGATGGTTCACTTATCTGATTAGTGGCAGAAAATATGTTTCTGGTTACAACTTTATGCCATTAAATTTTATTGGAACGTGAGTAGCTGGAAAGCTGGAAATAGTGGTGTAGAATTTATTTTTCCAACAGTTCTTTCAAGAAATTATCCAATTCTGCATCTAATCCTTCCAACAGTTCGCTGTTTACTAAAAGAGTATCGTCGTCAACAAGTAATAGTTCAGCTAAAGTTTCTTTATCTTCGTCTACCAAAACAAAAGAATAAGGGCTTAGAATTGTCAGATTTTCGAAAGCTCCGGCATCTTTCATCTTGCAGAGTATGGTACGCAACACTCGTTCTGTGTGTTCATTGAAGTCGTCACTTTCGTAAGTCATCCATTCGTCAACGCTGATGCAAGCCAATTCTTCATCTTCATCATCGAAGATAATTAACTCGCCGGAGTTTTGATTCGGCTGAAAGTGAATATCTGTCACGATGGTTTGATCGCAGTTGCATGTATACTTACTTACTGCTTTTTGAATAGCCGATTCGATTAAAGATTGCGATTGTTGACTAAGTTTCATAAGATTTTCTCATTTATTCTGATTCAAAGGTATAAAAAAAACAAATACTCATGCATCATTTTCTTAAAAATCATCATTAAATCGACTCATTTGAGCGCTTAACTTCGGTAAATTGGTAATTCTTTCTTGTAATTCGCCTACATAAAGGCTGATAAAGTAGTAATTGGGCATGCGGTTTAGGTCTGGTTTTTCTTTTAGCTTAGTGTCTACTTTCTCTACTTTTCGAGCAAGCTCTTGCGCTTTTAATGCCCACTTTTCAGCTTCTTCGATGCTATCTTTCATCTCATAATACAGAGCAATGTTGAGTGCAGAACGCATTTGTTGTTTCTCGTTTTTTGATTGATAAGTGAGTTTCCATAATGGAAAAGCTTTTTCCCATGATTTTTCGCGCACATAGATGGCGGCATCACGCATCTCTACTGAACCACTGCTGTAAATAAAACGATTTGCTGTTTTCCAATAAGGAGTAAGGTATTTAACGGGAATCGTTCCTGCAAAATCGGATGATTCTTTTATTAATTCTTCGTCACTAATCATACGGCTGAGCGTATAAGATTCAGTATTTCCGATTTCTTCCCAATAGATGCTATCGTTGGCGTTGATGGTCACCATGGGGCCTTTGCGTAAAGGAAGATAAACTTTAATGGTTGGGTATATTTTTACGTCTGTTGTACCTTGGAAGGCTTCCCATTCGGGTATAAAATGAATGGCTCTAACTGCTTTTATTTGCACGTTCTCAAGTGAGATGATTACATCAACATCTAAATTATCAGCTAACTTTTGTATTTCTTCTTTGCTAAGAGTGGCTTCACGTGGTAAGATATCTTTTGCTCGTAAGGCAGAATCGCAAATAACCACTTCATCAAAATAATTGGCTTCGGCTAATGCTTTGGCTAATGATTCGGTTGTAATGGCTGAAATCCCATTGCCATAAGTGATTGCACGTTGCAACTCATTCTTTGTCAGTAAACTGTCTCCTTTTGGTTCGACAATCATCTTATTGTCGGGATTGGAGCTTACATTATTGACGATTGCCACTCTCTTTAATGTTGAAGGGAAGCTGATATCAGCCGGAACCATATAGTCTATAGACAATTGTTCTATTGTTTGGCAGGAGTCTAAAACTAGACTAAGTACCAGGATAGATAGATAGGAGGAGTATTTCGCCATAGTTATGTTTTCTTTATTATTAGCAAAAATACTATTTTTATGATAATAGCAATGTTAAAAGCTATGAATCTTTTTATAAAAAAAGCCTCAGATGCATTTGCACTGAGGCTTTTTCCGAATGATGTTTTTATTATTCGTTACGTCCGTGACAATTCTTGTATTTTTTGCCGCTTCCACAAGGACAAGGATCGTTTCGGCCAACAGTTTTCTCTGCACGTACAGGCTCGCGTTTTACTTCGCGCGTGTCTTGTTGGGCAGCAGCTTGTTGGTTGGGATCAGATAAATCGCGCTTTTCTTCACGATACTTACTCATATCTTGGCGCTGTTCGGGTGTTGCTTGACGCAACTGTTCTGGCTCCTGAACAGGAATTTGTCCTCTCATCAGAATAGAGATCGTTTGGTTATTAATTTTGTTGACCATTGTGTCAAACAAAGTTACAGATTCCAATTTATAAATTAATAGTGGATCTTTTTGTTCGTAGCTGGCGTTCTGAACAGAATGTTTTAATTCATCAAGTTCACGTAAATTCTCTTTCCATGCATCATCAATAACATGGAGTAAAATTGACTTTTCGAAAGCTTTTACGACTTCTTTGCATTCACTTTCGTAGGCTTTCTTAAGGTTACATGAGATGTTATACATTCGTGTTCCATCGGTAACCGGAATCAATATATTTTCGTACATGTGTCCTTGATTTTCATATACTTGCTTGATGACAGGAAAAGCAATCTGGGCTAGACGTTCTGTTTTGCGCTTAAAATTTGCCATGGCGATGTCAAATGTCTTATTGGCAAGCTCTTCTTTTTTTGCATTGCGGAATTCATCTTCAGTGAAAGGGGTTTCCATAGCCAATGTTTGAAGCAATTCCAGTTGACAGCCTTCATAATCTCCACTTTCGATGGCAGCTGCACACCGGTCCCAAATCATATTGACAATATCCATACCGATACGTTCACCCATCAATGCATGACGACGTTTGGTGTAGACTACGGTACGCTGCTTATTCATAACATCATCATACTCTAGTAAGCGTTTACGTATGCCGAAGTTATTTTCTTCTACCTTTTTCTGTGCGCGCTCAATAGAATTAGAGATCATTTTATGTTCGATCATTTCCCCTTCTTGGAAACCAAGCCTATCCATTACACTAGCAATGCGGTCGGAAGAGAAAAGACGCATCAAATCATCTTCTAATGAAACAAAGAATACCGATGAACCGGGGTCTCCTTGGCGACCGGCACGACCACGCAACTGACGGTCTACACGGCGAGATTCATGGCGTTCTGTACCAATGATAGCCAAGCCGCCTGCAGCTTTGACTTCGGTACTTAGTTTGATATCAGTTCCACGACCAGCCATGTTAGTAGCGATGGTAACAATTCCTTTCATACCGGCTTTAGCTACAATGTCGGCTTCCTTTTGATGCAGTTTGGCATTGAGCACGTTGTGCTCAATTTTACGCATGGTAAGCATTTTGCTGAGCATTTCGGAAATCTCGACGGATGTAGTACCGACTAGTACCGGACGACCAGCAGTTACTAACTTCTCTATTTCTTCAATAACAGCTTTATACTTCTCGCGTTTGGTTTTGTATACGCGGTCGTTCATGTCAATACGAGTGATGGGACGATTGGTTGGAATGACCACAACATCTAACTTGTAGATATCCCAAAGTTCACCAGCTTCAGTCTCGGCTGTACCCGTCATACCGGATAACTTGTGGTACATACGGAAGTAGTTCTGCAACGTGATAGTAGCAAAAGTTTGCGTAGCAGCCTCTACTTTTACACGTTCTTTAGCTTCAATGGCTTGGTGTAGACCGTCTGAATAACGGCGTCCTTCCATTATACGACCAGTCTGCTCATCTACAATTTTCACTTGCCCGTCAATAACTACGTACTCGTCGTCTTTCTCGAACATGGTGTACGCTTTCAGTAATTGGTTTATGGTGTGTACGCGCTCTGACTTAATGGCGTAGTTTGTCATGATGGCATCTTTCTTCTCTAGCTTTTGCTCTTCTGTCAGTTCATTTTCCGTTTCTAAAGCGGATAGCTCCGATGTAATGTCAGGCAGAACAAAGAGAGTATGATCTTCTGAATTTCCGGTAATAATATCAATACCTTTATCTGTGAGGTCTACACTATTAAGTTTTTCATCAATAACAAAGTAGAGCGGGTCTGTGGCCTCGTGCATACGTTTGTTATTTTGTTCCATGTAGATTTCCTCTGTCTTCAACATCCCGGCTTTAATACCTTGCTCACTTGAATACTTGATGAGGGCCTTGTTCTTTGGGAGTGCTTTGTGACTACGGAATAGTGCAAGATAACCTTCTTCTTGTTCCTTCTTATCACTCGAAGCGATAAGTCTTTTGGCATCCGCAAGGTATTTGGTAGCAAGTGCTTTCTGAACATCAACCAGCTTTTCTACCAATGGGCGTAACGACTCAAATAGTTGATCTTCTCCTTTAGGGATAGGACCCGAAATGATGAGTGGTGTACGTGCATCGTCAATCAAGACAGAGTCAACCTCATCGACAATGCCATAGTTATGTGGGCGTTGTACAAGGTCTTTAGGGCTAATGGCCATATTGTCGCGGAGGTAATCAAAGCCAAATTCATTATTGGTTCCAAAAGTGATGTCTGCAAGGTAAGCCTGGCGACGAGCATCTGAGTTGGGCTGGTGTTTGTCAATGCAATCTACGCTTAATCCATGAAATTGATAGAGAGGTCCCATCCATTCTGAGTCACGTTTCGAAAGGTAATCATTTACTGTTATCACGTGTACTCCATTGCCTGTGAGAGCGTTGAGAAAGACGGGTAAAGTGGCAACGAGAGTTTTACCTTCACCCGTAGCCATTTCTGCAATTTTTCCTTTGTGAAGAACAATACCACCAAATAGTTGAACATCGTAGTGTACCATGTTCCATGTTACTTCTGTTCCTCCGGCTATCCAATGATTTTGATAGATGGCTTTGTCACCTGATATGTGTACAAAATCTTTTGTTGCAGCGAGCTTACGGTCAAAGTCATTTGCAGTAACAACAATCTCTTCATTCTCGGTGAAGCGCTTGGCAGTCTCTTTTACAATAGAGAATGCTACAGGTAGAACTTCATCTAATGCCTTTTCATATATTTCAAGAATATCTTTTTCGATCTTGTCTATTTGAGCAAAATGTTCTTCTCGAAACTCTAGTTCTAGTGTTTCTGTTTCAGCTTTTAAACTTTCTACTTTAGTCCGTTCGTTGTTTGCCGACTCGTAAATATACTTTTTAAGTTCTTCAGTCTTGGCACGTAGAGCATCATTGTCTAGCTGGGCAATCTCAGGATAGGCAGCTTTAATTTTATCTACCCATGGCAGAATATCTTTCATATCTCGCGAAGATTTATTGCCAATAAGTTTGCTTAAAAATTCATTAAATCCCATTATGATTATATATTGTTTATTATTTACTAAGGATAATTATTGTGCGCAAAGTTACACTAAAATGCTGATTTATTGTACTTTGCACTCTTTTTTTAGGAGTGTTTTTACCTGATGTCAGTAAAAGGACTTGCGCTACAGGCGTTGGGCGCCCGTATTCTCATAATGTGAGTTAGGGTAGGAGCAATATGATCTATGGTTGTTGGCAGGTTGATAATTTCCGGCTTTATAGAAGCTCCCAAAAAGATAAGCGGGGTAGGGACATCTGCCGTACGCACAACTTTGTTTTGGGAAGGCTGCTCTTGTACAATAGTCCAACCAGGAAGTACATCTATTAATAGGTCGCCTGATCGCTTGCGATTGAATGAATTCCTTATTTTATGAATGTCTGGCGTCCATGCACCGAGCAACAAGCGATGTGAAGAATAAACTTCATTAACTCCACTAAATTGCATCAGAAAATCGGCCGCTTTTTCTTGAACGTCGGAAAGATTTAGTAATTTCTTCTCGATAAGTTTATGGTTCAGGTAAATCTGTTGGTTATAGAAAGACTCAACGTATTGTCCTTCGCCGTAAGTTGCCATCAAATACATATTAAGAAGAGCCGAGCAACGGTTTAGATAGAATTCCCCTCCTGGTATTTGATATTTGTTTAAATCAGGAGTTTCAGGTTCAGTATATCCTGTTGATGTTATGAATAAAAGGACATTTTGCAAACCAATTTTTTGATCAAGCAGGTCGAGCAACTTAGCAATGCTTCTGTCAAGTCTCACATAAGTGTCTTGAATCTCTATAGCACATTCTTGAGTGCTTTTGTGGTCATAGTTCCCTGCATTATAGGTGAGTGACAACAAATCGGTAATATCGTCTCTTCCAATAGTACTCGCATTAAAAAATTCTTCTGCTAATGTGTTTACTTCATCATTAATGAATGGGCTGGTGATTAATTTCCTGTATTTATTTTTTTTTGCGTCATCGAAGCGATATTTGAAAGCCTCTTTTTCCCATTCAGAGGTAAGATATTTATAATTTTCAATTGGCAATGCCGGAGTCCAAATGATATTTTCTATTCGGAAATCAAGTGCTTTTCTATCATTATATTGACTCACCCACCAAGGGAAATCATTATAATAGGTAGTTCCGGCCCATTTGCCAGTGTTTTCGTTCAACCAAAAGGCTCCATTACCGGCATGACCTGCGGAAAAAATGGCGGTCTCGCGGAAAGGAGAAATAGCATAAACCAGGCCTTTTCCTTGTGTGGCTATCTTTAGTTCATCGGTAATGGTGGAAGTGAGCAATTGGGCAGGTGAAGTGTTTTCGTCTGTGTAGTTGCCCATATAAGCCAAGTCATCTACGCTGTTTTTAGGGCGTAAAGTGGATCTGTCGAGCCAATTATCGGCAATAATGCCATTTATAGATGGTGTAGTACCGGTATATATTGCTGCAATTCCAGATGAGCGGTCAGGGGCAATAAAAGGAAATTCGGCATTACGAAAAACTCGTCCCTCTTTCCACAATCGCTTGAATCCTTTATCACCATATAATGTGGAAAATGCTTCTAAATAATCAGTACGTAACTGGTCTATAGTTAGACCAACTATTAGTTTTGGAGTAGGTGGACCTGACTGAGCTTGCAGCCCGGTAAAGGTTAAGACGGTGATGATAGAGGTTATGAGTCCTTTCATTTATCTTTTTTGTAAGCCAATATAGAGTTGCTTGCAGAACGTACTAACAAACTTAGGGCCAAAGGTAATACAGCTAAATCAAATCTTTGAGGTATTACCATCCAAAGTGCTATAAAAAGTGTTAAAACAATGAGATTTAATAAATGATACCAGATTTTATACTTCATTTTCACCATTTGTAGTATAAAAGGTAAGCACAAGATATGAAACGGATGGAAGATGAATAGTAAATAGTTGGGGCTGACAGTAGGATGCTCTGAAAAACATGCCAAAAAGGCAATAATGCATCCGGCGATGCCTGCTGAAAGAAAAAGAATAAAATCCAAGGCTCGAGAACTTTTTTCTTTTTTAAGATCATAGATAGTAATAGCGACGACTATAATAAATAAGAGTAAGAATGTCTGTAGCGGGGTTGGAAGATAAGAATGATTATCATTTGTTTGTTTTGCATGTTTGGGGAGCAGGTTTTTTGTTGTAGCAACTAATACTTTTTTTTCACCTACTGAATTTATTATATTTGCTGCAGCAAAACTATTATGCAAATAATCTGGAGCAAACATTTTCTGGCGATAGGTAATTGGCGAGTCTGCTTTGCTACCTAAGCAAAGATCAATGCCAAAGCGCTCCCAAGGATGATTTAAGGTATATTCGTGAATGATGTCGCGAAAAGATTGTGCTTTCGTTAAAGTCTCTTTGTACTCAATCTTGCCATTGATACAATCTTCTATTTTATCGCGTGGGCGAGTGGCACAATTGTCAAAAAGGAAATTGTACCTATATATACGGTTTTCCGGTCGATAATTTTCTTGCAATAAAGTAAATAGCTTTTCAGCTTCTTCTTGTGATAAGTTTAATATCTGTTGGCTTACTTCTCTGTCATAATATTCATACTCTGAAATAAAATTACGATATTCTGTTGCTCCTAATTGATAATCTGTTTCTCCTTTCACAAATCTCCATATAAAATTAGAGGCCTTAAAGCTGAACATTCCGTAATTGAAGACAATATCAATTCCTCTGGTTTTGTCTTCATAACGAATGGCGGTATGCCCAAATAATGAGTATATTTCACTTCCTGGAGAGCAGGTAAGCAGGCTGATTTGTGTGGAGTTGGCAGAAGAGGCCAATGCTGATATAGGTAAAAGCATTACACTGAGATATAGTATAATTAGTGTTTTTTTCATTACTGTGTCATTGTATTCAGTTGCAAAAGTACTTTTATTTACTAATTATCTGTCTTTTAGCAAACGCTTTTTTTCTTCGAAGCGTAATTGTTATGCTTTTTTTGAGTTACTTTGCAATCTCAAACAATTATTGATGTGGATCTAATTATTGATATAGGAAATACAAACGCTAAATTGGCGCTTTTTGATGGAGATTCAATGTTAGATGTTTTTCTTGATTCTAATGAATCATTGAATCGTCTAGAAGAAATAGTCGCTGAATATCCCGTTAAAAGAGGGATTATCGCAACGGTTATTACTCTGAGTGAGGCGATTTTGGAGCGTTTGTCTAAACTTCCTATTCCTTTACTATGGCTTGATGACAAAACGCCTCTCCCTATAATTAATTTGTATGAAACGCCGGAAACTTTGGGCTATGATCGTATTGCAGCTGTAGTTGCGGCTAATTACGAACATCCAGGGAAAGACGTACTTGTGATTGATGCTGGTACCGCTTTGACCTACGAGTTCATTGATTCGAAAGGGCAATACCATGGAGGTAACATTTCTCTTGGGGTGCAAATGCGTTTTAAGGCATTGAGCCAATTTACAGGAAAATTACCTCTGGTTGATCCTGTTGGAAGGTTCTTACCAATGGGAAAAGACACAGAAACAGCTATTCGTGCCGGTGTTTTAAAAGGTATTGAATATGAAATTTCAGGATATATTAATACCTTAAAGCATAATTATCCCGAACTTTTGGTTTTTTTAACGGGTGGGGATGATTTTTCTTTTGATACGAAGATAAAAAGTATCATCTTTGCAGACAGATATCTGGTGTTGAAAGGATTAAGCCGAATCTTAAACTATAATAATGGTAGGATATAGAGTCCTTTTTTGTTAATGTCAAATATCGTTTGAGGCATATTGCTCATAGTCATATTTTAAATTAATGTTGCTAAAGTTTTAGGGAATTGATATAACAAGAGTTGCTGGTTTGCCATTTGCCTGAACTTTTTCTATTTTAAGCCTTTCTGCTCAATATGTGAAGGTCGATGGACAAAAAGATAATTTATTTGAATAAAAATTGCTTGAGACTAAGTCTTGAATTCACGTTTAATGATACGGTGATTCTTTTCTTTAAATGCAAAGCTGATTAATACTCGTATAGATAATAAATATAAACTAAAATAATAATAATGATGAAAATTAAAACGCTTGTAGCTGTGTTGTTGCTTTCAGCAGGAGCAACGAGTGCTTTAGCACAATCTATTGATAGTCTTTGTAATGTCAATAGCAGTATTTCACATGAAGCTGTGAAGGCTGGAAACTTTAAAGATGCTTACTTGCCTTGGAAAAAGGTTATGAAAGATTGTCCTCTTTTACGTTACTACACTTATTCAGATGGATTTGATATCCTTAAGTATTTTCTGACTACAACGAAAGGAAAACCTGAGTATAACCAGTATTTTGATGAACTAATGGCTACATATGATCAATTAATCAAAAACACTCCAGAGCTTCAGGCTAATATACGTGGTGTACGTTCTGCTGAAAAAACATTGGCTCTTAAAGCCATTGATTATATGCAGTTTGCTCCGAAGCCGGATGTCAATTTGGCTTATGAATGGTTGAACAAGTCGGTTAATGCTGAAAAATCTGAATCTCTGGGAGCTGTGCTCTTTTATTTCTTAGATTCTTCATTGAAAAAATTGCAATTGAATCCAGATCATAAAGAACAGTTTATTCAAGATTATTTAAACGATTCTCAGTGGGCAGATGATGCTATCGCTGCAGCGACAAAGGAAAATGTGAAGAAGGATTATCAGTCTGTAAAGGATAACCTTGTGGCTCTTTTTATTAATAGTGGCACTGCTAGTTGTGAATCCCTACAGGAAATTTATGCTCCCAAAATTGAAGCCAATAAAACGAACTTAGTTTATTTGAAAAAAGTACTTGATATCATGAGAATGATGAAGTGTACAGAGCAAGAGGCTTATTTTAAAGCTTCATTTTATTCTTATAAGATAGAGCCTACTTCAGATGCCGCTGCTGGTTGTGCGTATATGTCTTTTAAGAAAGGGGATATTGATGATGCTATTAAGTTCTTTGATCAAGCGATTCAACTGGAATCCGATAATAGTAAAAAAGCTGAATTTTCTTATGCAGCGGCAACTGTTTTGGCTTCTGTAAAGAGACTCTCGCCGGCAAGAAACTATGCACAGAAAGCTATTTCTTTTAAAGAGAATTATGGTGCACCTTATATTTTAATTGCTAATTTGTATGCAACCAGTCCTAATTGGAGCGATGAACCAGCTTTAAACAAGTGCACTTACTATGTAATACTTGACAAGTTGGCTAGAGCGAAAGCTGTTGATCCTAGTTGCGCTGCTGATGCAGATAAACTAATCGCAACTTATAGACGCCATACTCCTGCTGCGAATGAGCTCTTTATGTTAGGGCATAAACAAGGCGATAGAATTACTATTGGAGGTTGGATTGGCGAAACAACGACTATACGATGATAATAGGATATGTGGCAAAGATTGAGTAGTATTTTTCTTCATTTTTATATTAGTGGCATAACAATTGTTATGCTTCTTTTCTTTTCTTCCTGTTCGGGAAAACAAAAACAATTAGGTGAAGCTATTACGGAACGTGATTCGCTGCCTATGATGAAAACCTTGGGAGTAACGACATTGATATCTGATTCGGGGGTGACAAGATATCGGATAAAAACTGAAGAATGGCTTGTCTTTGATAAAAAGAGACCTTCTTATTGGGCTTTTGAAAAAGGTGTCTATCTGGAAAAATTTGACTCATTACTTCATGTTGATGCTAGCATAAAAGCTGATACTGCATATTACTATGATAAGCAGAAACTGTGGAAACTAATGGGGCATGTTGCCATTAAAAATTTACAAGGAAATAAGTTTAATACCGAATTGTTGTATTGGAATCAAGCAACAGAAAAAATTTACTCAGATAAGTTTATTCGAATAGAGCAACCTGATAAGATTATTTTGGGACACGGTTTTGATTCTAATCAAGAGATGACTATTTATACAATACACAATATTGAAGGGGTGTTTTATATGGATGATAATAAATTAGAAGCTAAAAAGGATACTTTGAAAAAGTAACAATGAATACAGTCTTTTTTTTATTACTGACCATGGCTTTTTCTGCGTTTTTCTCAGGAATGGAAATCGCTTTTGTCTCCGTTGATAAACTTCGGTTTGAAATGAATAGAGGTCGCGGACTTGTTTCTGAAATTTTTCTAATTTTCTTTAAAAAACCAAATGATTTTATATCGACTATGTTGGTGGGCAATAATATTGCTCTAGTGATTTACGGAATATTAATGGCACAATTGATTGATCAGTATGTTCTGACCGGATTGGTACAAAATCATTTTCTTTTACTTTGTATTCAAACGCTTATTTCTACGCTTATTATTTTGCTTACAGGTGAGTTCTTGCCAAAAACGCTCTTTAAAATAAACCCCAATTTAATGCTCAATCTTTTTGCTGTCCCATTATTTGTCTTTTATATAATATTTTACCCTATTTCGTATATTTGTTCAGGACTCTCTTATTTATTTCTACGTTTTTTTGGAGTTAAAGTGAATAAGGAAGCTTCAGAAAAGGCCTTCGGTAAAGTGGATCTTGATTACTTCATTCAGTCTGGGATTAGTAATGCTACAAGTCAGGCTGATTTGGATACTGAAGTTAAAATATTCCAAAATGCTTTAGATTTCTCAAATGTTAAAATAAGAGACTGCGTGGTGCCTCGTACTGAAATTGTTGCTGTAGACCTAAAAACATCACTTGAAGATTTAAAAAGCTGTTTTGTGGAATCTGGAATATCCAAAGTAATAGTGTATGATGGTAATATTGATAACGTAGTGGGTTATATTCATTCTTCGGAAATGTTTCGTAGTCCTCAAAATTGGTTGGATGGAATAAAAGATGTACCAATCGTTCCAGAAACAATGGCGGCTCATAAACTTATGAAATTATTTATGCTTCAAAAGAAGACAATTGCTGTAGTGGTCGATGAATTTGGTGGCACAGCTGGTATTGTTTCTTTAGAGGATCTTGTGGAAGAAATATTCGGTGATATAGAAGATGAGCATGATAATACGTTTTATGTGTGCAAGAAAATTGGAGACAATGAATATGTTTTGTCAGGGCGTCTTGAAATCGAGAAAGTGAATGAAGCCTTTGGACTTACTTTGCCCGAGTCAGATGATTATATGACTGTTGGTGGACTGATTTTGAACTATTATCAAAGTTTTCCTAAACTTCATGAACTGATTACAATCGATAGTTATCAATTTAAAATTATCAAGATGACTGCGACAAAAATAGAGCTTGTTCGGTTGAAAGTAAGTGAATAACAAATCTTACCTGTAATTTTTTACCTAATAGCTGGTGCATATTAGCATTTTTTGTATCTTCGTGCGCTAATATAGCTACTGAATAAATAATAGTAAACATAAATCATATTAATTAAAATGGCAACATTACAAAGCATCAGAACCAAGGGATCTTTATTAGTTATCGTTATTGGTTTGGCGTTGTTCGCTTTCATAGCGGGAGACGCATGGAAAGTTCTCCAGCCTCATCAGTCACGTGATGCAGGTGAAGTGAATGGTGAGGGACTTTCTGCCCAAGACTATCAGGCGTTAGTAGAGGAATATACAGAAGTTGTTAAATTCTCTAGTGGAATGAAATCATTGGATGATGAACAAACGAATCAAATAAAAGATGAGGTTTGGCGTAGTTATGTTAATAATAAATTAATTGAGAATGAAGCTAAAAAGTTGGGATTAACTGTTTCTAAAACTGAAATTCAAGCTATAATTGATGCTGGCGTGAATCCAATACTTCAGCAAACACCATTTCGTAATCCGCAGACGGGTGCGTTTGATAAAGATATGCTGAAAAAGTTCTTAGTGGATTATTCTAAGATGGATAAAACGAAAGTATCGTCTCAGTATGTTGAATATTACGAGTCAATGAATAAATTTTGGTCTTTTATTGAAAAGAACCTTATTCAGAGCCGTTTGGCTGAAAAATATCAAGCATTGGTTACTAAAGCTCTTTTTTCAAATCCGGTTGAAGCACAAGCTGCTTTTGATGCACGAGTAAATCAAATGGATTTGCTGCTTGCGGCGGTGCCTTATTCTTCTATTTCTGATACCACAATTGTAGTGACAGATTCAGAACTTAAAACTCTTTATGATAAGAAAAAACAGCAATTCAAACAATATGTTGAAGCTCGCAATGTGAAATATATAGATGTTCAAGTGACTGCTAGCCCTGAAGATAAGGCTGCTATTCAGAAAGAAATTACTGATTATACTGCACAACTAGCAAATACGACTGCTGACTATACTTCCTTTATTCGTTCTACAGGCTCTGAACGTCAGTTCGTTGATTTATCTTATACGAAAGCTTCTTTGCCTGCTGATGTTGTTGCGCGATTAGATTCAGCTACAATGGGAGTTGTATATGGGCCTTATTATAATGTAGCAGATAATACAATTAATTCTTTCAAATTACTGTCTAAGGAAGCGGTTGCTGATTCTGTTGAATTTCGTCAGATCCAAGTCTCTGCAGCTGATGCTGCTAAAACGAAACTGCTGGCCGACAGTATTTATGCAGCCGTTAAAGCTGGTGCTGATTTTGCTCAGCTAGCCCGAAAATATGGACAGAACGGAGATTCTAACTGGATATCTTCGGCCAACTACGAGAGCGGCCAACTTGATGGAGATAACCTCAAGTTTATTAAGGCTGTTACAAGCCTAGGAACCAATGAGTCGATTAACTTGCCTATAGGACAGGCAAATGTTATCCTTCAAGTCACAAATAAAAAGGGTGTGCAAGATAAGTATAAAGTGGCTGTGATTAAAAAAACGGTTGAGTTCAGCAAAGAAACTTATAATAAAGCTTATAATAATTTTAGCCAGTTTATTGCTACTAATACAACTCTAGATAAAATCGCAGCTAATGCAGAAAAGGAAGGCTATAAACTTTTAGAAAAGGATGACTTATATAGTTCAGAACATGGTATTGGTGGAATTAAAGGAACTAAAGAAGCTCTGAAATGGGTTTTCTCGGCTAAGCAAGGTGAAGTGTCCGGGTTATATGAATGTGGGGAAAGTGACAGAATGCTGGTTGTAGCACTTACTGGAATAACAGAGGAAGGATATCGTTCATTGGCTCAGGTTAAAGACCAGTTAAAGAGCGAGATTATCAAGGACAAGAAAGCTGAAAAGATCATGGCTAGTATGAAAGCAGTTAATGCTACTTCTATTGCTCAATATAAATCGATGCCTAATGCTGTGACTGATTCAGTGAAACATGTCACTTTTGCTGCACCTGCTTATGTTGCTGCTCTTCGTAGTAGTGAACCGTTGGTTGGGGCCTATGCTTCTGTTGCTCAACTTAATCAATTGAGTGCTCCCATTAAAGGAAGTGCTGGTGTATTTGTTTTGCAAGTTTTTGCTAAAGAAAAGTTGAATGAAACATTTGATGTTAAAGCAGAAGAAGCTACTCAACAAAGTATGCACCAACGTATGGCAAGCCGATTTATTAATGATCTTTATTTGAAAGCAGAAGTAAAAGATAAAAGATATTTATTCTTTTAAAAAAAACATTCTTTATTTTATTTATGTAAGGCAGGGTGATTTTTTCATTCTGCCTTTTTTATTTTATCTCTTAGATTTTGTATTGATATTGCTTATCTACATTTGTAACTAGAAAGAGCGTGATTATGTTTTCTGCTTTGAATGCTTTATTATTGAGTTTTATTCTCTACTTTTGTATAAATAAACATTGATATACTTGAATATGAACAAATACTCTCTCTTTGGTTTAACCTTGACTGAGTTGCAAGCCTTGGTTAAAAATCTTGGTATGCCTGGATTTACTGCAAAACAAATTGCTTCTTGGTTATATGATAAACAAATTACTTCTATTGATGAAATGACCAACTTGTCGCTTAAGCAGAGAGAACTGCTGAAAGAAGAGTATGAGTTAGGAACCTCGGCACCAGTGGACGCTATAAAATCAACTGATGGTACTATTAAATATTTATATAAGATAAATCCAAATTACTTTGTAGAGGCTGTATATATCCCTGATGATGATCGAGGTACTCTTTGCGTCTCTTCTCAAGTAGGATGTCAAATGAATTGTAAGTTTTGTATGACAGGGAAACAGGGCTTCTCGGCCAATTTATCTGCTAATCAGATACTTAATCAAATTCGTTCTTTGCCGGAACGTGATCAATTAACGAATATTGTTTTCATGGGGATGGGCGAACCACTTAATAATATGGATGAGGTGTTAAAAACGTTAGAAGTTTTGACTGCCTCATACGGTTATGGATGGAGTCCCAAAAGAATAACGGTTTCTACGGTGGGAGTCCGCAAGTCTTTTAGGCGGTTTATTGAAGAAAGTGATTGCCATTTGGCTATCAGTATCCACTCTCCTTTTCCTTCGCAGAGAGGTGATTTAATGCCTGCAGAAAAAGCATATTCGATTACTGAAATGACTGATCTGCTCCGAAATTATGATTTTAGTAAGCAGCGCCGATTGTCGTTTGAATACATTGTTTTTAAAAACGTTAATGATTCTTTGATATATGCAAAGGAGCTACTTAAAATCTTGCGAGGAATTGACTGTCGAGTTAATCTTATTCGTTTTCATGCCATTCCGGGAGTAGATCTTGCAGGGGCTGAGATGGAAACGATGGTCACTTTTCGTGATTATCTGACTTCTCATGGTTTATTTTCAACTATAAGAGCTTCTAGAGGTGAAGATATTTTTGCTGCATGTGGTATGCTTTCTACATTAAAACGAGATTCTTTAAAAGAGGATTAACATTATTTGTTAGGTTATAATGATTATGTTTTACGTATTTTCCGTAGTTTTGTGAAAAGGTGTAAAATCTATGAATATGGGAAAGTCTTTGTTATATCTATGTGTGCTTCTTGTAACACTCTCCTTTTTTTCTTGTAGTGGTAAAAAGGGTATTTTGACTCCAACATCGAGTGGGCGTCCATATGAACTTCTGGTTGTTGTTGACCATGATTTGTGGGAACGTCCTGCAGGTAGATCTTTGTATCATGTGTTGGATACAGATGTACCGGGACTACCTCAGTCTGAACGCTCTTTTAAGATCATGTATACTTCTCCTGATAATTATGATACGACACTGAAATTAATACGTAACATCATTATTGTTGATATTCAAAAGGATGTTTATACTCAGGCTAAATTCAAATATTCTAAAGATGTATATGCTTCTCCACAGATTATTTTGACGATTCAGGCACCAGATGAAGAGACGTTTGAGAAGTTTGTAAATGACAATAAGAACGTCATTGTTGATTTCTTTACACGTGCTGAAATGAATAGGCAAATAGCCTCTTTGGAGAAAAAACATAATGATTACATCGCTACAAAAGTTGCTAGCATGTTTGATTGTAGTATATGGCTACCAGCTGAATTGACTGGTTCTAAGGAGGGCCAAAACTTTTTCTGGGCATCTACAAATACAGCAACAGCTGATCAAAACTTCGTGATTTATTCTTATCCTTATATAGATAAAGCAACTTTCACCAAAGAATATTTCATCCATAAGCGTGATTCTGTTATGAAAGTAAATATTCCGGGATCAAAGGATGGAATGTATATGATGACAGATTCTTCTATGGTGTCGGTCAGAGCAATTGGGGTGCATGGAGACTATACGCAAGAAGTTCGTGGACTGTGGCGAGTGAAGAATGATTTTATGGGAGGACCGTTTGTTTCTCATGTACGTTTGGATAAAGCTAACCAACGAATAATAGTGGTGGAAATTTTTATTTATTCTCCGGATAAGCTTAAACGAAATTTGGTACGCTTGATGGAGGCATCGCTTTATACATTAAAACTACCAAACGAAAAGAAGCAAGGAGAAATTCCTCTTGATGTATCTAAAGAAGGAATTAATGACTATAATTAATTAACTAAAATGGAAGATAATAAAATAAGGATAGGAATCACTCAAGGTGATATTAATGGGATTGGTTATGAAGTGATATTAAAGACGTTCTCAGATCCTGTAATGTTAGAACTGTGTACTCCTATTATTTATGGCTCTCCTAAAGTAGCGTCATATCATCGTAAAGCACTTGATCTGACAATTAGCTTCAGTATCGTAAATTCTGCTTCGGAGGCTGGACACAATAAGTTGAGTGTAGTGAATTGCTCTGATGATGAAGTGAAAGTCGAATTTTCAAAGGCTGATCAGGAAGCAGGAAAAGCGGCTTTAAGTGCTTTAGAGAAAGCCATAGAAGAATATAAAGAGGGATTGATTGATGTAATTGTCACTGCTCCAATAAACAAACATACGATTCAATCTGAAGGATTTTCTTTTCCTGGTCACACGGAATATATTGAGGAGAAATTAGGAAACGGGGAGAAATCTCTGATGATTTTGATGAAAGATGATTTTCGTGTGGCTTTGGTAACCGGACACATTCCGGTTAGTCAAATAGCAGCAACAATTACAAAAGAACTTATCAAGGAGAAATTGATGATTTTCAATCGCTCTTTGAAACAAGATTTTAGCATCGGTAGCCCTCGTATAGCTGTCCTCTCTTTAAATCCTCATGCCGGGGACGACGGTCTGCTAGGCAAAGAAGAACAGGAGATCATTACTCCGGCTTTGCAAGAGATGGCCGCTCAAGGTATTATTTGTTATGGTCCTTATGCGGCGGATGGATTTATGGGTTCAGGGAATTACACTCATTTTGACGGTATATTGGCAATGTATCACGATCAAGGATTGGCTCCTTTTAAGGCACTTGCTATGGATGAAGGAGTTAATTATACGGCTGGATTGCCTGTAATTCGTACCTCTCCGGCTCATGGGACGGCTTATGATATAGCAGGTCAGGGAATAGCCAGTGAAGATTCTTTCCGTCAAGCAGTGTACGTGGCGATTGATATTTTTCGTAATCGTAAGAGAGATAAAGCAGCTCGTGTAAATCCTTTGAGGAAGCAGTATTACGAAAAGCGCGACGATAGTGACAAACTTAAATTGGATACTATTGATGATGATATTTAATTGATACCCAGATGAAGAAGTGGGCTAGATGTGAATTTACGATACTGTATATCCACATCTAGCCCATCCTTTTAATCTGTCGTATCAATTGTTATGCCGAAATATGGCAAATGTAGGTGATTTCTTGAATTATATCTCTCTTCTTTCCGACTTTGCTCATTAGCGTTTAGCCAAATCATCATACAGTTTTTGCAAGAAAGCTTTTCCTTTAATTAAGTTTTTCCCGGGAGTTTTCCCCGTATCAGTTATTGTTTTTCCAGATTCACAGTTGAAGACCACTTCGTTTTCTGGCGTAAGCATTCCAAATGCATTTGGAAAAGCAAAATAAGCAAAATGAGGAGAAGCTGAGTTAAGGATGTTTTTACTGAAGCGAAACTCCTTGTGAGGCAAGTCTACTTGATTTAGCAACGTTGCTGCAATATCCATTTGAGACGCGTAAGTCGCTATGCGCATTGGCGATTTGACGGCACCTCCGATAATAATCAATGGTATTTTATATCTGTTTACCGAGAAATCGCTAAGATCATCGGGGTATCTTCTAGCATGGTCGGGTACAAGAACCACAATACTATTGCCCCACCACTTCGTTTGTTTGAATTGGTTAATGAATTTACCTAGGCAACTATCAGCATAAGCCACCGAGTTGAGGTATGGGTGAGATAATCGGTGAAATGGAACATCGTATGGTTCGTGACTACTCGATGTCTGCAGAATTTTCATGAAAGGTTCTTGCTGTTTTCCTCTTAAATCGGAAATCATCCGATTAAAGACAACATGATCATGTGCTCCCCATTTGCTAAGCCGATCTTTCAATGGAAAATCTTTATCGGAAATAATATGACTAATACCCATTGACATGAGGTATGAACGCATATTAGTGAAGTCAGCATCTCCACCATAATAATATTGTAGATTATATCCTGCCTCCTTTAATGATTTAGGGATAGAAGGTAGAGATTGAGTTTTTCGTGGATATTTCATGATGCTGGTAGTTGGCTGTGCCGGGTATCCACTTAAGATGGAAACGAGTCCGCGATCCGTCCTGAAACTGTTTGCGTAAAAGTGCGTGAATAAAATGCCTTCAGAACCAAACTTGTCCATATTCACTGCAACATTGGGTAAGCCGCCCAATGACTCCATGGTTTTAGACATAAAGCTTTCGAGTACTATGAAAATAATATTGGGACGTTTCTTATTTAAAAGTTTAGGAATGCTATCTGTTGTTGGTTTATCGATCAATTGGCCGAATTCTACATCAGCTTTCTTGTCGTTCATAAAGCGATATTGTTCTTCGAAGTCTGTTTCACGGCTGATAGATTCCATCAGACTGAATAATGGATTGATAGCAGCATGGTTCAGTATCATTCTGTTGCTGAAGTATACTTTGCTTATGTTCATTGTTGAAACGGTAAAACCTCCACGGATGGGAATGAAGAGTAATCCAGTCATTAGAAGCATTGCTCCAGAAACGCCTAATCGATATTTCGGCATTTTAGTTTCTTTCTTTTGTTGTATCAAAGTATGATACAATATGAAGTATAATGTCACGCAAAGAATAAGTAGTGAAACAATGAGTAGTATGATAAATACAGTGCTAGCACTTGCTAGAGCATCTTTGGGAGATGAAACGAAATAGAATAGAGGGGTGGAATCAAGTCTGAATCCCCAGTAACTATATAAAATCAGATCACATATAAAGACGACCGATATGAGAAAAGAAATGATACCATAATATATCTTACGGATGATTGAAATAGGATGAGGAGCGACCCACAATGAAATGATTTGGATGATTGCCGGAATGATTGTGAGATAACCTGCCATAGATAAATCGAGAGGAAGTCCGTGAAATGCCACATCTAAATAGTCAGTAAGGGTTGAGTCTTTGAATAGATTATGATAATAAAGCATAAACAAAGGCTTCTGCAAAATAAAAACTAACACAAAAAACAGATAAGTTTTAGTGAATGTCCAAAGTTGTTTTTTCATATCTTCAGTAAATTGCGCTTCTAGCTAATTTTCTGCAAAGGTAGTATTCTTTGTCTAATATATCAGCTTTTCTATTGTGCTATTGAAAGCTTTTTGTAATTTTGTCATAGATTTAGTATGTTATGACAAAAGCGGAGATTCAACAAGTAAAGCTAAGGTTTGGTATTATAGGTAATACTGAGTCTTTAATGCGTGCGATAGACGTTGCTATTCAGGTGGCACCGACCGATTTGTCAGTACTCATTACGGGCGAAAGCGGTGTGGGAAAAGAAAGTTTTCCGCAAATCATCCATCAGTTTAGTCGAAGGAAGCATGGACAATATATCGCTGTTAACTGCGGTGCAATACCTGAAGGTACGATCGACTCCGAATTATTCGGGCATGAAAAAGGTGCATTTACCGGTGCCATTGGCGAACGGAAAGGATATTTTGGAGAAGCTGACGGAGGTACAATCTTCTTGGATGAAGTTGGAGAGCTACCTTTACCTACTCAGGCTCGTCTGCTCCGCGTACTTGAGAGCGGGGAGTTTTTAAAAGTAGGCTCGTCTAAAGTTCAGAAGACGGATGTGCGAATAGTGGCCGCTACAAACGTAAATTTAACGAAAGCTATCTCAGAAGGACGCTTTCGTGAAGATCTTTATTATCGTCTCAATACGGTTCCTATCCAAATACCTTCTTTACGTGAAAGAGGAGAAGATGTTATCCTACTGTTTCGTAAGTTTGCTTCAGATTTTGCCGAGAAATATCGTATGCCTTCTATTCAGCTCACCGAAGATGCTCGCCATAGTCTTCTATCCTATCCTTGGCCGGGTAATGTTCGGCAGTTGAAGAACATTACAGAGCAGATATCCATTATAGAAACAAATCGTGAAATAACAGCGAGTATCTTGCAAACATACCTGCCATCTCAACAAGAACAACGCTTACCGACATTGCTTGGAGTGAAGATTGGTAAGGGATTTGAAAGTGAGCGCGAGATTCTTTATCAGGTTCTGTTTGATATGCGCCAAGATGTAACTGAATTGAAAAGACTTGTCCATGAGATCATGTCAGAAAGAGGAACTGTTTCTAACAATGTTCCTACCTCTACTCCGGCTTTTTATGCTCCTTCTGTAGTAACTCCGCCTCAATCGGGACCCACTATTAATTTAGTACATCCCTCGAATGCACAACAGGATGATGATATACAAGACACGGAAGAATATATTGAAGAGTCTTTATCACTCGATGATTTGGAGAAAGAACTGATACGTAAAGCGCTTGACAAACATCATGGCAAAAGAAAGAATGCGGCTAAAGATTTGAATATTTCGGAACGTACCCTTTATCGAAAAATAAAAGAATATGGATTGGATTAAAAAGATAACGCGGATAACTTTATTTGTTTCTTTGCTGGTATTGGTAAACTCGTGTAGCATTTCTTATAAGTTTAATGGAGCTTCCATCAACTATGATAAAGTAAAAACCATTTCTATTGCTGATTTTCCTATAAAAGCGGCTTATGTATATGCTCCGTTAGCAACAAAGTTCAATGAAAAATTGAAGGATGTTTACGTTCAGCAAACCCGTTTACGATTAATTCCCCGGAACGCTGATTTGGCTGTGGAGGGTGAGATTACCGGTTATAATCAATATAACCAAGCAGTGAAGGCAGATGGTTATTCTTCAGAGGTTAAGCTTACCATTACAGTGAATGTGCGCTATGTGAATAATACCAATCATGAAGAGGACTTTGAACAGCAATTTACCGCATTTCGTACATACGATTCTACGCAATTGCTTACGGCTGTTCAGGATGAACTGATTGATCAGATGGTGAAGGATATTACAGATCAGGTGTTCAACGCAACTGTAGCTAATTGGTAACCCAATGACATCAACTAATTTACAAGAATGGATTCAGCATCCTGATGTACTGAATAAAGATACTTTGTACGAACTACGTACATTGTTGGTTCGTTATCCCTATTTTCAGTCTCTACGACTTCTTTATCTTAAAAATCTCTATATACTCCATGATATAACTTTTGGTGCCGAATTGAGAAAGGCTGCACTTTATGTCGCTGATCGTCGGGTCCTATTCTATTTGATAGAGGGCGAAAAGTATGTTCTTCACAGCTCTAGAAAGAAAAAACAGCTTGTTGATGGGCTGGAAAACGAACCTAGTTTGGATCGTACCCTTACTCTCATTGATGCATTTCTTTCTTCTATACCCAAAGAGTCCGTTCAACAACAGACTGATTTTGATTATGCAACGGACTATACAGCTTATTTGGTCGAGCAAGATGCATTACAACCGATTGAAGAATCCGAAATTCAAGTGCCAAGGTTGCGGGGGCATGAACTTATTGATGATTTTATAGAGATGAACAATACTGATTTTTCTTCATTAAGACTTAAATCTTTGGATGATAATGAGGAAAGCAGCCTTGAATTACCGATAGCTGATATCTATCGGGATGAGGAAGATGAGAGTTGCTTTACCGAAACTTTAGCTAAAATATATATTAAACAGCAACGATATTCTAAAGCGCTGGAAATAATTGAAAAATTAAGCTTGAAATATCCAAAAAAAAATGCTTACTTTGCAGATCAGATTAGGTTCTTAGAGAAATTGATTATTAACGCTAAATCAAAATAACAAAATGTATTTATTATTAGTTATCTTAATGGTCATTGCTGCCATATTGATGTGCTTTATTGTACTGATACAGAATTCCAAAGGGGGAGGTTTGTCTTCAGGCTTTTCTTCATCCAACCAGATTATGGGCGTACGCAAGACCACTGACTTTCTTGAGAAGACGACTTGGGGATTAGCTGCTTTTATTGTAATCTTAAGCGTTGCATCTGCTTACGTCCTTCCTTCTGCTGCTAGCAAAGATGGAGACGTTATATTGGAGCAAGCTCAGAAAGAAGAAACCACGAACCCGTATAATTTGCCTGCTGGAACAGCTGCTCCTAAAGCAGAGACTACAGTTCCGGCTACAACAATACCTTCAGATTCAGCAAAATAGAAGCAGAATGTTTCTAAATTAAAGATGCGAAGCTATTCATTATATTAATGAATAGCTTCGCATCTTTTTTGCCGTAAAATGTGTCTTTTAGTTGCCGATGGATGCATGATTTCATTATCTTTGTCACCGAATTAAATAATTTATAAGAATATAGACTACAATGACAGAACAACTGAATAAAAAAATGAACGACTCGAAAGCGACCCGTTGGATGGCTTTGGGAGTTGTGGCATTCACTATGATGGCTGCCTATTTTGTGAATGATGTAATGGCGCCACTCAAAACAATGCTTGAATCAGATTTGGCATGGGGAAGTACTGATTACGGATATTATACGGGAGCATATAGTTTTCTTAATGTCTTTTTGTTAATGCTCATTTGGGGAGGACTTATTCTAGATCGCTTTGGCATTCGTTTTACAGGAAAGCTGTCTACCATCTTAATGGTGGCCGGCACAGCTTTGCAATATTATGGAATCACAGAACTAGCAGATAGTCAAACAATCATTTTTGGGCATAAGATGGGCGTGTTTATTGCCTCATCCGGATATTCTATTTTTGGAGTGGGTGCCGAGGTAGCGGGTATTACTGTAACTAAGATGATAGCTAAGTGGTTCAAGGGAAAAGAAATGGCTACTGCTATGGGCGTACAGGTTGCTTTGGCCCGTATCGGTTCTCAGGCAGCTTATTCAGTTGCCATTCCCATTGCCAAAAGTTTTGGCCTTGCTACTCCTGTGTTAATCGGTTTAGTGTTGCTTGTTGGTGGTACGATTGCTTTCTTCGCCTTCTCCGTGTTAGACAAAAAGCTTGATAAACAGCAGGCTGCGAGTCCCGAAGGAACAGGGAATGAAGAGAAGTTTTCTATCAAGGATGTGAAGACGATCCTACTTAATCCTGGCTTTTGGCTTATTGCTCTGCTTTGTGTGCTTTTCTACTCTTGTGTGTTCCCGTTCCAAAAATTTGCTTCAGAACTGATGGTTAGTAAGTATGCAATCGATCCTGATTTTGCAGGATCAATAGTTGGACTTCCTGCACTAGGAGCTTTGATTTTAACTCCGGTATTTGGTGGATTAGTGGATAGCAGAGGTAAAGCTGATACTATTATGATTATAGGTGCAGCTATGCTCATCTTTGTTCACCTCATTTACGCTATTCCTGGCGTGAATAACTGGATAATAGCTGTGATTTTGATGATAGTTCTAGGTATTGCTTTCTCTTTAGTGCCTTCTGCTATGTGGCCTTCGGTAGCAAAAATATTCCCTGCTCACCAATTGGGGACTGCTTATGCATTAATCTTCTTTATTCAGAATATTGGACTATGGGGAGTTCCGAATCTTATCGGCTGGATACAACAAGAGTATTGTATTGTTGGTTCTGTAGATGGCGTTAATCAATATGATTATACTGTGCCAATGCTTGTGTTCACTGGTTTTGCAATACTTTCTTTGGCTGTGGCACTATTGCTGAGAGTTGCTAATAAAAAATATGGATATGGTCTTGAAAAGTCTAATATTCAGAAGTAGTCGGGAAGGATAGAAATCTCCTCTGATTAGAGGTTTAATCTTGCTAAATAAAAAGAGCACAAACGTATTATTGCGTTGTGCTCTTTTTATTTAATTAAGTTAGGTAGCAAAATGTTATTTATCTTCCTCTCTGTCAACTTTTACCAGCCCACCTGTAGTGGAGTTAAATAATACTTTAATGGTTGATTTCTTATCGAATAAAGCGGGAGCCAAGTATTCTATTGTACCGAACTGAGTTACCGGAATTTCTCCTTCAAAGAGCGGCTTTTTATCTTTTACAATTGAGATCTGAGCTTTCCCCGGAACATTATAAGCCACGCCTTCAAGTTCTTTCTTCTTATCTCCTTCTAGAGTAGGGATTGTCACTGTTTTCATATCCGTTAGATTAACGTAAACCGGTTCGCCGGCCAAATCATTGCTAGCTATTACTCCTAGTTTTTTTGAGAACCGAAAGAGTACTTCATTTTTGAACTCTTTGTTTGGCACTAAGCGCATTGTGAATGTCTTTTCTTCTCTTTCATTACTTCCAGAGAACATTTCGGTCATGGCACGTTCTTGCTCATCAAGATTGTTGAGCATCAGTTTCAGTTGTTCGCCATCTTTCGGCGTGTTGTCAGCTTGTCCCCGCAAGAGTGCATTTTTGCTTTCGCGGATATTATATATTTCTTTGGCAACTAACTCTGCCATCTTTGCCGTCGAGTTCGCCATTAATATTTCCTCTGTAAGGAAACTACGTGGGTTGACTTTATTTTTTTGTTTAGCTGGAGCATCGTTTGTGATAGCTGGCTTTTTTATTGCTATAGGCATATTGATAGACTGTACAATGCCGTCGTCGGTTAATTCCATTAGAGGAGCCACCGTCTTGTCCTTCATCTTAACGAAGTAAGTTCGTTCATTATCCGGAACCCCAATAGGTTGAGCTTTTACACTGACTAATTCCCAATATTCTTCGGGATCGATAGATATATTTGTAAGATGAAGATAGCGGTCGGCATATTTTCCAAACTCTCCCGGGGTATATGTTACTTTAATTGCTTTCACTTCTATTTCAACTTCGGTCTTGGGTAGGGCATAAGTCACCCCGAAGTCTTTTCCACGTGTGACTCCTACCGTTACTTTGGTTTGGGCATAGGTGGTGGAAGAGAAGAGAAGTAAGCTTAAAAATAGAATAGAATTTTTCATTTGTTCCTTTTCTTTTAGCTGGTTTAATGGCAAATATAATCAATGTATTTGATAATTTCATACTAATGTAAGTGAAAAACAGTCAATGCTGCTTTTGCTATTCACTAAGTATCTTCCATGCTTCAGGTAGACATTCAATAATATCTCCCGCAGTAAGACTGATCATTCCATATCGTTTTTGAGCAAAATCTCCTGCAAGTCCATGAGCATAAGTACCTATCTTGGCAGCATCTTCGGCAACGTATCCTTGCGCTAAGAGTGCAAGAACAATGCCTGTAAGCACATCTCCGCTTCCGGCGGTAGCCATCCCTGCATTCCCTGTAGGGTTGAAATAACATTTTCCTCGTGGAGTTATAATTGTGGAATATGCGCCTTTTAATACAATGTGGACATTTATGTTTCGTGCCAGTTCACAAGCTTTCATCAATCGTTCGTAAGAATCCTGGCATTTGCCTACCAGGCGTTCAAGCTCTTTCGGATGCGGCGTCAAAACAGAACCTTTAGGTATGGAAGAAAGGGCATAACGATTTTCAGCCAGAATATTCAATGCATCTGCATCTATCACCATAGGTGTTTGGCAACTCTCTATTTGTTGAAGTAAGATTGCTTCTGTTTCTACATGTCTACCAAGTCCCGGTCCGATGCCTACCGCCTGGTATTCTTCAGTATCTGTTAGTGTTCTGAAATGCGTTTCGCTTAAATCAGATTCAATTATGGCTTCCGGAGCGCTTGTCTGTAGGATGTTCCGGTTTTGTGCAGGGACGTGTGCAGTTAATAGTCCCACTCCTGAGCGTAAACATGCCCGCGCTGCAAGAACTGATGCTCCGGCCATACCGGATGAACCCGCAATGAGTAGCGCATGACCAAAAATTCCTTTGTGCGCAAATTTTTTTCTTGGTTTTATGAGCGCGCGTATATCTTCTAATTCGAGTAGCGCATAGTCACTCTCGGTTTCGGCAATGGCTTTTTCGCTTATTCCAATATCGAGCAAGCTCCATTCTCCTATAAATTCTTCATTTTCGGAAAAAAGAAAAGCCAGTTTCGGCAATTGTAGGCTAAAGGTATAATCAGCTCTGATTATGTTTGCTCGGATGTTAAAAGTGTTTTCTTCTCCCATTAATCCGGAAGGCATGTCAATAGCTACTACTGTGGCTGGTGAAGCATTGATGTATTTTACTACTGCGGCGAATCCACCATTCAGAGGTTTGTTTAAACCTGATCCGAAAAGTCCGTCAATTACCAAATGTACTTTCGTTAGTGAAGGTGGTGTGAACTGAGACGTTACTTCTGTGAAACGAACCTCATCCATTACTTCTATCAATTCTTTGTTCGTTTGACAGTCGGATGATAGCTTCTCTTGTGTGTTGAATAAGTATATTTCTACGTTGTAACCTTTTTCTCCTAGCATACGTGCTACTGCGAGGGCATCGCCGCCATTATTTCCCGGGCCGGCAAATACAGTAATAGGTGTTTCTTTTGACCACTGAGTTGAAATAGCTGTAGTCAATGCACGAGCGGCACGTTCCATTAAATCGATGGAACTTATAGGTTCGTGCTCTATTGTGTAGGCATCTAACTTTCTGATGTTACTACTTTGAAAAATCTTCATTGTTCTCTGTTTTTATTCTTTGCCTGCAAAAATACTCATTACAACTAAAACCGTCAAGTGCTTGTCTTAAAACTCCCATAAAATAACTACTTTTGCCGTTATTAATAAATATAAAATAGATTTCATCCAATCATGAGTACACTTCAAGGCCACCCTAAAGGGTTGTATCTGATCTTTGCCACAAGCACAGCCGAGCGCTTTAGTTATTATGGTATGCGTGCCATATTTATTCTTTTCCTTACCCAAGCATTAATGTTTGATAAAGAACTGGCAACATCCGTATACGGAAGTTATACAGGCCTTGTTTATCTGACCCCACTGATTGGCGGATACATAGCCGATAAATATTGGGGTATCAGACTTTCCATACGTTGGGGAGCAGTGATGATGGCAATTGGGCAGTTCTTGCTTTTTCTTAGTGCATCGATGCTTGATACCGTACAGTTCTCCCATGGATTCATGTATAGCGGATTAGTATTACTTATTTTAGGGAATGGTTGTTTTAAACCGACTGTAGCTTCACTTGTGGGGCAGCTCTATGAATCGGGTGATAAACGGATTGATTCTGCTTATACCATTTTCTATATGGGAGTAAATGTAGGCGCTTTCATGGCACCATTGGTCTGCGGATATTTTGGAGAAACAGGTAATCCTGAAGATTTTAAGTGGGGATTTCTAATTGCTGCTCTTGTCATTATACTCACAATTGTTATTTTTGAAACACAAAAGAATAAGTTTCTGGTTGGACCCAATGGAATGCCATTAGGGATAACGCCCGATGCTAAGAAAGAGATACGAGAAGAGTCCGTGATCTCATCTGTGCCATTGGTCAACACTCATAAACTTCGCAACGTTCTTCTTTTGGCTCTACTTACGCTTGTTTTAGGCTTTTTATTCTATGAATGGCTAGATGGAGACTGGATTAGCGTTGGTATCTTTACGGCCTGCATTATTTTCCCGATTACTATTTTGCTCGATGGATCATTAACAAAGATAGAGCGCGATCGTATCTTTGTAATTTATATCATTGCTTTTTTTGTGATATTTTTCTGGGCGGCTTATGAACAAGCCGGTGCTTCGCTGACTCTGTTTGCTGCCGAGCAAACGGATCGGGTTATTCTCGGATGGGAGATGCCTGCTTCGTGGATTCAATCTTTCAATCCTTTCTTCGTTGTTATATTGGCATATATCATGCCTACTTTCTGGGGTTTCCTTAGTAAACGAAAAATGGAACCTTCTTCTCCTTCCAAACAAGCAATTGGATTACTCTTGCTCTCTTTAGGGTATTTGTTTATCTGTTTTGGAGTGAAGGATGTGCAACCGGGAGTAAAAGTGAGCTTAATGTGGCTTACCGGGCTCTACTTTATACATACTATGGGCGAGATCGCTCTTTCGCCTATCGGTCTTTCTATGGTAAACAAACTTACGCCTGTACGTTTCGCCTCCTTAATGATGGGACTCTGGTACCTTTCAACTGCTACAGCGAATAAGTTTGCCGGTTTGTTAGGAGGCTTTTACCCCGAGGCTGGAAAGACAAAAACTTTACTTGGTTTCCGTATTGAAACGATGTCTGATTTCTTTCTTATTTTTGTCATAATGTCAGGCATTGCTTCGCTCATTCTCTTTCTACTTTCGAAGAAATTGCAGAAGATGATGCATGGAGTGGAATAAAAATCGTACTTTTGCCCCATTATCATAAAACGTATTGGTTATGAACACCATTAAAATAAAAGATCGACTATTCTCCGTTTCCATCATGGAAAAGGATATTCTCAGAGAGGTGAAGCGTGTAGCAGATGAAATAAATAACGATTTAAAGGATCAAAATCCGCTGTTCTTAAGTGTATTAAACGGTTCGTTTATGTTTACTGCCGACCTGATGAAACATATTACCATTCCATGTGAGATTTCCTTTGTCAAGTTAGCCTCTTACCAAGGTGTATCGTCTACAGGAGCTATTAAGGAGGTGATTGGTATTAACGAAGATATAGCGGGACGCACTATCGTTATTGTAGAAGATATTGTAGATACGGGATTTACGATGCAGCGTCTTATCGAAACATTGGGAACGCGCGGTCCGAAAGATATTCATATAGCTTCACTGCTTGTGAAACCTGATAAGCTGAAAGTTAAACTTAATATTGAATATGTAGCCATGAAGATACCAAACGACTTTATTGTTGGTTATGGGCTCGATTATGATGGCTATGGACGCAACTACCCTGACATTTATACGGTAGTAGAATAATAGGATTAGAATTATTTTTGAATTATAATTTAAGTAAGAAAGATGCTGAATGTTATTATTTTTGGTGCTCCTGGATCAGGAAAGGGAACACAAAGCGAACGTATTGTTGCAAAATACGGAATTAATCACATCTCTACGGGAGATGTTCTTCGTGCAGAAATAAAGAATGGTACGGAGCTTGGCAAAACCGCTAAAGGTTATATTGATCAGGGACAATTAATTCCCGATGCATTAATGATTGATATCCTAGCGAGTGTTTTTGATAGTTTCAAAGAGAGTAAAGGGGTTATCTTCGATGGTTTTCCTCGTACTATTGCTCAGGCAGAAGCTTTGAAAGAGATGCTTGCGGCAAGAGGACAAGCTGTTTCTGTAATGCTCGACCTGGATGTAGCCGAAGATGAACTAATGGCGCGCCTTATTAAACGTGGACTAGAATCCGGACGTGCCGATGATAACGAAGAAACCATTAAAAAGCGTTTGTTTGTTTATCATTCACAAACTTCTCCATTAATTGACTGGTACAAGGAAGAAGGAGTATACCAACATATTACCGGATTGGGTACTATGGATGGAATCTTTGCTGATATCTGCAAAGCAATAGAAAAAGAATAATTTTTTAATAGCCAAGTATTGAGTTGGATATTGGAAACTCCTAATTCTACTTATTACTTGGCTATTAATCTCTAATAACAAAAAGTATGGCTGAATCGAATTTTGTTGATTACGTAAAGATATATTGCCGCTCTGGAAAGGGTGGTAGAGGATCTACGCACATGAGGCGCGAGAAGTATGTTGCTAACGGTGGCCCTGATGGAGGCGACGGAGGAAGAGGAGGCCATATTATTTTGCGCGGTAATCGGAATTACTGGACATTGCTCCACCTGAAGTATGATCGTCATGCATTGGCCGGTCATGGCGGATCGGGTAGTAAGAACCGTAGTTTCGGTAAAGATGGCGAAGATAAAATAATAGAGGTCCCTTGTGGAACGGTAGTTTATAATGCTGAGACTGGTGATTATATCTGTGATGTAACAGAGCATGATCAGGAAGTAGTTTTGCTTAAAGGTGGTCGTGGTGGTCAGGGCAATTGGCATTTCCGCACAGCAACACGTCAGGCACCACGCTTTGCGCAGCCGGGCGAACCAATGCAGGAGTTTACGATTATTATGGAACTCAAATTGTTGGCTGATGTCGGATTAGTAGGATTTCCGAATGCCGGAAAGTCTACTTTACTCTCGTCAATCTCTGCTGCCAAACCAAAGATAGCCGACTATCCGTTTACTACGTTGGAACCGAATTTAGGTATTGTGCCTTATCGTGACGGGAAATCATTTGTAATGGCAGATATTCCCGGTATCATTGAAGGTGCAAGCGAAGGAAAAGGTTTGGGATTGCGTTTCTTGCGGCACATTGAACGTAACTCTTTGTTGCTGTTCATGGTTCCCGCTGATAGCGATGATATTCGTAAAGAATATGAGATCTTGCTGAATGAGCTGAAGACATTCAACCCCGAGATGCTTGATAAGCAACGAGTGCTTGCTGTTACAAAATGTGATATGCTCGATGAGGAATTGATGGCTGAAATAGAACCAACCTTGCCCGAAGGCGTTCCTCATGTCTTTATCTCTTCATTTACCGGACTGGGTATTTCTACCCTGAAAGATCTCCTATGGGAAGAATTGAATAAGGAGAGTAATAAGATAGAAGGAATAGTGCATCGTCCCAAAGATGTAGCTCGTTTGAAAGAAGAACTTCGCGATATGGGTGAAGATGAAGATATCGTTTATAAAGGTGAAATAGACGAGGAGGAAGAAGAAGACGATCTGGATTACGAATACGACGAAGAAGATTTGGAAGAGAAATGATTTCGTTGACTAAAGATAAAGCGATGTTGGGATATGAACTGTTTAGTCCGTATCCCAACATCGCTTGTTTTGTAACCACTCGTAGTGGTGGATGCAGTTCCGGTGCTTACGGAACATTTAATTGCTCACCCTTTTCGGGTGATGAAGCGGAAAAGGTACATCGCAATCAAGAGAAGTTGTGCTGCTCTCTCCCTCAATCTCCTCATGAACTAATTATCCCTTTTCAAACTCATGGCGTTGAAGTACGTATCATAGATAAAGAATTTATTGAAGCAACGGAGCAACGCCGTGGCGAATTGCTGCATGGAGTAGATGCCGTTGTAACGGTGGAAAAAGGTTACTGCGTCTGTGTGTCAACAGCCGATTGCATTCCCATACTTCTTTATGATCGTAAGAATGAGGTGGTTGCGGCCATTCATGCCGGTTGGCGAGGCACGGTGGGAGCTATTGTGGCAAGAACATTGGGTGTGATGAAAGAGACTTTTGGTTCCAATGGCCCAGATATTCTTGCTTGCGTGGGGCCGGGCATCTCACTACAATCTTTTGAAGTAGGCAAGGAGGTTTATGATGTTTTCCGTAACCAGGGTTGCAACATGCAGAGAATATCGGAGTGGAATAACGAAACAGGAAAGTATCATCTCGACTTATGGGAAGCAAATCGTATGCAATTGCTTGAGTTTGGGATACCTGCCGAGCAGATACAAGTGGCAGGCATTTGCACGTATATCCATCACAATGAGTTCTTTTCGGCCCGCAGACTAGGCATTAAATCAGGCCGTATTTTATCCGGAATCATGTTGAACGACAAATAGAAGAAGTTATGTATCAGATTACTGTATCACCAGAAATAAAGCTTGCTTGTTCTCATTTTGAAGGAGTAGCTGTATATGCCAGAGTTAAAAATTGCTCTTATTGTGCTGAATTGTGGAATGAAATTAATATTTTTACCGAGCAACTAACTTCGGGCACTCAATTAGAAGATATTAAATCTCAGCCTGCCATTGCTGCTACGCGCGAAGCGTACAAACGATGCGGAAAGGATCCGGGGCGTTATCGCCCTTCTGCCGAGGCGTTGCGAAGGCGATTGATGCGAGGTATTCCTCTTTATCAAATTGAGACATTGGTAGATCTAATTAATCTGGTTTCTTTGCGTACGGGATACTCTATCGGAGGTTTTGATGCCGACAAGATAGATGGCATGCAATTGGAACTGGGCATAGGAAAGGCTGAGGAACCTTTTGAAGGAATTGGGCGTGGGGTGCTTAACATTGAAGGTCTACCTGTTTATCGGGATTCTATTGGAGGCATTGGCACACCCACTAGCGACAATGAACGGACGAAGATGGATTTGGGCACAGTTCATCTTCTGGCTATTGTAAATGGATATAGCGGTTCCGAAGGCTTGAAAGAGGCGGCTGAAATGATACGAACTTTATTAATAAATTACGCAGAGTCCGACGGTGGGGAGGTCCTGTATTTTAAATAATCACACGATATGAAGCAACTTTTATTTTATGTCTGCATGTTTTGTTTTTCTCTGCAGGTTAGTGCACAGAAAGCATGTCCTTATTTCTCTCAAATGGAAATAAATCACATACGTGTGGCAACTCCGGGTTTGTTTGAGCATAATAAGATGTTGCTTCTCCATTTAGACTCTATTCCAAAGCAGGCTTTTGCTTTTCCATTGCCTGGTGCTAAGATCATTTCTGCTTACGGTTCGCGTGGCGGACATAGTGGGGTGGACATTAAAACATGTGCAAAGGATACTATTTATTGCGCTTTCGATGGTGTGGTGCGCATGGCTAAACCTTATAGCGCTTACGGCAATGTGATTGTCGTGCGTCATTCGGGCGGATTGGAAACAATCTACAGTCATAACTCTAAAAACTTCGTGAAGAGTGGAGACGAGGTGAAAGCGGGAGAGCCTATTGCCTTGACCGGTCGCACAGGAAGAGCCACAACGGAGCACTTACATTTTGAGACCCGCTTTAACGGGCAACATTTCAATCCCAATCTTATTTTTAATTTTAAGGAGGGCACACTTCGCAAAGGATGCGTTCAATGCCTCAAGAAAGGCTCTCGTATCTTGGTTAAAGCCCTTTAACTTATTCCTTACTTCAGGACATTCGGTCGAAGGTAGTTTCATCAGATTCGTGTACTATAAAACTTTTGTTTTCGTGCTTAGATACTAATCGTTTCCTTACTATAAACCTTTAGTTTCAATACGTTGAAACTAAAGGTTTATAGTAAGGAAACTTTGCCTTCAAAATAAGATCGAGAGAAAGAGCACGTTTCTATTTCACAAACTGGATGCAGACAGGTTTATCTAACTTTATATCTTTTTGGATATCTGTTAGTAATCCGGTTTCAAAGTTCCTTTCGAACACTTGAATCACATTACTGTCCCGGCAAGCCACTAGTAAGTATTTTCCGTTTGGAGTAATATTGAAATTTCGTGGATGAATGCCGGTTAGTTGATAACCCACCTTCATTAGTGTGCCGTCTGTTTTACTGATGCGGAAGATAGCGATGCCATCGGCTTTCAGTCGGTTGCTGGCATAGAGATATTCTCCGTCGGGACTGATATGGATATCAGCACTGCCACGTGCTCCAACCGTATCGGCAGCTATCGACTGAATCTCTTTCAATTGTCCGTCGGCGTACTGAAAGGTGGTGACTTTGCCTGATAACTCGTTGATGAGGTAAGCAAACTTTGCGTTGGGCGCAAATGTAAGGTGGCGAGGTCCCGATCCCGGTTCCAACTTGAAAGAAAGAGGGGTACCCATGCTTAATAATTGCTCTTTGTTTGCTGCGTTAGCTTTTAGATTCACATTGAATTTATGTATTTTATCACTACCTAAATCATCCGCAAAGAGATATTTTCCATCTGGTGTAAAACGTACGCAATGCAAATGTGGGGCTTTCTGACGTTCCGCGTCAAGTCCCGATCCTTCAAATGCGATGACAGAAGATGCTTGCAGGAGCGAACCATCTTCTTTAATCGGAAATGCCGACACACTTCCTCCACTATAATTGGCCGTAATTACATATTGGCCGTTAGTGGTCACATAGCATGGGTCGGCACCCATTGTTTTTTGTGAGTTCAGCAACCTCAGCGTACCTTTTTCTTTATCCAATGAAAAAGCACTGAGTGCAGCCGTCTCATCCCCTTGTTCACTTACGGCATAAACAAACTTACCATCTTCGGATGGAATGAGATAGGATGGATTGGACACTTTCACCTCACTCAATGGAGTAGCAATCCCTGTTTGCATGCTGAAACGAAAAGTATAAATGCCTTTACTGCTGCCGGATGTGTAAGTACCTACGAGCATTGTTAGTTCGCCATTTGTAGCTTCATGTTCTTGCTGATTGGTCTTTTTTAGCTGACAGCTGGTTGCCAACATGCCGATTGTGCAGATACTAATTATTTCTTTCACCATTTTTTCTTTCTTAATTGTTACGTAATGGATACAAAAATACAATATTCTTTCAATTATTGTATTTTAGAACAAAAAAAACGAATAATTGACCCGTGTTATGCAACAACCTGCAATAATATATATATATTTGCAGCGCTAAAGTGGTTTATCGCTTCCTCTAAAATGGGGTTGACTGGATTTGACAGCGGGCAGAAATGGTGGGTAAGCATGCAGTGCGTCGGTAATTTGCACTTAAATATCAGTTATCAAAATTTTATCTGGCGAAAATAATTACGCTCTTGCTGCTTAATCGAACTAAAGTAGATTAGCTTAATCTTGGCACTAGGTGCCGAGACGAGACATCACTCGGAAGCTGTGGCTTCGAAGCATTCCGGCTTAGTGGTGCAGTAACATCGGAGATAGCCTGAGGCGGCCTCGCACCAATGGCGAAACAACAGAGGATAAGGTTTGGGTTGATGGCTTTGGTTCTGCCCCGACACGAAAATTTAGGCAAAGATAAGCATGTAGAAAGCTTATGATTTCCTCGTTTGGACGAGGGTTCGATTCCCTCCAGCTCCACTTAGCAACAAAAAGTAGTAAGTTCCGTATAAATCTATAATTTATACGGAACTTACTACTAAAATAAAGACAACAACTTGACGCAACTTTTATCAATGTGTATCTGACTATTGATAAGTCTTTATTAAGGTTGAAACGTTTGTTTATGTATTGAACAAGTAAAGTTGACTTTTATTGATGCTTTTTTGATAAAGAACTATGAACGCTAAAGTATAAATAGAATGGCCTATTTTGTATTAGATAGCTTTATTGAACGTATGCTCCCCTATGAGCGGAGCTCTTTTCTTTTTCTTAATAATCATCATTCCGATTTCTGGGATCATTTTATGATGCTCTATTCAGGTAAGCTTCTTTGGCTTCCTCTCTGCCTTTGTGTTTTGATCCTCGCCTTTTATAAAACAAAGTGGCAGCACGCTCTTCTCTTTATTGGCTGTTTTCTTCTTCTATGTTGTTTGTGTGATCAGGTAGCGGCAGGGGTTATAAAACCTCTTTGTTGTCGGTTGCGTCCGACTCATCATCCTGATTTTATGGCTCAAGTATTGACTGTTGATAACTACAGAGGTGGCCGTTTTGGTTTTATTTCTGCTCATGCTGCAAATGGTTTTGGTGCCGTCGTTTTCTTATCACTCGTTTATCGATACTATTTGTTTACTGCAGTTATTTCTTTATGGGCGTTGATCACTTGTTACTCTCGCATCTACCTTGGAGTGCATTTTATTACCGATGTTATTGGTGGTATGATTGTGGGTGTCATCTTTGGCTTCTTGGTTTATCTGTTATTTAAGTACTTGCGTGCGAAAGTCTTTGGATTGTCTTTAGCCGAAAGTCGGAGACCCGCTTACTCAAGACTGCATGCAAATGTGATTATGATTGTTATTGGTGTTACCGTCTTTACCGATGTGATCATTTCATTGTGCACAATGTAGATAGTATCTGTTTTTATTGAAAATGAACTGCTCCGTTTTCTATTATTTCTTGTTTAACAAATAATGATGATAGCTTTAGTCTTTATCGGGTAAACTTTCACTGTTTTTAGGTATTGCCTTGCCTCTTTGATTCCTCTACCTTTGCAAGTGTGAATTAATCTTGATTCAATTGCTTTTATCACTTGCAAATATATGCTAAAACAAATATTCTTTGCTCTAGCGCTTTTTATAAGCGCCTATCCTTCTATTGCCCAAACGAAAACGGGTGAAAGAATAAAAGGAAACATCATCACTTCTGATGGCTATGCAGCCGAAAATATAACCGTGTCTTTAAAAAATACAACGTATGGAAGCATAACCGACAGTAAAGGTCGTTTTTCTTTTGAAGCTCCTTCGGGAAATTATACAATGATCATCTATTCGATCATTGCTCATCGAAAAGAATTTTCCGTAATTATTAAGGCTGGAGAAATAAACAATTTCCCTGATATAAAGATCGATGAAGATAAACATTTACTTCGAGAGGTGATTGTTACCGGCCAGTTTTCGCCGCAATCTCTTCGCAATTCGCTTTATAAAGTACGCCTGATTTCACAAAAACAGATTCAACAAAAAGCCGCAACCAATATTCAAGACCTTTTGAAAACTGAAATTGGATTCAGAATGTCTAATGATATGGCTTTGGGAGAAACGGATGTTGAGTTGATGGGAATGAGTGGTAACAATGTAAAAGTGCTGATTGATGGAGTTCCGCTTATCGACAGAAGCTCGACCAAACAAAGTCTAAGCCAGATTGATATAAATACAGTTGAACAGATAGAGATTGTAGATGGTCCTATGTCGGTGATATATGGAACAGACGCTCTGGCTGGAGTTATTAATATCATAACCAAGAAAGGAAGCCTTTCGGAAGGAGAGAAAAGGCTCTCTCTTTCGGCGAAAATTCAGGAAGAGAGTGTTGGGGACGAATACAATCTTGCTACTGATAAAGGTTCGCATACCCAGAGTGCAAGTGGCAATTATTCTTTAAAAAACGGCTTTCAGGTGGGAGCAAATTTTACTCACAATGATTTTGGCGGTTGGCAGGGTGACTCTACCGGACGCAAAAAACAATGGCAACCCAAAGAGCAATATTTGTTGGGTGGCAAACTGGGATATACTAAGAAGAATTATGATGTATGGTATCGCTTGGATTTTCTGAATGAGAATATCTTAACCATGCAGGATGTCAATTCAGTGACTAATTTAACCTCTGATAAAGAGTTTATTGTAGACCGATATACGCATCAATTGCAAGGCAATTGGGCACTTAATAATCAATTGAGTTTTACGGCTGCCGGTTCTTATCAGACTTACCATCGACGAACACGCACTACCATCATCAATCTCTCCACCGGAAAGAAGGAACTTTCACTGGAGTCCGGTGCACAAGATGTGGCAGAGTATTCCGCTTGGTTTGGACGTGTTGCTGCTTTTTGGAAGCCTTCATCTAAACTCTCTTTTCAGCCGGGTGTTGAGTATCAATTATCTCAAGGAGAAGGAGACCGTATTGATAAAAAGCATCAGATAAATAATACTGCCTTGTTCTTATCGGCAGAATATCTGCCTTTCACCTGGTTTACCATTCGCCCTGGAGTAAGATCCTCTTTCAATTCGGCATATGATGCTCCTTGGGCTATACCATCTCTAAATCTGAAATTTAACTTAGATGCCAAAACGGACTTAAGGCTTTCTTACGGGAGAGGCTTTAGAGCGCCGACATTGCAGGAACTATACTACTCGTTTCACGATTCCAACCATAATATTGATGGAAATCCTGATCTAAAGTCCGAGTATTCTAATAGTTATATGGCGTCTTTAACTGTCAGACCTATTCATACTGAAAACATTCGCTTAACCTCATCGCTCTCTGCTTTTTATAATGATTTTCGTGATAAGATATCACTATTGGCATCATATACTACTGATGGTTATTATACCTATTATAATATAGATAAGTATAAAACCCAGGGTTTGACAGTAGAGAATAGTTTAAAATGGAAATCTTTGAGTGTTGGCCTTAATCTCTCTTATGTTGGACGCTATAACAGCTACTCTGAGAGTGAAGATTATAAAGACGTGAACATGAGTAAGTTTCGCTATTCTCCTGAATTGTCCGTTAATGCCACTTACGATTGGAAGAAGGTTGCAACGTTTAGCTTCTTTTATAAGTACACAGGCAAGCGACATGAGTATACGCTTGATGATGACGAGCTAAAGTTAGAGGGACTAAGCGCTTTCAATTGGGCTGATTTTACGGTTAGCCGCGCTCTTTATAAATACATTGATATTCAAGTCGGTGTGAAAAATATCTTTGATATAACGACCGTACGTAATACTACTGCTTCAAGTGGAGCTCATAGCACGAGTAATGGAGTGAATCAATTGGGGAGCGGTCGTTCTTATTTTGTCGGATTAGCTTTTAATTATTAATCAATAAACACGAATTATACAATGAAAAGAATTTCTTATTTAAATCTTGCATTAATCAGTGTGCTAATATCTTCATGCAATGGTGATGATGCAGCACTTCCAGATAATACTGTAAATCTGTCTGCTACTGAATTAGGTTTGGAAGATACAGAAAGTTCTAAGGAATTTACAGTTAATATAGATCGTTCGTCAACAACAGCAACAACGGTTGTATTCGACGTTTCAACTTCTGATTTAACTTATGATACTGATTTTACTACGACGCCTGCTATTAGCAACAATCAGCTATCTGTAGTAATTCCCGCAGGTGAGACTTCGGCTACTGTGGTTGTTACGAAACAGGAAGATGCGTTGTTTGATGGTGATGAGACACTTACGTTTACATTTAAATCTGTATCAACCGGCATTGTGCAGGGTAGTAAACTTTCTCTTGCTTTAAGTTTTAGTGCCATTGTTTCTGAAGGAGAAGAATTGACTTTGAATGGTGGTGAAGGAGGATCGAGCGCTGTAAATTCTGTCTTTGTTGATTTTAGTAATAATGAACAAACATCTGTAGCACGTAAATCATGGAATCTGGGCTTCTACTCTGGCGATGATTTCGCCGTTATTTTGAATAATACAACTTCTAGTACAGCTATGAAAGTCGATAATTTGAGTGTGTCAGATATTATTTCTTCTACTGATTCAGCTACTTATGCTGCTCAAATAGCGTTAAACTATACAGATAAATTTGCTTATCTGGATGATTTGAATGGTGACTTGTCTGAAACGGTGATTAAAGAGGGAAATGTGTATGTGGTTAATCTCGGAGAGTCACAAACGCCTTTATACAAAGTGAAAGTCACGGAAAAAGATGCGGATACATATACTCTGCAATATGCTAAGAGTAATGAAGCAGTAGTTACGACTATAGAAGTCGCAAAGGATACGAGTTATAATTTTGTTTATACTTCTTTTGCCGAAGGAAAGGTAGTATCTGTTGAACCTGCCAAAGCGAAATGGGATATTGAGTGGACAAAGAACATTTCATCTGCTTCAACAGGCACCTCCTCTATTCCATACTCTATCTCCGATTTTGTTCTTATAAATTCTCGTGCCGGAACAACCGTGGCAACAGTTACAATATCAAGTGAGGTTACTTATGAAAACTTCGCTTTGGCTAACTTATCTACGGTGGAGTTTAGTTCTGATATGAATCATATCGGTTCTACTTGGCGCTCTACTAATCCGGCTACCGGAGTAAAGACGGATCGATTTTATGTGATACAAGATAGTGCAGGAAATGCGTATAAATTACGTTTCTTGAAGATGGGAGTTGCCGACGACGGAACGAGAGGATATCCTCAAATAGAATATGCGCTTCTGAAATAACTGCTTGGAAGTATAAGTAAGATAAAAGATAGTAGGCAAATTGAATTATTCAGTTTGCCTACTATGTATTCTATCATTTACTTTTTTATTCTTCTTACTATAAATAATTGTGAACTAAATAATCAGTAATATGTCCAAAAAGAAACTCGTTATAGCACTTGTTGTGCTATTCGTGCTCATCTTCGGTTGGGTGGCATGGTGCCAATTTGCATCGACAACAAAGATTGCTTTAGTTAATTTTCAGCAATTCCAAACCACCAGCTTTATTAAATCGAATTCGGATCACTTCATCAAGTATGAAGAAGTTGCTCTTGATGAACTCGATAAACTGGGTGATTATGATTTCGTGTTAGGATTCGGCATGGGTATGAAGATCACTGCCGAACAACGAGAGCAGATACTGGAAGCGGCAGATGATGGTACTCCCATCTATATTTATTCTGCAACGAATCCGGATAATGCTATTTGTAATCTTGATAGTATTCAGAAAGAGGAGGTCACTTCTTATCTCAACAATGGGAATAAAGTGAATTATCAGAATATGGCAAGATACATTCGTCGCACCATTGATAAAAAAAAGCTTTGGACTGCCATACCCGAAAAGGCGAAAGAAAGTGCATCCGACGTACTCTACCATTTGGATGAAAACGTTTGGTTCGGTTCCGTATCTGCTTACGAAGCTTATTTAAAGAAGCATCATTTTTATAAGGAGGGTGCGCGTAAAGTTGCGATTGTTGGTGGGATGAACGATCCTTTCAGTGGTAACCGTGACAATATAGATAGCTTGATTGTAGCCTTGCAAAACTCAGGGTTGAATGTCTATCCGGTTTCTTCGTTGATGAAGAGAGTTGATTTTCTTAAAGAAATTGCTCCGGATGCAGTATTATACTTTCCGCATGGAAGATTAGCCATGGGGCAGGCTGATGTGGCTGTTGAGTGGTTGAAAGAACGTAATATTCCAATTTTTCAACCTTTAACTATCCTCCAGCCTAAGGATGAATGGATGAAAGATCCGATGGGAATGTCGGGAGGCTTTATGTCGCAAAGTATTGTGATGCCTGAGTTGGATGGAGCTATCTACCCTTATGTGATCAATGCGCAGGAAGTTGATAAGGATGGATTGTATCTTTTTAAAGCAATCCCTGAAAGATTAAATGCTTTTGTGAAAATAGTCAATAATTTCATCGCATTAAAGCATAAGAGTAATGCAGAGAAGAAGATATCTATTTATTTCTTTAAGGGAGCCGGACAACAGTCGCTTAGAGCGCAAGGATTGGAAACGGTGGCATCGCTCTATAACTTGCTCAAACGTCTTCGTGTCGAAGGATATAAGGTTGATCATTTGCCGTCAACTGAAAAAGATTTTGAGAAGCTTTTGATGAAACAAGCCGCAGTGCTTAGTACTTACGCCGAAGGGGCTTTTGACGAATACCTGAAAAATGGGCATCCGGCATTGGTGGAGAAGTCTGTTTATGAATCGTGGGTTCGCCAATCTCTTCCGAAGGATCTGTATGCTGATGTGACAACAAAGTATGGAGAAGCTCCGGGCGATTATATGAGTGTGCAGAAGGATGGAAAGAAATATCTGGGCGTAGCTCGTATTCAATTTGGTAACATAGCATTGCTACCTCAGCCCATGGCTGGTTTAGGAAAGGATGCTTTTGCTCTTGTACATGGAGCTAAGTCGGCTCCGCCTCATACATATATAGCAGCTTATCTATGGTCTCAGTATGCTTTCAAAGCAGATGCTATGCTACACTTTGGCACTCATGGTAGCCTGGAATTCACTCCTCAAAAGCAAGTGGCATTGGGTAACAATGATTGGCCCGATCGATTGGTGGGTACTATTCCCCATTTCTATTACTATTCCATTGGCAATATTGGGGAGAGTGTGATGGCTAAACGACGTGCTTATGCCACTCTTATATCTTATCTGACTCCAGCTTTTATGGAGAGCAACATGCGTACGAAGTTTAAAGAGTTGGAAGATAAAATACGTGCTTACTACAAAATAGATGCAGCAAAACAACCGCAAGCATCGTTACTTGTTAAAAAACTGGCTGTCGGGATGGGACTTCATCGCGACCTTCGCCTCGACAGTGTGCTTACTAAACCTTATGCTACATCGGATATTGAGCGCATTGAAAACTTTGCAGAAGAGATAGCTAATGAGAAAATGATAGGGCAGTTGTACTCTACCGGTATTGCTTATACCCCGGATAAGATTCGTTCTTCTGTGATGGCAATGAGTGCAGATCCCATAGCATACAGTATGGCCGCACTCGATAGGCAAAGAGGAAAGGTGACTGATAAACAATGGAAAAATAAAGTTTATTTCACTGAACACTATCTTATTCCGGCAAAGACACTGGTTCATCAGGTTTTGAATGGCAGAACGGTGAATAATGCTTTGATTTGTAGTATGGCTGGTATTACTGAAAAAGAACTGGATGAGAGTGAACAGATATTAGCTCCTCCATCAAGGGGGATGATGGTTCGTAGTGCAAGAGCATCAGTGAGTGGTACTGGCAGTATGCATCATGCAAAGTCAGGCGGACATCCGGGTGGGATTCCGAAGACGGGTGAAATGCCCGAATTTGTGAAACAGATGCTTGCCAAAGAATCAAAGGAAGAAAAAACGTCGGGGCATTCGCACGCAAAAGATTCTGTTAAGAAGTCATCTTCTTCTTCTATGAGAGGGACAGCAATGACTGCAAAAGTAAAAGCACCTCAATATACTAAAAAACAGAGAGAACGAGCTCGAGCCATTAGTGAGATAAAACGCACGATAAATAACATTGTGGCTTACAAAATCGCTTTAGAACAAAGTCCGGAAGCTGAATTAAAATCGATCCTTAATGCTTTTTCGGGTGGATATGTTTCTCCGTCTTCCGGTGGCGACGCAGTTGTAAATCCTTCAGCTGTGCCTACGGGACATAATATGTACTCTATTAATGCGGAGGCAACTCCTTCTGTAGATGCATGGGAGAAAGGAATGGCATTGGCTGATGCTACTCTTGCTCAATATAAAAAACAACACGATGAATATCCCCGAAAGATTAGTTATACTTTCTGGAGTGGTGAGTTCATTCAAAGTGAAGGAGCTACAATCGCTCAGGCTCTCTATATGTTGGGCGTTGAGCCGGTGCGTGATGCGTTTGGTCGTGTATCCGACATACAGCTTATCTCATCAGCTACTTTAGGACGGCCACGTATTGATGTGGTGATTCAGACTTCCGGCCAATTTCGTGATCTTGCTGTATCTCGCCTGGCACTTGTGTCTCGTGCTGTAGAAATGGCTGCTGCCGCTAAAGATCGTGAATATGAGAATCTGGTGGCAAAGAGTACTGTAGAGATTGAACATCAGCTTGTGGAACAGGGTGTTACTCCGAAAGAAGCGCGTGAGATGTCTACACAACGGGTGTTTGGAGGCATGAACGGGATGTATGGCACAGGCATACAAGGTATGGTGACGAGCGGTGACAAGTGGGAAAATGAAAAGGAGATAGCCGATACATATATCAATAATATGGGAGCTGTGTATGGCGGAGAAAAAGATTGGGGAGAATATAAGGCTGGATTGCTTAGAGCCGTTCTTCATAATACAGATGTAGTGGTTCAACCTCGTCAAAGTAATACGTGGGGAGCTTTGAGTCTTGATCATGTGTATGAATTCATGGGAGGAATGAACTTGGCGGTGCGCAGTGTAACCGGTAAAGATCCGGATGCCTACTTTGCCGACTATCGTAACCGAAACAATGTGAAAGTACAAGAACTCAAAGAAGCTATTGGTGTGGAAGCTCGTTCTACGGTTTTTAATCCTTTATATGTGAAAGAAATAATGAAAGGAGGATCGTCGAGTGCGGCACAAGTGCTGGAAGTGGTGACGAATACTTATGGATGGAATGTGATGAAACCCGATGTTGTGGATGATGAAATGTGGAATCAGTTGTATAGCACTTACATTGATGATCCGGAAAAGACAGGTATTAAAGATTTCTTTAAAAGAGAGAATCCGGGGGCATTGCAGGAGATAACTGCTGTGATGATGGAGACAGCCCGTAAGGGGATGTGGAAAGCTTCTGAAAGTCAATTGACTGGTCTGGCCAAACTTCATACTAGTCTGGTAAAAGAGTTCGGTGCTGTTGGCTCCGGTTTTTCGGGCAGTAATGCGAAGCTTCAGGACTTTATAGCCAAGAAAGTCTCTGCTGATGAGGCAAAGGTTTATAATCAGCAACTTCAATCGATGAAGTCTGCCGGCTCAAAAACAGGAGGAGATAAAGATGGAATCGTAATGAAGAAAGAGCAAATGGTGGAGGCAGAGGAGGGTGAGAAGTCTTCATTAAATGGCCTTCTCATTGTCTCGGTTGCACTTGTCCTTTTTGGAGTTCTTCTCTTTTTCTTGAGAAGAAGAAGGAAATCGAATGATTAAAACAATCAGAGAATACCCGGGAATTACTAACTCAGGTATTCTCTTTACTGATAAGTTATGGAATTAGTCATACAATTCTTGATGGCGTTCATCGTTATTAACTGTGTGTTGAAACTTAGTTTTTGGAAGCCATGGCAAACGCTCGTTTTTGCTTTGCTATGCGTTTTATTTATCTTATTTGCCTGGAAGTACTCTGTCTCGCAGTCTAAAACTCAGATAGAGAATTATTTAAATGATGTGTCGATATTGCAAAATATAGCAGTACTCATTACGCTAGAATCTGTTGTTTGTTTTGCATTTTGTTTTGCGGCACTTCGTGCTGTGTTTGGAAAAAAAGCCAAGCGATTTTTGCTGCCTTTACAGATGTACCCAAGTCTACTTTTATTTCCTGTATTGTTTAATATCCTGACGCAGACGATCTTTACTTTATCGGGTACCGACTTTTCCATCATCGCTTATGTCCTAGCCGCATTAGTATTCTTTTTACTTCCCCTGCTGAGCTGGCTGATACGCTTGTTTTTGCCTGAAACTGAACTCCGACTTGAAGTGCACTTTTTGATCAGTTTGTTGGTGTGCATCTTAGGGTTGCTGGTTACTGTGAATGGAAACGTGACGTATGCTGCTGCTAAGGAACCGGTGAACGTAGAAGTCTTGCTGCTTTCGTTGGGGGGCTTTTCTGTAGCCTTTTTGTTGGGAGTTGTCAGCGACAAGGTAAAGTGGTGGATACTCCAACGGAAAGAAAATAAAAAGACCAAAGTTAATGGACGTGTTAGTAGTGACACTCCTTAAACTAGTCACGATGGCTGCTCAGCAAAGGATACATGGATGCCTTGTACAATGGCATTAAATTTTAATTAATAACAATAAATAGTCTGAATGGAAACGATTTCAAAATTGCTGTTTTGGGTAGCCAACAGCTTACTTATTCCCGATATTATTCTATTACTGGGGTTATTCGTTCGCTCGCTGTTGTTAGTTGGCGGTTTCTATAACCAATTTATGACCAAGCGGAAGAATGATAAGAAACTGAATGATAAAATAAAAGAGTTAACTGTTGGAACGATTGATGCACTAAAGATGCATCTGCCTAAAAAAGATGATTCATTATTTGTGAAGTATCTGCGTGACTTGTTGACTACTTCTCCGAGTGAAGCTTATTCTGATTTTACGGTTTCAAGCTTTGAGAACGAAGCGGAGAAAGATCTTTCGCTCTCGAAACTATTAGCAAAGATGGGGCCGGTGTTGGGACTGATTGGTACGCTTATCGCAATGAGCCCGGCACTTGTGGGATTATCCACTGGTGATATAGCGGGTATGGCATATAATATGCAGGTCGTGTTTGCCACTACGGTTGTAGGTCTGGTGATAAGTGCGGTAGGATTGGTCACATTGCAGTTTAAACAACGATGGTATGCTAAAGAGGTGAATAATCTGGACTATGTGGCCAGGGTGTTGAACGAAAAACAAAAGCAACAATGAGAGGTCGTTCGAGAAGAGTCAGTAAAATTCTGCATGAAGAAGATACAGATCCGTTGAGTGTTATCGTTAATTTATTTGATGTAGCGATGGTTTTTGCCGTTGCGCTCATGGTAGCTATGGTGATGCACCTCAATATGACGGAGGTCTTTACCAAAGAAGATTATACCATTGTGAAGAATCCGGGAAAGGAGAATATGGAGATTATTACCAAAGAGGGGAATAAAATTAATAAATATACTCCCTCTAAGGATAAATCGACCAATTCACAAGGTAAGCGAGTGGGCATTGCTTATGAATTGGAGAATGGTGAAATAATCTATGTACCCGAATGATGTTACTTCTTTGCCGTAAGCAGAAATACCGGATATTCGCGTAATCCTTCGTCTGTCTTTCTTTTTACCACGAAACAGGGTCCATAAGAAATATCAGTGAATCCTGCTTTTTCGAGACTTGTCTTTAATTGGACAGGATCAAATCCGTTGTGCCCATCGAATCCTTTGCCGTGGAAAGAACCATCTTCAGTGTATAGGTCGGCAATGGCCAGATACCCATCCGGATTAAGCAACTGGTAGAATCGTTCGAGGACGAGGTCTATCTTAAGTACGTGATGCATAGCCATCTGTGTAAAGATGCAATCGTATGTAGTGTCTTTATATTCTTCTTTTTCCAGGTCGAAAAGGATAGGAGTGAGCGTTGGTGAATTGCTTCGGGCGACTTTCTCTTGCATCACTTTCACCATTTCGGTTGAGCTATCCATCAGTGTTATGTTTGCGAAAGACTCAGATAAGAGGAAACTCAGAATGCCGGTGCCTGCTCCATATTCCATCGCTGTCATCTTTGCAGTGATGGGAAGAATTTGGCGCATTTTATTGGCGATAGCCTCTGAACGTTCCCAGTGAGTGGAGTCATTATCCCACTGTTGGGCTCTTGTATCGAATAGATTCATTCTTTTAATCTTTTTGTTATTACTTGTATCTTCTTCTAAAAAGCACATAGATAACAATATGCATGTGCCAATGGTTCTTCTTTCGAGTTTTTGTTTCTCCGGTTTTTTACCTGTTTTTTGCTTTAAGATGCTGACTGTGATGGTTTTTTATCTATTTTTGAACTTTCAAATAATATGGTGGAACGTAAAATCATACACATTGATATGGATGCTTTCTTTGCTTCGGTAGAGCAGAGAGACAATCCTGAATTGCGTGGTAAACCCGTTGCTGTGGGCTATTCTGAAGAGCGAGGTGTAGTGGCTGCTGCAAGCTATGAGGCCAGACGTTACGGTGTTCGTTCAGCCATGTCTTCTCTGAAAGCGAAGAACCTTTGTCCCCATCTGATCTTTGTGCCTGGGCGGATGAGCGCTTACAAGGCTGTCTCCCGACAAATTCATGAAATCTTTCATGAGTATACCGATCTGATCGAGCCATTGTCTCTTGATGAGGCTTTTCTGGATGTTACGGAAAACAAGAAAGGGATTAGTCTTGCTGTTGACATTGCTGTGGCAATCAAAAAGAGCATCCGGGAGGAATTGGGCTTAATTGCATCGGCTGGTGTGTCTTACAATAAATTTTTGGCTAAGATAGCGTCCGACTATCGTAAGCCGGATGGACTTTGCACCATTCATCCACAACAAGCACTTGATTTCATCTCTCATCTGGCTATTGAATCTTTCTGGGGGGTAGGCCCGGTGACAGCGAAGAAAATGCATACTTTGGGCATTCACAATGGCGAACTACTTCGGTTGTGTACTTTAGAGATGCTCACTCATCAATTCGGCAAGGCAGGGTTTATGTACTATGACTTTTCGAGAGGGATTGATCTTCGTCCGGTAGAGGCTGTGCGGATAAGGAAGTCGGTTGGCTGTGAGCGTACGTTAGAGAAAGACATTAGTTTGCGTTCGTCGGTCATTATTGAACTGTATCATGTGTCAATGGAACTTGTTGAGCGCTTGAAGCAGGCTGATTTTACAGGGAATACGTTGACTTTAAAGATTAAGTTTCATGACTTTAACCAGATTACCCGGAGTTTCACTCAGGCCAATGAACTCAAAACGTTGAATGAGATACTACCTCTGGCCAAGCAACTGCTCAAGGAGGTAGAATACAGTAATCATCCGATACGGCTTATCGGCCTTTCTGTTTCTAACCCGAAAGAGCTGATTGACGAGAAAGAAGAGTGGGAGCAACTGAGCTTTGAGTTTAGTGATTGGTCGGATTAGTATATAACCATTTTAATTGCTGCTTACTTGCATTGTATTTACAGGTGGATTATTGTACTTTTGTGCAGATAATAAAAAACTCAATATGAATGCAAGAAGATTCCTCTTTATCATATCTCTGTTTTTTTCCATGGCGACATATAGTAATAAGGTAACTGAAAGGGCAGGTGTGCCGTGGGAGTTGGCTACACTTCGTAAGCAAACGATTCACAATCTGGAGTATAAACTTAGCTTTACTATTCCTAGAGTGAGGACGGAGAATGTCGCCGGTAGGGTTTTGATACATTTTACTTTATCGGAGAAAACGCCCCTCATTGTAGACTTTCGTGAAGAAGCAGACAAGGTTCGCTCTTTGTTGCTTAATGGGAAACCGGTTCCTTATCGGGTGAGTAATGAACATATCATCATTGATCAGAAAAATATATCAAAAGGAACGAATGAACTGAATATCACATTCATTGCAGGAAACCAGTCGCTGAACAGGAACGACGAATTTCTATACACCTTGCTTGTACCCGATCGGGCACGTACGCTTTTTCCTTGTTTCGACCAGCCCAATCTGAAAGCTCGTTTCACTCTCGAACTTCAACTACCAGCTTCGTGGAGTGCTGTGTCCAACTCGGGCGTAACAAAAGAAACGAAAGCAGGAGAGAGAAAAACGCTTCTATTTGCAACAACCGAACCGTTGAGCACCTATTTGTTTGCTTTTGCTGCCGGCGAGTTTAAGCAGGCGAAAGCCACAAGGAAAGGTAGAACCATTGCGGCCTATTACCGTGAAACGGCCGAGAAGAAAGTTGTGCAACTCGATACGGTTTTCTCACAGATCTTTGATGCATTGGAGTGGCAAGAAGCCTTTACCGGCATTGCTTACCCGTTCTCTAAATACGATTTTGTAGTTTTGCCCGGTTTTCAGTTTGGTGGAATGGAGCACACTGGTGCTACGTTTTATAACGATAGGCGTATCTTCCTGAATGAGCATGCCACTCCTGATGAAGAATTGGAACGCACGCAATTGATTACCCATGAAACCTCACACATGTGGTTTGGAGATTTGGTTACGATGAATTGGTTTGATGATGTCTGGACGAAAGAGGTCTTTGCCAATTATTTTGCTTCAGTCATGTCAGAGCCTGTGTTCCCGAAAGTAAATCAACAGCCGATTATCTCTTGAATCATTGGACCGAAGAGAAAGATGACTTGGCTCGACAGTCGTACCTAATGACGCTTTACGAAAATAGGCTTTGCTTTCGTATGAATAACAGTGATTTTGTTCGCTCGTTGCTGATTGGGTTGAAACATGAGACGAACGATTTGGTAGCCTCTTCTGTAGTGAACTATTTGTGGAATTCTATCTTGGAGTTGCGTGGTGATGAACGTGGCGTCGCTGAGACTAATCTGTTTGATCTGAGCAACGAACATCCGTTGACTTCTTGTCGCATTCAACTCAAACGAATGCTTCGGGATGTAGCTGAATCGTCCAAAGTAGTTGGCGAGCTATATGCGATATGGGATGCTGCTTCGGATCAACTATTGAGTGAACGGATTATACTTCACTCGCTTACAACCTTTGTCTGAAGATGCCCGAAAAGTACGAGGCTATATCTGCCAAACAACGTGCTAGGATTAGCAATTCGGATCGTTTAAGAGAGTTTGATTTCATTATACCTTCACTAACATCCGATTCGTTAAAGAGAGATAGCCTCTTTCAGTCACTCTCTAAAGCAGAGAATCGACGAATAGAGCCATGGACGCAAACCGTTTTGGCGTTTTTGAATCATCGTAGTCACGAAACAGGTTCGGTGAAATACATTCGTCCGGGATTAGAACTTTTGAAGGAAGTGCAACGCACAGGGGATATATTCTTCCCCAGAGGTTGGGCTAATGCATTGCTAGGAAGCCATCGTAGCGCTGAGGCCTACCAGGCGGTGAAGACCTTTTTTGCAGAACATCCTGACTATCCTCAATTGCTGAAGAATAAGATCTTGCAAGCGGCCTATCCACTCTATCGGGCAAATGGAGAGTGGATAGAACCACAGGAATAAGATTATTGTATCCCTAATTTGTCTTTTAGTTCTTTCGTCAAAGCATCTTTGTGAACCATTACATAGATGGTTTTGGCGCGTACATAGCTTTGAGACATATTGAGATAGCCATTGAATTTATTACGCTCTGTTCCCCAAGAATTTTTGGTCATGTAGTACTTTGTACCATTTTGATCTTTAACAATTCCGGTGAGATGCATCAGGTGGTCGTCTGTAGTCTGGAAACCTTCGTATCCTTGTTGACGGACATCTTGGGTTACATTTACCTCGGGGCAAGGTTGTGCAAATTTGTATGCTTCCTGTAGGCGATCTTCTTTGCTCATCTTCTCGAAACGTGCTCTGTCTGTTGTGGCAGATTCGTCTATCTTTTCTGTTTCGGGATTAATGGCGACTCCGTTTTTGAAAGAGAATCCTTTCTCGCTTACATCTCCGTCCCAACATACTGTATACCCATTGTTTAGCGCATGATCTATTACTCCCATCATCTCATCAAGCGGCAGATTGTACATCAGTTGATGTTCCCAGTTATCAGGCACTTCGGGAGCAAACTTCTCGTAATAGGGTTTGTGGTTGAAGCTTGTTAATTCTACATAGGCGTCCATGTCTAGCCCCAAGCTTGCTGCAAAAGTTTTAGGAGTATATTCCTTACCTTTATAGCTAAACTTCTGTGGTATCTCACCCAGATAAATATCGAACAGGCTATTTAGTAACTTGTAGTATTCGGGGCTGCGTTTAGATTGCTTTATAGCAGCATTAGCTATAGCCGATATGTATTCTGCCAATTCATTATGATTGTGTTGCTTGGAATCATAATGAATGCCGCTGTAAACTTCTTCAGGTACAATACCTACTTCTTTATAGGCATTCATAAATGTGTGCGAAAGACTTCCCTGTCCGATGTTTCCCTCTCCCTTCCGAAGAAAATTATCATCCAGCTGATTCATGTACTTTTGGCGAACAATGAACATCTCAGATAAATCGTACGTACCTTTGCCCATGCGGATCAGTTCCGACTCCATGAAAGAAGCTGTGGCAAAACACCAGCAAGTGCCACTGGAAGCTTGGTTCTTAACAGGAGTAGCTTCCTGGGATACGAGTGCTGTGAACTTATATCCGGGCGTTTGCGCTATTACATTTGTCGCAAGTAACAGAGTTGCGACTGATAAAATAAAAGTTCTCATACTGTTTGTTTTATTATTTTGGTTTCCACCGGTCCATGCCTTACGTGGCTTTTCGTTTAACTCAGGACTAACTTAGAATCCCTTTTGAAAGTCGTGCCAGAATTTGTTACCCATCTCCTGCCAACGCAGCAATGTTGCACCTGCAAAATCAGCGGTATATCCCGTAAGAAAAGCTTGTGCAGCTTCTTTTCCTTGGGCCTTTACTATTTCAGCATACTGTTTTTCTACAAAGGGTAATTCACGTTGTCCTTTTTGATCAAAGTAAGTCAGATTGCTCTCTACCAATTCTTTTGTTGCTCCCCATTTTACGGTTGCCAGCTTGTTCGCTCTTCTAAATGCCCAAATGGCTGCATCTTCACGATAGCGGTGTTGCCCGCAAATCTTGAAGCATTCCGGCAGATCCTTTGTGCCACAGAATATAGGAATGCGGGGGCTTTGTCCCGGATTATCGAACGAAAACCATACTACACCTCCAACGGCATCAGGAAGCCAGCTACGTAACTGGATGACAGTGGAGTAGGAACATTGTGGAACAGCAATGTTTCGGTTATTCTTTACCACGTCTCCTTTAATTGCGTTTAGCATATTCATCATGTCTCTACCCATCCAAGGGTTGGCCATGGGGCTGATGATGGTATCTTTCTCTTCGCTATCTTTTCTCTTTACTGTGACCTTTAAATTCCGAGTGACATCCCATTCGGTTCCTTCGTAAGTTTGGCGGAGCAACTTTACTACATCTGTAGCCGAAACAGGCTTTTCAGGTTTCACGCTGAAAGGCAGTTCTTCCGCATCATAACTTAGATGGAGTGATGGAGCCAGAGCATTCAGCACAAAGAATTCTCGGATACTGAACGCCTTTTTTTCGCCGAAGTAGTTAGCACCACTATACGCTTTCCAGAATTTGAAAGGTTCTTTGCCATCCCAAAAGCCTAGCTTCTGGGCTACTTCAAAAACATTGTTCGAAGCCATGTAGTTATCTGTATCCTTTAAATCCAATGTGCTGATACGTGATATATTTGCAGAAATACCGATGTGATTGTCGGGAATTCGTACGGCTGCCCAGATGCCCCCTATTTTATCTTTTCCTTCACCAAAAATCTCAAATTGCCATACTTCTTTCGGGTCGGCAAAAGTAAGGCACTCTCCCCAGTCTGCATAGCCATATTTCTCTACTAATTCTCCGATAAGCGTGATCGCTTGTCGGGCAGTGGTACAGCGTTGTAGCGCTACTTTTTCAAGTTCTTCAATCATGAACATTCCATTAGGGTTGACCAACTCTTTGCGGCCGCTGATGGTTGTTTCTCCAATACCTAATTGTTTTTCGTTCAGGCATGGATAGGCTGTATCCAAAAAAGAAAAGGTGGAACTTGCTTGAGGGATGTATCCTTTTAACTTCAAGCCGGTGGCATCATTCACAAACTCGGTATGCAAACGATCCTGATAAATAGCTATTGTAGTATCTTTCTCGTAAGTCGCTTCCGGCTCTACTGCTACCCATGTGCGGTAATAACTGTCACAAGTATGGCTTGTCATCACAGAACCATCGGCTGATGCTTTTTTACCGACCATTATGCTTGTACAACTTTCGGGATTGAGTACCGGCATTTGTTTGTAGAATTCTTGAGCAATACATGTTGAGCTCAACGAGGAGAGAAGAACAAGCGTTGTAGCAACTAGTTTCATCCTTTATTTGGTTTTGAGGGTTTATGCTACAAACTTATGCAAAAATATTGATTTATGAATGTGTCTAATGAAAAATAGAAGTATTTGAGGCAGAAATATATCAAAAAAGCGGAGATACTCATTCGTTCCACGCTTTTTGCTATTTTATCTTAATCTCGTAATTTACATAGTAGACTGCTTTTTAAGCAGTTCTTTGCTATTTACATCGTTACCTGTTTCTCAAGCAACTTTTGCAATTTGCCATTTAATAATTGGCACATAATTCCGTTTCCCATTGCATGGTATCTTTTGATACGGTATTGCAACATAATGATTTCATTTGTATTTCTTTTCATAATCTTCATCTTTTGTGCCCTTCACGTTTTGAAGAGCGGTTTGTTATCCTTTGTTTCTTTGAACACTGCAAAGATACGGCATATTCTTGAATAATATGTTTTATAACATATAAATTATGCAAAAGAACTCGATTTTTTGATTAAAGAGGCGATATCGGGACGATTATTACAATTGCGTTACATGAAAAAGCGAATATCTAGGTTAATTGCGGGCTTATTCCATTCACTCAGGTCTGTTTCACATACATATATAAATAGAAAGCGGGCATTGTCAGAATCGACAATGCCCGCTTAAGTAGTTATCTCTATTAATTCTGCTTACTTCGCAAAGCTTACAGCACGCGTTTCGCGTATTACTGTAATTTTCACTTGTCCCGGATAAGTCATCTCATCCTGAATCTTTTTAGCGATTTCATTCGATAAGCTTTCAGTTTCTTTATCATCAATTTTATCAGCACCCACAATGACACGGAGTTCGCGACCGGCTTGTATAGCGTAAGTCTTGGTTACTCCCGGATATGACATTGCTAATTGCTCTAAATCATTCAAACGTTTGATATAAGCTTCTACAATTTCACGACGGGCACCCGGACGAGCTCCTGAGATGGCATCACAAACTTGAACGATGGGAGCAAACAGGCTCGTCATTTCTATTTCATCATGATGAGCACCAATTGCATTGCAGATATCCGGCTTTTCTTTAAACTTCTCTGCAAGTTTCATACCAAGCAATGCGTGTGGCAATTCAGGTTCTTCATCAGGCACCTTGCCTATATCGTGAAGTAATCCTGCACGTTTCGCTTTTTTAGGATTCAGCCCAAGTTCAGATGCCATTACCGCACAAAGATTGGCTGTTTCGCGAGCATGTTGCAACAGATTTTGTCCGTAAGATGAACGGTACTTCATTTTTCCGATAATACGGATTAATTCAGGATGCAATCCGTGAATTCCTAAATCGATAGTAGTACGTTTACCTGTTTCAATAATTTCTTCCTCTACTTGTTTCTTTACTTTAGAAACAATCTCCTCGATGCGTGCCGGATGAATACGTCCGTCCGTTACTAATTGGTGCAGAGCAAGCCGTGCTATTTCACGACGCACTGGGTCGAAAGCCGAGAGTACAATTGCTTCAGGGGTATCATCTACTACGATTTCAACTCCTGTAGCAGCTTCAAGTGCTCGGATGTTTCGTCCTTCACGGCCAATGATACGACCCTTGATTTCATCTGATTCTATATGGAACACAGTCACTGAGTTTTCAATGGCGGTCTCCGTTGCTACACGTTGAATAGACTGTATGACAATACGCTTGGCCTCTTTATTGGCTGTCATTTTAGCCTCGTCCATTATGTCGTTGATGAAAGATTGCGCATCTGTTTTAGCTTCCTCTTTCAATGATTCGATCAATCTGTTTTTTGCGTCATCGGCAGATAAACCTGAAATTGCTTCTAGCTTTTCAATTTCCTGATGTTGCAACTTATCCAACTCTTCTTTCTTCTTATCAACAATGACCAACTGCGCTTCTAAATTTTCTTTCACAGCCTCAGCTTCTGTTTTCTTTCGTTGAACTTCTTCCTGGCGTTGAGCAATTACCATTTCGCGTTGCTTAATCCTATTCTCCGCTTGCTGAATTTTTTGGTTGCGGAGGGATACTTCCTTTTCCAAATCAGCTTTCTTGTTCAGGAACTTCTCCTTCACTTCCAGCAATTTGTTTTTCTTAATAACTTCTGCTTCAGTCTCGGCCTCTCTTAAAATGCTGTCGTATTTCGACTTCAAAGCATATTTAAAGAGTACGTACGATAGGGATCCCCCTACGATGAAACATACAATGGATACTACTATTGTTACTGTCATTGCTATTAATTTAATATATAAATAAAAACGCACCACCTAAATACACAGAGTAGAAATCTTTCTCTCAGTGCATTTCAGTAGTGCGTGTATCGTTTTCTCTCCAGATAGTATCTTATTCTTTTCTGAAATATTCTTCAAGTACTTCAGTAAGTTCTTCTATCTTTTCCGTATATGGTTCCGTATCATTACGCTGTTTCTGCTTCAAATTATCTAGTGAAAATTCATACGCCACCATGGCTATAATTTTCTCCAGATCCAGATTCTTATAATGAGTCCGGTACGCATTGAGTTTGATATTAACTTGCTTGGCAGCCTCTCTTACTATCTCCTCCTCATCGCGATTTATCTGAAGGGGATAGTTTGAGTCTGCTATCTGCAGGTTTATCTTTATTTTATCGTTCATACACCTTTATCGTTTATTCATTTAATAAAGCGATGCATTTATCGACTTCACGCACTAATTTGGACAATCGCAGTTTCGTCTCTTTTACGTCACTGCCGCTAAGGCTGATTGTCGTTGCTGTTTTTAGGTTAGTGTAGTTAGCTTCCAATATCATATAGTCAGCTTGTACCTTCGCTTTCTCTTCTTTTTTTTCTTCAAGAAGTCGCTTTAACTCTGCATTTTCGCGCTTTAGCTCGTCGTGTAAATAGATCAAATGCCTGAGTCTTGCTTCAAAGGTAGATAATAACTTTTTTTCTTCTTCTGTCATTCCACACCAAAATTGTACACAAAAATACAATTAACTACGAGATTACAAAAGCTTTTCATCGGAAATTAATAGATTTTACTTAAAATACTTATCTACCACCTCAAAAGATTCCTCTATCGCTTATTCTTTGAGCATTGAATTAAATAATTAATAAGATTATTCGGTTTATAATATAAACTAGTTATCTTTGCGAAGATTCGAATCTAAGAACTAGTGCGTCTCCTTATTTAATAGTGAAATAGAATGGGGATGATTAGTTGTAATTTATTTCTAGAGTGTTTCAAAGTGCTTATTTGTGTTTCAGATAGATAAGTGGAAGTAAAACGAATAAAAGTAATGCAATTATGGAATTAGTAGAAGAAAAGCAGAAAATGAAAACTCGATTCTCATTACATGTTACTATGAGTATCGTAAAGTACATTGTAATTAATGTATTCTTGGTTGTGGTTAATTGGCTTACCACTCCACACTATTGGTGGGTGTTATGGGTTATAGCAGGTTGGGGTGTCGGTTTGTCTCTCAACTTATTGTCGGAGTATCTGACATATAAAATAAATAAAGAGCAATAAAAATGGAAACATTGATTTTCAATATACTAACTGCTTGGGTGGCAGTTGTTATAGTTCTTGCTTATTATAGTTATGAATATAGTAATTAATTGGCTATGGAAGATAAAAAGCTTACCGAGAAAGAGAGTTTAGAACTGATTTCTCAAATGATTTGCAATACACGTAATAGAATGGAAGATAATAATGGTATTCCGTTCATTATTTGGGGCTACTCAACGGTTGTTACAGCATTAGCGGTATGGTATATGGTTACCACTACACAGAATTATTACTGGCAGTGGCTTTGGTTTGCTATACCTACACTATCATATCCTGCGTGGTTCATATTCAATGCTGATAAAAAGAAAAAGGAGAATCCGCATGTAAAAACATTTGTAGATCGTGTGATAGGGCATGTATGGATGGTATTTGGTATTACAGGGTTTCTTGTATCTATGATGGCTATTTTATATCGTATTCCGATTCTGTTTATTATCTTGTTAACGATGGGCATGGCTACTGCTATCACCGGATTGATCATTCGTTTTAAGCCCGTAATCATTTCCGGCTTTTTAGGTATGGCTCTTTCGCTCTTGTGTGTCGTCGTGAAGGGTACTGATGCAATCTTAGTTTTTGCTGCTGCTTTTGTGCTGATGATGGTGATTCCGGGACACATATTAAATAATGCGAGTAAAAAACGATGAAAGGGAGGGTAGGATATGTTTAAGGAACTGAATCCGTTGCTTCACTCCGAACTTCGTTTGGGCATTATTTCTTTGCTGATTTCCGTTGAAGAGGCTGATTTTGTTTATATTCGCCAACAAACAGGATCGACAGCGGGGAATCTCAGCATACAGATTGATAAGCTGAACAATGCAGGTTATGTGGAAGTAACGAAGTCGTTTAAGGGAAAGATGCCTTGTACCACGTGCCGGATTACACCTGCCGGTATAGATGCTTTTGAAGAATACGTGGATGCTTTGAAGAGTTACATTATTAAATAAGAGATATTGTTATGTTGAAAGTCTTAGTTACATTTGCCGTAAAGGATGAACTCGTGGAAATTAAATGGCCTGATGCGGAACTTTATTATTTGCGCACAGGTATTGGAAAAGTAAAAGCAGCTTTTCGTGTCTCAGATGCTATTAATCAGGTGCAGCCCGATTTAGTTCTTAATTTGGGAACGGCAGGTACCATCAATCATCAGGTAGGTGATATTCTGGTCTGTCGCAGGTTTATAGATCGTGACCTACAAAGAATAAAAGATCTGGATTTGGAATATGAGATAAGTACGGCCGATCTGCTTCAGGGAAAAGGCTATTGCAGCAATTGGGTAGGGGAAGCTACTTGCAACACAGGCGACAGTTTCCTAACCGAGCTAACCGACGTGGATGGTGATGTGGTAGATATGGAGGCTTTTGCACAAGCTTTTGTTTGCCAGAGTAAGCAGATTCCTTTTGTATCAGTAAAATATGTGACTGACGTGATTGGACAAAATTCTGTGGCTCATTGGGAAGATAAGCTAGCCGATGCACGTATCGGTCTTTCTCACTTTTTCAATGTCCTGTACGACAGGATATGATAGGTGACACCTATGGCGATAAGCAATAAGAGTATTTTTGCCCACATTATAGGTACAAAGAATGAGATGCTGTAGAGCATTGTTGCCCACATTAGGGTGATGGAGATGATTTTCGCTCGTAGTGGGATGGCTTTTTCTTCACGGAAGCTGCGAATGTATGGTCCTAAGTGTTTTTGACTTAGTAACCAGTTGTATAGTCGGGGCGATGCTCTGAAATAGAGTGCAGCCGTGAGCAAGAGAAATGGTGTTGTGGGCAGTAGTGGCAAGAATATGCCCGCAATGCCTAATATCAGCGAAACGGTTCCTATAATGATATAGATGGTTTTCATGTGGACTGCTATTACTGATGAGTATATAAAAAGAACTGTGATTACAAACGTAGTCACAGTTCTTTTTGCACGGGAGGAGAGGCTCGAACTCCCGACACCCGGTTTTGGAGACCGGTGCTCTACCAACTGAGCTACTCCCGTGTTTGCGTGTGCAAAGGTAATAGATTCTATGGAATCTGCAAGAGTAGCTACTAAAATGTTTTTATCTTAGAATCTTTAATTTTTCCCATTCATCGGGTTTGAAGCCAACCAACACAAATGATTCGGTCACTACCAGCGGGCGTTTTACTAACTTCCCGTTGCTGGCTAATAACTCTATTTGTTCTTCTTCGCTCATTGTGGCAAGTTTGTCCTTGAGCCCCAGCTCTTTGTAGATTACTCCGCTTGTATTGAATAGTTTTTTGATGGGTAGGCCACTTTTAGGAATCCATTGTTTCAATTCTTCGGCAGTGGGATGCTCCTCGACAATCAATCGGTTGGCAAACTCTATTTTATTCTCGGTTAACCATTTCTTAGCCTTTTGGCAAGTGCTGCAGGCCGGATATTGCAAAAATATAGGTTTCATATTCTTTCGTTTTATCTTAAATGTGAATTTATATCATTAGTAACTCTTGGAACATCATGCGATAGACAGATGCCTTTTTGTCAATCGAGAGTGGATAAGCTCGCGATGAAGATGGCATTCGGTAGATCCTTATAGGTTGTTCGTTATGCACAAACTCGCAAAAATCGCCAATCTTAGGTTCTTCTACTTGTAACTGAGCACACAATATGTCAGTTGCTTTCTGCCCGGTTGCTACAATCGCTTTGCATTGAGGTACTTGTTTCAACAGTTTTCCTATGTCTGTTGTTTGCACAACTTCCAGAAATTTATCCGATGCATTATCTTGCAACCGTCGTACGGCCATAGCAGTATCAAACAATGCAATACCTTTTTCCTCTAAAAACCGGATGATACGTTCACGACAAAATGATTTTTTGTCCTCGTTCAGGAAGAAGCCCTTTTCTTCGAAAAAAAGGATCCCCATTATACGCCACATATCGTTATTCAGATTCGGGTAATAGAACTCCATCGACCATCGTTTCTTTTGTGGTGGAAAACTACCGAGCATTAATAAACGGGCATTTGGAGGCAAAAAAGGATTTAAAGGATGATTTTCTATAGGGAGTGATTCCATCTTTCTTTTTTTAAATAGTTCTTTTTTGCCACTAAATATCGCGCTTTTACTTGAAAAGAGAAAATGCTTCGAACTTTTAGTTCTATAATCACATCCAAAACGCTCTGACTCTTAAATTAATTAACTATTTTTGCACCTTTAATTTAATAGAAGATAATAGAATAAGTTTAGTTATGAAAAGAATTACTACGATTTTCCTTCTCGTATTCTTAATTACTGCTCTTGGTGTTAAAGCGCAGAACATTCAGTTACACTACGATTTCGGTCGTGCTTTATATAATAAAGATCTTAAGGCTCGCCCATTGTTTACCTCTACAGTCGAAAAATACCAACCGGATGAATGGGGTAGCACCTTTTTCTTTGTCGACATGGACTATAACTCTAATGGCGTGGAACAAGCTTATTTTGAGATTGCCCGTGAACTACAATTCTGGAAAGGGCCCTTTTCGGCTCATCTCGAATACAATGGTGGTTTGGCCAAAACCTATTCTATTAACAATGCTTATTTGGCCGGGGCAACCTATACCTATAATAATGCTTCGTTTAGCAAAGGCTTTTCATTGAGTGCTATGTATAAGTACATTCAAAAAAACGACTCACCCAATAATTTTCAGTTAACGGCTACGTGGTACATGCACTTGAATGATGGCCTCTTCACTCTTTGTGGTTTTGCCGACTATTGGAGAGAAGAAACATGGTTTAACTCTAAAATGACTTTCTTGAGTGAACCTCAATTTTGGGTGAACTTGAATAAAATAAAAGGTGTAAGCGATGATTTCAATCTTAGTGTAGGTAGTGAAGTTGAGGTTAGCAATAATTTCTATGCGGGTAGAGCCTATGTTATTCCTACCATTGCTCTTAAGTGGACATTAAACTAAAAGCATAGATGAAAACAGATTTAATTTACGGAATAGAAGATCGTCCACCTTTTAAAGATGCTTTTTTTGCCGCTTTACAGCATTTGCTTGCTATTTTTGTTGCCATTATCACTCCTCCTCTGATTATAGCCGGAGCGTTGAAGTTGGATGTAGAAAAAACGAGTTTCCTGGTGTTTATGTCCTTGTTTGTTTCCGGCATTTCTACCTTTATTCAATGTCGACGCTTTGGCCCACTGGGTGCTAAGTTGCTTTGTATTCAAGGAACTAGTTTCTCCTTTATCGGTCCTATTATTACTACCGGTTTGGCTGGTGGATTACCTCTTATCTTTGGTGTCTGTATGGCTGCCGCTCCTGTGGAGATGATAATCAGTCGCACTTTTAAATACCTGCGTACTATTATTACCCCTCTGGTCTCCGGCATTGTAGTACTTCTTATCGGATTGAGCCTGATAAAAGTGGGTATTGTTTCTTGTGGCGGAGGCTATGCAGCAATGGATAACGGTACGTTTGGTTCTTGGGAGAATCTTTCCATAGCCGGATTGGTGCTGCTTAGTGTTCTTTTCTTTAATCGTTGCAAGAACAAATACTTGAGAATGAGTTCCATTGTATTGGGCATTTGCCTTGGATATGGAATGGCACTTTTTCTGGGTAAGGTAGATATGAGCTCGCTGAGTACGGATACATTAATGGGATTTAATATCCCCCTGCCGTTTAAATATGGATTGGACTTTAATATATCTTCTTTTATCGCTGTCGGACTTGTTTATCTGATAACAGCCATTGAGGCAACAGGAGATGTAACAGCCAACTCAATGATTTCCGGACTTCCGATTGAGGGTGAAGGGTATGTGAAACGTGTTTCGGGTGGGGTATTGGCTGATGGTTTTAACTCTTTCCTAGCCGGCGTTTTCAACTCGTTTCCTAATTCTATTTTTGCTCAGAACAATGGTATCATTCAACTTACCGGTGTTGCCAGTCGCTATGTGGGCTATTACATTGCTGCTATGTTGGTCCTATTGGGATTATTTCCTGTAGTTGGAACCGTCTTTTCATTGATGCCCGATTCTGTATTAGGCGGTGCTACATTGTTGATGTTTGGAACAGTTGCCGCAGCGGGAGTGCGCATCGTGTCTTCGCAAAACATTGGTCGAAAAGAAACCCTTGTTCTGGCGGTTAGTTTGTCGCTGGGGCTAGGAGTAGAATTAATGCCTGACATTCTCGTTAATGCTCCACAATCCATAAAAGGAATCTTTTCTTCGGGCATCACTACCGGTGGGTTAACGGCCATTATAGCCAATGTGGTGATACGAGTAAAAGAAGAAAGTGAAGTTTAGTAACGGAGATACTTAGTTATATACCATTTTAGCTTGCATAGATACCGACACCGCACAAATTCCATTATCCAAAGAATCGATGTACAGGTGCAGCGTGAATTTATTTCTCCACGGAAGGTAGAGGCGTTGTGGAAAAGCATTCGCCAGCAACAGGGTTTCCCTGTCAGGAGTGAACTTCCCGAAGAGGAAGAGAATCACCACCAGGTCCTTACTTTCGATCTCCACATAACTTATCTTGTCCACAAATGACAGGTCGAGTGAAGGCTTCTCCTCAAAATAGCCCATCAGCACCGAGCGCAAGCGCAGAAAGGTGTTTTTCTCTATGCGCCAACGATTTTGCCTGCCGCTCTTGCTTAAGAGCATGTAGTCATTCTTTCTTTTAAGGTATATATATTTATCCATAAGCTTCCGATTTTTTTGGTAGGGGTTAAAAGCCTCCCGGACACTTTCGGGAGGCACAAACAAAACAAACAAATAATGCCGTGATTCACATCATGGGCCTCTTTAATGTTAAATTTAAGAGAACAAATACTCTTCAAATATCCAATCGCCACAGATTTAAGTCGCTACCCTCCT
>Ga0316613_10000096_pt1 | contig 119961 bp, 111 predicted proteins | sample OWC_soil_day10_C_2_FD_207647 | JGI IMG/M metagenome (GOLD analysis project Ga0316613, IMG submission 207647) | Wetland soil microbial communities from Old Woman Creek delta, Ohio, United States - OWC_soil_day10_CT_b | ecosystem: Environmental > Terrestrial > Soil > Wetlands | place: USA: Ohio...
AGCGTTACGGAAAAAAGTCTGGCATACTTTACGGACAGGCATAGGGTGATCTCATTGAATTTTTTGGCGAAAATCAGTAGATCATAAAACTCTATGCCTGTCTCCTTTTCTGGGGATTCATCAGCCTTTAGGGCGAGCGAAGCGAATCATCCTCACGTACTGCGTGTGCGCTCCGGTTGTTGCGCGCTGTCCGTGTCCAAACTGGCTGCAACAATATACGCCTGGTGGGATAGACTCTAAGTTGAGTGAATTCGTTACGGTAATTTTGTATTCCAGATGATAAAAAATAGTTACCCAGTGGCGCCCCGGAATGACGCCGGAGAAACTGGTTGCTGAGCTGGATAAAACCATCAATGTTCCGGGGATTGCGAATGTCTGTGTACCACTAATCCGTAACCGCCTGGATATGCTGGCGACCGGTAATAACATTGCCGATATTGAGTGCGTGGCACAGCAAATCGAGCAGATTGTGAAAACCGTGCGACGGTGAGGCTGAAGCTCGTCTTGTCGGTAACGTTAATGATTATCTTTGTCTTGCTGTTTATTACCTTTAAATGCGTCACTGATGCCCTGTTAATAATGGGAATATCACCCTTTTCATTGATTGGCGGAGTTTGGCGTTATTCAGATGCTCTATCTGAATCCGCGCTGGATAAAAATCGTCAATGCGATCCGCAGGGAGGAAATAAGATGCTGCTTCGGGCAATTCATGAGGGTGCCTTGTTGCGCGTGCGGCCGAAGGTGATGATTGTCGCGACCATTATGGCGGGATTGTTGTCCATCATGTGGGGCAATGGCAGCGGATAAGAGGTTATGCGCCGTATCGCTGCGGCGTAACATATTGTGTTTAAATTGGAAACTATTAGCACAATAATTAATTTTTGTTATGTTTTTAGAATTAATCTGATATCGTTAAGGATTTATTAAGTTAGTCTGCTACAGACTATACGTCAATATGTAAAACGGAATGCATACGGTGTCTGTCAAAAATAAAAAATTCATACTCTTCACTATATTTTGTCAATTTTCGGTGGTTTCCCTGACGCACGCAGCTCAGCAGTCCTGGATCTCTGATTTTACCGACAACGTAAAGCAAACCTGGCAAGCGCCGGAGCATTACGATCTCTATGTGCCGGCTATTACCTGGCATGCGCGTTTTGCCTATGACAAGGAGAAAACCGACCATTATAACGAACGTCCGTGGGGCGCCGGGTTTGGTCAGGAGCGCTGGGATGAGAAAGGCAACTGGCACGGCTTGTACCTGATGGCCTTTAAAGACTCGTTTAACAAATGGGAACCGATTGGCGGCTACGGCTGGGAGAAAACCTGGCGACCGCTGGCGGATGATAATTTCCATCTCGGACTCGGTTACACCGTAGGCGTAACTGCGCGCGATAACTGGAATTACATTCCGATTCCGGTGCTGTTACCGCTGGCTTCAATTGGCTATGGCCCGGCAACGTTCCAGATGACCTACATTCCAGGGACTCACAATAACGGGAATGTTTACTTCGCGTGGATGCGCTTTCAGTTCTGAATATTGTCTGCGGATGATGCTCTGCACAGTTCCTGAACAGTACAAAAAATGCGGAATAAAGCGGCAAAGAACAAAACTTCGCGACATTTATCACTTTTTAGCGAATAACGACTGGACAAAGGTCGCTACAATTGATGTACTGATACCCGACACAGCATTTGTGTCGTTTTTCATGTAAAGGTAATTTTGATGTCTAAGATTAAAGGTAACGTTAAGTGGTTTAATGAATCCAAAGGATTCGGTTTCATTACTCCGGAAGATGGCAGCAAAGATGTGTTCGTACACTTCTCTGCAATCCAGAGCAATGGTTTCAAAACTCTGGCCGAAGGTCAGCGCGTTGAGTTTGAAATCACTAACGGTGCCAAAGGCCCTTCTGCTGCAAACGTAATGCCTGTTTAATTCAGCTACGTAAGCAAGAATCCCAAAACCCGCTGATAAAGCGGGTTTTTTTATGTCTTTAGTTTGCATTAACGGCTGAAAAGAGCCAGAAAGCCAGCGCAGTCATCGCAAACGATCCCAGTAAGTTAACAGCTACGTTCAACAACGCCCAACTGACACGACCTTCCTGCAACAAAAACACCACTTCAGCCGAAAAGGTGGAAAATGTTGTCAGCCCGCCACAGAATCCGGTGGTAAGCAGCACTTTCCACACAGGGTCGATATGCGTCATTCGGTTGAACCACGCCAGCCCCATGCCAATAATAAATGCGCCCACCAGGTTGGCGGTTAACGTGCCAAGGGGGATTATCTGATGCGTCGGGTTTAGCCTCATACTGAGCATCCAGCGCGCAACGCTGCCTGTGCCGCCACCGATAAATACCGCTAAAAGAAGTTGTAACACCGTGAAATCCTGCTATTTGATTTGTTAGAGTGTCGAGTTTAGCTCCGTGACCACTTCCTGGCTATGGCGGTATAGCGGAGGGGAAAACGATGATTGTTGCAGCAGGGCAGTTTGCTGTTACACCGGACTGGAAAACCAATGCATTAACTTGCGTCGAGTTGATGGCGCAAGCGGCACAGCAACAGGCGTCGCTGCTGGTGCTGCCAGAAGCGTTACTGGCACGGGATGATGCTGACCCTTATCTTTCGGTAAAATCGGCGCAGAGGCTAGATGGCGGCTTTCTGCGCTGAAACCGTGATGATCGGTGCGCATCAGATCATACTTTTCCACGATAAAATTCACGGTGTCGCACACCTGCGTCAATGTGTTCCTGAATGACACGATCGTTACCAAATGGTGTGTCGTTAATCGTAAGGCCATAATGATGCCCGAGCAGGTAGGCGAGTAACTGTTGCCAGATTTCAACGGGCGTGGGGTGTGACAATGCTTTCCGCGTCGGGTCAGCCTTGCCATTTTCTGCGTAGCAGGCCAGTACTGGCCACTGGTTCAGGGCGTAAGCGATTGTCTGACGAGTTATTCCTTAAACTCACGATTGTAACGAGTCCTGGGCCTGACTCGCCATGAGTCATCTGGCAATATTTTTGTTTCCGGTAATTTTTCGTTGCCTTCCTGCGGCCTGGTAAAAGGATCACATTGAGGTACTCTGGTGACGTGGTTTGCGGTAAAGGCCATGATACTCCTGATTTTGTGAGGCGCTGGGCCATTATATGAACCGATGAATGGCTCATAGAAACCCGCTGTTAAATGGCGTGGATTGAGAGTTTCTCATCAAACTGAATGCGTAATTCTTCAGAGAGTTGCTGGCGATATTCGATATCGGCTATTCGATGTTCATTATTAGTACCCGTCAATAATAGATGAGCTCTATGGTTCACAGGAGGGGAAAAATAACCAGATGTCACTGATGGAGTATTTACTATTGGAATGGTTAAATCTTTAAATAAAAATTTAATTTATCAAAAAAAGTGGAGATATATCTTTAGACTTATTTCAAAAAAAACACCAATGATTTTATCTATTGTTTATTTAACAATAATAGAAATTATCGATCAATCTTGACTTTCTTTTGTTATATAAAATGTTAAAGGGAATTTTTAATTAAATGGACTTATTCCTTACACTATATTGGTGACATACCATGTTGGTGACATATAAGATTATTTAAATATGAGGTATAAATATGAGAACTCTATATTCTCTGCCTTTTATGGTGACTGCCGCATTAATTTCTGGGAATACATTTGCAGCGTCAAGTAATACCATCACTTTTCAAGGGGAGGTAACCGCTGAAACCTGTTCAGTTGCTATTAATGGGAACACTGTATCACCCGTTGTGCTATTACCTACGGTAAGTTCAACATCATTGGCAAGTAGTGGACAAACAGCTGGTGCAACGCCATTTGATGTGTCGGTGACAGGCTGCACAGGAAGTGCAACAGCTACAACAAAAGTGTCCACTGTGTTTGTCGGGAATCAAGTCACCACCAATGGCAATCTCGGCAACACCGGGACCGCAGCTAACGTTGAAGTGCAATTACTGGATACCACAAGTGCACCGATTAATCTGACTAGTGGCTTTAACGGTAATGGTGATCTGACCCTCGCGGCAGGAGCGACACAAGCATCGGCTACCTATACAGCTCAGTATTACGCAACCGGAGCATCCACTGCAGGTACGGTTGTTGCCACTCTGCAATATGCAGTTTCTTATCTCTAAATATGTAAGTTAACCCGAAGGAAGGAAGCCTGTCTACCACCCGGAAAAGGCGGAGAACCCAATAGTCGCTGGAAATTGCGCCCGGAGAGGATAACCAGGCGCGCGGCAGGGGCCGGTGAATACAGGATGTATTCAGGCATTCTTTTGTCTGGCAAAACAGGATGTTTTGCTGAAAAAAGAAGGTGTGTATTACTGACTGGAAGACAGTGTACACATTTTTCTTGTAAGCGGCGTAGTAAGGGTCTTGCCAAATAATGATAATTCGACCCGGGGGTTATTAATGATGGTAATTACATTTTTAAAGAGTAGCTATGCCCGAATACTGTCTGGCTTATTATTTTCACTTATTCTAACCAGCAGTGTTTCTGCCAGTGTTACAATGTTGGGAAATCGTATCATTTATCCCTCTGGTTCATCATCTGTAGATGTTCAACTCAAGAACAATGATAGTATTCCATATGTTATTCAAACCTGGTTTGATAATGGTAATATCGATGCCCCACCTGAAGCTGGTAAAGATATTCCTTTTATTGCTACTCCACCTGTTTTTAAAATTCAGGCAAAAACGGGGCAGGTTTTGCGTGTTATGTACACAGAAGGGGGACACCTTCCCCGTGACCGAGAGTCTGTATTTTGGTTCAATGTGTTACAGATTCCCCCCGCGAATTTAGGCGGTGAAAAAGAACAAAATAAAATGTTAGTAATGCTTCGTACACGAGTAAAGCTTTTTTACCGACCTGAAAATATTGGCTCACCGGAGAAACAACTTACTGGCCTTAAACTTACTGCTGTGTATAACCAGCAAAAAGGTTACGGAATTACGGTTGATAACCCGCAACCCTGGTACGCCTCATTAGCCAATGTTGATGCCCAGATTGATGGTAAGAAACACTCTGCCAGTGCAGAAATGTTGGCACCATTCAGTCAGCAAACTTTTTGGTTCAATAACTGGAAAAATAAATCACCGGGCAATGGCAGTGTATCTGTTCGCCTTGTCAATGACCAGGGCGCCTGGATAAGCGAGCAATATCATGTCACATTCCCATGAGTTCCGCCTGAATATACTGGCGCTGTGTATCATGCTCAGTTGGGGTGGTGTGGTGCACAGTGAGGAGTTTATTTTTGATTCCTCTTTATTGCAAGGTTCTTCATGGAATATGGATCTTGACCAGTTTAATAACTCTGGGATTATTTCAGGAAGCTATCTTGCTGATGTTTATGTGAATAATACGCTAGTTAAAAGTGGTGAAAAAGTTGTTTTTAATGCTGAAGCAGCTAATGCTCCCCCCCAGCCTTGCCTGACTTCATCATTAATGCGTGCGGCAAACTTAAAAGGAATACCTGAGCAGAATCGTGAATCAGCATGCCATCCGTTAACCTATTGGGCAAAAGGAGCGAGCTGGCAGTTTGATCAGGCATCATTGCGTCTACAGCTATTTATCCCGATGACTGAACTGGTGCAGACACCACGTGGTTATATCCCCGTTTCGGAATGGGATGACGGTATGTTTGCGTTATTCCTGCGCCATAACACCCGTTACACCTGGACGGAGAATACCAATAGTAATTACCACTACCAATATTTATGGAGTGGGATTAATGGTGGTGTGAATCTGGGGTTGTGGCAGGCACGCCACCAGGGGAATTTACGCTATGCCAACAGTAGCTTGAGCGGTAACGCTTATCACTATAATGCAGTGCGGACTTGGGTTCAGCGTCCTATAGAGAAACTCGATAGCGAGCTCTATCTGGGGGACAACTATACCGATAGTAGTCTTTTCGGGAGCCTCTCATTTAATGGGATAAAACTGGCCACTGATGAGCGAATGTGGCCACAGGGAAAACGTGGATATGCACCACAAGTCCAGGGGATCGCAACCAGCACCGCTCGTGTGATCGTTAAACAGCTAAATCAAGTCATTTATGAAACCAGCGTTCCTCCTGGGCCATTTGTTATTAATGATCTGTATAACACTCGTAGCCAGGGTGATCTGGAAGTAGAGGTCATTGAAGCTGATGGGAAAACCTCTAGTTTTATTGTCCCTTATTCTGCTGTTCCCGATTCAGTTCGTCCGGGTAACTGGAACTATTCTCTGTCACTTGGCCGAGTGAGGCAGTACTACGACATCAATAACACTTTTTTTGAAGGTGTATTGCAGCATGGGGTGAGCAATATGTTGACCAGTAATTTGGGGGTACGTATTGCACAGAATTACCAGGCTTTTCTGGCAGGTGGTGTCCTGGCGACAGATTTTGGAGCGCTGGGTATGAATACGACCTGGTCGCAGGCTCGAGTAGAAAATGGCAGGCAACAGCAAGGCTGGCGGGCTGAAGTGAGCTACAGCAAAACCTTTACTTCCGGTACTAATCTTGTACTGGCTGCATATCGTTATTCTACGGGTGGCTTTCGAGATTTACAGGATGTTCTGGGCGTACGCCGTCAGGAGCAGGATGGTACCGTTTATTATTCCGATTCTTTGCACCAGCGTAACCGTCTTTCAGCGACTATCAGTCAGCCTCTGGATACTTGGGGCGTACTGAATATGAGCGCCAGCACAGCTGATTACTACAATAATCAGTCGCGTATTACCCAGTTACAGTTGGGATACAGTAACCAGTGGAAGCGTATCAGTTATGGAATCAATATTGCGAGGCAGAGAACAACATGGGACTACGGGCGGTTTTATACCAGCGTTAATGATCCTGTATACAATAATTCGCTTCAGAAATATACGGAAAACACAATTTCATTTAATGTCTCCGTTCCTCTCGACTGGGGTAGCAATCTTGCTTCTGTGGCTTACAACTATAACCAGTCACGTAGCAGTCGTTCTTCTACGATGTCTCTGACTGGAACAGCGGGTGAAAACCGCGATGTGTCTTACTCCCTTTATGGTGGCTACGAACGCTACCGTGATACCGCTAGCGGTAGTGCCGCGACATTTGGTGGCACTTTACAAGAAAATACGCGCATCGGGGCTATACAAGCCAGCTATGACCAAGGTGAAAGTTACCGACAGGCTGGTCTGGGCGCATCAGGTACTGCCGTGTTACATCGTGGTGGCCTGACTTTAGGACCGTACACCAGCGATACTTTCGCACTTATCCATGCTGATGGAGCCCAGGGGGCGCATATCCAGAATGGACAAGGAGCAGTCATCGATCATTTTGGTTATGCCATTTTACCCTCGTTATCACCCTACAGTTCCAATAACGTTAGTCTGGATGCGCGCAACATGAATGCCGATGCAGAACTTAAAGGTGGTAGCAAACGCGTAGTGCCCTACGCTGGCGCAATTGTGCAAGTAGACTTCGCTACCCTGAGGGGGAAAGCCGTACTTATTACGCTTAAAACGCAGGAAGGCAACGTCCCGCCAATGGGGGCCGAAGTCCGTGATACGGAAGGTACGCTGATAGGCATGGTTGGGCAAGGAGGACAAATTTATGCCCGCGTGCCGAATAACTCTGGTGTGCTTTTAGTTTCATGGGGTAAAACACACAGCCAGCAATGCCGGGTACCATACCAGATAACTGGGCGGGATGCCGAAGCGCTGGTGCACTTGAGCCAGACATGTGAACAGGAGAAGTAATATGAGAGCCTGGGTGAGAAAACTCCTTACACTGGTGGTAACAGTGCTTATTTGTCAGCCTCTATGGGCATCTTGTATCAAGGTAACCAGTACTATTTCGCTATCTAGTCAGGCAATAGCTGCCGGGTATACTGCTGCTTATTGGGATGGAGCATGCGATACCTGTACCGGCAATGTTGGTCTACCTCCTATTATCAGTATTAACAGTGGTAGTCACTTTCAGCTTTCGGGGTCACTCCTGGAGAGTTCTGTGGGCAATTTTCTCACAGCAGCGACTAATCATGCTTATAGCGGAAATCAAATTTTATTTCGTTGCGCTTTGGCCGATGCTGGGGGGTTATATGAAATGTATTCAACGAATGGGGATAGTGCTTATGCCGGGATGTATTCAACATCGGAAGTAAATGGGGCTTATTACGATGTAGAAAGAAATGTCGCTGTGCGCATGACAAATCTTAGTACTGGAGAATATTACAGCCGCTACTGGAAACAACGGCAGTTAACATCCGCCAGTTGGTATCAGGATGGTACATATATTTACATTCCCGCCAGTGCATTTAGTAATGTGCTGTACGAAGTGTATAAAATTGACTCTACCACTTGGTATGCGAATTACAGTACTTATTACCATGATTTATGGGCACAACCACGCGGGTATATTGCATTTAAAGGTCCTGGATTGCCGACTGATTTACTTATGGCGGGAATGGATCATGCTTCTTATTTCTATGGCTGGTATTCCTACTGGCCTGGTGCATGGAGTACATATAACAACGTTACTTATGTACGTGGTGCTTTTTGTCAAGTGAAGGATTATCCCCACGTTGTGTTACTTCCTACTGTAAGTAAAGAAACATTAACGGCTGGCGGAAATAGTCGGGCATCGTTTTCTATCGGTCTGGAATGTGAAGCCGGGGCCATTTCCAGTACCAGCCCCTCAACAAGTAGCACGGCGAATGTGGCTATGGGGTTTTTGGTGAATCAGTCGGTTGCGGTGAATGCCGCCCGGTCATTGGGGTTGGTAACGAGTGGTGGAGGATTGACCTGGCTTCTTGATTCTCAATACGGTAGCACTGGAGAAGCTTCCGGCGTAGGTATAAAGATACTCGACAATAACGGCACTGCGCTGAATCTGCTGCCAGACCGTTCTGTAACTGGCACGGGCAACACGCGTGGATGGTACGCATATAAGGATTTGACCAGTTTGACTTCATCAGGTTCAGTCAATACCTACACCGGAGATTTTACCGCTTCATTAGAAGCTATTAGTGGACAGACAGTAACGCCAGGACGTGTCAATGCGCAATTACAAGTGGTACTTAGTTTTCAGTAAAGTGATGGTTACTTGCTCACTGACATTAGGTCTTATTGTTCAGGCTAATGCAGTAGTGAACGTTGATCGTACACGAGTGATTTTCAGTGCCCGTGATATAGCGCAGTCACTCAGTCTTTCTAATGATGGTGATACACCTGTATTAGTTCAGGTGTGGACAGATACTGGGGATCCTCTTGTGCCACCAGACAAGGTAAGTACGCCGATTATTGTCACTCCGCCAGTATTTAAAATGATGCCTCAAGAACTACGGTCATTACGTTTATTATTGACGGCGCGTCAGGGATTATCTGCGAAAAAAGAAAGCCTTTTCTGGCTGAATGTTTTTCAGGTTCAGCCAGAAAATGAGCAGCTTAGACAGGCTGGGCAAAAAGTTTTTCTACCTTTACGTTTGCGCCTGAAGGTATTTGTTCGCCCTGCTGAGCTTGGCGCACCAGATGCAAGTCAATATCGTCAGTTAAAATTTCAGGCACAAGGAGAACTGTTAAATATAATTAATCCGACTGCATGGTATATGAGTCTTGAAATACAGGTTCCAGGACAGAAGTCAATCAGTAACCTGATGGTTTCTCCCAATGGAAATCTGATGGTTAAATTGTCAAAAGCAGTGAGTAGTGGCCAGCAGATTACATATCGAGTGGTCATGGATAATGGATATTATCAGGATTATCACCAAAATATTAATTAAATATAGATTAACTCTTATTAAATAATAATCTGAAAATACAGGTAATAGTGTGCTTTATTATTTTCTTATCTTCGATAATGGTTTATCGTTACTTTGGTAAGTGAATTTAAAGTTATATTTATTATGTTTTTTGAATTAATAAACACGGATTAGTTTATTACACGCCTAATAGGGAGTTAATCATGTTAATTAAACTTAGTGGAACTAATAATGATTTGGTTGATAGATATGAGATCATATCACTGATACGTACTTTAAAAAAGGAGCGTTGCGTTGTATGCATTAATGGTATAGATAATCTCCCTGGTAGTTTATATAAAGTTGGAAATGATTTTGTTGATATAGAAATTAATTTTACCCCTTCATTTTCTAGTGGTGAACTAATTACAATATCTCTTTATGGTGAATGTTGTAAAATGGATTTCATGACAACGGACTGGCAATATAATGGACGTTTTTTAAGCATTTTGTCACCTGTTACATGCACCATAACGCAAAGAAGAAAAAATAAAAGATTTCAAGTGCCTGAATCTCTTCATTATAGCGGAAGTGGAGTGCTTAATGACGGTCATTTTATTAACTTTGATGTCATGGATCTGTCTTCAAATGGTATTGGATTATGCGTGGATAAGTTATTCGTTGGGCTTATAAAAAATGATCATGTTATTAAACGTGTAAATTTTAAATTCAATACTGACGAGGGTTTTTTCTGCGATTTAAAAGTGTTGAATATAACATCGAATATATGCTTCAGAAACTGTAGCTTTGATAAGGTTAAGCTGTCATGTTTGTTTTTAAATTTAGGAACAAAGGCGACTGAAATCATAGACTCAACATTATTAAATCTCATTATTGAAGAGAGGGTTAGGTTCCGTAGGATATTGAGATGACAATTATTATGTATTTATGGTCTTTCATGTAAAAATAGGCGAATAGATGGTTAATAAAAAAGAACATTCTCTTGATAAAAAGCCTGCAATATTTATTGCAGACTTTACAGTGGCTGGAGAAGCTTTATTTAATTATATTAGGAGCAAGCTGCCACTAGTCGAATGGCATTATCATCCGCCCAGGCAGATAAGTGCCGAGGTCAAGAATTCGCTTTTTATCGTTGACCTTTACTCTCAGGATTATGGTTATAATGAAAGGTTGAATTTTTTAACTCAAGGGTATTTTAGTGATGTGATTTTGATTAGTGAAAAGAAACATCATTACTTGATTAAAATGCTACGATTACCTAAGTTATATCGTGTTTTACTAACTGATGAACATGATAATGATTTAAATAGAATAATACATTCCAGGGATAAACATAGGAGATATACTAACGTAGTGTTTTCTTATAAAGAATTTGATGTTTTAAGGCTTCTCCGTAGAGGAGTGTCAATAAACAATGTTGCAAGGGAACTAAATATTTGCAGGAAAACTATACAGAGTCATAAATATAATATTATGAAAAAAATGGAAATGAAAAATAACGTTGAGTTTTGTTTTTTTATTAGTGATATGTCGGCGCCAGTATGGGATTTTTATTTCCAGGATGACAAAAGAGTGATATCATGAATAGAATAAAAAATAAACTTGAGCCTATAATGGATATTAATAGTAATATTATTGCCTATGAGTTGTTGGCCGATTTTTCTATCTCTCAGTTTAATGATTTTGAAAATTTACCACATCAGGAACGATGTGATTTATTTATTAATCAGATTTTACTTGTTAATAAATTGAAAGATCTCTCAAAAGAAAAAAGAATGTTCTCAGTTAATATTACAATGGATGTCGCTGAATATGTGATAAACAGACCAGAACTTCTTGATTTTATCTTTTCATTGCGTGAAATTCTAAGAATAGAAATTAGTGAAAGATTTGATTTTAAAAATAAAACGCGCATGAAAGATATTTTGACTGTTTTAGCTAACTCATGTCCTTTATGGCTCGATGATTTTAGTGATCAAATGTGTAGTGTTGATGTTTTATATGAATATCCGTTTGAATATATTAAAATAGACAAGGATTTCTATTGGTGCTATGGAGATAATTCTGTTATCTTGTCACTGATCAATAAAGTGTGTGCTTACCACTCTATTAGTGTGATTGTTGAGGGTATAAACTCGAACGCCAGTTTTGCATTTGCAAGATCACTGAATTTTAAAGGATATCAAGGACATTTATGGCATTCACTGAGTCAGGATAGTGTGCTATCTGAATTTGTAACTATATGATAAGTATTTTATTATAGAGATGGCTTAAAAAGCTATAGGTCGTTAACTAAAGAAGATTTAGTTGCAAGATATCGAGACGTTTATTGTTCCACTTTGCATCTTTTTTTCTGCACATGCCGTTGCATTAAGAAAATAACCAGTTAAATTACCTCCTTTCTATAATAAAAAACTGTTTTCCCAGCCTTCATCGCCTGAAGAATCGGTAATGCCAGGATATATTTTATTACTTATCACGGCAGAAGAAATTATGTACGCTCCGGTTGTTGCGCGCTGTCCGTGTCCAAACTGGCTGCAACAATATACGCCTACTGGGATAGGCTCTTAATATGCAGGAGTCAGAGCGGGTGGATGCGGGCAGCATTCTGCCACCGCTGATTGAGGTGGGCGGAATGCAGGTCGGGTTGATGGCCTGTTATGATTTGCGTTTTCCGGAACTGGCGCTTGCGGGCGCACAACTGCTGGTTCTGCCTGCGGCATGGGTGCGAGGGCCGCTAAAAGAGCAGCACTGGGCGACATTACTGTCTGCCCGGGCGCTGGATACCACCTGTTACGTGGTGGCCGCCGGGGAGTGTGGCAACAAGAATATCGGTCAGAGTCGGGTTATCGATCCGCAAGGCGTAACTATTGCGGCAGCAACTGAAGCACCGCAACTGATTTATGCTGATGTCACGGCAGACCGCGTGACGCAAACGCGAGAGAAACTTCCCATTTTACAGAACCGACGCTTTGCGACGCCGCAACTTCTTTGATGTTTTTTTAAACAATACTTGATTCATCTCGTTACAGATTGCTATTGTGTGCGCGCGTCGGATGACCGTTAATGAAGTCAGGTTATAATGACGTTTTATACAGCCTGTTTTACGAAAGAAGGTATCTATGGGTGAAATTAGTATTACCAAGCTGCTGGTCGTGGCCGCGCTGGTTGTTCTGCTGTTTGGAACCAAGAAGTTGCGTACGCTGGGCGGCGATCTGGGCGCAGCCATCAAAGGCTTCAAAAAAGCCATGCATGATGACGATGCTGTGAAGAAAGATGCTGACGAAGTGACAGCAGAAAAACTTACTCACAAAGAGTGAACCGCCCCGACAGGCGAAAAAAACCGGCGTAAAGGCCGGTTTTTTTGTCTGGAGTGTAAGCAGGTGTTACTTCACTTCAATACCTTTAGCCTGCAAGTCCGCGTGATAGGAAGAGCGAACGAATGGGCCACACGCTGCATGGGTAAAGCCCATTGCCAGCGCTTCTTCTTTCATCTCGTCAAACTCGTCCGGACTAACATAGCGTTGAACCGGCAGGTGATGGCGGCTAGGCTGTAAATACTGCCCCAGCGTCAGCATCGTCACACCGTGGCGACGCAGATCGCGCATCACGTCGATAATTTCAGCATTCGTTTCGCCAAGCCCTACCATCAAACCGGATTTGGTTGGGATCTCCGGATGCGCTTCTTTAAAACGCTCCAGCAGTTTCAGTGACCAGTTGTAATCGGCACCTGGACGTACCTGGCGATAGATACGCGGCACATTCTCCAGGTTGTGGTTAAACACGTCTGGCGGCGTTGCGGTGAGGATATCCAGTGCGCGATCCATACGGCCACGGAAGTCCGGAACCAGCGTCTCAATTTTGATAGATGGACTTTTTTCACGGATTGCGGTAATGCAGTCCGCGAAATGCTGTGCACCGCCGTCACGCAGATCGTCACGGTCAACGGAAGTGATGACAACATAACGCAGCGCCATATCGGCAATTGTCTGCGCCAGTTTTTGTGGTTCGTTAACGTCAGGCGCCACTGGACGGCCGTGCGCCACATCACAGAACGGGCAACGGCGTGTACAGATGGCACCAAGGATCATAAAGGTGGCCGTTCCGTGGTTGAAACACTCAGCAAGGTTCGGGCAGGATGCCTCTTCACACACAGAGTGCAGCCCATTTTTACGCATGGCTGCTTTGATCCCCTGGATACGGGAAGAGTCTGCCGGGAGTTTGATTTTCATCCATTCCGGTTTTCTCAGCAGAGCTTCGCGCTCGATTGCCACGTTTTTAACCGGGATAAGAGCCATTTTATCGGCATCGCGGTACTTAACACCGCGTTCCATCACAATGGGTTTACTCATAGCGTGCGTGTTCCAGTTGCGGATAACGAAGTAAGTATTTCAATTCAAGGGAATGTTGTATTTATCAACTATTTTTGAATTAACGTACGCGCAGTATACCATTATCGGCGAGTAGAAAGCAGCCTGACAGCGGGGGCAATTTGTAAAATAGTTGTTGTTTTGTGCCAAATGCCCAGCAAGCGTTAGCACTTTCAGCAGGGGAGAACGGGCGTTAAAAAGCCCGTCGGATAACATTGATGACATTCTCCAGCACCGGATCGCGCAAACTCAATTTATTGTAATTCAGGGATATATCGAGCCGTTCGCTGCTAAGCGGCGGAAAATCGATTTCGATCAGTGGCCAGCAATCACTGAAGAGTTTGAACAAACGTGTCGGCATCAGGCCGAGCAGATCGCTGTTGCCGATCAGTGCTGCAATAGTAAACACATTGTAACTGCTAAAACTCACCTGACGTTGCGGAAAGAGATCCTGTACACGCTGACGCAGCCCGCTCAGTTTTTGCCCTTCCAGCATCAGCTGTGTGTGCTCATACTTTTGCAAAACCACTTCGTTGATCGGCTCCTTCAGACAAGGATGCCCTTTACGACACACCAGCATCATCTGGTCGCTATACAACACGTGATGATTGAGCGTGCGCGAACTGGCAATATGCGTATCAATAATCAAATCAGTCTGGAACTGGCTAAGCTGGCTTTCTGCGTCGTTTATCGGAATATTACGCATCACCAGATGCGGAGCTTGCTCTTTAATAGCCTGAAAGATGATCGGAATAACTAATGCGCCGAGCGACGGCGGCGTGCCAATCGTAATGGTACGTTGTTTGTCGTAGCTACCGGTAAGATCCAACGCACCAAGAATCGACTCCAGCCCCTGGCTGATGTATTCATGCAAATGCGCGGCATAGGTGGTCGGTGTAACGCCCTGGCCTTTACGAATAAAAAGCGGATCTGGAAATATTAAGCGCAGTTTCTGAATCGATTGGCTAATAGCCGAAGGCGTGAGGTTAAGCACTTTTGCAGCGTTGACGATCCCTTTATGAACATATACTGCCTCAAAAATTGTCAGTAAGTTGAGATCAATATTGCGCAGCGTCCGGAAGATTTGCGGCTTATCATCTTCAGGGCGAACGGTTATTCGCTTTTCCGGTAGGTTATTATTATCCATGCTTGTGCTCCATAATCATTCGCAACATGAATGATAGTTGAATTCGTTTTTTTAGTTGATTATTAATTTGAGTTAACATCCTGTCATGCATCACCATTACGTAGTTTTTTCATCGTGATGCGAACATTGCGCTCAAAGTTGCTGGCCTGAAGCACGCATACGAAGCCGGAATACCACCGTAATGCATATTTGCCAGACAAGGCAGGTAGGTTGAAAATAGAGAAGAAGGCATCTGTTGTAAAGCGCTAACATGCCAGTTAAATAACGACCCGCACGAAATGCGGGTCAAAATACATGATATATTAAGCGTCCATATATTGATGGGGTGGATTGTTTAGTAGCGCTAAAAATTGCTGAACAATAATTGGCCTTATGTTATCCACCTCAGTATTTCCCGTCAGCTGGCTGACCTGCGTCATTTCCATGCCGGCATAGCCGCAGGGATTGATGCGCATAAACGGTGCCAGATCCATATCGATATTTAATGCCAGCCCGTGAAATGAGCAACCTTTACGGATACGCAAACCCAGCGAACAGATCTTCTTCCCCTGTACATAAACGCCCGGTGCGTCAGCACGCGCTTGAGCACTGATGCCCTGTGTCGCCAGCGTGTTGATCACCGTATTTTCCAGCAATGTAACAAGTTCACGCACGCCAATTTTGCGGCGTTTCAGGTTGATCAGCACGTACATCACTTGCTGGCCTGGGCCGTGATAGGTCACCTGGCCGCCGCGATCACTCTGGATAACCGGAATATCGCCGGGTGCCAGAACGTGTTCAGCTTTACCGGCCTGACCCTGAGTAAACACCGGGTAGTGCTCTACCAGCCAGATTTCATCAGGCGTTGTATCGTCGCGAGTATCAGTGAAGTCATGCATTTGTTGGGACACTGGCTCATAAGGTTGCAGGCCCAGATTGCGGATAAGAATGGTGTCCTGAGACAAAACGGCATCTCCGGCGGAGAAAAGAGTGAGGGGAGTATATCACAGCGAAGACGTTACCCGAATGTTTCCGGGTAACGCCAAACGATTACAGAACCATACGCACAATTTCAATGTTGCCGAGTTCTTCGTACAACGTTTCAACTTGCTCAATATGGGTGGCAGTAATGGTGATGGATACCGAGTGGTAATTGCCTTTGCTGCTCGGTTTTACCTGCGGAGAGTAATCACCTGGCGCGTGGCGCTGCACCACTTCAACCACCAGATCAACCAGCTCTGGCTTCGCCAGACCCATCACTTTGTAAGTAAAGGGTGTCGGGAATTCAAGCAGTTCTTTGAGATTGGTTTTCATGTCAGCTCCGGCGTAAAAAATAATAACTCCTGCCGGATGGGCAGGAGTTTTTCTGAGATGCTAAGTATATGGGGACGGAAATCACACTTTCAAGCGTTCAATTTTTAACCAAACCAGTGATGGAACATCAATTTAATGTAATCAATGACTTTGCCGAAGAAATTGCCTTCCGGGATCTCCTGCAACACCACCAGCGGGCGTTGCTCAATGGTTTTGCCATCTAACTGGAAGTTAATGGAACCAACAACCTGATTTTTCTGCAGCGGCGCATGCAGTTCGCTGGTGTTCAGCACATAGCTGGCTTTCAGATCTTTCATGCGGCCGCGTGGAATGGTCAGGTAAACGTCTTTATCGACGCCCAACGATGCACGATCGCTGTTGCCAAACCAGGCTGGCTCAGAAGCGAACTCTTTACCAGCTTTCAGCGGACTGACAGTTTCAAAGAAGCGGAAGCCCCAGGTCAGCAGTTTTTTGCTTTCGGTTTCGCGGCCTTTAAAGGTACGACCACCCATAACGGCAGAGATCAGGCGCATCTGACCTTCTGTTGCCGAAGCCACCAGGTTATAACCCGCTTTTTCGGTATGGCCGGTTTTGATACCGTCCACGTTCAGGCTGTTATCCCACAGCAGACCATTACGGTTGGTCTGGCGGATGCCGTTAAAGGTGAACTCTTTTTCTTTATAGATGGAGTATTCGTTCGGTACGTCGCGGATTAATGCCTGGCCAATCAGCGCCATATCACGCGCAGAGCTGTACTGGCCATCAGCGTCCAGACCGTGAACCGTCTGGAAGTGGCTGTTCTGCAAACCGAGCGCATTCACATAGCTGTTCATCAGGCCGACGAAAGCATCCTGGCTACCCGCAACATAATCGGCCATTGCTACACAGGCGTCGTTGCCGGATTGCAGGTTGATACCACGAATCAACTGAGAAACCGGCACCTGCATGCCTGGTTTCAGGAACATCAGCGAAGAGCCACGGAATACCGGGTTGCCGGTAGCCCATGCATCCTTACCGATAGTCACCAAATCGCTGTCTTTAAACTTGCCCGCTTTCATCGCCTGGCCGATGACATAGCTGGTCATCATTTTGGTCAGGCTCGCCGGATCGCGGCGCGCGTCGGCGTTCTGTTCCGCCAGCACTTTACCGGAGTTGTAATCGATCAGGATGTAAGATTCCGCGTCAATCTGCGGAACGCCTGGGATCATGGTTTTGATATTGAGATCATCAGCATGGGCAACGGTAAGAGACGCTGCAGTCAGCGCGGTGGTGAGCGCCAGGCGCTGCACAAAACGAACGGAAAAAGTGGTCTTCATGGTCGAACAACGACATCCGTGATGGAGTTAAAAAAGTGCCTTACTATAGCAAAAGCTATATCGGCAGGCATCCGACTTTAAGCATGACTTTGTTAATGCTGCTTACACAAGCTGACAAAGTCAGATACCTTACCCAATTATTGCGCGCCAGTGATAAAAGACTGTAACTGCGCTTCATTCTGCAGCCGCTGCTGCAGTGCACTGGCGTCTGCTTTGGTGCTGAATGGCCCGAGCTGAACGCGCCATACCGCACCGTTCTGCGTCACGCGGCCCGGTACAGAGAACTGCTGGGCCAGGCGCTGCTGATACTGCTTGGCGCGAGTCTGATCGCTGACGGCGCCGACCTGCACCATATAACCGCTGCTGGCGGCGGCTGTTGCGCTGCTGGCTGCGACAGAACTTTGCACATGCCCCTGCACAGAGCCCGGTGCAGTAACCGGCGAATTGCGGGTTGCTGGCATCACGGTTTGCGTCACCGGCGTGGTGGTTTGCGCGACTGGCGCTGTGGTCGCTGTTGCGGCCGGTTGCGTTGTTTCACTGCCTTCCAGCACGCCGCTGGGAAGCGGTGTCGGTGCGCCGAGGAAGCCGCCGCTACTTACCGGTGCGCCAGTGGCATCGCTGCTTTTTAGCGTATCGTTACTGATGGCCTGAACGTTGCCCTGCGGCTGTACAGGCTGCGATGCGGAAGAAACACTGCCCGAACCGTCGCCGAGATCGGGACGCGCGGGCAGCACATAGGTTTGCTGCGCGACTTTAGTACAGGCCATGCCCGGCCCGGAGAGTGAACCATCCTGAGCGACGATAATCGGGTCGATACGCACTTTGGTGTTATTCGAGGTGTTCAGGCGATCCGCGGCCGCGCGCGATAACGAGATCACACGGTCATTGCCATACGGTCCACGATCGTTAATGCGAACAACAATCATGCGGCCATTTGCCAGGTTGGTGATACGTGCGTAGCTTGGGATCGGCAGCGTCGGATGGGCTGCCGTCAGTTGCATTGGATCGAACGCTTCGCCGGAAGCGGTCAGATTGCTGCCCGGCTCAGCATCATAAATGGCGGCGAAACCGGCCTGGCTGAAACGGGAAGGATCCTTAACGATTTTGTAGCTCTTGCCGTCGCGCTCATAATCCTGATTTGCCGTGGCGCTCGGTGCTTCGTAATGAGGCTCCGCGCCGCTGATCTCAACGACAGGACCAGTACACACCGCAGGTTGAGGCGCTACGGTCGTCTGCTGCTGACCATCATCATTTGAACATGCTGCCAGTAACCCCGCTGCTATGCAGACTCCCAGCCATTGCTTACGCATTGCGCACCTCTTAAACGTTCTTAGACAACATTTTCCTGTGAGTATGGATCGACATAACGATACCAAACCCGGCCATGAGTACGATCAGGGCTGATCCACCGTAACTGATCAGTGGCAACGGTACGCCGACCACCGGCAGTATGCCACTCACCATACCAATATTTACGAACACATAAACGAATAAAATCAACATTAAACCGCCGGCCATGACACGGCCAAAGGTGGTTTGTGCCCGCGCGGCAATCCATAACCCGCGCATAATCAGCAGCACATACAGCGCCAGCAAAATCAGAATTCCGATCAGCCCCAACTCTTCCGCCAGCACGGCGAAGATAAAGTCGGTGTGGCGTTCGGGCAGGAACTCCAGCTGCGACTGCGTACCGTGCAGCCAACCTTTGCCGCTCAGGCCGCCGGAGCCGATAGCAATTTTCGACTGAATAATATGGTAGCCTGCACCGAGCGGATCGGTTTCCGGATCGAGCAACATCATCACACGCTGGCGCTGATAATCATGCATCAGGAAGAACCACAGCACCGGAATAAACGCCGCGACCAGCACCGCAGCAATAGCGATCAGCCGCCAGCTCAGGCCGGAAAGGAACAGGACAAACAGCCCCGAGAGCACCACCAGAATCGCGGTACCCAGATCTGGCTGCGCTGCCACCAGCAGCGTCGGCAGAAAGATCAGCGCCAGCGCAATAGCGGTATTTTTCAGCGAAGGCGGGCAAACGTCGCGGTTAATAAAGCGCGCCACCATCAGTGGCACGGCAATTTTAGCGATCTCGGAAGGCTGGAAACGTACAATGCCGAGATCGAGCCAACGTTGCGCGCCTTTGGATATCGCGCCGAAAGCATCCACCGCTACCAGCAGGATAATGCAGAAAATGTAGAGATAGGGCGCCCAGCCTTCATAGACGCGCGGCGGCACCTGCGCCAGCACTACCATGATAATCAGCCCCATAGCGATCTGGCCGATTTTACGTTCCATCATGCCTATATCCTGGCCGCTGGCGCTCCAGATTACGATCGCGCTATAAAACAGCAGGGCGAGGATGATAAGCAACATCGTGGGATCGATATGGATTTTGTCCCAGAACGATTTTTTGTTCGGATTATCCGTCATGATTATTGGTCCTCCGCCGCTGCCGTTGAGGGGTTTTCCGCCGGCAGAACGGTGTTGTTATCACCAAGCATAATGTGGTCGAGGATCTGGCGCATAATGGTCCCGACAGCCGGTCCTGCACCGCCGTTTTCCAGAATCACCGCGACGGCGACCTGCGGATTATCATACGGTGCAAACGCAGTCATCAGTTTATGGTCACGCAGGCGCTCGGCGATCCGGTGCGCGTTATAGGTTTCATTCGCTTTCAGGCCAAAGACCTGCGCAGTACCGGACTTCGCTGCGACCTTATACGGCGCATCGGCAAAGTATTTGTGGGCAGTCCCATTCGGGCGGTTCGCCACCCCGTACATGCCGTCTTTGGCGATCTCCCAGAAGCCGGAGTGAATATCGCCGACCGGGGGTTCAACAGGCTGTTTCCACGGCACCTGTTGGCCATTTTCCACTGTGCTCATCAGCAGGTGAGGCACTTTGACAATGCCGTCGTTAATCAGGATCATCATCGCCTTATTCATCTGCAATGGCGTTGCCGTCCAGTAGCCCTGGCCAATTCCCACCGGAATAGTATCGCCCTGATACCACGGCTTCTTAAAGCGTTTCAGTTTCCACTCGCGCGTCGGCATGTTACCGGAGCGCTCTTCCGACAGATCGACGCCGGTATAGTGGCCGTAACCAAATTTACCCATCCACTCTGACAGGCGATCAATACCCATGTCATAAGCGACCTGGTAGAAGAAGGTATCGGCGGATTCTTCCAGCGCTTTGGTGACATTCAGACGTCCGTGACCCCATTTTTTCCAGTCGCGGTAGCGTTTTTCAGAGCCTGGCAACTGCCACCAGCCGGGATCGAACAGGCTGGTATTGCGGGTGATCGCGCCAGTGCTGAGTGCGGAAACCGCCACATACGGTTTCACCGTTGATGCCGGAGGGTAAACCCCCTGAGTGGCACGGTTGATCAGTGGTGTGTTCGGGTCATTAAGCAGCGACGAATAATCTTTGCTGGAGATACCATCGACAAACAGGTTGGGATCGTAACTCGGCATCGATACCAGCGCGAGAATGCTACCGTTGCGCGGATCGGTGACTACCACCGCTGCACGGCTGCCGGCAAGCAGCGTTTCGATGTACTGCTGCAATTTTAAATCCAGCGTCAGGTAGATATCGTGCCCGGCCTGCGGCGGCACTTCTTTAAGCTGGCGGATCACGCGGCCGCGGTTGTTAACTTCAACCTCTTCATAACCGGTCTGGCCGTGCAGAACATCTTCGTAATAGCGCTCAATGCCCAGCTTACCGATATCGTGCGTGGCGGCATAGTTGGCCAGCTTGCCCTCTTTATCCAGTCGATCGACGTCTTTATCGTTAATTTTCGAAACGTAGCCGATAACATGAGTCAGCGCGGAGTCGTAAGGATAGTAGCGGCGTTTGTAGCCTTTTACTTCCACACCGGGAAAGCGGTACTGGTTAACGGCAAAACGCGCCACCTGAACTTCGGTCAGGTTGGTTTTTACCGGAATTGACGTGAAGCGGTGCGAACGTGAGCGTTCTTTTTTGAAGTTGGCAATATCGTCATCGGTCAGGTCCACCACGTCGCGCAGGGCATCCAGCGTTTGCTGCACGTTATCGACCTTCTCCGGCATCATTTCGACCTGGTAAATGGTGCGATTAAGCGCCAGCGGCGTGCCGTTGCGATCGTAAATAATGCCGCGGCTTGGCGCGATGGGAACCAGTTTGATGCGGTTTTCGTTAGAACGGGTCTGGTAGTCCGCAAAACGGACGATTTGCAGGTTATAAAGGTTAGCGATCAGCACGCCGGTCAGCAGCAAAATCCCCGTAAAGGCGACCACCGCCCGGCGTACAAACAGCGCGGACTCAGCCGTATAGTCGCGAAAAGAATTCTGTAATTTCATCCGCTGCTTAATCTGCCTAAGACTCGTCATTACTCACGGTGGTAAGGATGGTTGGTAGTAATACTCCATGCGCGATACAGGCTTTCAGCCACCAGCACGCGCACCAGTGGGTGCGGGAGCGTCAGCGCAGAGAGAGACCAACTTTGTTCTGCTGCTGCTTTGCAGGCGGGAGATAGCCCTTCCGGGCCGCCGATAAGCAGGCTGACGTCGCGTCCGTCCTGCTTCCAGCGTTCCAGCTCATTTGCAAGCTGCGGCGTATCCCAGGGTTTACCGGGGATATCAAGGGTGACGATGCGATTCTTGCCTGCAGCCGCCAGCATCTGCTCACCCTCTTTGTCGAGAATACGTTTGATATCTGCGTTTTTACCGCGCTTTCCGGCTGGGATCTCAATCAGCTCAAACGGCATATCTTTGGGAAAACGGCGCAGATATTCAGTAAAACCTGTCTGTACCCAGTCCGGCATTTTTGTGCCGACGGCGACCAGTTGCAGTTTCACGCATTAACTCCAGAGTTTTTCCAGCTCATACAGGCGACGGCTATCTTCCTGCATTACATGGACAATGACATCGCCCAGATCGACCACAACCCAGTCGGCGGCGCTTTCGCCTTCGACGCCCAGCGGCATCAGACCGGCGGCGCGGGATTCCTGAACTACATGATCTGCAATGGAAATCACATGACGAGTGGAAGTGCCGGTACAGATAATCATGCAATCGGTGATGCTTGATTTGCCCTGCACGTCAATCGCAACGATGTCCTGACCTTTCAGGTCATCAATTTTGTCGATAACAAAATCCTGGAGTGCTTTACCCTGCAAGTGTTCCCCCTGGGTGAGTGAAAAACGTACTGTTAATGAACGGTCTGACATTATACCTAAACTGCATCAATTGTCGGGACAAATGTCTGACCCGGCAATTTCAAAAGCGGGCTATCATCCCATCATGAAGGTGTGATTGCATCGCCATTTTTGTAAAACAATTTCTGCGCGCGGAGGATAGCAGCCTTGCATGGTGTGTCAATGATCGAATCACCACGTTGAATGGGATGATTAAAAAACACGCCATTACTCGTCGGCCCGCCAGACGGCGCGACTATTAAGCACGCGCAGCGTAGCGAAATTGTCATGCATATCGATCATACTCCAGCATCCTTGATCGACACGAAAATGCCACAGCGAAGCGGCAGGCATCTTTAACAGGCGGGTGATTAACAGGCTCAACACGCCCTGATGGCTGACCAGCAGGATATTCTGCTGGTGCTTAATATCGGCCAGATGTGCGATAACTTGCTCAATACGCGCGGCAAATGCCTGAAAGCCTTCGCCATTGGTCGGGATGGCATTCTGCCAGTCATTGCACCAGGCGGTATAGTTCTGCGGATCTTCGCGCGCCAAATCGCGGTGATGGCGCATTTCCCAGTCACCGAAGAACATTTCATTCAGTAACGGCGTGGTTTCAATGGTGATTTCCCGCCGCTCAAGAACGCGTTCCGCCGTCTGTTGCGCCCGCTCCAGTGCGCTGCACAGCACATGATCAAAGGGGACCTCGCTGAGCAGTTCCCCCAGGGTTTGCGCCTGCGCCAGACCCTTTGGCGTCAGCGGAGTGGGGGCGTGGCCGCTGTAAAGCCCGGCTGCGTTTGCTTCAGTCTCACCGTGACGTATCAACCAGAGTCGCATTATTATCTCCCGTCTGGATTACTGCGCGAAGTTTACCACGCCCCCTCAATCCTCATCCCTTTTTCGTTTAAGATATCGGCTTTAATCAAGCGGAGAGAGCGATGTTTCATAGCGCGCACGGCGGCAATACACGCGAGGCGGCCGCACTGCTGGGCATTTCCCCGGAGCAGTTACTGGATTTCAGCGCCAATATCAATCCGGCCGGTATGCCAGACTCTTTGCGGCATGCATTGCTGGAGAACATGGCGCTGGCCGAGCGCTATCCGGACGTGGAGTATCAGCGCCTGCATCAAGTGCTGGCGGAACATCATCAGGTTCCAGCGTCATGGTTGCTGGCCGGAAATGGTGAGACAGAAGTGATTTTCGCACTGGTCAATACACTGATGCCGCGTCGGGCGATGCTTATCACACCGGGGTTTGCAGAGTATCGCCGTGCGCTGCGGCTGGTAGGTTGTGACATCGTCGATTTTCCGTTGCGCGAAGACGAGGGCTGGCAACTGACTGAACGCTTTCTGGGGGCGCTGACGCCGGATCTGGACTGCCTGTTTCTCTGCACACCAAATAATCCGACCGGACTACTGCCGGATGACGCGCTGCTACAGGCCATTTCGGCGCGCTGCAAGTTGCTGGGCATTGAGCTTATTCTCGATGAAGCATTTATGGATTTTATCCCGCAACGCTGCGGTTTTATCCGGCATCTGGCGGGCAATCCGCATCTGTGGGTGCTACGCTCGCTGACCAAGTTTTATGCCATCCCCGGTTTGCGGCTTGGCTATCTGTTGGGTAGCAATGAACAGAAAGTGACGCAGATGCGCGCTGCGCAGATGCCGTGGTCAATCAATGCGTTTGCTGCGCTGGCGGGGGAGGTGATCCTGCATGACCATGCTTATCAGCAGGCGAGCTGGCAGTGGCTGGCGTGTGAGCGTCCGCGTTTGTTCACTGCACTGAACGATCTTCCGGCACTTACTGTCTGGCCTGGCATGGCGAATTACCTGTTTCTGCGCTGTGATGCGCCTGGGGTGGAATTACAGCGTGCGCTGCTGGAACAGCATATTTTAATTCGTCGTTGTGCGAACTATCCGGGGCTGGATGATCGCTATTACCGTATTGCTGTGCGCAGCAAAGAGGAAAATGATCGGCTGATTATGGCGATGCGACGGGCGCTGAGCGGTACAACCCCTGTGCGTTGATATATTCCAGCACGGCGGCAGGCAGCAGATCATCACAGTTTTCGCCGTGCTCGAGCCGCTCACGGATAATCGTTGCGGAGATATTGAACCACGGCGTTTCAGCCAGATAGATTTTTCCCGCTGGCTGTGTGTGTAATGCTTCGACATGCTGGGTGAGATGGTCATCAAGCCATTGCTGATGTTCTTCCTGCGCCATCTCCAGCGGGTAGCCGGGACGGCGGCAAACAATTAAATGGCAGTTATCCAGGATGGTTTCGTAGTGGTGCCAGCTCGGGAAGGTAAGCAGTGAATCCTGACCGATGATAAACGCCAGCGGGCACTCTGGCCCTTGTTCCTCTCGCCACTCTTGCAGCGTTAGTGCGCTATAAGAAGGCGTGTCGCGGTGCAGTTCCCGCTCATCGAGGGTAAATAGCGGTTTGTCGGCGATGGCCAGTTCGAGCATAGTTTTGCGTTGCTGGCTGGTGGCTTCCGGTTGCGGACGGTGCGGCGGCACGTTATTGGGCATAATAATCACCCGTGACAGCCCAATCCGATTCGCCAGTGCTTCAACCGGCTTCAGATGCCCATAATGGACAGGATCGAACGTACCACCAAACAGTGCCTGCAACTGAGTCATATCAACCATCAATAAAAACGTCTGCTAATGCCTTATGACAGAGTAGCAGAGAAAGCCCTTCCAGCTCGGCCCATACCGACTGACCAAAGTCCTGCTTCACAATCAGCTCAATGCGGCTGAGCTGATGCACCGCCTGGCGTAGCTGATCGGCGCTCAGGCGGTTTAACGCATCGCCCATCATGCCACGGCGATTTTGCCAGACCCGATGTTTATCAAACAGCGTACGCAGCGGCGTATGTGCAGCGTGACGCTTGAGCGTGACCAGCAGCAGCAATTCGCGCTGCATCGTGCGCAGCAGGATCACCGGCTCACATGCTTCCAGCCGTAACTGGTTCAGAATATGCAACGCACGTTTACTCTTGCCTGCGAGCAGCGCATCAACCCAGTGAAACGGGGTAAAGTGCGCCGCGTCGTTCACCGCCTGCTCCACGCGCGGCAGCGTTAATTTGCCATCCGGCCACAGCAGCGACAGCCGTTCAAGCGCTTGCGCCAGAGCCAGCAGATTGCCTTCATAGCAATAGCAAAGTAGCTGATTTGCAGCGTCATCCAGCTCCAGTTTGTTTTGCTTCGCCCGCGAGGCGACCCAGCGGGGGAGATTCACCTGCTCTGGCGTCTGGCAGCTAATCTGCACGGCGTGGTTATTCAACTGCGTCAGCCATGCTGCATTTTCCTGTGCTTTTGTCAACTTGTTGCCGCGCACGATCAGGAGCAGATCCTCATGCAGCAACGAAACCAACTTTACCAGTTGTTCATTAATGGCAGCGTTTGGGCCATTCTCCGGCAGCAACAAAAGTAAGGTTTGACGGCTGGCGAACAGGCTGAGCGCCTGGCAGATGGAAAAAATAGCGTCCCAGTCGGTACTCGCATCCAGTGTAAACGTGTGATGCTCGCTAAAGCCTTGCGTAGCGGCAACCTGGCGCACGGCGTCCTGGCTCTCTTGCAACAGTAGTGGATCGTTACCGAGCAGCAGATACGCCGCGCGCAGCCCTTCATTGAGCTGCGCGCGGAGTTGTTCCGGATACAACCTGAGCATTAGCTACCCGGTGTTGCGGAAACAGAGGGAGAGGCTGGTGTTTTGGTGTGATGCGTTGCAGCAGCATCAGCCGTGTAGACGCTCGGCAGTTTACGAATCAACTGCTCTGCCGCTTTGTCGTACATTTCCTGAATAATCATGTCCTGCTCGGCGGCCTTTGCCAGCGCTGTTTGTGGGTTATCAAAGAATGAACGGAACACGTTTGTGCTGATCGGGTAGATATCATGCCCCGGAATCAGCACGCTGGCGTTTGCGGTCAGTACCATTTGATACTCTGCGGTACGGCCATCCTGGAAGATCGACGCCGTATCACGTGCAAACGTCACCGCTCCCAGGCGCAGCGAAGGCACATCCTGACGCAGCGTGCTTTTCTCCAGCAGTTTGACACCGTTCAGGCGCAACTGGTTACGAATGGCACGGCTCAGCGGGCCATTGGGATCGCCGGAATCGAAAATCATCGTTTTCATTTCGCCCGGCACCTGCGTGGTATTACGCAGATGCCAGCCACATCCGGCGGTGACCAGCACCGCCAGTGACAATAACAATGTTGCCAGATATCGCACGCTTCCTCCCGCGCTTAGCCAACGACCAGATTGAGCAGTTTACCCGGTACGTAAATCACTTTACGCACGGTAACGCCATCAAGATACTTCGCCACCAGGTGTTCCTGGCCAGCGCGTTCACGCACCTGTTCTTCGGTGGAGTCCACGGCAACGGTAATTTTACCACGCACTTTGCCGTTTACCTGGACGACAACCAGCGTGGTGTCTTCCACCATTGCTTTTTCGTCTGCTACCGGCCACGGTGCATTATCGATATCGCCTTCGCCGCCCAACTCCTGCCACAGCGTAAAGCTGGCGTGCGGTGTGAACGGGTTCAGCATACGAACCACGGCCAGCAGGGCTTCCTGCAGCAGCGCGCGATCCTGTTCGTTTTCCTGTGGTGCTTTCGCCAGTTTGTTCATCAACTCCATAATCGCTGCGATTGCGGTATTGAAGGTCTGACGACGGCCGATATCATCGGAAACTTTAGCAATGGTTTTATGAACATCGCGGCGTAGAGCCTGCTGCTCGTCGCTCAGCGCGGCCAGATCCAGAGCGGCAACCGCGCCTTTGCTGGTGTGCTCGTAAACCAGTTTCCATACGCGTTTCAGGAACCGGTTCGCCCCTTCCACGCCGGATTCCTGCCACTCCAGTGTCATGTCAGCCGGAGAGGCGAACATCATGAACAGACGAACGGTATCCGCGCCGTAACGTTCAACCATTTCCTGCGGGTCGATACCGTTATTTTTCGACTTGGACATTTTGCTCATGCCGGTGTAAATCAGCTCATGGCCTGCAGGATCTTTCGCTTTCACGATACGGCCTTTGTCGTCGCGCTCAACGATCGCGTCTTTCGGGGAGACCCAGTTACGCTCGCCGTTTACGCCAACGTAATAGAATGCATCCGCCAACACCATACCCTGACACAGCAACTGTTTAGCCGGTTCATCAGAGTTCACCATGCCCGCATCGCGCATCAGTTTATGGAAGAAGCGGAAGTAGAGCAGGTGCATGATGGCGTGTTCGATACCGCCAATGTAAATATCGACCGGCAGCCAGTAGTTCGCCGCGTTCGGGTCGAGCATGCCTTCGCTGTACTGTGGGCAGGTGTAACGCGCGTAGTACCAGGAAGACTCCATAAAGGTGTCGAAGGTATCGGTTTCACGCAGCGCTGGCTGACCGTTAACGGTCGTTTTCGCCCATTCCGGGTCGGCTTTGATCGGGCTGGTGATGCCGTCCATGACCACATCTTCCGGCAGAATCACCGGCAGTTGATCTTCCGGCGTCGGAATCACTGTACCGTCTTCGAGGGTGACCATCGGGATCGGCGCACCCCAGTAACGCTGACGGGAAACGCCCCAGTCGCGCAGACGGAAGTTCACTTTACGTTCGCCCACGCCTTTCGCTGCCAGCTTGTCGGCAATCGCGTTGAAGCCTTCTTCAAAGCTCAGACCGCTGAACTCACCAGAGTTGAACAGCGTGCCTTTTTCAGTCAACGCCTGCTCTGACAGATCCGGCTCTGAACCGTCCGCCGCCAGGATAACTGCCTTGATCGGCAGGCTGTATTTGGTGGCAAATTCGTAGTCGCGCTGATCGTGACCCGGAACGGCCATGACCGCGCCAGTGCCGTACTCCATCAGTACGAAGTTTGCCGCCCAGACCGGAATCGCTTCGCCGGTCAGCGGATGAACCGCTTTAAAGCCGGTATCAACGCCTTTTTTCTCCATCGTCGCCATATCGGCTTCCGCCACTTTAGTATTGCGGCATTCGTCGATGAAAGCGGCCAGCTCTGCGTTACTGGCGATGGCTTTTTGCGCCAGTGGGTGACCCGCGGCAACGGCCAGATAGGTCGCGCCCATAAAGGTATCCGGACGGGTCGTATAGACTGTCAGCTTCTGGTCGCTGCCCTGAACGTCAAAGGTGATTTCCACGCCTTCGGAACGGCCAATCCAGTTGCGCTGCATGGTTTTTACGGTATCTGGCCAGTGATCCAGATTATCCAGGTCGTTCAGCAGTTCGTCAGCGTAGGCGGTGATTTTAATAAACCATTGTGGGATCTCTTTACGCTCAACTTTGGTATCGCAGCGCCAGCAGCAGCCGTCGATAACCTGTTCGTTCGCCAGCACTGTCTGGTCGTTCGGGCACCAGTTCACTGCCGAGGTTTTCTTGTAAACGAGACCTTTTTTGTACAGTTCGGTGAAGAACTTCTGTTCCCAGCGGTAGTATTCCGGGGTGCAGGTCGCCAGCTCGCGGTTCCAGTCGTAGCCGAAGCCCAGCATTTTGAGCTGGTTCTTCATATAGGCGATGTTGTCGTAAGTCCACGGCGCCGGCGCAGTGTTGTTTTTCACTGCCGCACCTTCCGCAGGCAGACCGAACGCATCCCAGCCAATGGGCTGCAATACGTTTTTACCCAGCATGCGCTGGTAGCGAGAAACCACATCGCCGATGGTGTAGTTACGGACGTGGCCCATGTGCAGTCGGCCAGAAGGATAGGGAAGCATCGACAGGCAATAGTATTTTTCTTTGCTCTCGTCTTCAGTGACTTCGAATGTGCGTTTCTCTTCCCAGTGACGCTGTACTTTGGATTCTATCTCTTCCGGGCGGTATTGCTCTTGCATGGCAGCCAGTAGTCCTGTTTTTGCTACAGCTACAAATGTAGCGTTGTTACGTGGTTTTTCAGATCGGCATAGCATAGCCCAAACGTCAGCCTCAAAACAGCCTTTCCGCGAGCCGGGAATGAAATAGCCCGGCGCTTTTGCCGTTGACTTTTTGCCAACAGTGCGGCGCAGTTAGCACTACGCACGGTAAATAACGTCTATTATTAGAGAGAGTTACTGAGCCGGGAGGCGAAACGATGAACAAGGTTGCTCATTTTTACCGTGAACTGGTAGCGACGTTAACCGAACGTTTGCGCAATGGAGAGCGTGATATTGATGCATTGGTTGATCAGGCGCGCCAGCGCGTCTCACAGACCGGTGAGTTGACTCGCACCGAGATCGACGAACTGATGCGGGCTATCCGCCGCGATCTCGAAGAGTTTGCCCGCAGCTATAAGGAAAGTCAGGAAGAAGTGACGGACAGCGTCTTTATGCGGGTAATTAAAGAGAGTATCTGGCAGGAACTGGCGGATATCACCGATAAAACGCAGCTTGAATGGCGCGAAGTATTCCAGGATCTCAATCATCATGGTGTCTACCACAGTGGTGAAGTGGTAGGGTTGGGGAATCTGGTATGCGAGAAGTGTCACTTCCACCTGGCGGTATATACCCCGGATGTGTTGCCGCTGTGCCCGAAATGCGGACACGATCAGTTCCAGAGACGCCCCTTTGAACCTTAAGGCAAAAACGCCTGCCGGTACTGGCAGGCGTTAATTTGTTAGTGCAGGATTTTGGCGAGGAAATCTTTTGCCCGTTCGGATTTTGGATTATTGAAGAAAGCGTCTTTCTCTGAATCCTCAACGATTTTCCCTTCATCCATAAAGATCACGCGGTTTGCCACTTTGCGGGCAAAGCCCATTTCGTGGGTCACCACCATCATCGTCATCCCTTCGTTTGCCAGTTCGACCATCACGTCAAGCACTTCGTTGATCATCTCCGGATCGAGCGCTGATGTCGGTTCATCAAACAGCATCGCCACCGGATCCATACACAGAGCGCGGGCGATTGCCACACGCTGCTGCTGACCGCCGGAGAGCTGCGCCGGGAATTTGTTAGCGTGTGCCGACAGCCCAACACGCTCAAGCAATTTTAAGCCTTTTTCCCGCGCGGCGGCTTTATCACGCTTCAGCACTTTGACCTGCGCCAGCGTCAGGTTGTCGATAATCGACAGATGCGGGAAGAGTTCAAAATGCTGGAATACCATGCCGACATGCGAGCGTAGTTTTGCCAGATCGGTTTTCTTGTCGTTCACCTGGGTGCCGTTGACGATGATTTCACCTTTCTGCACCGGCTCCAGGCCGTTAACGGTTTTAATCAGTGTGGATTTACCGGAACCAGACGGGCCGCACACTACCACCACTTCGCCTTTTTTCACTTCGGTGGAGCAGTCGGTCAACACCTGAAAGTGACCATACCATTTAGAAACATTTTTCAGGGAAATCATTAGACGGTCCTTTTCTTCAGCCAGCTGACCAACAGCGAAGCACTGAGACTGATAACAAAATACACGGCGCCGGCAAACAGGATCATTTCGACCTGGGTACCATCACGCTCGCCAATGGTGGATGCCATACGAAAGAAGTCCGCGAGGCTCAGGACATACACCAAAGAGGTGTCCTGGAACAACACGATCCCTTGCGTTAACAGCAGCGGAACCATGGCGCGAAACGCCTGCGGCAGGATGATTAACTGCATCGACTGCCAGTGCGTCATACCCAACGCCAGCGCGGCGCTGGATTGCCCGCGCGCGATACTCTGGATACCGGCGCGGATAATTTCCGAATAGTAAGCCGCTTCGAACATTGAGAACGCCACCATTGCCGAAATCAAACGGATATCGGTTTGCGGCGACAGGCCCAGAACGTTTTGCAGAAAACCCGGCACAATCAGATAGAACCACAGCAACACCATCACCAGCGGAATGGAGCGGAAGACGTTCACGTAGCTTTTGGCGAACCAGCGCAGCGGCGCAAATGTCGACAAACGCATTACTGCCAGCATGGTACCCCAGACAATCCCTACCACGATGGCAGTCACGGTGATTTTCAGCGTGATGGCCAAACCATTGAGCAGATAGGGCAGAGAAGGAACAATTGAACTCCAGTCAAAATCGTACATGTTTATTTGCCTCCCATATTGCCCGGCAGGCGAGTTTTACGTTCTACCAGCGTCATCACCAGCATAATGACTGCGTTAATCAGGACATAGGCTACGGTGATTGCAGTAAAGGATTCCCACGCGTGCGCGGAGTAATCCAGTAGTTTCCCTGCCTGTGCCGCCATATCAACCAGACCAATGGTGGAGGCGATAGCGGAGTTTTTCACCAGGTTCATCATTTCGGACGTCATTGGCGGCACAATCACGCGATACGCATTCGGCAGCAACACATAACGGTAGGTTTGTGACAGCGTCAGCCCCATTGCCAGCCCGGCGTTTTTTTGACCGCGCGGCAGCGATTGGATCGCCGCCCGTACCTGTTCGCATACGCGAGCGGCGGTGAACAGCCCCAGACAAACCATTGAAGAGACGAAAAATTGGATGTTTGGATCGAGCTCCTGTTTGAACCACATGCCGATATTTTCCGGTAGCAGTTCCGGTACCACCAGATACCATGCAAAGAACTGCACGATCAGCGGAACGTTACGGAACAGTTCGACATAGACGGTGCCAATGCCGGACAGGAAACGGTTAGGGACAGTTCGCAGGATGCCAAACAGTGAACCGACAAGAAAAGCGATAATCCAGGCCGCGATGGAAAGTGCGATAGTGACCTGAAAACCACTCCATAGCCAGCCAAGGTAGGTGGTGTTGCCGAACGGGGCTTGTTGCAGGAATATTCCCCAGTTCCAGTCTATGGACATAAATCTACTCCAGAAAAAAGAGGGTAGCAGCGCTACCCTCGAAGATTGTATGAAGAGCGAGTTTTCGCGTTGAGTGGGGAACGACCATTCAACGTATAGTCTGTCCGTGCTACTTCGACAATCGAGAGGGCAGGTAAACCCGCCCCTAATGGTTCTAATTAGTTAAGAGCTTTGTCATTCGGTGCTTTGAACAGCGCTTTCATGTCTTCAGACAACGTAAAGTTCATGTTCATGTTTTTTGGCGGAATCGGGTTTTTAAACCATTTGTCGTAGGACTTCTCTGCCGCGCCGGAGGTTTGCAACTGAGCAATGGTGTCATCCATCAGCTTTTTAAACTCTGGATCGTTTTTACGCAGCATACAGCCGTACGCTTCGTGGGACTGCGGCGTACCGACGATCTCCCAGTTGTCTGGTTTCTTCGCTTTCGCCCGTTCACCCGCCAGCAGAGCATCATCCATCATAAAGGCCACTGCACGGCCGCTTTCCAGCGTACGGAAAGAGTCGCCGTGGTCTTTCGCGCTGATGATGCGCATGTCCATTTTCTTCTCATCATTCAATTTGTTGAGCAGAATTTCGGACGTGGTACCCGATGTCACGACGACCGCTTTGCCTTTCAGGTCAGCGAAATCTTTGATCGGGCCACCTTTTTTGGTCAGCAGACGCGTACCGACCACAAAAATGGTGTCGGAGAAAGCCGCTTGCTGCTGGCGCTCAAGGTTGTTGGTGGTGGAACCGCACTCAAAATCGAAAGTGCCGTTTTGCAGTAGCGGAATACGGTTCTGCGAAGTGATGGGGATCAGCTTAACGGCCAGATCCGGCTTATTCAGTTTTTTCTTCACCGCTTCAACGATAGCGTTGGAGTAATCCTGTGAGTAACCGACCACTTTCTGTTCGTTGTCGTAATAGGAGAACGGCACGGAAGATTCACGGTGACCCACGACGATAACGCCGTTTTTGGCAATTTTATCCAGCGTCGTTTGCTGCTGAGCAGCCGCATCGGCAGGTTTTGCATCTTCAGCATGAACCAGACCGGCGGACATTCCCATTACCAGCATCGCGGCGGCCAGTTTACGTAATTGCATATCCAGACTCCTTTTCGTCAGCGCCAGAGACGCATTGATACCCGTTGTGTATGTTGTGTTTTTTATAGGCTGCGACATTTTTGTGCAGTATCGTGTGTGTTTGTTACATTTAGTCTGGCTTAATGTAAAGATTTTGCTGCGGTATTGTTTATTTTTGCGAGGCGTGCCGCACCGTTTAAAGGCAAAAATCTTCCATTGCACCAAACTGGTGCCGCTACTGTTCCCTGCCGGTGCGACTCTGTTGCACATAAGCGGATTTCATAGCTGCCTGGTATGTATAAGCAAATGGCATGCCAAAAACGACTGGATGGCTGCAAAGGTTAGTGTGTTGAGGAAGAGTTGCCGATGGTGGCACCTTATCCGGCCTACGGTGTGTGAGTTGTCGGCCGGATAAGCGAAGCGCCTTTCGGCGCTTAAAGGAACGGATTAACGGCGGCGCTGGCGCAGGCTCATCACCACGGCGGCAAAGCCGAAGAGGGCGGAGAGGATCCACACCGGCCAGTTACCTGCGCGTGCATACGGTGTCAAACCGGATGTCGGCGTGACGCTGGTGGTGAGCACTTCGCGGGTAAACTGCGGGATCATCGCCTGAATCTCGCCCTGCGGGCCAATCACTGCGGTGATACCATTGTTAGTGCTGCGCAGTAGAGGGCGCGCCAGCTCCAGCGCGCGCATACGCGCCATCTGGAAGTGCTGCCACGGGCCGATAGACTTGCCGAACCACGCATCGTTAGAGATGGTCAGCAGGAAATCGGTATCCGGGCGGAAGTTGTCACGCACCTGCTCGCCAAGGATGATCTCATAGCAGATAGTCGCCGTTAGCTTCAGGCCGTGCGCCGTCAATGGCGGCTGCACATACGCTCCGCGGCTGAATGAAGACATCGGTAGATCGAAGAACGGTGCCAGCGGGCGCAGAATCGACTCCAGCGGTACGAATTCGCCAAATGGCACCAGATGGTTCTTGTTGTAGCGATCGGATGAGCTGTAGCTGTAGGCACTGTCTTTACCCAGCGTGATAATGGTGTTGTAGGTATCGTAACGGTTTTGCTGATTCAGCCGCGCATCGACAATGCCAGTAATAAGTGTACTGTCATGCGCCCGCAGCAGATCATCCATGGCGGTTAAAAAGCGCTGCTGATTAATCTCCAGATCCGTAATGGCGGACTCCGGCCAGATGATCAGTTGCGATTTACCCATCACCTGCTCAGTGGCGTCGCTGTAGATTTTCAGCGTGTTGTACAGTTGCTTTTCGTCCCACTTCAGCACCTGGGGAATATTCCCCTGTACCAGCGAAACCTGCGCGGTGCGCTGTGGCAGCAACTGATACCATTGGATATAGCGCAGTGGGAACGGCAGGGCGAACAGCAGCACCGCAATCACTAATGGGCGCCAGCTTTTGTTGACTAGCGCCAGCACCAGCAGGCCGCTAACTACCATCAGCAGGAAGTTGATGGCTTCTACACCCATCAGCGGTGCCAGCCCTTTCAGCGGGCCGTCAATCTGGCTGTAGCCAAACTGCAGCCATGGGAATCCGGTGAGTACCCAGCCGCGCAAAAATTCTGTAATTTGCCATACCACAGGAGCGGCGACAGCCACGCGCAACCAGCTGGTTTGCGGCCAAAGGCGTGACAAAATCCCGGCGAACAAACCGGTATACAGCGACAGATAGGCGGCCAGCAATACCACGAGGAAAACATTAACCGGACCAGGCATACCGCCGAACTGCGCGATACTGACGTAAACCCAGTGCACACCGCTACCAAACAGCCCTAGCCCCCAGAAATAGCCAATCCAGGCTGACTGCAGCGGTCGACGATTGAGGGTTAATCCTTGCAGACCCATCAGAGATATAAGGGCCGCGGGCCAGAAGTCATAAGGAGAAAAAGCCAGCGTTCCGCTGGCTCCGAATAACAGTGCCAGCAGCAGACGCACGCGCTGGCGCTCAAACAGTGAGGCAAATACCATTTACATTACTCATCCAGTTTTGGTTGCGGCGAATCATCCGGCATTCTGACATGGACCTGAATAATACGTCGGCTGTCGGACATAGCGACTTTGAATTGGTAACCATCAATGTCAATCGCTTCTCCGCGCGCCGGGAGATGGCCAAACGCCTGCATCACCAGCCCGCCGATGGTGTCCACTTCTTCATCGCTAAAGTGGGTGCCGAAGGTTTCATTGAAGTCTTCAATCGGCGCCAGCGCGCGCACCGTCCAGGTGTGACGGCTGAGCTGGCGGAAGTCGATGTCCTCTTCTTCGTCGTACTCATCTTCAATTTCGCCGACGATCAGCTCCAGAATGTCTTCAATCGTCACCAGACCGGAAACACCACCAAACTCATCAATCACGATAGCCATATGGTAGCGCTGGGAACGGAACTCTTTCAGCATGCGATCCACTCGCTTACTTTCCGGTACCACCACTGCCGGGCGTAACACCTTTTCCATGCTGAAGGCTTCGGCATCGCTGCGCATAAAGGGCAGCAAATCTTTGGCCATCAGAATCCCTTCAATATGATCTTTGTCTTCGCTGATCACCGGAAAGCGCGAGTGGGCAGACTCGATAATGACATCGAGACATTCATCCAGCGTCTGGTTGCGTTTCAGGGTAATCATTTGTGAACGGGGGATCATGATGTCGCGCACGCGCTGGTCTGCGATATCCATCACCCCTTCAAGCATGTCGCGCGTATCGTTGTCGATAAGCTCGTTCTGCCCGGAGTCTCGGATCAGAGCCAGTAATTCGTCACGGTTTTTCGGTTCGCCGTGGAAAAGCTGGCTCAGTAAAAGGGAGAAGAATCCCTTCTTGCTGTTGGTTGTGTCGCTACTGTGTGAGTTATCGTCGCTCATGGCGTCGTGTGGGTTCTCATGTTGGTTAATTTGTCGCTCGTCACGCGTAAACTCAGCGCCGGACGGCAGTTAAGAGTGGAGGCGCAGGCTTTCCGGTTACTCTTTCTCGGAAATGTACGGATCCTCATAGCCCAGAGCAAGCATTATCTCTGTCTCGATCCCTTCCATTTCTTCCGCTTCATCGTCTGCAATATGGTCGTAACCAAGCAGGTGTAGACTGCCGTGCACAACCATGTGCGCCCAGTGCGCATCCAGAGGTTTACCTTGCTCCTGCGCTTCCTGTTCCACCACCTGGCGGCAAATAATCAGATCGCCGAGCAGCGGCATTTCGATGCCGGGCGGCGCTTCAAAAGGGAATGACAGCACATTGGTCGGCTTATCTTTCCCGCGATAAGTCAGATTCAGTTCGTGGCTTTCCGCGTTGTCGACCAGGCGAATGGTGACTTCTGCTTCTTCCTGAAACTGCGGGATAACTGCGTCCAGCCATTTCTGAAACTGTGCTTCTTCTGGCAGGCCGCTGTTATCTTCACACGCCAACTGTAAATCGAGTATCACCTGACTCATTTCTGTTCCTGCTCCTGTGCTTCGCGCTTACGTTCGGTAGCCAGTTCTGCTTTACGTTTCTGTTCGGCTTCTTCCCATGCCTCGTAGGCGATAACGATGCGGGCAACGACCGGATGGCGGACCACGTCTTCGCTGTGGAAAAAGTTAAAGCTAACTTCATCGACATTCGCCAGCACTTCAATCGCATGGCGCAGGCCGGATTTGGTATTGCGTGGCAGGTCGATTTGCGTGATGTCGCCGGTGATCACCGCTTTCGAGTTAAAGCCGATACGCGTCAGGAACATTTTCATCTGTTCGATGGTGGTATTCTGGCTTTCATCAAGAATAATGAAGGCGTCGTTTAATGTCCGCCCGCGCATGTAGGCCAGCGGCGCGACTTCAATTACGTTGCGTTCAATCAGTTTCTCCACGCGTTCGAAACCGATCATTTCAAACAGCGCGTCATACAGCGGACGCAGGTACGGGTCCACTTTTTGACTGAGATCGCCAGGCAGGAAGCCCAGTTTTTCCCCCGCCTCAACCGCCGGACGCGTTAGCAGAATACGACGCACTTCCTGGCGTTCCAGCGCATCCACCGCTGCTGCAACTGCAAGGTAGGTTTTCCCTGTACCCGCCGGGCCAACGCCGAAGGTGATATCGTGATCGAGAATATTGGCGACGTATTGCGCCTGGTTTGGCGTACGCGGTTTAATCACGCCACGCTTGGTTTTGATATGGATAGCTTTGCCGTAGTCCGGCACGCTCTCGGCGCTTTGTTCTAGCACGCGGGCTTCTTTGATCGCCAGATGTATTTGTTCTGGTTCGATATCCTGCATCTGACCGCGCATTGGCGCTGTATCGACATACAGCGTGCGCAGAATGTCGGCCGCTGCGTTGACGCAGATTTCACGTCCGGTGAGTTTGAAGTGATTATCGCGACGGTTGATTTCGATGCCCAGTCGCCGCTCCAGTTGTTTGATGTTGTCGTCAAACGGGCCGCACAGACTTAGCAGACGTGCGTTGTCCGCTGGCTCAAGGGTAATTTCACGCGTATCTATGTTCAAACTGTTCCTCTTTTCAGTGTGTCGCGGGCTCTGCCCATCAGGGAATTATTCACGGCATATTAAGAAGTCGCAAGCATAGCGCATGATGTTGGGGCTGGCAGGGGAAAAGCAAGGCCTGCCAGAAATGGCAGGCCAGTGGCCTTACGGCTGGTACATGCCGACGCCGAGGTCGTTCTCTTTACGCGTACGGGCGATCACCGATGCCGGGGATTCCACAACGCGCAGACCCATTTCGTCTTCGGTGCGAACCAGTACGCCGCGCAGGGAATTTGGATAGACGTCAACGATTTCCACATCGACGAATTTGCCGATCATCTCCGGCGAGCCTTCAAAGTTCACCACGCGATTATTTTCGGTGCGACCGGACAGCTCCATAATGTTCTTGCGTGAGGTGCCTTCTACCAGAATGCGCTGTGTAGTGCCGAGCATACGCCGGCTCCAGGCCATCGCCTGCTGGTTGATGCGCTCTTGCAAAATATATAGGCGCTGTTTTTTCTCCTCTTCCGGCACATCGTCCACCATATCGGCGGCCGGTGTCCCCGGACGTGCAGAGAAGATAAAGCTGTAGCTCATGTCAAAATTGACATCGGCGATCAGCTTCATGGTCTTTTCGAAATCGTCGGTGGTTTCGCCAGGGAAGCCAACGATAAAGTCGGAGCTTATCTGGATATTCGGGCGCGCCTCGCGCAGCTTGCGAATAATTGCTTTATATTCCAGCGCGGTGTGCGTACGGCCCATCATGTTCAGCACGCGGTCGGAACCGCTCTGCACTGGCAGGTGCAGGAAGCTCACCAACTCCGGCGTATCACGGTAGACATCAACGATATCATCGGTGAATTCAATCGGGTGGCTGGTGGTGAAACGGATACGGTCAATGCCGTCGATTGCGGCGACCAGACGCAGCAGTTCCGCAAAGGTCCCGGCGCTGCCATCGAAGCTATCACCGCGCCAGGCGTTAACGTTCTGACCGAGCAGGTTCACTTCACGCACGCCCTGCGCCGCCAGTTGAGCGATTTCAAACAGAATGTCGTCAGATGGGCGGCTAACTTCTTCACCACGGGTGTAAGGCACCACGCAGTAAGTACAGTATTTGTTGCAGCCTTCCATGATAGAGACAAAGGCGGTCGGGCCTTCGGCGCGCGGCTCCGGCAGTCGATCGAATTTTTCAATTTCCGGGAAGCTGATATCGACGACCGGGCTACGGTTGCCACGTACGGAGTTGATCATCTCCGGCAGGCGATGCAGAGTTTGCGGCCCGAAAATAATGTCAACGTAGTGGGCGCGCTGACGAATGTGGTCTCCCTCCTGTGAAGCCACGCAGCCGCCGACACCGATAATCAGATCGGGGTTTTTCTCTTTCAGCTGCTTCCAGCGACCCAACTGATGGAAAACTTTTTCCTGAGCTTTTTCGCGGATCGAGCAGGTATTGAGCAGCAGCACATCCGCCTCTTCCGCCACTTCGGTCAGTTGATAGCCGTGTGTGGCATCCAGCAGATCGGCCATCTTTGATGAATCGTATTCATTCATCTGACAGCCCCAGGTTTTTATGTGGAGTTTTTTAGTCATTGACTTGCTCTTGCTTAAGTTCATATACCCCGAGTATGACGGGTATAAGCCAGGATTGCAGGCCGCGTATTGTAATGCTTTGGTCGCGTGCTGACCAGTATGACGGATGTCAGACGCAAGGGAGAAAAAATCCGGTAAACTTAAGGGATTCTCGTTTAAGGAAAATTAGCCATGACACATCATACTGAAGTCGCCGTCGTTGGCGGTGGCATGGTCGGCGGAGCGCTGGCGCTGGGGCTGGCGCAACATGGATTTAGCGTTACGGTGATTGAACAGCATGCTCCGCCTGCGTTTGATGCGACGGCGCAGCCGGATGTGCGTATTTCGGCGATTAGCGCCGCATCGGTGGCATTGCTACGCGGGTTGGGTGTCTGGGAACGCGTGCAGGCGATGCGCTGCCACCCGTATCGCCAACTGGAAACATGGGAGTGGGAAAACGCTCATGTGATATTTGACGCCCGCGAGCTGAAATTGCCGCTGCTCGGTTATATGGTTGAAAACAATGTCCTGCAACGTGCGCTGTGGGACGCGCTGGAGGCGCATCCGCAGGTGACGTTACGTGTGCCCGCGGCACTCAGCGGACTGCATGTGGACGGCGATCATCACCAGTTGACCTTTGAAGAAGGCGAGCCGCTAATGGCGAAGTTGGTGGTTGGCGCGGATGGTGCGAACTCCCGCGTTCGGCAGGCAGCCGGAATTGGCATTCACGCCTGGCAGTATCAGCAATCCTGTATGTTGATTACCGTTGAGTGCGAAGCTGAAGCAGGCGAGAGTACCTGGCAACATTTTACTCCCGACGGGCCGCACGCCTTTTTACCGCTGTTTGGCAATTGGGCCTCGTTGGTGTGGTATGACACGCCTGCGCGTATTCGCCAGTTACAGACGCTCTCTATGGTGCAACTGGAGCGGGAGATCACCCGCAACTTTCCTCCACGACTGGGGCGTGTGAAGCCGGTTGCGGCGGCGGCATTCCCGCTGGCGCGCCGTCATGCGTTGCAATATGTTCGCCCAGGCCTTGCGCTGGTGGGCGATGCGGCACATACCATTCATCCGTTGGCCGGGCAGGGCGTCAATCTGGGCTATCGCGATGTTGATGCCTTGCTGGAAGTGCTTGCCGGGGCGCGTACGCACGGCGAAGCCTGGGCCAGTCACGCGATTTTAAAACGTTATCAGACGCGTCGAATGGCGGATAACTTTATTATGCAAAGCGGTATGGATCTGTTCTATGCCGGGTTCAGCAATAACCTTGGCCCGGTCAGGTTATTGCGTAATATTGGTCTGATGGCGGCGGAACGTGCCGGAGTGCTGAAACGTCAGGCGCTAAAATATGCTTTAGGGTTATAGACGTTAACGTTGGGGCGCGAGTATCCAGTGCTCGCGGCCTTTTGTTCGCATCAGTGCAACGAAAACAGTACATCCAGTGCGGTGCGCACGCGCATTTCCTGCTGGAAAAACGCCTGGTAGCCGTCAGCCGCTTCAACACGCTGTAATGTCCATGCACCGGCGCGCATATCGCGCATTGTTGTCAATGTGTGGTAGATCGGTAGCAGCAGAAGTATAAATGCCGCCACTGCTGCGATCCTGGCATAGTTCGTCCACTCAATTTCCCCCACCTGCTGTATCAACAGTCCCAAGGTCATCAACTGCAAAATGAGCCGGGCAATAAAGCCCCGCCAGTAGAACTGCTGAAGACGTTTTGGCGTACGAAAACAAGGGTTTTTAAGCGAAGCGCGTTGTTCTTCCAGCGGAATGCCTTGCATGTAAACTTTCCAGTTGGATATTTCGCTGAGCAGCGTGGCCTGGCCATGCTGGCTGAGCGTGTGCAGTCGCATCGAAACCAGTACCGGAAACACAATCCCCATCAGCAGACCATACAAAAAGGGTGCGGAGAGGCCAAAAAAAACCAGCGCCAGGCAAAATACGCCTAACAGAATGTAGCGAGGAGAGTAGAGTGGGAAGGCTGTTGTCTGGTAGTTCATGATGTCATCCCTGTTGAGTAATGGTTTAAATTACCACTGATTTTGACGGGATACTCGCTACCAATTCCGGGGATTAACAAAAACAAAAAAGCTCGCTGAAGCGAGCTTTTTTGCATTAAGTGGCTGGGGTACGAGGATTCGAACCTCGGAATGGTGGAATCAGAATCCACTGCCTTACCGCTTGGCGATACCCCAAATGTGCGCCCGCAAAGCAGACGTTTTTGAGATGGCTGGGGTACGAGGATTCGAACCTCGGGATGGTGGAATCAGAATCCACTGCCTTACCGCTTGGCGATACCCCAACAAATCTTTCAGGTTTAATACGCTAAAGTATTACACCTTAAATATGGTGGCTACGACGGGAATCGAACCTGTGACCCCAGCATTATGAGTGCTGTGCTCTAACCAGCTGAGCTACGTAGCCAAATTTACTGCTTACCCAGTCATCGACTGGCTGGGGTACCTGGATTCGAACCAGGGAATGCCGGTATCAAAAACCGGTGCCTTACCGCTTGGCGATACCCCAACGACTGACGCGTTTACACGCAGGAGTCGAAGAAAAAATGGCTGGGGTACCTGGATTCGAACCAGGGAATGCCGGTATCAAAAACCGGTGCCTTACCGCTTGGCGATACCCCATCCGCGCAACACCTGTTGGGAATGGTGCGGGAGGCGAGACTTGAACTCGCACACCTTGCGGCGCCAGAACCTAAATCTGGTGCGTCTACCAATTTCGCCACTCCCGCAAAAAAGATGGTGGCTACGACGGGAATCGAACCTGTGACCCCAGCATTATGAGTGCTGTGCTCTAACCAGCTGAGCTACGTAGCCATCTTTTTTTCGCGTTACCTTATCGGCGTTGCGGGGCGCATTATGCGTATTGGGCCTTACAGCGTCAATATTTTTTTCATCGAAAATTACCGTAATGTGACTGTTTGGTTAGGTTGCGAACAGCATGGCTGCTTTATTCAACAAAATTCGAATTTATTCATGAAATCAGTGATACAAAAAAATACAGGCCCCGCAGGGCCCGTAAGGATAACCGCCATTTATTAATAAGCGGACTGGTGAATACCCACCGCGCGGCCAGACGGATCGTTCATGGTTTTGAATGCTTCATCCCACTCGAATGCTTTAGCCGAAGAGCAGGCGACGGACGGACCGCCAGGTACGCATTCTGCTGCGCTTGGCAGCGGGAACAGCTCTTCAAAGATTTCGCGATACAAATACGCTTCTTTTGAGGCAGGCGTGTTGTACGGGAAGCGGTAGCTGGCGGTCGCCAGTTGCTGATCGGTCACCTGCTGCGCCGCCACTTCTTTCAGTGTATCGATCCAGCTGTAACCTACGCCGTCGGAGAACTGCTCTTTCTGGCGCCACGCCACGCTTGCCGGCAGATAGGATTCAAAACATTCGCGCAGAATGTGTTTTTCCATTTTGCCGTTGCTGCCGCACATTTTGTCCTGCGGGTTGATGCGCATTGCTACGTCGAGGAACTTCTTATCGAGGAACGGAACGCGTGCTTCAACGCCCCAGGCCGACATCGCTTTGTTCGCACGCGCGCAGTCAAACATATGCAGCGCTTGCAATTTGCGCACGGTTTCTTCATGCAATTCTTTGGCATTCGGCGCTTTATGGAAGTAGAGATAGCCGCCGAATACTTCATCGGAACCTTCACCAGAAAGTACCATTTTGATACCCATCGCTTTGATTTTACGCGACATCAGGTACATTGGAGTTGAAGCGCGAATGGTCGTCACGTCATAAGTTTCGATGTGATAGATAACGTCGCGGATAGCATCCAGACCTTCCTGCACGGTGAAGTGAATTTCATGGTGCACGGTGCCGAGATGGTTAGCCACTTCCTGCGCGGCTTTCAGATCCGGCGCGCCTTTCAGGCCAACGGCAAAGGAGTGCAATTGCGGCCACCAGGCTTCAGAACGCTCCTGATCTTCGACGCGACGCGCAGCGAATTTCTTGGTGATGGCTGAAATGACGGAAGAATCCAGACCGCCAGAGAGCAGCACGCCATACGGCACGTCTGACATCAGATGGCTTTTCACCGATTCTTCCAGCGCCTGGCGCAGCTCGGCTTTATCCGTCACGTTGTCTTTTACGGCGTCATAGTCAAACCAGTCACGGTGATAGTAAGAACGGATTTCACCGTCTTTGCTCCACAGATAGCTACCTGCCGGAAACTCTTTAATCGTGCGGCAAACCGGTACCAGCGCTTTCATTTCTGAGGCAACATAAAAGTTGCCGTGCTCATCGTGTCCCATGTACAGCGGAATAATACCGATATGGTCGCGACCAATCAGGTAAGCATCTTTTTCACTGTCATACAGGACGAAAGCAAACATCCCCTGCAAGTCGTCGAGGAATTCCGGGCCTTTCTCCTGATACAGCGCGAGGATCACTTCACAGTCGGAACCGGTCTGAAATGCATAGCGATCGCCGTATTCTGCGCGCAGTGCCTGATGGTTGTAGATTTCACCGTTAACCGCCAGCACATGCGTTTTTTTCTCGTTATACAGCGGCTGTGCACCAGCGTTGACGTCAACAATAGAGAGACGCTCATGGGCCAGAATGGCTTTATCACTTGCATACACGCCGGACCAATCCGGGCCACGGTGGCGCATCAGGCGGGATAATTCCAGCGCTTTTTTACGTAACTCTGCTGCGTCGGTTTTAATATCCAGTACGCCAAAAATTGAACACATAGACTTCTCCGTTAACCTTGAGGGTATTGCTGCAATGTTGTGTGCTTGCATTCAAAATGCCGCAAAAGCGCAGGGGCGTGCAAGCTTTTTGCGTTCATAAAAATAAAAAGCGCAATAGTGATTATCGAATGCTGAAAAAAGAGTACAGATTGAACTCTATTATTGATGAATCATCAAAATAAAACGCTTTTTATTGAATGGCGTTGTTTTTTTGTCATGCTCGAAATGAAAAGCCACGTCCGAAGACGTGGTTTCTGTCAGATAACATCAATTTCCGCGACGGAGGGATAAATCCACGAAGGGCGAAATGGCATGGCATCAATATCATCGATTTGCGAAACACCCGAAAGCACCAGGATGGTCTCCAGACCGGCCTGAAAACCAGCCAGGATGTCGGTGCGCAGGTTGTCGCCGACAATCACCGTCTGTTCCGAGTGCGCCTGCATCGTATTCAGCGCGGCGCGGATGATCCATGGGCTGGGTTTGCCGACGTAAAACGGTTTACGGCCAGAAATCTTTTCGATACCTGCACACAGCGCGCCGCACGCAGGGTAAAAACCGCGCCCGTGGGTGTCCGGGTTGGTGGCGATAAAGCGTGCGCCATTGGCGACAAAGAAGGCCGCTTTGTGCATCATTTCCCAGTTATAGGAGCGGGTCTCGCCGACGATGACAAAATCCGGGTTAATGTCGGTAATGGTAAAGCCTGCTTTATAAAGCTCATGGATCAGCGCGCCTTCGCCAACGACATAGGCTTTTTTCCCTTCCTGCCGCTTGAGAAAATCTGCGGTGGCCATGGCTGAGGTATAAAAGACGCTGGCGGGCACATCAATGCCAGCGGAAATAAAGAGGTTCGCCAGATCCTGGCCGGTCTGGGAAGGGTAATTTGTCAGTAGCACTAGCGGCATTCCTTTCTCAAGGATGCGCGTGATGAACTCTGCCGCGCCAGGCACCGCTACGTTATCGTGCATCAGCACGCCGTCAATATCACAGATTACATTCTGAATGGTCATGGACTGTCCGGATAAAAATGAAGTAATAACTATAAACCCTGTCAGTTTTCCAGCAAACGTTGCAGCAGCAGACCGTTCAACATGGCGCGTTTCACCAGCGCGAATGCGCCGATAGCCGAGCGGTGATCCAGCGTGGAGGGCACCACCGGCAGGTTTTTGCGAAACTCTTTTAGCGCCTGAGTATTGATGCAGGCTTCAATGGCGGGCAGCAGGACTTTACTGGCTTCAACAATCTCGCCTGCGATCACGACTTTTTGCGGGTTAAACAGATTGATGGCAATCGCAATGGTTTTGCCAAGATGGCGGCCGACATATTCGATCACTTCACAAGCCAGCGTGTCGCCTTTATTTGCGGCTTTACAGATCGTTTTAATTGAACAATCGTCTGGCGTGAGGCGGCTTTGATAGCCTTGTTCCAGCAGATGGCGCACGCGTTGTTCGATGGCGGCATTCGCAGCGATAGTCTCCAGACAGCCGAAGTTGCCGCAGTGGCAACGTTCTCCCAGCGGTTCGACCTGCACGTGACCGATCTCGCCTACGTTACCGTTACGACCAATAAAAATACGGCCGTTGGAGATGATCCCGGCGCCGGTGCCGCGATGCACGCGCACCAAAATAGAGTCTTCGCAATCCTGACTTGCCCCAAAATAGTGCTCGGCAAGCGCCAGACTGCGAATGTCATGACCAACAAAACAGGTCAATTTAAAGCGCTTTTCCAGCGCTTCCACTAGCCCCCAGTTTTCGACCTGGATATGCGGCATGTAACGGATGACGCCGCTTTCCGGATCGACCAACCCCGGCAGGATGACCGAAATGGCGATCAGTTCGCGGATCTTACGCAGGTTGGTTTCAATAAACAGGCTGATGGTATTAAGCAGCGCATGCTCGAGTGTTTCCTGGGTGCGTTCCGGTAAAGGGTAGTGCTCTTCGGCCAGCACTTTGCTGCTCAGATCGTACAGCGTCAGCGTGGTGTCATAGCGGCCAAGACGCACGCCGATAGCCTGGAAATTGCGGGTTTCGGTGACGATGGAAATGGCGCGGCGGCCTCCGGTGGAGGCCTGCTGATCGACTTCTTTGATCAATCCGCGTTCAATCAGTTGACGCGTGATTTTGGTCACGCTGGCAGGAGCTAGCTGGCTTTGTTCGGCAATCTGAATGCGCGAAATGGGGCCATGTTGATCAATCAGGCGGTAAACCGCCGCGCTGTTAAGCTGTTTTACGAGGTCAACGTTACCAATTTGAGCCTGTCCGCCTGATGTCATACTTTCTCTTTATGCAGTGACGACCTCGTTGCCATTAACGATGGTCTTGATGATTTTATAATCGTGTGTGAACGCGGTCAGGTTCGCCACTTTGCCGATGGCGAGGCTGCCTAAGCGGTTGTCAACGCCAATGGCGCGAGCGGGGTAGAGTGTTGCCATACGCAGCGCTTCGTCCAGTGCGATGCCGACATGTTCTACCAGATTGCGTACCCCTTCAATCATTGTCAGGGAGGAACCGCTCAGCGTTCCGTTTTCGTCCACACACAACCCGTTCCGGTAGTATATTGTTTTGCCAGCAAAAATAAATTGATCAATGTTTGCACCCGCGGGTGCGGTCGCATCGGTCACCAGGCAAAGTTTGTCACCTTTCAGACGCTTAGCGTTACGGATATTAACGTAATCGACATGCAACCCGTCTGCAATAACGCCACAGTAAACATCCACATCATCGAGCACTGCGCCAGCGAGTCCCGGTTCACGACCGGTAATGTATGGCATGGCATTATAAAGGTGGGTCGCAAAAGAAATTCCGGCGCGGAACCCGGCTTTCGCTTCTTTCAGCGTGGCGTTAGAGTGCCCGGCGGAGACCACAATGCCTGCATCCGCCAGTTGACGAATGACTTTGTCGCCTGCCATTTCCGGAGCCAGAGTGACCTTGGTGATAACATCGGCATTCTGGCACAGAAAATCGACCAGCGCAGGTTCCGGTTTACGTACAAACGCCGGGTTATGGGTGCCTTTTTTAACGAGATTCAGCCACGGCCCTTCCAGATGAAGACCGAGCGCCTGATTGGGATATTTTGCTAGGTAATCGCGCATCACCTGCACGCCCTGTTTCATTAATTCGTCGCTGCAGGTGATCAGTGTCGGCAGATAGCTGGTGCAGCCGGATCTTTCATTCGCCTGCTGCATGATTTCCAGCGTTTTCACGCTTACCGCTTCCGCGGTGTCATTAAACTGCACACCGCCGCAGCCGTTAAGCTGTACGTCGATAAAGCCGGGGGCCAGAATGGCGCCATTCAACGAGCGTTGTTCGATTCCCGTCGGCAACTCGTCCTGTGGGCAAAGACGTTCAATCAGGCCATTGGCAATCACAACCGCGTGATTATCCAGAATTTCATGGCCGGTATAGATTCGGCAATGGGTTAAAGCATACATAACGACCCCCGGTTACAAATATGTACCGCTCCGCAATCATCCCTTGCGCCTTGCGGAGCGGAAACTGGATTACAGACCTTTAATGTTTTCCGCTTCTAACTCGTTGAAGTATTTCAGCGTCTTAACTTTCAGCTCCATCGTGGACGGTTCATCGCAGACGATCACCGCTTTCGGATGTAACTGCAGGCAACTAATGGTCCACATATGGTTTACGTTGCCTTCAACTGCCGCTTGCAGAGCCTGTGCTTTCACACCGCCAAGTACCAGGATCATCACTTCTTCTGCATCAAGCAGCGTGCCCACGCCGACAGTCAGCGCGTATTTCGGCACCAGGTTTACATCGCCGTCAAAAAAGCGAGAGTTCGCCACGCGGGTGTCATGAGTCAGGGTTTTAATGCGTGTGCGTGAAGCCAGAGAAGAGGCCGGTTCGTTAAACGCAATGTGCCCGTCGTTACCTACGCCGCCCATAAACAGGTGAATTTTGCCGTAGGAGCGGATTTTTTCTTCATAGCGGCGGCATTCTGCGTCAATATCAGGTGCATTGCCATCCAGCAGGTTAATATTTTCTGCCGGGATATCAACGTGATCAAAGAAGTTGCGGTGCATAAAGCTGTGATAGCTTTCCGGATGCTCTTTCGGCAGGCCAACATATTCGTCCATGTTGAAGGTGACAACGTGCTGGAAACTAACCTGGCCTGCTTTGTGCATCTCAACCAGTGCTTTGTAAGCGGTGAGCGGCGTCCCACCGGTTGGCAGACCAAGGATAAACGGACGATCTGCCGTCGGTTTGAATGCGTTGATACGATTTACGATATGGCGGGCTGCCCATTTTCCGACTTGTTCAGCTGTCGCCAGGGGAATCAGTCTCATTGTTCACCTCAAAAGTTAAATGAATAAAGTTGGCGGAATGCTTACTGGCTCGGCTTAAGCGTAACCTGAATTCGTTACAGAGCGGGAGCACTCCGTCTTGATATTTTTGATCATAAAATAAGTTTTGCTTGTTTGCTAGCGGCTGGGAGGCTTATTGACGATAGTTAGTGATTTTTATCACAAAAAAAATGCTTTTAATTTGCGAGGCGAATTAATTTTTCACACACTCTGCAAGGTAGTGAAAAAATAGCCTGTAGGGTAGTGAATAAATAGCCGTGATTTCAGGTTAGTTACACAATAAAAAACGACTGTTTTCAGTGAGCTCACGATGGGTTCATAGGGGGAATAAAAGTGAGTATTCTAGGTTATTTACAAAAGATTGGCCGTGCGCTGATGGTGCCTGTCGCCACTCTGCCTGCGGCGGCGATACTGATGGGCGTCGGCTACTGGATTGACCCGGTTGGCTGGGGTGGGCAAAACGCACTGGCGGCTTTTTTCATCCAGTCCGGCTCTGCCATTATCGATAACATGGGCGTGCTGTTCGCGGTGGGTGTCGCTTACGGTATGTCCAAAGATAAAGATGGCGCTGCTGCGCTTGCTGGCTTTGTCGGTTTTCTGGTATTGACCACGCTGTGTTCGCCTGCTGCGGTTGCCATGATCCAGAAGATTCCAGCGGATCAGGTACCTGCCGCTTTCGGCAAAATCAAAAACCAGTTTATTGGTATTCTGGTCGGGATTATTGCCGCTGAACTTTACAACCGCTTCAGTAATGTCGAGTTGCCAAAAGCGCTCTCCTTCTTCAGCGGCCGCCGTTTGGTGCCGATCCTCACCTCGTTTGTGATGATCGTGGTCGCTTTCATCATGATGTTTATCTGGCCGGTTGTGTTTAGCGGTCTGGTAGGTTTTGGTGAACACATCCAGAAACTGGGGTCAATCGGTGCGGGTGTCTACGCCTTCTTTAACCGTCTGCTGATCCCGGTTGGTCTGCATCACGCGCTGAACTCTGTATTCTGGTTCGATGTTGCTGGTATCAATGACATTCCTAACTTCCTTGGCGGCGCACAGTCTATCGAATCCGGTAAAGCGGTTGTCGGTGTCACTGGTCGTTATCAGGCGGGCTTCTTCCCGATCATGATGTTCGGTCTGCCCGGTGCCGCGCTGGCGATTTACCACTGCGCTCGTCCAGAAAACAAAGCTAAAGTATTGGGTATCATGATGGCCGGCGCGTTTGCCGCGTTCTTTACCGGTATTACTGAACCGCTGGAATTCTCCTTCATGTTCGTGGCGCCAGTATTGTATGTCATCCACGCAATCCTGACCGGTATCTCTGTTTTCATTGCCGCGAGTATGCACTGGATTGCCGGTTTCGGCTTTAGTGCGGGTCTGGTGGATATGGTGCTCTCTTCGCGTAACCCACTGGCAACCCAGTGGTGGATGCTGATCCCGCAGGGGCTGGTATTCTTCGTTATTTATTACGTGATCTTCCGCTTTACGATCACCAAATTTAACCTGATGACGCCGGGTCGTGAGCTGGCTGTCGCTGGTGACGAAACGGATGGGCAGGATGTAAACGTAAGCGCGGATTCCGCGCAGGATGTTAGTGGGCTGGCGCGTCAGTATATTGCCGCAGTTGGCGGTACTGATAACCTGACCGGCATTGATGCTTGCATCACCCGTTTGCGTCTGAACGTGAAAGATTCTGCACTGGTGAACGACGCGCTGGCTAAACGCTTGGGCGCAACCGGCGTTATCCGTCTGAACAAAACCAGCGTGCAGATCATTGTCGGTTTTGTGGCGGAAAAAATCGCCAATGCGATGAAGACTACCGGTCATGTACCGGCTGCAGGTAATGCAGCGCCAGCCGCTGCGCCAGTGGCGAGTGTTAAGCCTCAGGCTGTACCGAACGCAACAGTGATTGCTGAACTGGTATCGCCGGTAACGGGTGAGCTGGTTGCGCTGGATCAAGTACCTGATGAAGCTTTCGCCAGCAAAGCTGTTGGTGACGGCGTGGCGGTGAAACCGACCGAAAGCATTGTGGTTTCTCCGGCAGCGGGCACAATCGTTAAAATCTTCAACACCAACCACGCATTCTGCCTGGAAACCGAAAAAGGCGCTGAAATCGTTGTGCATATGGGCATCGATACCGTGGCATTGGGTGGCCAGGGCTTTACGCGGCTGGTGGAAGAAGGCGCAGAAGTTGTGGCGGGCCAGCCGATACTGGAAATGGATCTGGCGTACCTCAATGCCAATGCCCGCTCAATGATTAGTCCGGTAGTCGTCAGCAATATCGATGACTTTAGCGGTCTGGTTATCAAGGCGCAGGGCCAGCTTGTTGCCGGTCAAACGCCGCTATACGAGATTAAAGGCAAGTAGTCGCTCCTGAATAAGCATTAATGCCTTAAGCGGCGGGGGAGAACCTCCGCCGTTTTTTTTTGCCCTGCACTTAATCAATGCCATATTGCTGCCGCTTTATTACAGGGGATACGATGGAACGAATGCGCTTTTTACTCTGTTTGCCACTGTTGCAGAGAGGCTGCCCACAAACACAAGCTGTAGCCGATTACCTTTCCAGCGGGCAACGCTGATTTGTATAAGTAAAGGTTGTTTCCTGCGCCCTGTTATTAGATCATATGCCGTTATACCTTGTTTACGCCTTGAGGAACCCGTGATGAGTGAGGCTGAAGCCCGCCCGACTAACTTTATTCGCCAGATCATTGATGAAGATCTGGCCAGTGGTAAGCACACTACTATCCATACCCGTTTTCCGCCGGAGCCTAATGGCTACCTGCACATCGGTCATGCGAAATCTATCTGTCTGAACTTCGGCATCGCACAAGATTACCAGGGCCAGTGCAATCTGCGTTTTGATGATACTAACCCGGCTAAAGAAGACATCGAATACGTCGAATCGATAAAAAACGACGTGCAATGGTTGGGCTTTCACTGGTCTGGCGACATCTGCTACTCCTCGGATTACTTCGACAAGCTGTACCAGTATGCCATCGAACTGATCAACAAAGGCCTGGCCTATGTTGACGAGCTTTCTGCTGATGAAATCCGTGAATATCGCGGTACGCTGACTCAGTCGGGTAAAAACAGCCCGTTCCGCGATCGCAGCGTAGAAGAGAACCTGGCGCTGTTTGAGAAAATGCGTTCCGGCGGCTTTGAGGAAGGGAAAGCATGCCTGCGCGCGAAGATCGATATGGCATCGCCGTTTATCGTGATGCGCGATCCGGTACTGTATCGCATTAAATTTGCAGAACACCACCAGACCGGCAACAAGTGGTGTATCTACCCGATGTACGACTTTACCCACTGCATCAGCGATGCGCTGGAAGGTATTACGCACTCCCTGTGTACGCTGGAATTCCAGGACAACCGTCGTCTTTACGACTGGGTGCTGGATAACATCACCATTCCGGTTCATCCGCGCCAGTACGAGTTTTCGCGTCTGAATCTGGAATACACCGTGATGTCGAAGCGCAAACTGAACCAGTTGGTGACCGAGAAGCATGTGGAAGGCTGGGATGACCCACGTATGCCGACCATCTCCGGTCTGCGACGCCGTGGTTATACTGCTGCTTCCATCCGTGAATTCTGTAAACGCATAGGCGTGACCAAGCAGGACAACACCATCGAAATGGCTTCGCTGGAGTCCTGCATCCGTGAAGATCTTAACGAGAATGCGCCGCGCGCAATGGCTGTTATCGATCCGGTGAAACTGGTTATCGAAAACTATCCGCAGGGCAGCAGCGAAATCGTCACCATGCCTAACCATCCGAATAAACCGGAGATTGGCACGCGTGAAGTGCCGTTTAGCGGTGAGATCTGGATCGATCGCGCAGATTTCCGTGAAGAAGCGAATAAGCAGTACAAACGTCTGGTGCTGGGCAAAGAAGTGCGCCTGCGCAACGCGTATGTGATTAAAGCTGAACGCGTGGAAAAAGATGACGAAGGTAATATCACTACCATTTTCTGCTCTTATGATGCGGATACTCTGAGCAAAGATCCGGCTGATGGCCGTAAAGTGAAAGGTGTGATCCACTGGGTAAGCGCGCAGCATGCGTTGCCGATAGAAATCCGTCTCTATGATCGCCTGTTCAGTGTACCGAACCCGGGCGCGGCGGACGATTTCCTTGCCACCATCAATCCGGAATCACTGGTGATCAAGCTGGGTTATGCCGAACCATCTCTGAAAGAAGCGCAGGCGGGTAAAGCGTATCAGTTCGAGCGCGAAGGTTATTTTTGCCTCGACAGCCGTTATGCAAGCGCTACCAAAGCTGTCTTCAACCGCACTGTTGGGCTGCGCGATACTTGGGCAAAAATGGGTGATTGATTAAGTCAACCACGGACAATCAGTTTAAAACGCCGCGAACAGCGGCGTTTTTTTTTGCTTATTCAAGAGGTCATTACGGCATAATTCATTCGTGTCGCGAATTAATGTCGTCTCTTATTGATATTGAATTAACTTGCCGGAAAAGATCATGAATTCCAAATTCCAGATAAATGAAAGATGAAATCGTTAACAATCAGCGTTATATGCTGATTTAATACATTTAAATAAATCATTTAACCGCTTAATGTAATTTGTTTCAAAGCGCTACAAATTATGTGCACTCCATCATAATCCTGCATTTTGCTCACTAAAAAGCGTTGATAATTCGCAACGCGAAAAATAGTCTTGAGCCGGTAGTTACTTCGGGGGTATTTCATAACTACCTAAACTTTTTGCTTTTTTTCTCGCCGTCTCGGCGGGTTATATGCGTCCAGAAGGAATCACACATGCGTATGTTAAGTGGCAAACGTAGTGCACTGGCGCTGGCTATTGCCAGTGTCACAGCAATGTCGGGCTGGGTTGTATCTCCACAGGCTCATGCAGCCGGTTTTATCGATGATTCCACGCTCACGGGCGGTATTTATTACTGGCAGCGTGAACGTGACCGCAAAGATGTTCTGGAAAATAAATACAAAACTAACCTTTCGCACTCGACCTGGAATGCCAATCTGGATTTCCAGTCTGGCTATGTCGCTGACATGTTCGGTTTGGATATTGCGGCTTTTACCGCGGTTGAAATGGCAGAAAACGGCGACAGCGCGCATCCGAACGAAATTGCCTTCTCCTCCAGTAACAAGGCCTACAAAGAAGACTGGTCAGGAGATAAAAGTGGGATCAGCCTGTATAAAGCCGCCGCGAAATTTAAATATGGCCCGGTCTGGGCGCGCGCGGGTTACATTCAGCCAACCGGCCAAACACTGTTAGCGCCGCACTGGAGCTTTATGCCGGGTACCTACCAGGGGGCGGAAGCTGGGGCAAGTTTTGATTACGGCGATGCAGGTGCGCTGAGCTTCTCGTATATGTGGACCAATGAATACAAGTCGCCATGGCATATCGAGATGGATAAGTTTTATCAGAACGACAGAAAAACCAAAGTCGACTACCTGCACTCGCTCGGCGCAAAATATGACTTCAAAAACGACCTGGTGCTGGAGGCCGCATTTGGCCAGGCGGAAGGCTATGTTGATCAATACTTCGCTAAAGCCAGCTACAAATTTGATGTGGCTGGCAGCCCGCTCAGCACCAGCTATCAGTTCTACGGTACCCGCGACAAAGTCAGCAATGGCGGCGTGAACGATATTTATGACGGCACTGCGTGGCTGCAAGCGTTGACCTTCGGCTACAAAATTGGACAGGTCGATTTGCGTCTTGAAGGCACCCTGGTCAAAGCTAACGGCCAGCAAGGATATTTCCTGCAACGTATGACGCCAACCTATGCGTCATCCAACGGGCGCCTCGACATCTGGTGGGATAACCGCTCTGACTTTAATGCCAACGGTGAAAAAGCCCTCTTCTTCGGCACGATGTATGACCTGAAGAACTGGAACCTGCCTGGCTTTACAGTCGGCGCATCTTACGTCTATGCGTGGGATGCGAAGCCGGCCGCTATGGCAACACCGGATGCGTATTACGATCCAAACTACCGCCTGAAAGAGTCCGCTTACAGCCTGGATGCCATTTATACCGTTCAGGATGGTCGCGCTAAAGGCACGATGTTCAAGCTGCACTTTACCCAATACGACAACCATTCCGACATTCCGAGCTACGGCGGCGGCTACGGCAACATCTTCCAGGATGAGCGAGACGTGAAATTTATGGTTATCGCGCCGTTCACCATCTTCTGATGTGTTTGCTGGGTTATGCCCGGCCGAAATACAAGGAATAAATAATGAAAACAGTACATTTAAGCATCTTAGCCAGCGCAATCTTCGGGATATTAAGCAGCCCAGCGCTGGCAAACCAGAGTACCGTCGACGCCATCAGCCAGTTTCATCTTAACTACGCGGTGAAAGATAACTTTGCCGCACGGAATGGCACTGATTGTGCGAAGCTTGGTGCCGACTGGGCTTCCTGCAATAAAGCGGTGATCACGCTGACCAATAATGGTGAAGCTGTAACTGACAAGGATTGGGCGATTTACTTCCATAGCATCCGTCCGATACTGGAGGTGGCAAATGACCAGTTCAAGGTCACCCATATTATGGGCGATCTGCACAAACTGGAGCCGACGGACAAATTTACCGGCTTCCCGGCAAAGCAGGCGGTGGAAATCCCGGTTGTTAATGAGTACTGGCAGTTGTTTGTTACCGATGTACTACCTCGATGGTACGTGACGGCTGAAGGTGCAACGGCAAAAGTGATCGCCAATACCGATACCGAAGATCTGTTCCAGTTTGTTACGCCGCTCGACGGTCAGTGGAAACGTACGCCGGATGATAAAAACATCCTGATGACTGCGGAAGCGCGCTTTGAGAAAAATAGCGACGTCAATGCACTGAACCTCGCCACGTTGCGCGGCCAGATTATCCCCACGCCGCAGAAGGTAAAAATCTCCGGTCAGGATGTGGATCTGAGCAAAGGCGTGAAGCTCGATCTCTCTGCGCTAGGCGCGGATGCGCAGGAAGCGGTGAAGTCGCGCTTCGCGCTACTGGGCGTCAAAGAGGGCCGTTATCCCATTCGTACAGAGATCGCAGCGAAGAACTTTGTGGATGATGAAGCCATATCTGGTGCCTACCAGTTGCGTATTGGGGCAAATGAAGCGGTGATAACTGGTTTTGATCAGGCTGGTGTGTTCTATGGCCTGCAATCTTTACTGTCGTTGATCCCATCCAGTGGCCAACAGAAAATCGCACAGATTGAAGCGAAAGACGCACCGCGCTTTGATTATCGCGCTATTCAGCTTGATGTGGGACGTAACTTCCACAGCAAAGATGCTGTACTGCGCCTGCTGGATCAGATGTCGGCTTATAAGCTGAACAAATTCCACTTTCACCTTACCGATGACGAAGGCTGGCGCATTGAGATCCCTGGTCTGCCTGAGCTGACCAATATCGGCAGTAAACGTTGCCACGATCTGAGCGAGAAAACGTGTCTGCTGCCACAGCTTGGTTCCGGCCCGGACAGCAACAACAATGGCAGCGGCCACTTCAGCCGTACCGATTACATCGACATACTGAAGTACGCGAAAGCGCGACAGATTGAAGTGATCCCGGAAATTGATATGCCAGCACACGCCCGTGCTGCAGTGATCTCAATGGAAGCGCGCTACGAGCGACTGCACAAAGAGGGGAAAGAGCAAGAGGCTAATCAGTACCGTTTACTGGATCCGACAGACACCTCCAATACCACTGGGGTACAGTTCTACAACCGCACTGGCTATCTGAACCCTTGCCTTGATTCATCGCGCAATTTCGTCGATAAAGTAATTGGCGAAATCCAGCAAATGCACAAAGAAGCGGGCGCACCGCTGAACACCTGGCATTTTGGCGGTGACGAAGCGAAAAACATCTATCTGGGAGCGGGTTATACCGACCAGAAAAAACCGGAAGCGGGCAAAGGCATCATCGATCAGAGCACGCAGGACAAACCGTGGGCGAAATCTAAGGTCTGCCAGACCATGGTCAAAAAGGGTAAGGTTGCCGATGTTGATCATCTTTCCAGCTACTTTGGAATTGAGGTTAGCAAGCTGGTGAAAGCGCACGGTATCGGCACCATGCAGGCGTGGCAGGATGGACTGAAAGACGCCAAAAATGCCGCCGAGTTTGCTACCGATCACGTCAATGTCAACTTCTGGGATACGCTCTACTGGGGCGGTTTCGATTCGGTAAATGACTGGGCAAACAAAGGGTTCCGCGTCATTGCCTCGAACCCGGACTATGTTTACCTCGACTTCCCGAGCGAAGTTAATCCGGCGGAAAGTGGCTACTACTGGGGCACGCGCTTTAGCGATGAGCGCAAGATCTTCAGCTTTGCGCCGGACAACATGCCGCAAAATGCTGAAACCTCACTGGATCGTGACGGTAATCCATTCAACGCGAAATCGGATAAACCGTGGCCGGGAGCCTATGGTCTTTCTGCTCAGCTGTGGAGTGAAGTGGTACGTACCGACAAGCAGATGGAGTACATGATTTATCCACGTATGATTGCAGTCGCAGAGCGAGCCTGGCACCGCGCTGGTTGGGAACAGGATTATCAGGCCGGCCGCGAGTACAACGGTGGAAAAACCCATCTGGTCAATGTTAAAGCGCTGGATAAAGACTGGACCCGCTTTGCAAATCTGTTAGGTCATCGTGAACTGGCAAAACTGGACAAAGCAGGAATCAACTACCGCCTGCCTGTACCGGGTGCGCGTGTGGTCAGCGGCAAGCTGGAAGCTAATACCAGCTTCCCAGGAATGGTCGTTGAATATTCTACGGATGGCGGTAAAAACTGGCTGCGCTACGATGAGAAAGCGCGTCCGCAGGTGAGCGGGGAAGTGCAGATCCGTACCGCCAGCCCGGACGGCAAGCGTTTCAGCCGTGTGGATAGTGTCAAAGCGTAATTATTGCTGAAGTAAAATGCCCGGCGGCGCAAACCTGCCGGGTATTTTTGTTTCTGTAGGGCAAAAAAAAACCAACCCGAAGGTTGGCTTGAGTATGAAAAGGGATTATTTCGCGTCGTGCGCGTGTTCATCTTCACGGCAGTCACCCTCGGCACAGTGGCCGTACAGGTAAAGGCTGTGGTTCGTCAGGCGAATGCCGTGTTTGGCGGCGATTTCACGCTGGCGCGCTTCGATGGAATCATCACTGAATTCGATCACTTTGCCGCAGTCGAGGCAAATCAGGTGATCGTGGTGATGCTGCTGAGTCAGTTCAAAAACGGATTTCCCGCCTTCGAAGTTATGACGGGTCACGATGCCAGCGTCATCAAACTGGTTCAGGACACGATATACTGTCGCCAGCCCGATCTCTTCGCCCATGTCGATCAGCCGTTTATATAAATCTTCCGCACTGACATGATGGTTATCCGGTTCCTGAAGCACTTCCAGTATTTTTAACCGAGGAAGCGTGACTTTCAGGCCAGCCTTCTTTAATGCGATATTGTTGTCAGTCATGCGGAATCTGTCCTGTTGCTATACGATTCACTTCCTCAATGGAAGTTAGAAGGAATGCACCTGGGGTAATGCGTCTCATTATAGAACTGCCATGACTAAATGAAAACTGCAAGTCCTCAAGTAAAGTAAGCTTTTAAAACGTGGTGTCACCAGCAACTCCTGTGCTTCATGACACCACTCTAGCAAGGGTTATTGTACAGCGATGGAGAAAAAAGTTAAAAATTTGTAGCAATTATTCCCATTGCTTTTACCTATTAATACCACGTAACCCGCAGATTACGCGGCATAATCAGGCATTGATGATGTCATCAAGATGCAGCTCTTCGCGCACTTGCTTAACCCATTTTTGTACACGTTCTGCGGTCAGTTCTGGCTGACGATCTTCGTCAATCGCCAGACCAACAAAATGGTCATCATCCGCCAGGCCTTTAGAGGCTTCAAAATGATAGCCCGCTGTCGGCCAGTGGCCCACAATGGTCGCGCCGCGCGGCTCAATAATATCGCGGATCGTACCCAGCGCATCACAGAAATATTCTGCATAGTCTTCCTGATCGCCACAGCCAAACAGTGCAACTAACTTACCATTAAAATCAATATCTTCCAGTGTCGGGAAAAAATCATCCCAGTCGCATTGCGCTTCGCCGTAATACCAGGTCGGAATGCCGAGCAACAGAATATCATATCCTTCGATATCTTCTTTGCTGCTCTTGGCAATGTCATGCACATCGGCAACATCTTTACCAAGCTGACTCTGGATCATTTTCGCAATATTTTCGGTGTTGCCGGTATCGCTGCCGAAGAAAATACCTGTAATTGCCATGAGTAAAATAACCTCTTGAAACCTAATGAATATGATGGTGGCGCTATGCCCACAGATAAGGGCAATCATAGCAGAACAGAGAAGGGCGCGAAAACAGCTATCGCCGCGGAGTGCACTGTATGACACATGAAAACATAAAAATAAGAGAGGTGATTCGGAGTAATTACTTTTCGCGCAACGCGTCCAGTTGTGCCAGCAGCATCTCTTCGATAAGTTCGCTGCGGCTCATGTCGCGCGCATCGGCAAGTTGGTTTAACGCATCGACGGCTTCAATGTTCAGTTTTAGCTCGACGCGTTTAAGCCCACGAACTTTATCGCGTTTTAGTTGATTGCGTTTGTTGATGCGTAACTGTTCATCGCGCGAGAGCGGATTCGTCTTCGGCCGTCCCGGGCGACGCTCATTCGCGAACAGGTCCAGGGTTGTACGGTCCGTTTGTTCTTTAGCCATGTTTAAGCATACTACGGGAAAGACAAGCAATCGGGCTGCCGCCCGGGCTGAATAGCGCGCCATCATACATCAGCATAACGGGCGCGCCAACGGGCGGACGCGTTCTGGCGACTGGTCGCCGTCTTTTTAATCAGTTTGACTTTTCAGCGAGATAACGGTTAATTGCCCGCATCACCGCTTCAGGTTTTTCCGCATGCACCCAGTGGCCGGCACCAGCAATCACATGTGCACGCGCCTGCGGGAACTGGTCAAGCAAAGTGCTCCGGTACTGCTCTGTAACGTAAGGGGAGTTGCCGCCGCAGACAAACAGTGCAGGATGAGGCCACGCGGGAATGGTTTCCCAGCCGACAATATGTGGATATTGCTCCCATAACACTGGCACATTGAAACGCCACGCACCCTCAACAAACGATTTCAGCAGAAACTGGATCACGCCTTCTTCTTTTACATGCTCGCGCATTAGCGAAGCCGCTTGCTGGCGCGTAGTAATCTGAGCGTCAGTGACTGCGTTGATCGCGGTAAATATCTCGTCGTGGCGGCGAATGTGGTAATCGACCGGTGCAATATCAATTGCCACCAGCTTTTCTACGCGTTCCGGCGCCAGCGCAGAGAGCGCCATCACGGCTTTGCCGCCCATTGAGTGACCGATAAAGATAGCTTTGTCGATATGATGGGCATCCATCGTGTCCAGCAGATCCTGCGCCATTGCCGGATAGTTCATCTCGTTGGAACGGGGGGAAAGACCGTGGTTGCGCATATCAACCTGCACCACGTCGTACTCCGGCACCAGTTCGCGGGCCAGTACGCCGAGGTTATCGAGGCTACCAAACAGTCCGTGAGCAAGGACGACTGGAGAATTATTGTGCGGATGTTGTGCAGATTGCGCTCGCGTATTCAATTTCATAGGAAAGTTCTTTTTTTCACTCTGGCGGGTTAGGTTATTATGGTGAACATTCTGCCGCCCGGCCGCAAGGTTAAGAATTACTCTTACTTTTGCCGCCATCCTGGTTTGACGCTATCCGATGTTGAGATTTCACTTTATAATCCCAACACTTGTATTCAGATTAGATATAGCACTGGATTAAGATGAAAACGATTGAAGTTGATGATGAGCTCTACAGTTATATTGCCAGCCACACTAAACATATCGGCGAGAGCGCATCCGACATTTTACGGCGCATGTTGAAATTTTCCGCCGTATCACCGGCACAGTCAGCCGCTTCTCTTGCTCCGGTAAAAGAGCCGCGTAGTGTCGTCACTGTCGAAAGCATCAAACCGGCTAATACCGCAAAAGATAAAGTCCGCGCCGTGCGTGAACTGCTCCTCTCTGATGAATATGCCGAGCAGAAAAAGGCCGTCAATCGTTTCCTGATGGTGCTGTCTACCCTCTATTCACTCGACGACAAAGGCTTTACGGAATCCACTGAATCACTGCACGGGCGCACCAGAGTATACTTTGCCGTCAATGAGCAAACCCTGCTGCAGAACGGTAGCCAGACCAAACCGAAGCAGGTGCCGAACACCCCTTACTGGGTCATCACCAACACCAATACGGGCCGTAAATGCAGCATGATTGAGCATATCATGCAGTCAATGCAGTTCCCGGCGGAATTGATTGAAAAAGTTTGCGGCACAATTTAATCCTTGCATTGAAAGGACCAGGCAATGGCTAACCACCCGCGTGCGGGTCAACCTGCACAACAGGGCGATTTGATTAACATCGCCCAGCTTACTGCGCAGTACTATGTGTTGAAACCTGAAGTCGGTAATTCAGAACATGCAGTGAAATTTGGCACTTCCGGCCACCGTGGCAGTGCACATCGTCACAGTTTCAACGAGCCACACATTCTGGCAATCGCTCAGGCGATTGCCGAAGAGCGTGCAAAAAATGGGATTACCGGGCCGTGCTATGTGGGTAAAGATACTCACGCGCTGTCTGAACCGGCGTTTATCTCCGTGCTGGAAGTGCTGACAGCAAACGGTGTGGATGTGATAGTGCAGGAAAATAACGGCTTCACACCGACGCCTGCTATCTCAAATGCCATTTTGGTACACAACAAAAACGGTGGCGCGCAGGCGGACGGTATCGTTATCACTCCGTCGCATAACCCGCCGGAAGATGGTGGTATCAAGTACAACCCGCCTAACGGTGGCCCGGCGGATACCAATGTTACCAAAGTGGTGGAAGACCGCGCTAATGCGCTGTTGGCGGATGGCCTGAAAGGCGTGAAACGCCTTACGATCGATGCAGCACTGGCCTCCGGTCATGTGACAGAAAAAGATCTGGTGCAGCCATTTATTGAAGGGCTGGCGGATATCGTCGATATGGCGGCAATCCAGAAAGCGGGCCTGAAACTGGGTGTCGATCCGCTGGGTGGTTCCGGTATTGAATACTGGAAGCGCATCGCGGAGTACTACAAGCTGGATCTGAGCATCGTTAACGATCAGGTCGATCAGACCTTTCGCTTTATGCATCTGGATAAAGATGGTGCGATCCGTATGGATTGCTCCTCCGAATGTGCGATGGCGGGTTTGTTGGCGCTACGCGACAAGTTCGATCTGGCGTTTGCTAACGATCCAGACTATGACCGTCACGGTATCGTTACCCCGGCAGGGCTGATGAACCCGAACCACTACCTGGCGGTTGCTATCAACTACCTGTTCCAGCACCGTCCGCAGTGGGGCAAAGATGTTGCAGTCGGTAAAACGCTGGTCTCTTCTGCGATGATCGATCGCGTGGTTAACGACCTTGGCCGTAAGCTGGTGGAAGTGCCGGTAGGGTTCAAATGGTTTGTTGATGGTCTGCATGACGGCAGCTTCGGCTTTGGCGGTGAAGAGAGCGCGGGCGCGTCCTTCCTGCGTTTCGACGGTACGCCATGGTCAACGGATAAAGACGGCATCATCATGTGTCTGCTGGCGGCTGAGATCACGGCCGTGACCGGGAAAAACCCGCAGCAGCATTACGATGAGCTGGCAGCACGCTTCGGCGCGCCAAGCTACAACCGTTTGCAGGCTTCGGCCTCCTCCGCACAGAAAGCCGCGCTGTCCAGGCTCTCTCCGGAAATGGTGAGCGCCAGCACGCTGGCAGGCGACCCGATCACTGCGCGTCTGACTGCCGCTCCGGGCAATGGCGCATCGATTGGCGGCCTGAAAGTGATGACCAACAACGGCTGGTTCGCCGCGCGTCCGTCAGGTACTGAAGACGCCTACAAAATCTACTGCGAAAGTTTCCTCGGTGACGAACACCGGAAGCTGATTGAAAAAGAAGCGGTAGAAATTGTCAGCGAAGTGCTGAAAAACGCGTAAAAAAATGCGTAGTAATAGAAAGGCTCTTTCGGGAGCCTTAATTTTTTTGCGGATCGGCTGCTGCCTCTGTAAGTATCCCGCTGCAAACTCACCCCAGCGCCACCATCAGCGCACCAGCCGTAATTAACGCCACACCCGCTGCCGCAACCAGCGAGACTTTCTCGCCAAACAGGATCACGGCCAGGATCACGGCAAACACAACGCTCAGCTTATCGATGGGAGCAACCCGCGACACGTTGCCGCTTTTGATCGCCATAAAATAGAACAGCCACGACAGCGCGCCCGCTATGCCGCTCAGCACCACAAACAGCAGCGCTTTTTTATCGGCCAGTACGGTAGAGACCAGCGACAATTTGCCTTGCACCACGACCACACCGACCAGAAATACGGCCATTACCACCGCACGGATTGCCGTGGCGGTATTGGCGTCGAGATGTTGCAAACCGATCTTGCCGAAAATAGCCACCAGCGCAGCGGTGACCGCCGATAACAACGCATAAATTAGCCAGGCGCTCATCATTACCCTCCTAAAAAACAGCAGGATACGCCCTCAAAGCATAAACCGGTAGCCAATCCCTGTTTCAGTAAGTAAATGGCGAGGACGGGCAGGATCGGTTTCGAGTTTCTGGCGCAGATGGCCCATATAGATGCGCAGGTAGTGACTGTGCTCGATGGCATTCGGTCCCCAGACCTGGCTTAGCAGTTGTCGCTGAGTTAATACTTTGCCGTGATTATTCAGCAGCACGGCCAGCAGGCGAAATTCAATTGGCGTCAGATGAATCTCTTCCTCACCGCGCTGGATACGGCGGTTAGCCAGATCGACGCGAATATCGGCAAAGTTCACCACCGGTTCGCCGGGGGTTGTGGTCGCATGACGGCGCAGGGCAACGCGCAGACGGGCCTGCAACTCGCCAATACCAAACGGTTTGCTGAGGTAATCGTCGGCACCGGCGTCAAGAGCCGCAATTTTGTCGCTCTCTTCAGCACGCGCCGAAAGGACAATCACCGGCATCTGGCTCCACTGGCGCAAATCGCGGATAAAGTCCAGACCATCGCCATCCGGCAGCCCCAAATCGAGGATCACCAGATCGGGTTTGCGGGTGGCGGCTTCAATCAGGCCACGCTGTAAAGTCTCCGCTTCATGGACGCGTAGCCCCTCAGCTTCCAGCGCGGTACGCAGAAATCGGCGAATAGCTTGTTCATCTTCGACAATCAGAACGTTGATCACAGATCCTCAGGTAATTCATCCAGTTGCGGCGGTGTTTCACGGGGAAGTGTAACACAAAACAGCGCGCCCCCTTGTGGGCGATTGTGGGCACTAATGGTGCCGCCATGAACTTCAACAATCGCCTGGCAAATTGCCAGCCCAAGACCGACGCCAGGAATTGCTGATTCCTTAGTTCCTCGCGCGAACTTATCAAAAATGGCCTGCTCCTGTCCTGCCGGGATACCTGGCCCGTTATCCCACACATCCAGCATCAACTGTTGCGGTGTGTCATGAGCGGTAATGCCGATCTCCGCCCGCTGTCCTGCGTATTTCACCGCATTTTCCAGCAGATTGATCAGCACCCGCTCAAATAATGGGCCATCAACATGTACCAGCATTAACGGGTCGGGCAGGGCGAGTTTGATATGTCGACCGCCAAGCCCGGGTTCCAGAGTTCTGAGCGCACTGCCGACCACTTCTTCCAGCGTTAGCCACTCTTTTTTAAGATTAAAACCACCGGACTGAATACGCGCCATATCCAGCAGATTATTTACCAGCCGCGTGGTATTCAGCACATGCTGACGGATCTCGTTGGCCTGCGGCGCATGCGAGGAGCCTTCACTTGCCAGATCGAGCGTCAGGATCTCTGCCTGGCCAAACAGCACAGTCAGCGGCGTGCGCAGATCGTGAGAGAGCGCAGCCAGCAAGGAGTTACGAATACTTTCCCGCTCACTGGCGAGGCGAGCCTGTTCTTCGCTGGTGGCTAACGCCTGACGTTCAAGCGCACTGGCAACCAGCAGGGTGAAGGTTTCCAGCAGGCGTTGCTGCTCCGGGATCATCAATTGGCGCAAATTGGCCGGTTCCACAATCAATAACCCATGGGTTTTATGATCGCTTTTTAGTGGCAAAATTTGATACGGCACACCGGGCAGAGTGTCGGTTCCCGCTCCGGCAGGCTGACCTTTATCAAAACTCCAGCGGGCAATCGCGTCATCCCAGGGCGTCATGCCGTGGGTTTGCGTCATCGCTTTCAACTGCCCGTGGCTGTCCGGCAGCAACAATTTGCTGCGGGCATCAAAGGTAGACTGAATAAACGTTTCGCTGGTGACGGCGATATCCTTGTTATTGCGCCCGACCGCCAGCGCTTTCGACATCTCATAAAGATGGCGGGTGCGCTGCTCGCGATAACGCGCCACGCGCGCCTGATAACGCACCCCGGCGGTGAGATTGCCAATGACCAAACCGACTGTCAGCATCACGCCAAAGGTCAGCAGATATTGCACATCGGAAACGGCCAGCGTGCCGCGCGGAGCGATAAAAAAGAGATCAAAGCTGATGACGTTAATCACCGTGGCGAACGCGGATGGCCAACGCCCATAAAACAGCGCAACCAGCACTACGCCGAGCAGGTAGATCATCACCAGGTTAGCGGCATCAAAAGCGGTCAGCCACTGTGCGGCGATCAGCGTGATTGCCGCACAAAGGGCGAGGGCGACGGCACAACCTTTCAGTTGTACCCGCCAGCGATCCATAAACGGGCGTGCATCCCCGGCGCGAGCGAGCAATGCTGGCGGAGCGTCGTCCAGCGCGATGATCAGCAGGTCGAGATCCGGCGCGCGGCGCGCCAGCTTATCGGCAAACGGTTCTGGACGCCACCAGCGGTGCTTATTGCGTCGGCCAATAATAATTTTGCCGAGGTTATGCTCGCGGGCGTAACGCAGAATCGCCTTCTCTTCCACCGGATCGGAAAGCGTTGCCGTTTCGGCTCCCAGTTCCTGCGCAAGGTGCAGGGCGCTTAAAATCGCCCGCCGTTGCGGTTCCGGCAATTTATGTAGCGATGGTGTTTCGACATACACCGCATGCCAGACGCTGCCAAGTTTAGCCGCCAGCCGCGCCGCCGTGCGGATCAGCTTCTCATTGCCCGCGCCATGTCCGACGCAGAGTAGAATGGCATCACGTGTATGCCAGACTTTCTCTTCGCCCTGGCGATCGCGCCAGGCGCGCATCTGATCGTCCACGCGATCGGCAGTGCGGCGTAGCGCCAGTTCGCGTAGGGCAATCAGATTACCTTTACGGAAGAAGTGTTCAATGGCGCGCTCGGCCTGGCCGCCGATATAGACTTTGCCTTCGTGCAGGCGCTGGCGGAGATCGTCCGGCGGCAAATCAACCAGTACGACCTCATCCGCGTTGTCGAAAAAAGGATCCGGCACGGTTTCACGCACTTGGATACCGGTCACGCCGCTGACCACATCATTGAGGCTTTCCAGATGCTGGACGTTGACGGTTGTAAAGACATTGATACCCGCTTCCAGCAGTTCTTCTACATCCTGCCAGCGTTTTGGATGGCGCGAGCCATGTGCGTTACTGTGCGCCAGCTCGTCCATTAAAATCAGCGCTGGACGGCGCGCAAGGGCGTCGTCCAGCGAAAACTCCTGAATAAGACGCCCACGATGGGCGATACGGTGCGGCGGCAGGGTTGCCAGCCCTTCCAGTAGCGCGGCGGTCTCTTTGCGCCCGTGGGTCTCCACCACGCCAACGAGAATATCAAGCCCTTGCGCCCGCAGACGCTGCGCTTCTTGCAGCATAGCGAAGGTTTTGCCCACACCAGCGCAGGCGCCGAAAAAGACTTTCAACTTCCCCCGGTGCGCCGTTGCGGCGTGCTCCAGCAAGCGGTCGGGATTAGGGCGCAAAGGCTCTTCAGTCATGCTTTATTTATCCTTGAGCGCATCCAGCGCCAGATTGAGTTCCACAATATTGACCACCGGCTGGCCAATAAAGTTGACCAGCGGCGTGGTAGTATGTTCGGCCACCATTTTTTCCACTTCCGTCACTGGTAAGTGACGGGCTTGCGCCACGCGTGGGATCTGCCAGTCAGTAGCGGCCGGAGAGAGTTGACCATCAAGGCCGCTCGCCGAGGTGGTAATCAATTCCACCGGAACATGCGTATCAGCTTGTGGGTTCTCTGAGCGCAGTTGTGCCACGCGCGCCGCCACTTCTTTATCCAGCTCCGGGTTGCTGCCTGCCAGGTTGCTGCCGCCGGACGCCATTGGATTATAAGGCGTATCGGCAGTGGCAGAAGGGCGACCGTGAAAATAAATCGGCGCGGTAAAGTCCTGACCCAGCAAGCGTGAACCGCGCACGGTATCGCCCTCACGGATCAGCGAGCCGTTCGCTTGCGTATTAAACCACCACTGCCCGAGCACGGTGGTTACCAGCGGGTAGATCCCGCCGGTAATCAGGGTGAAGAGTATCAAAAGCAGAAATGCGGGACGTAATAAAGCCATTTTTTTATACCTCTTACACCAGGCCAAACAGGGTCAAAATCAGGTCGATCGCCTTGATACCGATAAACGGCACCACCAGCCCGCCCAGCCCGTAGATCCACAGGTTGCGGCGCAGCATGGCGGAAGCGGTAAGCGGCTTGTAGCTCACCCCTTTCAGCGCCAGCGGGATAAGAAACACAATCACCAGCGCGTTAAAGATCACCGCGCTTAAAATTGCCGACGCCGGGGAGTGCAAATGCATCACGTTCAGCGTATTCAGTTGCGGATAGGTTGCTGCAAATGCCGCCGGAATGATGGCGAAGTATTTCGCCACATCGTTGGCGATACTGAAGGTGGTTAGCGAACCACGAGTCATCAACATCTGTTTACCGATATGTACCACTTCAATCAATTTGGTGGGGTTCGAGTCGAGATCCACCATGTTGCCCGCTTCTTTCGCGGCCTGGGTACCGGAGTTCATCGCTACCGCAACGTCCGCCTGTGCCAGTGCTGGCGCATCGTTAGTGCCATCGCCAGTCATCGCCACCAGACGACCTTCCGCCTGATACTGGCGGATCAACGCCAGTTTCGCTTCCGGCGTCGCTTCCGCAAGGAAGTCATCGACACCGGCTTCAGCGGCAATCGCCGCAGCAGTTAAACGGTTATCCCCGGTGATCATTACCGTTTTAATGCCCATTTTACGCAACTGGGCAAAACGCTCTTTAATCCCGCCTTTGACGATATCTTTCAGCGAGATAACGCCCAGCACTTTCGCTCCTTCGGCAACGAGCAGCGGCGTGGCGCCCTGACGGGCAACGCGTTCAACCAGCGTTTCCACATCGGCCGGGAATTGACCGCCATTGGCGGCGATATGACGACGGATAGCATCCACAGAACCTTTACGGATCATCCGATCCTGCACGTTGATGCCGCTCATGCGGGTTTGCGCAGTGAAGGGCACAAAGGTGGCTTGCAGGCTCTGCACATCGCGCTCGCGCAGATTAAAACGGCGTTTGGCCAGTATCACAATACTGCGGCCTTCTGGCGTTTCATCCGCCAGCGAGGAGAGTTGTGCAGCATCGGCCAGTGTTTTTTCATCCACGCCTTGCACGGGCAGGAAATCGGATGCCTGGCGGTTACCTAAGGTGATGGTGCCGGTTTTATCCAGCAGCAGCACATCGATATCACCTGCCGCTTCCACCGCACGACCGCTGGTGGCAATTACATTCGCACCCAGCATGCGGCTCATCCCGGCAACGCCAATTGCAGACAGCAGCCCGCCGATAGTCGTTGGGATCAGGCATACCAGCAGGGCCACCAATACAGTAACGCTGACCGCCTGGCCGCCATATACCGAGAATGGCCACAAGGTGGCGGTTGCCAGCAGGAAGACAAGGGTCAGGGCAACCAGCAGAATGGTCAGGGCGATCTCATTCGGTGTTTTACGCCGCTGCGCACCTTCCACCATCGCAATCATGCGGTCGAGGAACGTTTCGCCGGGGTTAACGCTGCACTGGATCACCAGCCAGTCAGAAAGAATGCGTGTCCCGCCAGTAACCGAAGCGAAATCGCCGCCGGATTCACGGATCACCGGTGCCGATTCACCAGTGATTGCGCTCTCATCCACTGATGCACCGCCTTCAATCACTTCACCATCACAAGGAATAATGTCACCGGCCTCAACCAGCACCACATCGCCTTTACGCAGATATGCTGCTGGAATATGGTCGATTTGCGCATCATGCTGCGGGGCGCGTAATTTGCGGGCGAAAGAGGTTTTTTTCACTCCTTTCAGGCTATTGGCCTGCGCTTTGCTGCGACCTTCCGCCAGTGCCTCTGCAAAGTTGGCGAACAATACCGTAATCCACAACCACAGGCTGACTGCGCCGGTAAACCACGCGCTGCCGTCAAGGTGGTTTGTTGCCATTGCCACGGTCAGAACGGTGGTCAACAGGCTGCCGATCCAGACAATAAACATCACCGGGTTACGCCACTGTACCTGCGGGCTTAACTTGGTCACCGAATCCATCAGCGCCTGACGAACAAGGTGCGGTTCGAACAGGGCCAGTTGTTTGCGACTCATAAAATGCGTCTCCGCCAGTCTCAAAATAAGAGGTATTCCGCCACCGGGCCGAGCGCCAGGGCAGGAATAAAGGTCAATGCGCCAACCAGCAGTACCGTGCCGATCAGCAGGCCGATAAACAGCGCGCCGTGCGTTGGCAGGGTGCCAGTGCTGGCGGGCTGAATTTTCTTGCCGACCAGTGAACCAGCAATCGCCATCACCGGAACAATCACACCGAAACGTCCGAAAAACATGCAGAACGCCAGCAGACAGTTCCAGAACGGGGTGTTAGCGCTTAATCCGCCAAAGGCGCTGCCGTTGTTGTTGGCCGCCGACGAAACGGCATACAGCACTTCACTAAAGCCGTGAATGCCGGGGTTAAACATGCCGCTACGCCCGGCGTCAGTCATCATCGCCAGAGCGGCGCCAATCAGCACCAGCGCCGGGGTGACGAGGATCGCCAGCGCGGTCATTTTCATCTCGCGGACATCGATTTTTTTACCGATAAACTCCGGCGTACGGCCAATCATCAACCCGGCAATAAACACCGCCAGCAGCACGAACAGCAGCATGCCGTAGAGACCTGAGCCCACGCCGCCGAACACCACTTCGCCAATCTGCATCAGCCACATCGGGATCATGCCGCCCAGCGCAGTAAAGGAGTCATGCATGGCATTCACCGCGCCGCATGAGGCGGAAGTTGTGACCACCGCATACAGGCTGCTCGCCAGAATGCCAAAACGACTCTCTTTGCCTTCCATATTGATGGCGCTGTCGCCACCGAGTGTCAGGAAGTGCGGGTTACCCTGGAACTCTGCCCACATCACCACTCCGGCGCAGACCACGAAAATCAGCGACATCGCCCACAGCAGCATGTGCCCCTGGCGACGATCCGCCACTGCATCGCCAAAAGCAAAGCAAAGCGCTGCCGGGATCAGGAAGATCATTAGCATCTGCACGATGTTGGTCAATGCGGTCGGGTTTTCAAACGGATGAGCGGAGTTGGCGTTGAAGAATCCCCCGCCGTTGGTGCCGAGTATTTTGATCGCTTCCTGGGAGGCGACTGGCCCCATCGGCATCAGGTGCTGAACGCCTTCCAGAGAGGTGTAAGATTGATAAGGCAAAAAGTTTTGCAGTACGCCTTGCTGAATAAAGAACAATGCGAGGATCAGCGAAATCGGCAGTAGCACCCACAGAATAATGCGGGTGAGATCCACCCACGCGTTACCGAGCGTATCCATGCTGCGGCGTGCAAAGGCGCGGATCAGCGCGAATATCACTGCAATCCCCGTCGCTGCGGAGAGAAAGTTTTGCACGGTCAGCCCGACCATCTGGCTGAAATAACTCAACGTGCTTTCACCTGAATAGGATTGCCAGTTGGTATTCGTAACAAAACTGACCGCCGCATTCAGCGCCAGATGCCATGAGAGGCCGGGCAGGTTTTGCGGGTTCATTGGCAAAATGCCCTGCAACATAAGCAGGGCAAATAGCAGCACAATACCGAGCGTATTTAGCCACAGGATGGCGAACAAATAGTGCCGCCAGTTCATTTCTCGAGTATCAATACCGAGTCCACGCCAGAGGATATTTTCGATTGTCGCCGTACCGGGCAGCGCCTGTCCGGCAATGAGTTTTGCCAGTAACGACCCCAACGGACGCGCAAGAATAAACAGCACCAGCAAAAAGCTGGCGACCAGAAGAAATGCCTGAGCGGCCATCAGAAATCCTCCGCGTTAATCAGGGCATAAACCAGGTAGCCCAATAACAGGAAAACCAGCACGATGCCGATTATTACGCCTGCATTCACAATTCACCTCCGGGGTGATTTAAGGATGTATTCTAAAAGTAGTTTTTTTGGCGCAAAGATTTCGCAAAAATCGTCAGGTGGGGTGTAAAAAAAATATAAAAATGGCCAAAAATATTGGCCAGGCAAGCGGAGAAACCTCGGGTAAACCACAATTTAACTAATGGTTAGTATTTATTTAACCATTTTGTAACTAATTTACCGCTTTGGCATAAGTAAATCCTGGATTGGCAGAAAAATAGTGGTCGGATGAGTAGTAAAATTACAAATAAAGCGATACTATTTTAACCAGATTTCAGCACCGCCCTGGTTTTCTGTAAGGCGGGAACATTTTCCGGTAATGATTGCCGGCCTGACAAAGGGGAGAGGATTATGAACACATATAAAGCGTTTCCGGTACACGTTGTGTTGATGCGCCGCGCTTTCGCCATTATGGCAGGCGTTCTGGCATTACCGGTGATGTTGTTCTGGAAAGATCGCGCACGTTTTTACAGCTACCTGCACCGCGTCTGGGCGAAAACCAGTGAAAAACCGGTGTGGATGGATCAGGCTGACAAAGTAGCCTGCGACTTTTATTAATCGATTACACACAGTAAATCCTCTAAGCCACCGCCTTGCGGTGGTTTTTTTTTGAGGTAACCTTTTTGCTACATTTACACTATGCCGCCAGGCGCTGTGGATTAACGATCCGCTGCGCTGCTCTTTCGTTACGGATATAAGGAGTGATATGACCACCCATTTGGTCTGGTTTCGCGCGGATTTGCGCGTACATGATAACCTTGCGCTCGCGGCCGCTTGTCACTATCCCGACGCCCGTGTTATCGCGCTTTTTATTGCTACGCCAGCACAATGGTTGCAGCATCACATGGCACCGCGCCAGGCGGCGTTGCTCAACGCCTATCTTAATGCGCTGCAACAGTCGCTGGCGGAGAAGGGGATTCCGCTGCTCTACCGCGAGGTGGATGATTTTGCTGCCTGCGTGCAGACCATTGCCCAAATCTGTGCCAGCGAGCAGGTAAGCCATCTTTTTTATAACTCTCAGTATGAATTCAATGAACGCCAGCGTGATGTGGCCGTAGAAAAAGCGCTGCCGAATGTATCCTGCCAGGGGTTTGATGACAGCGTGATGCTGGCACCGGGCAGCGTGATGACCGGCAATCACGAGATGTATAAAGTCTTTACGCCGTTCAAAAACGCTTTTTTACGGCGGCTAAAAGAGAAACTGCCCGAATGCGTGGCCGCGCCGCATGCGCGGGAAGGGGCGCTGCCCATTGCTCAGCCGATCATACTTAACTATCCGCAGCAGCCGTTTGATGAACAACTTTTCCCCGCCGATGAGAAAAGCGCGATTGCCCGGCTGCACCACTTTTGCCAACAGCAGGCGGCAGAGTATGAGCAGCAACGTGATTTCCCGGCGATTGAAGGTACCAGCCGCCTCTCCGCCGCGCTGGCGATTGGTGCACTGTCGCCGCGCCAGTGTCTGCGCCGTTTACTGGCCGAGCAGCCGCAGGCACTAGATGGCGGAAGTGGCGCAGTATGGCTCAATGAGCTGATCTGGCGAGAGTTTTACCGTCATCTGATGATGTTCCATCCGGCACTTTGCAAGCACAAACCTTTTATCCCCTGGACCGATAATGTGCAGTGGCAGGAAAACCAACAGCAGCTTGAGGCCTGGCAAAAGGGCAGAACTGGCTTTCCGATTGTTGATGCCGCAATGCGCCAGTTGAACAGTACCGGCTGGATGCATAATCGGCTGCGGATGATCGCAGCCAGCTTTCTGGTCAAGGACTTACTCATCGACTGGCGCTGCGGAGAGCGCTATTTTATTTCCCAGTTGATCGATGGCGATCTGGCGGCAAACAATGGCGGCTGGCAGTGGGCTGCCTCAACGGGGACCGACGCGGCACCTTATTTCCGCATTTTCAACCCTACTACACAGGGGGAGCGCTTTGACGCCAGAGGCGAGTTTATTCGTCACTGGTTACCTGAACTGCAAGCGGTGCCGGAAAAGCATCTCCATCAGCCTTGGGCGTGGGCGGATAAACAAGGGCTACGTCTCGATTATCCTCGTCCGATTGTGGACCATAAACAGGCGCGTGCCGCCACCCTGGCGGCGTATGAAGCCGCCCGTAAAGTGTAAAGAGAGCATTGATGAAAAATACCGAACTGGAAAAACTGATTAACGAGAAACTGAACAGTGCGGCATTCAGTGACTACGGCCCGAACGGCCTCCAGGTTGAAGGGCGAGAAACGGTGCAAAAAATTGTCACCGGCGTGACCGCCAGCCAGGCGCTACTGGATGAAGCGGTACGTCAACAGGCGGATGCGGTAATCGTCCATCATGGCTATTTCTGGAAAAACGAAGCGCCGGTCATTCTGGGTATGAAGCGTAACCGTCTGAAAACGCTGCTGGCGAACGACATCAACCTGTATGGCTGGCATCTGCCGCTCGATGCGCACCCAGAGCTGGGTAATAACGCGCAACTGGCGGCGCTGCTCGGTATTACCCTGCAGGGAGAAATCGAAGATCTGTTGCCGTGGGGCGAATTAACAGTGCCGGTGCCGGGGTTGGAACTGGCTTCCTGGATTGAAGAGCGTCTGGGTCGTAAGCCGCTCTGGTGTGGCGATACCGGGCCGGATCTTGTGAAACGTGTCGCCTGGTGTACCGGAGGCGGACAGGGCTTTATCGATAAAGCGGCTCGTTTTGGCGTTGACGCCTTTATCACCGGCGAGGTGTCGGAGCAGACCATTCACTCCGCGCGCGAGCAGGGGCTGCATTTCTACGCGGCGGGGCACCATGCTACCGAACGCGGTGGCATTCGCGCCCTGAGCGACTGGCTGAATACGCATACCGATCTTGACGTCACATTTGTGGATATTCCGAACCCGGCCTGAGGAGCGAACAAGTGCAGCGAGCGCGTTGTTATTTATTAGGGGAAGCTGCCGTGGTGCTGGAGCTGGAGCCTCCTGTACAGTTGGCGACGCAAAAGCGGATCTGGCGGCTAACGCAGCGGTTGTCCATGGTGCCGGAGGTGGCGGAAGTTATTCCGGGGATGAATAACATTACGGTTGTGCTGCGCGATTCGGGCACGCTGGCGCTGGATGTCATTGAACGCCTGCAGCGCTGGTGGGAAGAGAGCGAGGCGCTGGAGGCGGAATCTCGCGCCATTGAGATCCCTGTGCTGTACGGCGGCGATGCCGGGCCGGATCTCGGACGGGTGGCAGAACACTGTCGGATGAGTGAAAAACAGGTGGTTGAGCTTCATGCTTCTGTTGATTACGTGGTCTGGTTTATTGGCTTCCAGCCGGGTTTTCCCTATCTGGGTGCTCTGCCAGAAGCGCTGGCCACGCCGCGACGCGCTGAACCGCGCGTTTGCGTAGCGGCTGGTTCTGTCGGTATTGGTGGCGCACAGACCGGCATCTATCCGCTGGAGACGCCCGGTGGCTGGAACCTGATTGGACGCACCGATTTGGCGATCTTTAACCCGCGTTTAGCGGAGCCTTCGTTGCTGCGTCCTGGTGACACGCTGCGCTTCATTCCTCGTAAGGAGGGCGTATGTTGAAAATTATCCGCGCCGGTATTTACACGACCTTGCAGGGGGGGAAGCGTACCGGTTTGCGCCAGTCCGGAATCAGCTATTGCGGCGCGCTGGATGCGCCTGCGCTGCAAATTGGCAATGCGCTGGTGGGCAATGCGCCTGATATGGCCGGGCTTGAGATCACGTTCGGTCAGTTCGAAGTGGTATTCGAAAGCCGTTGCTGGTTTGCCCTGACTGGTGCTGGTTGTGAAGCGAAGCTCGACGGTAAGCCCGTGTGGACGGGCTGGCGTTTTATGGCAAAAGCCGGACAGCGGCTGGTGCTGAAACGCCCGCTGCACGGCGTGCGTAGCTATCTGGCGGTGGCGGGCGGTTTTGCGCTGCCGAAGGTGTTAGGTTCCGGTAGTACCGATCTGAAAGCCGCGGTTGGCGGGCTGGAAGGGCGACTGTTACGTGATGGCGATACACTGCCTCTGGCAGAACCAACGCGGCAGTTTCGTACCCAGCAGGGTGTAAAACAACTGCTGTGGGGCAACCGCATTCGCGCATTGCCGGGGCCGGAGTATCATGAATTCGACCCGGCTTCGCAGGAAGCATTCTGGCGTCTGCCGTGGCAGATAAGCTCGCAGAGCAACCGCATGGGATACCGCTTACAGGGGCAGCCACTGTTGCGGACGACCTCACGCGAGTTGCTCTCCCACGGATTATTACCTGGCGTTATACAGGTGCCGTCAAACGGCCAGCCGATTGTGCTGATGAATGATGCTCAGACAACCGGCGGATACCCGCGTATTGCCTGCATTATTGCGGCCGATATGTACCATCTGGCGCAAATTCCTCTTGGACAATCGGTGCATTTTGTTCAGTGTTCACTGGATGAAGCACTGCATGCCCGTCAGGATCAACAGCGTTACCTTGAACAACTGACATGGCGGTTAACGCATGAAGATTGATTTAAACGCCGATCTTGGCGAAGGTTGCGGCAATGATGCTGCGTTGTTGAAACTGGTTTCGTCAGCCAATATCGCCTGCGGTTTTCATGCGGGCGATGCCGGGACGATGCTGACATGCGTGCGCGAAGCGCTGCGTAACGGGGTCGCCATCGGCGCACATCCCTCGTTTCCCGATCGGGAAAACTTCGGTCGTACGGCGATGCAACTGCCGCCAGAAACAGTGTATGCCCAGATGCTGTACCAAATCGGCGCACTGGCAGCGATGGTGCATGCTGAAGGTGGCAAATTACAGCATGTGAAGCCCCATGGCATGTTATACAACCAGGCGGCAAATGATGCGCAACTGGCTGACGCTATCGCCGGAGCGGTGCACGATGTTGACAGGAATTTGATTCTGGTCGGGCTGGCAGGCAGCGAACTGATCCGCGCCGGAAAAAACTGGGGGCTGCTCACCCGCCAGGAAGTGTTTGCTGATCGCGGTTATCGCAGCGATGGTCGACTGGTGTCACGCAGCGAGCCAGGTGCGTTGATTGACGATGACAATGTGGCGCTGGCGCAAACGCTGGAGATGGTGCTGGCAGGGCGTGTCAAAAGTATTGACGGCGAGTATGTTCCCGTGCAGGCGCAAACGGTGTGTTTGCACGGCGACGGTGAACATGCGTTACTGTTTGCCCGCCGCCTGCATGCTGCTTTTACCCAGCGTGGAGTGAACATTTCCGCGCGATAACACAAGGGATTTCACATGCCAGAAGGACCGGAAATCCGCCGGGCGGCAGACATGCTTGAAGCGGCGGTTCAGGGAAAAACACTGACCGATGTCTGGTTTGCTCTGCCGCAGCTCACCGATTTTGCCCCTGCGCTGGTGGGACAGCGCATTGAGCAGATTGAAACACGCGGCAAGGCGATGTTGACGCACTTTTCTGGCGGGTTGACGCTCTACAGTCATAACCAGCTTTACGGTGTCTGGCGTGTGGTGAATGCGGGCGAAACACCGCAAACCAACCGCGTACTGCGCGTAAAATTACAGACGGCCGATAAAGCCATTTTGCTCTACAGTGCGTCAGATATTGCCATGCTCACGGCGGAACAACTGGCCAGGCACCCCTTTTTACAACGGCTCGGGCCGGATGTGTTGAACATGACACTCACGGCGGAACAGGTGAAAGAACGTCTGTTATCGCCGCGTTTTCGCCACCGTCGCTTCGCCGGGTTGCTGCTTGATCAGGCGTTTCTCGCCGGGCTGGGTAACTTTTACGCGTAGAGATCCTCTGGCACTGCGCATTGGCACCGCAGCATAATGCCGCCGAACTGGATGATACCCAGCTTGACGCGCTGGCGCAGGCGTTGCTGGATATTCCGCGTTTGTCCTGGCAGACGCGCGGCACTGTGTATGAGAACAAGCATCACGGCGCGCGGTTTCGCTTCCGGGTCTTTTACCGTGCAGGGGACATGTGCGAGCGCTGCGGTGGGATCATCGAAAAAACCATGCTCTCATCACGCCCGTTTTACGGGTGCCCAGGCTGCCAATGCTGACAAAGTCCTGGCCGTAAGGTCAGGACTTTTAACAGACTGACCGCCAACCTCTGGTTGAGAGTTGCTCATTTAGTCGAGTGTCTACTAATGGCGGGTAGGCTCAGGAGCAAGGAAGCCCTCATTGTGAGTTTTCGTTCCACTGACCGTCAGACCTCTTTTATGATCTTGCTTACTGTCATATGAGGCTGCTCTTTGGTTGTTCGCACATTACCGTGTCATTTTTAATCAAAAACATGCAGTATGAATGCATTGCCGCAAAGTTTGATAAAATGTGTAACGGAAAAAAGTTAATCGGGAGAAACCGCGATTATTACATTTGAAGATGACTTTCCAAGTTTAGGTGTCTTCCCTTTTGTGGCATAAATTGTTACTTCAGTTGAATGACCAACTGATAAATCGCTACCACTAATATTTATCTCTCTCCCATTGATATCAATTTTTTGCCCACCTGATTCCGCGCAAAAATTCAGTGATTTATTATCACCTTCCACACAGCTATCATCTGTAACTGGTGCGGTTGTTTTTAGGTTTATTTTTTCTGATTCCACGCCAGTGCATTGTGATATAACATTTACTGTACCACTCATTCCATTAAGTCGGGAATGAGTGGTTGCTGAGGATAGCTGGGAAAAACTTATGTCACCAAGTTCTAAAACTGATTTTGATATCTGAATGGTACACATGGATTTAGCTGGAACCGTCCCTGATATTGGTATTATCCAACGATTATGAGTATGAGCCCAGAAATTAAAATCCCTACCTTCAACAAAGACAGGAGAGGTACTGGAGTTCGTTACTGTTACGCTTCCAGTCAGAGTAATCACATCATTGAATTGGTATCTCTCAACGATTCAAATTGGTTCAGGCCAGTTAAGTAGTGTTCCCGGCCCCCAACCATTATTAAGAGTACTCATATCTATAGAGAAATTACCTGTGTGCATGGAGCCCTTTATAATGTTTGTAGATGTTATTGTTCCATTAATTACACCGCCAAGCGATATCGAACCTGGGAGTCTGAACCTCAGACCTGTCTTAAATGAAATCCACTCAGGCTCAGATCCGGAGCCCCCGCCTGATATGCTACCATCCATGGAACCAACTAATGTATTATTGACTGATATTGGGGAAGCTCTGCCTAAATCTATACTAAATGCACCTGAAGTGGCAGCTGTTGCGCTAAATGACAATAAGCATAACGCTCCACCAAAAAAAACAGAAGAAATACCAGCAAACATCCTGTTCATGAAAGTCCTACCCTCAACTAAATCCGTAGAAATGGGATACTTTGAAAAATATCTTCCCTGCTTAATTTAATGACCTCACTCACGTATTAACTTGCTGAGTGATCTTGACCTGCCATCATCCGGACAATACCGGATGATGGCTTTAAATTAATTTGGCAACTCTTTGCTTTCCATCATTAAAAATTAACTCCATACAATTATCCATAAATGAAATTGATCGTCAATGACGATCAATAATTAAAAACCAATAGCTATTACGAATCATAATATGGTCAATCAATCGTGAGTATCGATCATGTAAAATGAACGATGCATCACGTAACTTTCTGTAATCTATAAAGAAAAAACCTGAAGGTACTTGCCGAAGGAAAAGGAATCTATGAGTTAAAATCAACAAAAGGTGAAATATCGACATAGTGCAAAATAAAAATAAATTAAAATTTTGCAGTGGAATATTTTGTTTGGTAGAGGTGTACAGCAAAATAAAAAACATTTTATTAACAATTATAATACATGGCTGTATGTTTTTCAGATTATTTATTTGGAATAAGACGTAGCGTCTTTACAGGCTGAGGGATTCCCAGAAAAAAAGACAGGCATGGCGTTTTGTGATCTTCTGATTTGTGCAACTTTTTCAATGAGATCACTGCTATGCCTGCCCGTAAAGTATGCCAGACTCTTTTCCGTAATCTGAAACGCGCCCACAGGCGCGTTTCTTCATGCGGATTGCCCCTTAATCTTTTTTCAGATCGGAGGAAAATTCGCGTTTGGCGTAGCCAGTGTAAAGCTGACGCGGACGGGCAATCTTGATGCCGTCGTCGTGCATTTCGCTCCAGTGCGCAATCCAGCCCACGGTACGTGCCATTGCAAAGATAACGGTAAACATGGACGCCGGAATTCCCATCGCTTTCAGGATAATACCGGAGTAGAAGTCGACGTTCGGGTAGAGTTTGCGTTCGATAAAGTACGGGTCGTTGAGCGCAATGTGCTCCAGCTCCATCGCCACTTCCAGCAGATCGTCTTTCGTACCCAGCTCATGCAGCACTTCGTGGCAGGTTTCACGCATCACAGTAGCGCGTGGGTCGTAGTTCTTGTAGACACGGTGACCGAAGCCCATCAGACGGAACGAATCGTTCTTGTCTTTGGCGCGACGCAGGAATTCCGGAATATGTTTCACTGAGCTGATCTCTTCCAGCATTCTCAGCGCCGCTTCGTTGGCGCCGCCGTGCGCCGGTCCCCACAGAGAGGCGATGCCGGCCGCGATGCAGGCAAACGGGTTTGCACCGGAAGAACCCGCGGTACGCACAGTAGAGGTGGAGGCGTTTTGCTCGTGATCGGCATGCAGGATCAGAATACGATCCATGGCGCGTTCCAGCACAGGATTCACTTCATACGGTTCACACGGAGTAGCAAACATCATATGCAGGAAGTTGCCAGCGTAGGAGAGATTGTTGCGCGGATAAATAAACGGCTGACCGATGGAGTATTTGTAACACATTGCCGCCACGGTCGGCATTTTGGACAGCAGGCGGAACGCCGCGATTTCACGGTGGCGCTGATTGTTCACATCCAGCGAATCGTGGTAGAACGCCGCCAGCGCGCCGGTCACGCCACAAAGTACCGCCATCGGATGTGAGTCGCGACGGAAACCGTTGAACAGACGAGTGATCTGCTCATGAATCATGGTGTGGCGGGTGACCGTTAGTTTGAACTCTTCAAACTGCTCCTGCGTCGGTTTTTCGCCGTATAGCAGGATGTAGCTCACTTCCAGGTAGTTGGATTCGGTCGCCAGTTGATCAATCGGGAAACCACGGTGTAACAAAATACCTTCGTCACCGTCGATAAAAGTGATTTTTGATTCGCACGATGCGGTAGAGGTAAAACCAGGATCAAAAGTAAAAACCCCTTTTGAACCGAGACTACGGATATCAATAACATCTTGACCGAGCGTGCCTTTTAGCACATCCAGTTCAATAGCAGCGTCACCATTGTAGGTGATGTTTGCTTTTTTATCAGCCATTTACGGTCTCCTTAGCGCCTTATTGATTAAGACTGCCAGTTACCGGATTTGCTTTCAACTGCCCGTCAACGTTACCAGTTTGTTATTAGCTCGTAGCTCTGTGGAGAGGGAGAAACAGGGTACAGAGCAATGGCGCGTGCCAGTACACATTGAAAATACAGTGAAAAAACAGCAAATCAGCGTCTCTGCAGTCCGAATTTATCAAACCTGTATATCACTAATAACTGTCCTGATTACATCGGTCAATACCATCACACTGTTACATAACTTATTCTCAGGTGAAAGCAAGACCCCATAACTTTTGCGAATTATATGCCTTATTAGGCGTAGTTTGTAACAATAATGTTTAAGTTTTGTCAAATCAGATGATTAAATTTTAAAATAATGTTGTTATCGTGATGAGTGTCACTGTTCTGCATAAAACCCGACAAACTATATGTAGGTTAATTGTAATGATTTTGTGAACGACCTATACTGCCGCCAGGTCTCCGGAATACCCTGCCATCCCGAGCCATCCAGCGTTGTAACCTGTCGTTTAGCTTCTGGAAGCTAATTTTTTGCATGACGAGCAGTTATAGAAAAGGACGCTGTCTGACCCGCACGCAGACCGGAGGAAGGAAACTAGAAGAATAGCATGTGGGCGTTATTCATGATAAAAAATGCGAAAAAACAAAGACCTGTCAATCTGGATCTGACAACAATTCGGTTTCCTGTTACGGCTATAGCTTCCATTCTTCACCGCGTCTCCGGCATCATTACGTTTGTGGCTGTCGGTATTCTGCTGTGGTTATTGGGCCTGTCGCTGTCATCTGAAGATGGCTTCCTGGCTGCCTCTGCCATCATCAACAGCTTCTTCGTTAAATTCATCCTGTGGGGCATCCTCACCGCGCTGGCGTATCATGCTGTTGGCGGGATTCGTCACATGCTGATGGATTTTGGCTGGCTGGAAGAAACCTTCGAAGCAGGAAAACGTTCCGCTAATCTTTCTTTTGTGGCAACTGTCGTGCTTTCAATTCTCGCAGGAGTTCTCGTATGGTAAGCAACGCCTCCGCATTAGGACGCAACGGCGTACATGATTTTATTCTTGTCCGTGCTACCGCTATCGTCCTGACGTTATACATCATCTATATGGTGGGTTTTTTCGCCCTGCATGGCGAGCTGACCTGGGGGGTCTGGACCGGTTTCTTCTCCTCCGCCTTTACCAAAGTCTTCACTCTGCTGGCTCTGTTTTCCATTCTGATCCATGCCTGGATTGGCATGTGGCAAGTGTTGACCGACTACGTTAAACCGCTGGCTGTACGTCTGATTCTGCAACTGATTATTGTTGTGGCACTGGCGGCTTACGTGATTTATGGATTCGTTGTGGTGTGGGGTGTGTAATGAAATTGCCAGTCAGAGAATTTGATGCTGTTGTCATTGGCGCGGGCGGCGCAGGTATGCGCGCGGCGCTGCAAATTTCCCAGAGTGGGCAAACCTGTGCACTGCTCTCCAAAGTTTTCCCGACCCGTTCCCACACTGTGTCTGCCCAGGGCGGCATCACCGTCGCACTGGGCAATACCCATGAAGATAACTGGGAATGGCACATGTATGACACGGTAAAAGGTTCCGATTATATCGGTGACCAGGACGCGATTGAATATATGTGTAAAACCGGCCCGGAAGCGATTCTTGAGCTGGAGCATATGGGCCTGCCGTTCTCCCGTCTTGATGATGGTCGTATCTATCAGCGTCCGTTTGGCGGCCAGTCGAAGAACTTCGGCGGCGAGCAGGCGGCGCGTACCGCAGCGGCAGCGGACCGTACCGGCCATGCGCTGTTGCATACCCTTTATCAGCAGAACCTGAAAAACCACACCACCATTTTTTCCGAGTGGTACGCGCTGGATCTGGTGAAAAACCAGGATGGCGCTGTCGTAGGTTGTACCGCACTGTGTATTGAAACCGGTGAAGTCGTCTACTTCAAAGCCCGCGCAACTGTGCTGGCAACTGGCGGCGCAGGCCGTATTTACCAGTCTACCACCAATGCGCACATTAATACCGGCGACGGCGTTGGTATGGCGCTGCGTGCGGGTGTTCCGGTGCAGGATATGGAGATGTGGCAGTTCCATCCGACCGGTATCGCCGGGGCAGGGGTACTGGTGACAGAAGGCTGCCGTGGCGAAGGCGGCTATCTGCTGAACAAACATGGCGAGCGCTTTATGGAGCGTTATGCGCCAAACGCCAAAGACCTGGCGGGTCGTGATGTGGTGGCACGTTCCATCATGATCGAAATCCGTGAAGGCCGCGGCTGCGATGGTCTGTGGGGACCGCACGCCAAACTGAAACTCGATCATCTGGGTAAGGAAGTGCTCGAATCGCGCCTGCCGGGGATCCTGGAGCTGTCACGCACCTTTGCGCATGTGGATCCGGTGAAAGAGCCAATCCCGGTGATCCCGACCTGCCACTATATGATGGGCGGTATTCCGACCAAAGTGACCGGTCAGGCGCTGACGGTGAATGAGAAAGGCGAAGATGTCGTGATCCCGGGGCTATTTGCGGTGGGCGAAATCGCCTGCGTATCGGTTCACGGCGCCAACCGCCTGGGCGGCAACTCACTGCTCGACTTAGTGGTCTTTGGCCGTGCGGCAGGTCTGCATTTACAAGAGTCTATTGCCGAGCAGGGCGCGCTGCGCGATGCCAGCGAATCGGATATCGAAGGCGCGCTCACCCGCCTCAACCGCTGGAACAACAACCGCAGCGGCGAAGATCCGGTCACCATCCGCAAAGCGCTGCAAGAGTGTATGCAGCATAACTTCTCGGTGTTCCGCGAAGGTGATGCGATGGCGAAAGGTCTTGAACAACTGAAAGTGATCCGCGAGCGTCTGAAAGAGGCCCGTCTGGATGATACGTCGAGCGAGTTCAATACCCAGCGCGTTGAGTGCCTGGAGCTGGATAACCTGATGGAAACCGCTTACGCAACGGCTGTTTCCGCAAACTTCCGTACCGAAAGCCGTGGCGCACACAGCCGCTTCGACTATCCGGATCGTGACGATGAGAACTGGTTGTGCCACAGCCTGTATCTGCCAGAAACGGAATCCATGACGCGCCGTAGCGTCAACATGGAACCGAAACTGCGTCCGGCGTTCCCGCCGAAGATTCGTACTTATTAATGCGGAGACAGGATGATGAAACTCGAATTCTCGATTTATCGCTATAACCCGGATGTGGACGACGCGCCGCGTATGCAGGATTACACGCTGGAAGCGGAAGAAGGGCGTGACATGATGTTGCTGGATGCGTTAATCCAGCTGAAAGAAAAGGACTCTACACTGTCGTTCCGCCGCTCCTGCCGTGAAGGTGTATGTGGTTCCGATGGCCTGAACATGAACGGTAAGAATGGTCTTGCCTGTATCACCCCGATTTCCGCGCTTGGCAATGGCAAACAGAAAATCGTTATCCGCCCGTTGCCAGGACTGCCGGTTATTCGCGATTTGGTGGTGGACATGGGACAATTCTATGCCCAATATGAGAAGATTAAACCTTACTTATTGAATAATGGGCAAAATCCACCGGCCAGAGAACATTTACAGGCACCGGAGCAGCGTGAAAAGCTCGACGGTCTGTACGAATGTATTCTTTGCGCCTGCTGTTCTACGTCCTGCCCGTCATTCTGGTGGAATCCGGATAAGTTTATCGGCCCGGCTGGCTTGCTGGCGGCGTATCGCTTCCTGATCGACAGCCGCGATACCGAAACTGATAGCCGTCTGGAAGGGTTGAGCGATGCTTTCAGCGTATTCCGCTGCCACAGCATCATGAACTGCGTCAGTGTATGTCCGAAAGGGCTGAACCCGACGCGCGCCATCGGCCATATTAAGTCGATGTTGTTGCAAAGAAGTGCGTAATTAACCCGTGCCGGATAGCGCTGCGCCTATCCGGCCTACAGTATTAGTGATGTTTGTTGATACAAAATCAGGAAACCTCTAAAAACCGCCACAAAGACATAATCGAGATGTCTGGAGCGAGACAAGGCGGCAACTGAGCGCATCCCTGGGAGCATAGTGAACTATGTGACCAGGGTAAGTGAAGGCAGCCAACACAGTCGCAGCCCGGACAGCGAAGATTAGGGCAGTTTTTAAAGGTTCCTTCGCGGGCCGCCAAGAGCCCGCAAGTGAACCCTGGGACGTGCGCTACTCAGTGTACGTCGTAGTTATCCACGGCGAAGTAAGCATAACAATGCTTAAGGGATCACGATGCAGAACAGCGCTTTGAAAGCCTGGCTGGACTCTTCTTACCTCTCTGGGTCGAACCAGAGCTGGATAGAACAGCTCTATGAAGACTTCTTAACCGATCCTGACTCGGTAGATGCTAACTGGCGATCTATGTTCCAGCAGTTACCGGGCACCGGAGTCAAACCGGATCAGTTCCACTCCAAAACGCGTGATTATTTCCGTCAACTGGCGAAAGATGCCTCACGTTACTCTTCCTCTATTTCCGACCCTGACACCAACGTTAAGCAGGTCAAAGTCCTGCAGTTGATAAACGCCTACCGCTTCCGTGGTCACCAGCAGGCGAATCTCGATCCGTTGGGACTGTGGCAGCAAGAACACGTTGCCGATCTGGATCCGACATTCCACGATCTGAGCGAAGCAGATTACCAGAACAGCTATAACGTAGGTTCCTTTGCGATCGGGAAAGATACCCTGCCGCTGGGCGAATTGATCAAAGCGCTGAAAGAGACCTATTGCGGTTCGATCGGCGCGGAATACATGCACATTACCAGCACCGAAGAGAAGCGCTGGATCCAGCAGCGGATTGAGTCAGCAGTTGGAAAATCAAGCTTCAGCAGCGAAGAGAAAAAACGCTTCTTAAGCGAACTGACGGCGGCTGAAGGTCTGGAGCGTTATCTCGGGGCGAAGTTCCCGGGCGCGAAACGCTTTTCGCTAGAAGGCGGCGATGCACTGATACCACTGCTGAAGGAGATGATTCGCCATGCAGGCAAAAGCGGCACCCGCGAAGTGGTGCTGGGCATGGCGCACCGCGGTCGTCTGAACGTACTGGTCAACGTGCTGGGCAAACAGCCGCAGGATCTGTTCGACGAGTTTGCCGGTAAACATAAAGAACACCTCGGCACCGGCGACGTGAAATACCATATGGGATTTTCGTCTGATGTTGAGACCGAAGGCGGCCTGGTGCACCTGGCGCTGGCGTTTAACCCGTCGCACCTGGAAATCGTCAGCCCGGTGGTTATTGGTTCCGTACGCGCGCGTCTTGATCGTCTCTCTGAGCCGAGCAGCAATAAAGTGCTGCCGATCACCATTCACGGTGACGCGGCGGTAGCGGGTCAGGGCGTGGTACAGGAAACCCTGAACATGTCCAAAGCGCGCGGTTATGAAGTGGGCGGCACGGTGCGCGTGGTGATCAACAACCAGGTCGGTTTCACCACCTCGAACCCGCTGGATGCCCGTTCTACGCCGTACTGTACCGATATCGGTAAGATGGTGCAGGCGCCGATTTTCCACGTCAACGCCGACGATCCGGAAGCGGTTGCTTTCGTTACCCGTCTGGCTCTGGACTTCCGTAACACCTTCAAACGCGATGTGTTTATCGATCTGGTGTGCTACCGCCGTCACGGCCATAACGAAGCCGACGAGCCGAGCGCAACCCAGCCGTTGATGTATCAGAAAATCAAAAAACACCCGACGCCGCGTAAAATCTACGCCGATCGTCTGGAGCAGGACAAAACCATCATGTTGGAAGATGCCACTGAGATGGTTAACCTGTACCGCGACGCGCTGGATGCGGGCGAGTGTGTGGTCGCTGAATGGCGTCCAATGAATATGCACTCCTTTACCTGGTCGCCGTACCTCAACCACGAGTGGGATGAGAGCTACCCGAACAAAGTAGAGATGAAACGCCTGCAAGAGTTGGCGAAGCGCATCAGCACGGTGCCGGAAGCCATCGAGATGCAATCCCGTGTGGCGAAAATCTATGGCGATCGCCAGTTAATGGCGAATGGCGAGAAATTGTTCGACTGGGGCGGCGCTGAAACGCTGGCTTACGCCACGCTGGTTGATGAGGGCATTCCGGTGCGCCTCTCCGGTGAAGACTCGGGGCGAGGTACTTTCTTCCATCGCCATGCCGTGATCCATAACCAGGCCAATGGCTCAACCTATACACCGCTGAGTCATGTGCATAATGGCCAGGGCCCGTTCCGTGTGTGGGACTCCGTGCTCTCTGAAGAAGCAGTGCTGGCTTTTGAATATGGCTATGCCACCGCTGAGCCGCGCACGCTGACAATCTGGGAAGCGCAGTTCGGCGACTTCGCTAACGGCGCGCAGGTGGTTATTGACCAGTTCATCAGTTCCGGCGAACAGAAGTGGGGCCGTATGTGCGGGCTGGTAATGCTGTTGCCGCATGGCTATGAAGGTCAGGGTCCGGAGCACTCCTCTGCTCGTCTGGAGCGTTATCTGCAACTGTGTGCTGAGCAAAACATGCAGGTTTGCGTCCCGTCCACCCCGGCGCAGGTTTACCATATGCTGCGTCGTCAGGCGCTGCGCGGTATGCGTCGTCCGCTGGTGGTGATGTCACCGAAGTCGCTGCTGCGTCATCCGCAGGCGGTCTCCACGCTGGATGAACTGGCGAATGGCACCTTTATGCCGGCGATTGGTGAAGTGGATGATTTGGATCCGCAAGCCGTGAAACGCGTTATCCTTTGTTCTGGTAAGGTTTATTACGACCTGCTTGAACAGCGTCGTAAAAATGACCAGAAGGATGTCGCCATAGTCCGTATTGAGCAGTTGTACCCGTTCCCGCATCAGTCGGTGCAGGACGCGTTGAAACCTTATGCGCACGTACATGATTTTGTCTGGTGCCAGGAAGAGCCGCTTAACCAGGGCGCATGGTACTGCAGCCAGCATCATTTCCGTGATGTGATACCTTTCGGGGCCGCTCTGCGCTATGCAGGACGCCCGGCCTCCGCCTCCCCGGCGGTGGGATATCTGTCCGTTCACCAGAAGCAACAGCAAGATCTGGTGAATGACGCGCTGAACGTCGATTCAATAAAGGATAAATAATGAGTAGCGTAGATATTCTTGTTCCCGATCTGCCTGAGTCTGTTGCTGATGCGACCGTCGCGACCTGGCACAAAAAACCAGGCGATAGCGTCCGACGAGATGAAGTATTGGTAGAAATCGAAACGGACAAAGTGGTACTGGAAGTACCGGCTTCAGCGGACGGTGTTCTGGACGCGGTGCTGGAGGACGAAGGTACGACAGTCACTTCCCGTCAGATCCTTGGCCGCCTGAAAGAGGGCAATAGCTCGGGTAAAGAGAGCAGCGCCAAATCTGAAGCGAAAGAATCAACGCCAGCTCAGCGCCAGCAGGCGTCGCTGGAAGAGCAAAATAACGACGCGCTCAGCCCGGCGATCCGCCGTCTGCTGGCTGAACACAGCCTTGACGCTAGTGCAATTAAAGGTACCGGCGTTGGCGGCCGCATCACCCGTGAAGATGTGGATAAGCACCTGGCGAAAGCCCCGGCCAAAGACGAGAGCAAACCGGCCGCTCAGCCGACAAGCAGCCCGGCGCCGCAACTGGCTGGTCGTTCAGAAAAACGCGTGCCGATGACCCGCCTGCGCAAACGCGTGGCTGAGCGTCTGCTGGAAGCGAAAAATTCAACTGCCATGCTGACGACTTTCAACGAAGTCAACATGAAGCCAATCATGGATCTGCGTAAGCAGTACGGTGATGCGTTTGAAAAACGCCACGGTATTCGTTTGGGCTTTATGTCGTTCTATGTGAAAGCGGTCGTTGAAGCGCTGAAACGCTATCCGGAAGTGAACGCCTCTATTGATGGCGAAGACGTGGTTTACCATAACTATTTCGATGTCAGCATGGCGGTTTCCACGCCGCGTGGTCTGGTTACGCCGGTACTGCGTGATGTGGATACGCTGGGCATGGCCGACATCGAGAAGAAAATTAAAGAACTGGCGGTAAAAGGCCGTGACGGCAAGCTGACCGTTGAGGATCTGACCGGTGGTAACTTTACCATCACTAACGGCGGGGTATTCGGTTCGCTGATGTCCACGCCGATCATCAACCCGCCACAGAGTGCGATCCTTGGCATGCACGCCATTAAAGATCGCCCAATGGCGGTCGATGGCAAAGTTGAAATCCTGCCGATGATGTACCTGGCGCTCTCCTACGACCACCGCCTGATCGACGGACGCGAGTCTGTGGGCTTCCTGGTCGCAATTAAAGAAATGCTGGAAGATCCGACGCGTCTGTTGCTGGATGTGTAGTGTCCTTTGCCCGGCGGCGCAGGCTGCCGGGTCTATAACAAACACCTGCTTTGCAGGCCGGTAAGCCATGGTGCTTCCGGCATGACAAATTAAATGAAGGATGGATAGAACACATGAACTTACACGAGTATCAGGCGAAACAGCTTTTTGCCCGGTCAGGTCTGCCGACTCCGGTTGGTTACGCCTGTGCCACCCCACGTGAAGCAGAAGAAGCCGCATCTAAAATCGGCACCGGTCCGTGGGTGGTTAAATGCCAGGTCCACGCGGGCGGCCGTGGTAAAGCGGGCGGCGTAAAAGTCGTTAACAGCAAAGAAGATATTCGCGCTTTCGCGGAACACTGGCTGGGTAAACGCCTGGTAACTTACCAAACAGACGCCAACGGTCAGCCGGTTAACCAGATCCTGGTGGAAGCGGCAACGGATATTGGCAAAGAGCTCTATTTGGGCGCGGTTGTTGACCGCAGCTCACGCCGTGTGGTGTTCATGGCGTCGACGGAAGGCGGCGTGGAAATCGAAAAAGTGGCAGAAGAGACGCCGCACCTGATCCACAAAACCACCCTTGATCCACTGACTGGCCCGATGCCGTACCAGGGACGCGAACTGGCGTTCAAACTCGGTCTGGAAGGCAAACAGGTTCAGCAGTTCACCAAAATTTTTATGGGGCTGGCGACCATTTTTCTTGAGCGCGATCTGGCGCTGATCGAAATCAACCCGCTGGTCATCACCAAACAGGGCGACCTGATCTGCCTCGACGGCAAACTGGGCGCTGATGGCAACGCACTGTTCCGTCAGCCGGAACTGCGCGAAATGCGCGACCAGTCGCAGGAAGACCCGCGTGAAGCGCAAGCTGCGCATTGGGAACTGAACTATGTTGCGCTGGATGGTAACATCGGCTGCATGGTTAACGGTGCTGGCCTGGCGATGGGCACCATGGACATCGTTAAGCTGCACGGCGGCGAACCGGCGAACTTCCTCGATGTAGGTGGCGGTGCGACCAAAGAACGTGTTACTGAAGCGTTTAAAATTATCCTCTCCGATGAGAACGTGAAAGCGGTGCTGGTGAATATTTTCGGCGGTATCGTGCGTTGCGATTTGATCGCCGACGGCATCATCGGTGCGGTAGAAGAGGTGGGTGTTAACGTTCCTGTCGTTGTCCGTCTGGAAGGTAACAACGCCGAGCTGGGTGCCAAACGTCTGGCGGACAGCGGTCTTAACATTATCGCAGCGAAAAGTCTGACGGATGCAGCACAGCAAGTTGTTGCCGCAGTGGAGGGGAAATAATGTCTGTTTTGATTGATAAGAACACCAAAGTTATCTGTCAGGGTTTCACCGGTAGCCAGGGGACTTTCCACTCCGAGCAGGCGATTGCCTACGGTACGAAGATGGTTGGCGGTGTAACGCCAGGCAAAGGCGGCACCACGCATCTGGGTCTGCCTGTATTTAATACCGTACGTGAAGCGGTGGAAGCCACTGGCGCGACAGCCAGCGTGATTTACGTTCCGGCGCCGTTCTGCAAAGACTCGATTCTGGAAGCAGTCGACGCAGGCATCAAACTGATCATCACCATTACTGAAGGTATTCCGACGCTGGATATGCTGACGGTTAAAGTGAAGCTGGACGAAGCTGGCGTGCGCATGATTGGCCCAAACTGCCCTGGTGTAATCACCCCAGGCGAGTGCAAAATCGGCATCATGCCTGGCCATATTCACAAGCCGGGCAAAATCGGTATTGTGTCGCGGTCCGGTACGCTGACCTATGAAGCGGTTAAACAGACCACCGATTACGGCTTTGGTCAGTCTACCTGCGTCGGTATCGGCGGCGACCCGATCCCGGGCTCTAACTTCATCGACATCCTAAAACTGTTCCAGGAAGATCCGCAGACCGAAGCGATCGTCATGATCGGTGAGATCGGCGGTAGCGCAGAAGAAGAAGCTGCTGCTTACATCAAAGAACATGTGACCAAACCGGTCGTCGGCTACATCGCGGGTGTAACTGCACCGAAAGGCAAACGCATGGGCCATGCGGGCGCCATCATCGCGGGCGGTAAAGGTACAGCGGACGAGAAATTCGCTGCGCTGGAAGCTGCCGGGGTGAAAACTGTGCGTAGCCTCGCTGATATCGGCGAAGCCCTGAAATCTATCATTAAATAAAATCATTGCTCCTCCCTGAGGGGAGCAAAAACTTGTCTTGACATGGTTGGCCGCTCCTGTAGCGGCCTTTTTTATGGTTGTAATTTACGTACTTCAGTATTTGTAGCGGTAAGACGGTGCCCGTCAGCCGCTTGCGGCAGCATTGGGGGTATGGCTTCGCCGCTCTGGCGCAGCGCCACCACCACAGGGAATAACGACTTGGTGGGCAGGCGCTGCATGGCACGAACCAGAGCCTGATTTTGCGCACCAACGTTGCTCAACACGGCGCTGGATGCCGCTGAATAATAACCACTAAAATAAAATGGTTTTCGTGTGTGTGAGAATAAAAAGAATAATCACGGAGCGGTGTTAAGTATGATAATTGCAATGGTGAAATATTTGTAAAATAAAGAAGATGTGCAATAAGTCTAATTTCTAAAACGCTTTATCTGTCACGGATGATCCGTTTTTTTCTGCGGATGATAAACGTTAAATATACTCGCCATTATTTATCTTTACCCACCGATTGATAACCATTGATTACGTTAAAAAGAACATGCTGTTAACAATGTTTTTACTGCAATTGCACATCGGCTACAAAGTTAACAACAAAGAATAAAAAATGATTTAAATCAATGTCTAAATGCTTGGAAAAGATTATGAAAATCGTTAAATTGTCGCAGATCAAATTGGCTGAAAATCGGTAAGATGGGCATAAATTGATCGGTGTCGAAAAATGTAAAATTAACTCAATAAAAACCTATTTATCGTAAGGGTTTTCCGAGTTAATATGCTCGCGATCAATTCGAAATTTTATTAACCTGGTTGTAACTTTTTTCATTCATTACTACAAGTTATGTGGTAGTGAATAAAAATAGTGCAACAAATTTCTATTGGGGCATGCGTGTGAACCCGCGCTAACGGGGTTTACTCTCGGAGTCTTCATGCGATGAGCAAGGAGTCAGAATGTTAGATATAGTCGAACTGTCACGCTTACAGTTTGCCTTGACTGCGATGTACCACTTTCTGTTTGTGCCACTGACGCTCGGTATGGCGTTCCTGCTGGCAATTATGGAAACGGTCTATGTCCTCTCCGGCAAACAGATTTATAAAGATATGACCAAGTTCTGGGGCAAGTTGTTTGGTATCAACTTTGCTCTGGGCGTGGCAACAGGCCTGACGATGGAGTTTCAGTTCGGGACTAACTGGTCATACTATTCCCACTACGTTGGGGATATCTTCGGTGCGCCGCTGGCAATCGAAGGATTGATGGCCTTCTTCCTCGAATCCACATTTGTTGGTTTGTTCTTCTTCGGTTGGGATCGTCTCGGCAAAGTGCAGCATATGGCAGTCACCTGGTTAGTCGCGCTGGGTTCTAACTTGTCGGCATTGTGGATCCTTGTGGCTAACGGCTGGATGCAAAACCCCGTCGCGTCTGATTTCAACTTCGAAACCATGCGCATGGAGATGGTGAGCTTTGCCCAACTGGTGCTGAACCCGGTTGCTCAGGTTAAATTCGTTCACACCGTGGCTTCCGGTTATACCTGCGGCGCTATCTTTATTCTCGGTATCAGCTCTTATTATTTGCTGCGTGGGCGCGACATCGCTTTTGCTAAACGTTCCTTTGCTATCGCTGCCAGCTTTGGCATGGCCGCTGTTCTGTCTGTTATTGTGCTGGGTGATGAATCCGGTTACGAAATGGGCGACGTGCAGAAAACCAAACTGGCTGCCATTGAAGCCGAATGGGAAACGCAACCGGCTCCGGCGGCATTTACCCTGTTTGGCGTGCCGGATCAGGATAAGCAAGAGAACAAATTTGCTATCCAGATCCCTTACGCGCTGGGCATTATCGCGACTCGTTCGTTGAATACCCCGGTTATCGGCCTGAAAGAGCTGATGGTGCAGCATGAAGAGCGTATCCGTAACGGTATGAAAGCGTACCAGTTGCTGGAGCAACTCCGTGCAGGTTCTGCCGATCAGTCCATTCGCGATCAGTTCAACAGCGTCAAGAAAGACCTTGGTTATGGCCTGTTACTTAAGCGCTATACGCCGAATGTGACCGATGCGACTGACGCGCAAATCCAGCAGGCGACGAAAGACTCTATTCCGCGCGTTGCGCCGCTGTACTTCGCGTTCCGTATCATGGTGGCGTGCGGTGTTTTGATGCTGCTGATTATCGCTGCGTCCTTCTGGACGGTGATTCGTAACCGTATTGGCGAGAAGAAATGGCTGTTGCGTGCGGCGTTGTATGGTATTCCACTGCCGTGGATCGCCGTTGAATCCGGCTGGTTTGTTGCCGAGTACGGACGTCAACCGTGGTCGATTGGTGAAGTGTTGCCTACCGCATTGGCTAACTCGTCATTAACCGTTGGCGATGTGCTGTTCTCCATGATTCTGATTTGCGGCCTTTATACGCTGTTTATGGTGGCGGAAGTGTTCCTGATGTTCAAATTTGCTCGCCTTGGGCCGAGCAGCCTGAAAACAGGTCGCTATCACTATGAGCAGTCCAGTGTGGCTTCTCAGCCGGCACGCTAAGACAGGAGTCGTCAAATGATCGATTATGAAGTATTACGTTTTATCTGGTGGCTGCTGGTTGGCATTCTGCTGATTGGTTTTGCTGTCACAGATGGCTTCGACATGGGTGTTGGCATGCTGACTCGCGTGCTGGGTCGTAGCGATACTGAGCGACGCGTGATGATTAACTCCATTGCACCGCACTGGGACGGCAACCAGGTTTGGCTGATCACCGCCGGTGGCGCGTTGTTCGCCGCCTGGCCGATGGTTTACGCTGCTGCGTTCTCCGGCTTCTATGTTGCGATGATTCTCGTGCTGTCTTCTCTCTTCTTCCGTCCGATTGGTTTCGACTACCGCTCGAAAATTGAAGACAATCGCTGGCGCGGGATGTGGGATTGGGGCATTTTCATCGGTAGCTTCGTACCGCCGCTGGTGATTGGTGTGGCGTTTGGCAATCTGCTGCAGGGCGTGCCATTCCACCTCGACAACGATATGCGCCTGTTCTACACCGGTAACTTCTTCCAGTTGCTGAATCCGTTCGGTCTGCTGGCGGGTGTGGTTAGCGTGGCAATGATCCTGACGCAAGGCGCGACATATCTGCAAATGCGTACCGTGGGCGAACTACATCTGCGTGTTCGCGCTACCGTGCAGATCGCCGCACTGGTGACGCTGGTCTGTTTCGCGCTGGCCGGTGTGTGGGTGGTTTACGGTATTGATGGCTATGTGGTGACTTCGGTGATGGATCATCACGCCCCGTCTAACCCGCTGCTTAAAGAAGTTGCGGTACAGGCTGGCGCCTGGCTGACTAACTTTAATAACATGCCTGTGTTGTGGGTGATCCCGGCGCTGGGTGTAGTACTGCCGCTGCTGACCGTACTGACCGCGCGTCTGGATAAAGCTGCCTGGGCATTTGTATTCTCTTCGCTGACCCTGGCCTGCATTATTCTGACCGCCGGTATCGCGATGTTCCCGTTCATCATGCCGTCAAGTACCATGCTGAAAGCCAGCCTGACCATGTGGGATGCGACATCGACTCAACTGACGTTGAATCTGATGACCTATGTTGCTCTGGTATTTGTGCCAATCGTTCTGCTTTACACCATCTGGTGTTACTGGAAAATGTTCGGCCGTATCACCAAAGAACATATTGAAAGCAATACCCACTCTATGTACTAAGTAAGGAGCTGAATATGTGGTATTTCGCATGGATTTTAGGAACGCTTCTTGCCTGTGCTTTTGGAGTGATTACCGCCCTGGCACTGGAACATGTTGAAGCGTCGAAAGCCGGACAAGAAGAACAGTAATGGAAAAAGTTATCGCAAAATTGTATGCGGTAATGGATAAGGGCCCGTTAAGGGCCCTTTCCTTGATAATGGCGCTCTTGCTGGCTGGCTGCATTTTCTGGGATCCGTCCCGTTTCGCTGCGAAAACCAGTGAGCTGGAGATCTGGCACGGATTGCTGCTGATGTGGGCGGTTTGTTCCGGGGTTATCCACGGCGTCGGTTTCCGTCCGCAGGCTATTCACTGGCAGGGGTTTTTCTGCCCACTTATCGCGGATGTCGTTCTGCTGGCTGGTCTTATTTTTTTCTTCTTTTGAATAAGAAATATCCGTTATCCTCATGGGCTTGCAAAAGCCCATAAATTTTTACCATCCGTTTACCTGAACCCATTCCAAAGCACCTTTCCCGCGCGTATAGTAGCGAAGTTTAAAAGCTCTAACTTGAGGTTGCGTCCTGTGATTGTGCGCAGTGGCGACGCTGAACCATCAGGACGTTATCAAGGCGGAGTACGCGGGACATAGTGGTACTATGGCCAAGTGCGACAACGCAGAGAACGTCCTGATAGTATGTGTCCCGAAGGGCTGAGGACTTTTTTACACAGCACTGCGTTACTCGTGGCTTATTTGGAACCACTAAATCTCGCTGTTCGTGCCTTGTTCTATGTAGAAATGTCTGTCAGCGCCATCCGCGGGCAATGACAGGACACAACCTAATTGCATTACCGGGATGTAAAGTGAATACAACGCTGTTTCGATGGCCGGTTCGTGTCTATTACGAAGATACCGACGCCGGTGGTGTGGTTTACCACGCCAGCTACGTGGCTTTTTATGAACGAGCTCGTACAGAGATGCTGCGCCATCATCACTTTAGCCAACAAGTTCTGCTGGCTGAGCGTGTCGCGTTCGTGGTACGCAAAATGGCGCTGGAGTATTTTGCACCCGCCAGACTCGACGACATGCTCGAAGTCCAAACGGAAATTACGTCAATGCGTGGTACCGCCATGGTTTACACGCAGCGGATTGTCAACGCAGAGAACAAAGTGCTGAATGAAGCTGAGGTACTGATTGTCTGTGTTGATCCACTCTTAATGAAGCCTCGTGCGCTTCCCAAGTCTATTGTCGCGGAGTTTAAGCAGTGACTGACATGAACATCCTTGATTTGTTCCTGAAGGCAAGCCTTCTGGTCAAACTTATCATGTTGATTTTGATTGGTTTTTCAATCGCATCCTGGGCAATCATCATCCAGAGAACGCGCATCCTCAACACAGCTGGGCGCGAAGCGGAGGCATTCGAAGACAAGTTCTGGTCCGGCATTGAACTGTCGCGTTTGTATCAGGAAAGCCAGGGGCGCCGCGATAATCTGAGCGGTTCGGAACAAATCTTCTATAGCGGGTTCAAAGAGTTTGCCCGTCTGCATCGCGCAAACAGTCACGCGCCAGAAGCGATTGTCGAAGGGGCATCAAGGGCGATGCGTATTTCGATGAACCGCGAGCTGGAAAATCTGGAAAACCACATTCCTTTCCTTGGCACCGTGGCTTCTATCAGCCCATATATCGGGCTGTTCGGTACGGTGTGGGGGATCATGCACGCCTTTATCGCGCTGGGCGCGGTGAAGCAGGCCACACTGCAAATGGTTGCGCCGGGGATCGCGGAAGCGCTGATCGCTACCGCAATCGGTCTGTTTGCCGCAATCCCGGCGGTGATGGCGTATAACCGCCTGAACCAGCGCGTGAACAAACTGGAACAGAATTACGACAACTTTATGGAAGAGTTCACGGCTATTCTGCATCGCCAGGCATTCGCCAGCAGCGACAGCAACAAGGAGTAATCCATGGCCAGATCGCGTGGGCGGGGCAGTCGTGGCCTCAAATCTGAAATCAACATTGTACCGTTGCTGGACGTGTTGCTGGTGCTGCTGCTGATTTTTATGGCAACAGCGCCGATCATCACGCAGAGCGTAGAGGTCGATCTGCCGGATGCGACGCAATCGCAGACCGTCAGTACCAATGACGATCCTCCGGTCATTATTGAGGTTTCCGGTGTCGGACAGTACAGCGTGGTAGTGGAAAAAGATCGTATGGATCAGCTACCGCCAGAGCAGGTGATTGCCGAGGCGCAGCGTCGCCTGCAATCCAATCCGAAAACCGTGTTCTTAATCGGCGGAGCGAAAGACGTGCCGTACGATGAAATCATTAAAGCGCTGAACCTGTTACATAGCGCGGGTGTGAAATCGGTTGGCTTGATGACGCAGCCTATCTGATCACTCGCCTGACAGGCGGACAGTTTTTGGGAACCGAGAGTGTCAAAGGCAACCGTACAAAACGACAAGCTTAAGCGAGCGATAATCATCTCGGCAGTGCTGCACGTAATTCTGGTAGCGCTGCTGATTTGGAGTTCGTTCGACGAGCATATTGATGCGTCTGCAGGCGGCGGCGGTGGCTCGGCGATCGATGCGGTGATGGTCGATTCCGGTGCTGTGGTGGACAATTACAATCGCCAACAGCAACAGCAAGCCAGCGCGCAACGAGCCAAAGAGCAGCGCGAAAAACAGGCGCAACAACAGGCAGAAGAGCTGCGTGAAAAGCAGGCTGCCGAGCAAGAGCGTTTGAAACAACTGGAGCAGGAACGTTTGCAGGCGCAGGAAGCCGCGCGCGAACAGGCCGAACAGCAGAAGCAAGCGGAAGAGGCGGCGAAAAAAGCACAGCAGCAACAGAAGCAAGCTGAAGAAGCCGCTGCGAAAGCCGCTGCCGATGCAAAAGCTAAAGCGGCAGCTCAGGCAAAAGAAGCGGCAGAAGCCGCGAAGAAAGCCGCCGCTGATGCGCAGAAGAAAGCGGAAGCTGAGGCCGCAAAAGCCGCTGCCGACGCACAGAAAAAAGCGGAAGCTGAAGCCGCAAAAGCTGCCGCCGATGCGAAGAAAAAAGCCGAAGCCGAAGCCGCGAAGAAAGCACAGGCAGACGCTGAGAAGAAAGCACAGGCCGAAGCGGCTAAACAAGCTGCCGCAGAAAAAGCGGCAGCTGAAAAAGCAGCTGCAGCTGAAAAAGCCGCTGCAGCTGAAAAAGCCGCTGCAGCTGAGAAGGCTGCTGCTGCGAAAGCCGCTGCCGCTGAAAAAGCTGCAGAAGAGAAGAAAGCTGCCGCAGCAGAGAAGGCCGCCGCCGATAAGAAAGCGGCAGCCGAAAAAGCGGCCGCAGCTAAGAAAGCTGCCGCTGAAAAAGCCGCTGCTGCCGCTGGCGTTGACGATCTGTTTGGCGATTTAAGCTCTGGTAAGAATGCGCCGAAAACAGGTGGTGGGGCGAAAGGTAGTAATGCAGCCGCAGCCGGTTCTGGTAACACTAAGAACAACGGCGCATCTGGTGCTGACATCAGTAACTATGCAGGGCAGATTAAATCGGCGATTGAAAGCCGCTTTTATGATGCCTCCTCCTATGCGGGGAAAACCTGTACATTACGTATCAAACTGGCGCCAGATGGTATGCTGTTAGATATTCAGTCGGAAGGTGGCGACCCGGCGCTTTGTCAGGCTGCTCTTGCAGCGGCAAAACAGGCGAAAATTCCGAAGCCGCCAAGTCAGGCTGTGTATGAGGTGTTCAAAAATGCGCCGCTGGTCTTTAAACCACAATGAGTTTGTTAAAATTCTGCTAAATTATCGCGGGTTTTCCGCCCGGATAAGGGAGATATGATGAAGCAGGCATTACGTGTTGTATTTGGTTTTCTGATGCTGTGGGCAGCAGTGCTGCACGCAGAAGTACGTATCGAGATCACCCAAGGGGTGGACTCGGCACGCCCGATTGGTGTTGTACCTTTCCAGTGGGCAGGCCCTGGTGCCGCGCCTGAAGATGCCGGCGGTATCGTTGCTGCGGATCTGCGCAACAGCGGCAAATTCAATCCCCTCGATCGTTCCCGCCTGCCGCAGCAGCCTGGCAGCGCACAGGAAGTTCAGCCGGCAGCATGGTCTGCGTTGGGCATCGATGCGGTGGTTGTTGGTAAGGTAACCCCGAATCCTGACGGCAGCTACAACGTTGCTTATCAGCTGGTGGACACCGGCGGCGCGCCGGGTACCGTGCTGGCGCAAAACTCCTTTAAAGTGAACAAACAGTGGCTGCGTTATGCCGCTCATGCCGCCAGTGATGAAGTATTCGAAAAGCTGACCGGTATTAAAGGCGCGTTCCGTACTCGTATTGCTTACGTAGTGCAGACGGCGAACAGTCAGTTCCCGTATGAGCTGCGCGTTTCAGACTACGACGGTTACAATCAGTTCCTGGTGCACAAATCGCCGCAGCCGCTAATGTCTCCGGCATGGTCTCCGGACGGGTCCAAACTGGCTTACGTAACGTTTGAAAGCGGTCGTTCTGCTCTGGTTATCCAGACGCTGGCGAATGCAAGCATCCGCCAGGTTGCTTCGTTCCCGCGCCACAACGGTGCGCCAGCCTTCTCTCCGGACGGTTCTAAACTGGCGTTTGCGCTGTCTAAAACCGGTAGCCTGAACATTTATGTCATGGATATCGGTTCCGGCCAGATTCGCCAGGTTACCGATGGCCGCAGCAACAACACCGAACCGACCTGGTTCCCAGACAGCCAGACGCTGGCGTTTACGTCTGACCAGGCAGGCCGTCCTCAGGTGTATAAAATAGGTATCAATGGTGGCGCAGCGCAGCGTATCTCCTGGCAGGGTTCACAAAACCAGGATGCTGACGTGAGCAGCGACGGCAAATTTATGGTGATGGTAAGCTCTGACGGTGGTCAGCAGCACATCGCTAAACAAGATCTGGCAGCGGGTGGCGTACAGGTTCTGACGTCAACGTTCCTGGATGAAACGCCAAGTCTGGCACCTAACGGCACGATGGTAATCTACAGCTCTTCTCAGGGGATGGGATCCGTGCTGAATCTGGTTTCTACTGATGGGCGTTTCAAAGCGCGTCTTCCGGCGACTGATGGTCAGGTTAAATTCCCTGCCTGGTCTCCGTATCTGTGATAATAAATAAATATTTATAAAGGAATCAAAGAAATGCAACTGAACAAAGTGCTGAAAGGCCTGATGCTGGCTCTGCCTGTTATGGCAATTGCTGCATGTTCTTCTCACAAGAACAACACCAGCGACCAGAGCGGCGAAGGCATGATGGGTGCTGGCACTGGCATGAACGGTAATGGCAACATGTCTTCCGAAGAACAAGCGCGTCTGCAAATGCAACAGCTGCAGCAGAACAACATTGTTTACTTCGATCTGGACAAATATGACATCCGTTCTGACTTTGCTGCGATGCTGGATGCTCACGCTAACTTCCTGCGTAGCAACCCGTCCTATAAAGTCACCGTAGAAGGTCACGCGGACGAACGTGGTACTCCGGAATACAACATCTCCCTGGGCGAACGTCGTGCTAACGCCGTTAAAATGTACCTGCAGGGTAAAGGCGTTTCCGCAGACCAGATCTCCATCGTTTCTTACGGTAAAGAAAAACCTGCAGTACTGGGTCATGACGAAGCGGCTTACGCTAAAAACCGTCGTGCCGTACTGGTTTACTAAGAGAATTGCATGAGCAGTAACTTCAGACATCATTTGTTGAGTCTGTCGTTACTGGTTGGCATAGCGGCCCCATGGGCCGCTAATGCGCAGGCGCCAATCAGTAGTGTCGGCTCAGGCTCGGTCGAAGACCGTGTCACTCAACTCGAGCGTATTTCTAATGCTCATAGCCAGCTTTTGACTCAACTCCAGCAACAACTTTCCGATAATCAGGCCGATATTGATACCCTTCGTGGACAAATCCAGGAAAATCAGTATCAGCTCAATCAGGTGGTTGAACGCCAACAGCAAATTTTGCAGCAGATAGGCAATCTGAGCAGTGGCACAGCGGGACAGACGCAGCAAGCTTCCGGCGATCAGAGCGGTGCGTCGGCGCAAGCGCCAGCAGCGGATACGGGTGCAAATAACGGTGCGGCAACGTCTGGTGCGCCAGTTCAAAGCGGCGACGCGAATACGGATTACAATGCGGCGATTGCGCTGGTACAGGACAAATCCCGCCTGGATGACGCGATCGCTGCTTTCCAGAATTTTGTCAAAAAGTACCCAGATTCAACCTACATACCGAATGCCACCTACTGGCTTGGTCAGTTGAATTACAACAAGGGTAAAAAAGACGACGCTGCTTATTACTTTGCCTCTGTGGTGAAGAATTACCCGAAGTCGCCTAAAGCGCCTGATGCCATGTTCAAGGTCGGCGTGATTATGCAGGACAAAGGTGACAGTGCTAAAGCAAAAGCGGTTTACCAGCAGGTAGTCAGTAAATATCCTGGTACCGACGGCGCGAAACAAGCGCAAAAACGCCTTGGTTCTATGTAATGCATAGCGCATGACCAGAAATCGTGTTTTTTCTGGTCTTGTCGCATGAATCATAAGCAGTTAAGTCATTCTGGTTGAAATTGTTGTTGCGCTGAATTCTTAAATCAGTAATATATGCCGCCGTTGCCACGGGATATCTCTTAAACCAGAAGCAACATAAAAGTGGGTCGTTAGCTCAGTTGGTAGAGCAGTTGACTTTTAATCAATTGGTCGCAGGTTCGAATCCTGCACGACCCACCAATTTAACATCGGGGTGGAGATGTTAAGCGTGAAGGATAAGGTTGCGTAGCAACGACCCAACAGGGCGAGGCAAAGCCAATTCATCTCGCATGACCCATCATTTTTTGCAGTATCCAGCATGTAGTATCGGGTGATTAGCTCAGCTGGGAGAGCACCTCCCTTACAAGGAGGGGGTCGGCGGTTCGATCCCGTCATCACCCACCACTTGGGTCGTTAGCTCAGTTGGTAGAGCAGTTGACTTTTAATCAATTGGTCGCAGGTTCGAATCCTGCACGACCCACCAATTTAACATCAATCTATGGTGTTAAACGTGAAGGATGACGTTGCGGCAGCAGCGGCGCCACAGGGCGAGGCAAAAGCCAAATCATCCTGCACACGCCACTACGTAATGTGGTTTCTGGTTAAATTATCTTCGAAGTCACTACCCTTATGGGTCGTTAGCTCAGTTGGTAGAGCAGTTGACTTTTAATCAATTGGTCGCAGGTTCGAATCCTGCACGACCCACCACTTTTAAAGTGGGTGATTACTTCGAAGAGCATTCCCGAAAGGGGTCGTTAGCTCAGTTGGTAGAGCAGTTGACTTTTAATCAATTGGTCGCAGGTTCGAATCCTGCACGACCCACCAATATAAAAATGGCGCTGGCGGCGCTTTTTTTCTATCTGCCATCCTTAAATCCCGTAATATCCATTTGTAGGCCTGCTAAGCGTAGCGCCAGCAGGCTGGCAGCGGCCGGAGGGGCATCTGCCATTCCTTAAAAATTCCTCACGACATTTTTTACGCAATCGGCTATCTTGTTTAGTATATAAAACATCTCTACGTGTTACCCGCTTCCCCGGTGGCTAACCCGGTTGTTAAGTTCAGCAAGAAAAACGAGTAAGCATGATGAGCGTAATGTTTGACCCTGAAGCCGCAATCTATCCTTTTCCGCCAAAACCTCTGCCGCTGGATCAGCAAGGCAAGCAATTTTACCGCGAGAAAATCAAACGCTTGCTGAAAGAGCGGGATGCGGTGATGGTTGCGCACTACTATACCGATCCGGAGATCCAACAACTGGCGGAAGAGACTGGTGGCTGTATAGCTGATTCGCTGGAGATGGCGCGCTTTGGCGCCAGACATCCAGCCTCCACGCTGCTGGTTGCAGGCGTTCGTTTTATGGGCGAGACCGCCAAAATTCTCAGCCCGGAAAAAACCATTCTGATGCCAACGCTGCATGCCGAATGTTCGCTCGATCTGGGCTGCCCGATTGAGGAGTTTACCGCTTTCTGCGACGCTCACCCGGACCGTACTGTGGTGGTCTACGCGAATACCTCGGCAGCAGTGAAAGCGCGCGCCGACTGGGTCGTAACATCCAGTATTGCCGTGGAGTTGATTGAGCATCTCGATAGCCTCGGCGAGAAAATTATCTGGGCGCCGGACAAACATCTGGGAAGCTACGTGCAGAAACAGACCGGTGCAGATGTGCTGTGCTGGCAGGGTGCCTGTATTGTTCACGATGAGTTTAAAACCCAGGCGCTGATGCGCATGAAAGCGCTCTACCCGCAAGCTGCTATTCTGGTGCATCCGGAATCGCCGCAATCGGTCGTACAGCTGGCGGATGCCGTGGGGTCGACCAGCCAATTGATTGCCGCGGCGAAAACGCTGCCGCACCAACAGCTTATTGTCGCCACTGACCGGGGTATCTTTTATAAGATGCAGCAAGCCGTACCGGAAAAAGAGCTGTTTGAAGCGCCGACGGCGGGCGAAGGGGCGACTTGCCGTAGTTGTGCGCACTGCCCATGGATGGCAATGAATGGCCTGAAGGCGATTGCAGAAGGGCTGGAACATGCCGGTGCTGAGCATGAGATCCACGTTGATGCGGCGCTACGCGAAGGTGCGTTGGTATCGCTGAACCGCATGCTGGATTTTGCGGCTACACTACGACCTTAATACTTTTTAACGCGTAACAATACGCTCTGAGGAAAGAATGGATTTTTTTAGTACACAGAACATCCTGGTACACATACCGCTGGGTGCCGGTGGGTACGATCTCTCATGGATTGAAGCCGCAGGCACGCTGGCGGGCTTACTTTGTATCTGGCTGGCGAGCCTGGAGAAAATCAGTAATTACGCGTTTGGTCTGATAAACGTCACGCTGTTCGCCATTATCTTTTTCCAGATCCAGCTCTACGCCAGTCTGTTACTCCAGCTCTTTTTCTTTGCTGCCAATATTTACGGCTGGTACGCCTGGTCACGCCAGACATCGCAAAACGAGGCTGAGCTGCAAATTCGCTGGCTGCCGTTGTCGAAAGCGCTGGCATGGCTGGCTGCGTGCGTGGTTGCGATTGGCCTGATGACCACGTTTATTGATCCTGTCTTTGCGTTTCTGACGACAATTGCCGTTTCAGTAATGCAAACGCTGGGGCTGAATGTAGCGATGCCACAACTGCAACCCGATGCTTTCCCGTTCTGGGATTCCTCTATGATGGTGTTGTCGATTGTGGCGATGATCCTGATGACCCGCAAATACGTTGAAAACTGGTTGCTTTGGGTGATCATCAACGTCATCAGCGTGGTGATTTTCGCGTTACAAGGCGTGTGGGCGATGTCACTTGAATATCTGATCCTGACATTCATTGCGCTTAATGGCAGCCGGATGTGGATGAACAGCGCGCGTGAGCGGGGTTCTCACGCGTTTTCACATTAATGATGGTGCTGATGGTGATGGTCAGGCTGTGATTCTCCCAGCGTGCAGTCTGGCCCGTTACAGAGCTGATACTCCATCTGCACGGTGGAGTGCTCAATCTGGTAATGATGGGTGAGGAAATGCTGGATCTCACTGAGTAACTTATCGTGATTCCGCGGCGGAATAACCTGTACATGCAACGTCATTAATGGTTTTTCACCGACCAACCAGACATGAACATGGTGTACGTCGCGTACTTCCGGAATGGCGCGACGCAAATGACGTTTCAGCGTGCCAATGTCGAATGTCGATGGCGCGCCTTCCAACAATTCATTGACGCTTTCCTTCAATAAGTGCCATGCGCTACGCAACACCAGCGCGGAAACCAGCACGGATAGTATTGGATCGACTGGTGTCCATCCGGTCAGCATAATCACCAGCGCGGCGACGATCGCCCCAACGGAACCGAGCAGGTCACCCAGTACATGCAACGCCGCAGCTCGCACATTGAGGTTCTTCTCTTCGTTACCGCGATGCAGCAACCAGAACGCCAGTATGTTTGCCAGCAAACCGGCAATGGCGATCACCATCATGGTTAACCCGGCGACCGGCTGCGGGTGGTAAAAGCGCTGAAGTGCTTCCCAGACAATCCACACGGTAATCAATACCAGCGCCAGCGCATTCACAAAGGCGGCCAGTGTCGTCAGCCGCAGCCAGCCAAACGTGCGATGTGCGCTGGGCGGCTGACGAGCAAACCAGACAGCTAATAATGCGAAGAGCAGGGCAGCGGTATCGGTAAGCATATGACCGGCATCAGCCAGCAGTGCCAGCGAGCCGGAAATAATCCCGCCGACCACCTCCACCAACATAAAAATGGCGGTGACTATAAATGCCAGCAACAAACGTCGGGCGTTGGCATCGGCGGGGGTATGTGAATGCGCCATAAATGGCTCCTTCCTTTTAACCAGGCTGAACGCCTTACATCATTACAGATTTTTAACCGGTGAGAAGAAAAAAATAAGGAGAGCCGAAGCTCTCCTCACGTATTACGGCGTCACTCTTTTTACTGGGTGGTGCCATCGGTTTTGGTATCGGCATCATTATTAGTACCATTACCGGTTTGGACTTTTTTGTTCACGTCCGGGCAACGCCCGTCCTTACACATCGTGTTTTTGTGCACTTCATCTTTGCTCATATGCTGTGATGAATGAGTCTGATGTGTACCAGAAGCGGAATTTGTGCTGCCGTTGTTAATTTTGCTGTTATAAACCCCTTTCGGTGCAAGGTTCTGTGTTGCATCCGCGGCTGCCGAGGAGTTGGCCTGGCCGTTATTGGAGGAAGCATCAGATGCAGAATCGGCAGCCCATGCGGCCCCACCTGCAAGGGTCAGAGTCGAGGTCAGTAAAAGCGTCGCTAATTTATTCATTTTCATCATAAAGCACCTGTTCTGGTCGTTTTCATCACTGGCAAAGGCGATAAAAGCAGCATGAACGAGTCATCACGCTCTGTGGCTAAAGATGCTGATTTAATTATTAAATTCAGAATGTAATATTGAAAAAATTCAATTTATCGGTGTTTGCAGTTAAAAAGTGTAGTCCCTATCTTACAGTCTGCGATTTTTGCATGGCTTTTTGCGCCATTCCAGGAATTATCCGCCCGCAGTGTAAAATGGCGTTTACACTTCGGGCCTGACAAGATAGATTGGAAAGATTGCATTCATTAAAAAAAGTATGGGCACACTGGAAAGATCATGAATTATCAGAACGACGATTTACGTATTAAAGAGATCAACGAGTTATTACCTCCTGTAGCGCTCCTTGAAAAATTCCCCGCCACTGAAACTGCCGCCCGGACGGTATCCAGCGCCCGCAAAGCGATCCACAACATTCTGCGCGGCAATGACGATCGTCTGCTGGTGGTGATTGGTCCGTGTTCCATTAATGATCCTGCGGCGGCGAAAGAGTACGCTTCGCGCCTGCTGGCATTGCGTGAAGAGCTCAGCGGTGAGCTGGAAGTGGTGATGCGCGTCTATTTTGAAAAACCGCGTACCACCGTAGGTTGGAAAGGGCTGATCAACGATCCGTATATGGATAACAGCTTCCAGATCAACGACGGCCTGCGCATTGCCCGCAAGTTACTGCTGGAAATCAATGACAGTGGTCTGCCGGCTGCGGGGGAATTCCTCGATATGATCACACCGCAATATTTGGCGGATCTGATGAGTTGGGGGGCGATCGGCGCCCGAACTACGGAATCACAGGTACACCGTGAGCTGGCTTCTGGTCTCTCCTGTCCGGTTGGATTCAAAAACGGCACCGACGGCACCATCAAAGTGGCGATCGATGCCATTAACGCCGCCAGAGCGCCGCACTGCTTCCTGTCCGTCACCAAATGGGGCCACTCAGCCATTGTGAATACTGCCGGTAATGGCGACTGCCACATTATTCTGCGCGGCGGCAAAGAGCCGAACTACAGTGCAAAACATGTGGCAGAAGTGAAAGTAGGTCTGACCAAAGCGGGCCTGGAACCGCAGGTGATGATCGATTTCAGCCATGCGAACTCCAGTAAACAATTCAAAAAGCAAATGGACGTTGGCAGCGATGTCTGCCAGCAGATCGCCAACGGTGAAAAAGCGATTATCGGCGTGATGATTGAAAGCCACCTGGTGGAAGGTAATCAGAGCCTGGAGAGCGGCGAACCGCTGCTCTACGGTAAGAGCATCACCGATGCGTGTATCGGCTGGGAAGATACGGACACTATCCTGCGTCAGTTAGCGGCGGCAGTAAAAGCACGTCGCGCCTGACTCGAGCCGCAGAGGCGTTGGTTTTCCTCACTAACCCGGTCGCTTACTTGTATTAGCTGCCGGGGATTAGCTGCACTGCGAATTATTTTGTGTATCTGATCGCGTGTGACGCGCAAAAAAAGCGTGGAGCAATCCACGCTTTTTTAATGGGAGAAAACTTACTTCGCTTTACCCTGGTTTGCTACCGCAGCGGCCTTTGCAGCGATCTCTTCCGCATTGCCCAGGTAGTAGTGTTTCAGCGGTTTGAAGTTTTCATCGAACTCATAAACCAGCGGGACGCCGGTCGGGATGTTCAGTTCGAGGATCTCCTCTTCGCTCATGTTGTCGAGGTATTTCACCAGTGCGCGCAGGGAGTTACCGTGCGCAGCGATGATCACGCGCTCACCGCTTTTCAGGCGCGGCAGAATGGTTTCATTCCAGTAAGGAATAACGCGATCAATGGTCAGTGCCAAGCTTTCGGTCTGCGGCAGCTCGGCTTCGGTCAGTTTGGCGTAGCGCGGATCGTGGCCCGGGAAACGTTCGTCATCTTTGGTCAGCGCTGGCGGGGTAACGGCAAAGCCACGACGCCACTGTTTAACCTGCTCGTCACCGTATTTCTCTGCGGTTTCGGCTTTGTTCAGACCCTGCAATGCGCCGTAGTGACGTTCGTTCAGTTTCCAGCTTTTTTCTACTGGCAACCATGCTTGATCCAGTTCGTCCAGCACGTTCCACAGTGTGTGGATGGCACGTTTCAGCACGGAGGTGTAAGCAAAATCGAAGGAGTAGCCTTCCTCTTTCAGCAGTTTACCTGCTGCTTTCGCTTCACCAACGCCTTTCTCCGACAGATCGACATCGTACCAACCGGTGAAGCGGTTTTCGTTGTTCCACTGGCTTTCGCCATGACGAACCAGAACCAGCTTAGTAACAGCCATACTCTTACTCCTGTAAACCTGATTGAATGATAACAATTCTCATTATATTGCCGAAGAGCGATCCCCGGCAACGGTTACCCATAACCATAGCGAAAATAGCCGCGCAGTGTAAGATGCTTGTGAACCAGGGGTTATAGTTTTGTCGGTAAGTGGCGCTTATTTCAGCAAAACGAGCAAAAAAAACCCTCCGGAAGGAGGGCTGAGATTAAAGCGCAATAAACTGATATTCCGTCAGGCTGATATATTCGTTGCCGGGGCGTAAAACAGAGTCCGGCTGCGGATAGTCCGGGCGATTCGGGCTGTCGGGCAAAAATTCGCTCTCCAGCGCCAGGCCTTGCCATGCAGCGTAGGTTTTCCCCCCGCGCGCTGGCGTCCCGTCGAGATAATTGCCGGAATAGAACTGGAGCGCAGGAGCGCTGGTATAAACTGTCATTTGCAGTTGATTATCCGCTGACCACAGCTGTGCCGCAGGCTGGTTGATATCGCCCTTTGCCTGCAACAAAAACGCATGATCGTAGCCTTTAACCACACGCTGATCGTCATCGCTGAGAAACTCTTCGGCCACAGTTTTGGGCGTACGGAAATCAAAACTGGTCAGTGCGACTTTTTTCAACCCACCGGTCGGCAGCCCCATCTCATCCACAGGTAGATATTCATCTGCCAGCAGTTGCAGGGAGTGGCTACGTACATCAGACTGGTGTCCATTGAGGTTGAAATACGCGTGGTTGGTCAGATTAACCGGGCAGGGTTTGTCAGTCGTGGCACGATATTCAATGGCCAGACGGTTATCCTCGCCGAGGCGAAAATTCGCTGTGGCATTTACGTTGCCCGGAAAACCCTGATCGCCATCCGGCGAAGTCAGCGAAAACAGCACTTCATTTTCATTCTGACGCTCAATTCGCCAGCGACGCTTGTCGAAACCTTCCGGGCCGCCGTGCAACTGATTTTCGCCCTGGCTGGGCGTAAGCGCATACGTCTGGCCATCAAGCTGAAAACGGCTTTTGCTGATACGGTTGGCGTAGCGGCCCACCGAAGCGCCGAGAAACGCGGATTGTTGCAGATAGTATTCCGGTGAAGCGCAACCGAGCAGCGCTTCACGCACGGTGCCATCTTTCAGTGGCACGCGTGCCGAGAGCAGCGTCGCGCCCCAGTCCATCAATGTCACCACCATTCCAGCGTTGTTGCGCAGAGTGATGAGACGAAAGGGCAGCCCGTCCGGGGCCGCTGTCGCAGATTCGTTTAGCACTGTCCTGCTCCCTGTGAAGGTTTGCACACATAAAAGGTTTCTTTGATGCCGGTTTTGGCTTCGTACTGGCTTTCCACGGCCTGTTTTACCACAGGAACCAGCGCTTCCGGCACTAGCGCGACAACGCAGCCGCCGAAGCCACCGCCGGTCATGCGTACGCCGCCTTTGTCACCGATGGTGGCTTTTACAATCTCGACCAGCGTATCGATTTGCGGCACAGTGATTTCAAAATCATCGCGCATCGACGCGTGTGATTCGGCCATCAGCACACCCATGCGTTGCAGATCGCCTTTCTCCAGCGCGGCGGCCGCCTCCACTGTGCGCGAGTTTTCTGTCAGTACATGGCGTACGCGTTTGGCGACCAGCGGATCCAGCTCGTGCGCTACCGCATTGAACTGGTCGATGCTGACATCACGCAGCGCTTTCTGCTGGAAGAAACGCGCGCCGGTTTCGCACTGCTGACGACGCGTGTTGTATTCACTGCCCACCAATGTGCGTTTGAAGTTACTGTTAATGATGACAATTGCCACACCTTCCGGCATCGACACGGCTTTGGTACCCAGCGAGCGGCAATCGATCAGCAACGCGCTGCCTTTTTTGCCCAGCGCCGAGATCAACTGATCCATAATGCCGCAGTTACAGCCGACGAACTGGTTTTCCGCTTCCTGGCCGTTAAGGGCAATCTGCGCGCCATCCAGCGGCAGATGGTAAAGCTGTTGGAAGACAGTGCCGACCGCCACTTCCAGCGATGCTGAGGAGCTTAACCCCGCGCCTTGCGGTACGTTGCCGCTGATCACCAGATCGGCGCCGCCAAAGCTCGCGTTTCGTTTTTGCAGGTGTTTCACTACGCCACGCACATAGTTGGACCACTGTTGGCTGTCGTGAGTAACAATGGGTGCGTCGAGGGAAAATTCATCGGTCTGGTTATCGTAATCGGCGGCAATCACCTGCACGAAGCGATCGGTGCGCGGCGCGCAGCTAATCACCGTCTGGTAATCAATAGCGCAGGGCAGCACAAAACCATCGTTATAGTCAGTATGTTCTCCAATCAGATTCACGCGCCCCGGAGCCTGAATGGTATGGGTGGCAGGGTAGCCAAATTTCTCAGCAAACAGGGATTGTGTTTTCTCTTTCAGACTCATTGTTATTCTCCGGATTCGCGAAAATGGACATCGCTCTGCGCACGCAGACGTTCAGCAGCTTGTTCCGCCGTCAAATCGCGCTGGGTCTCCGCCAGCATTTCGTAGCCCACCATAAATTTACGTACGGTAGCGGAACGTAGCAGCGGCGGATAGAAATGCGCGTGCAATTGCCAGTGATTATTATCTTCACCGTTAAACGGCGCGCCGTGCCAGCCCATTGAGTAGGGGAAAGAGCACTGGAACAGGTTGTCGTAACGGCTGGTCAATTTTTTCAGCGCCAGCGCCAGATCGCTGCGCTGCGCTGCGGTTAAGTCGGTAATGCGCTGGATATGCGCCTTCGGCAACAGCAACGTTTCGAAGGGCCAGGCTGCCCAGTAAGGCACCACGGCCAGCCAGTGATCAGTTTCAACTACTGTACGGCTGCCGTCATTTAGCTCGCGCTGCACATAATCGACCAGCATCGGCGAGTGATGTTCAGCAAAATACGCTTTTTGCAGACGGTCTTCGCGTTCCACTTCGTTGGGCAGGAAGCTGTTCGCCCACACCTGGCCATGCGGATGCGGGTTGGAGCAGCCCATTGCCGCGCCTTTGTTCTCAAAAACCTGCACCCAGGGATACTGCTGGCCCAACTCGGCGGTTTGCTGTTGCCAGGTTTTCACCACCTCTTCCAGCGCGTTCAGGCTCAGTTCCGGCAGCGTTTTGCTGTGATCCGGCGAGAAGCAAATAACCCGGCTGGTTCCGCGCGCGCTCTGGCTACGCATCAGCGGATCGCTGCTTTCCGGCGCCTGCGGCGTGTCGGTCATCAGCGCCGCAAAATCATTGGTGAACACGTAAGTACTGGTGTAATCGGGGTTTTTATCGCCCGTTACGCGAGTATTGCCCGGACACAGGAAGCAATCCGGATCGTGTGCAGGCAATGTTTGCTTCGCAGGCGTTTCCTGCGCCCCTTGCCAGGGACGCTTTGCGCGATGCGGAGAAACCAGGATCCACTGATCGGTCAGCGGGTTGTAGCGGCGATGCGGGTGATCGACCGGGTTAAATTGCGTCATTACTGCTCCTTCAGTCCGGATAACCCTGCGGATGGCGTGACTGCCAGCGCCAGGTATCTTCTGCCATTTCGTCAAGCGTACGGGTCACGCGCCAGTTCAGCTCTTTATCGGCTTTGGTCGCGTCGGCCCAGTAGGCCGGTAAATCGCCCTCGCGGCGCGGCGCGTAGTGCCATGCCACCGGTTTGCCGCAGGCTTTGCTGAACGAGTTAACCACATCCAGTACGCTGCTGCCGACGCCAGCTCCGAGGTTGTAAATATGTACGCCCGGTTTGCCGGCCAGTTGTTGCATAGCCGCAACGTGTCCGTCAGCCAGGTCCATCACATGAATGTAATCACGCACGCCCGTGCCATCTGGCGTCGGATAATCGCTGCCGAAGATTGCCAGCGAATCACGACGGCCAACGGCAACCTGCGCGATGTAAGGCATCAGGTTATTCGGGATACCCTGCGGATCTTCGCCCATATCTCCCGACGGATGTGCGCCAACCGGGTTGAAGTAGCGCAACAGCGCGATGCTCCACTCCGGCTGTGCTTTTTGCAGGTCTGTGAGGATCTGTTCCACCATCAACTTGCTTTTGCCGTACGGACTTTGCGGCGTCCCGGTGGGGAAGCTTTCGACATAAGGGATTTTCGGTTGATCGCCGTAGACCGTGGCGGAGGAGCTGAAAATCAGGTTTTTGACGTTGGCGGCACGCATGGCGTCTACCAGGCGCAGCGTACCGTTGACGTTGTTGTCGTAGTACTCCAGTGGCTTCGCCACGGATTCGCCAACGGCCTTCAGCCCGGCAAAGTGAATAACTGCTTCAATGGCATGATCGTGCAGGATTTCGGCCAGCAGCGCTTCATCACGAACATCGCCTTCAACGAACAGTGCGGATTTCCCGCCGAAGCGCTCGATTTCATTGAGCACACTGCGCTTACTGTTACAGAGGTTATCCAGAATGATGACGTCATGGCCGTTTTGCAGCAGTTGCACGCAGGTGTGGCTTCCTATGTAACCGCTACCACCAGTAACCAGAACTCGCATATTTCACTCCATAAAACATTTGATATGAACAAACCTTAGCATAACAGAGAGGTGAAAACTGTGATATGGGATAAAATAGTGGAATCGTTTACACTGAATTTTCTGTCGTCCGGTTTGTCGTGTAACCGCCGGAAAAGCCCTGCTTTAGCGGCGCTTATCCGGCGAATCTGAACAGTCTTGAAATGACTGCATTGCGTTACAGCAACGCAGACGCTATCGGCAAAGCCGGACAACGTCCCGAGAGGTTATAAGTCATTGATGGCAGTCAGGCAATCGGCATACAGGATAAAAGACTATATTCCAGATGTTCGCCAGGGCGATCCTGCTCAGGAAGCGTGCGTTTCGAGTTGGTAGCGATAGCTGTCGCCTTCCGGCACAAAGGTCAGCCGGTGAGTAATGCAGGCTGGCGCATCGTCAGCATGATGCGAAACAAACAGCAATTGGGTTTGCCCTTCACTGATTAACACATCAACAAAGCGGCGGATCAACTGACGGTTCAGCGGATCCAGACCTTGCAGCGGCTCGTCAAGGATCAGTAATGTCGGATGTTTCACCAGCGCACGGACAATCAGCGCCAGCCGCTGTTGTCCCCATGAAAGGCTGTGGAATGGCGCATCGGCGGTGCGGGCGTCGAAACCTAAAATATCCAGCCAGTGCTGCGCCAGTTTGTGCTGTTTGTCTGACACCGCCTGATAGATGCCAATCGAGTCAAAATAGCCGGAGAGGATCACGTTGCGCACATTGGTGCTGACGCGGTAATCGAGATGCAGGCTGCTGCTGACGTAACCAATATGTTTTTTGATATCCCAAATAGTTTCACCGCTGCCGCGACGGCGGCTAAACAGCGTCAGATCGTTGCTGTAACCCTGCGGGTGATCGCCGGTGATCAGGCTCAGTAGCGTCGATTTTCCTGCGCCGTTCGGGCCGACGATCTGCCAGTGTTCGCCGGGGTTTACCGTCCAGGAAAGCTGGTTGATGATCGGCCTGTCGTTATAAGAAACGACGCCATCGTTCAGTACAATCAGCGGCTCGCCCGCGCGTAACGTTTCTCGGGCCGGGGGCGCATCGGGTTCCGGCAGGGCAATACCGACCAGTTTTTCACTGTGCGCCAGTTGCGCAATTAGCGCCTGTTGCAGCAGGGCTGACTTTTCACCGGTTTCCGTCAGGGTGCAATCCACCAGTACGCCAGCATGCTGTACAAACTCCGGGATTTCATCAAAGCGGTTAAGCACCAGCACTAGGGTGTAACCCTCTGCATTCAGCCGCGCCAGCAGTTCCGCCAGTTGCTGGCGGGAGTTCACATCCAGCCCGTCGAACGGTTCATCCAGAACCAGCAGCTCTGGCTCGGACATCAGCGCCTGGCACAGCAGTGTTTTGCGCGTTTCGCCGGTCGAAAGGTATTTAAAGCGACGTGTCAGAAGATGCGTGATGCCGAACTGCGCCGCCAACTGCTCACAACGCTGTGGGTTTTTGACCTCATCCTGAATGATGTCGGCGGTGGTGCGCCCGGTATCTTCTTCGCCGGGACTGAGCATATCGGTGTTGTTGCGCTGCCACTCATCGCTGACCAGTTTTTGTAACTGTTCAAAAGAGAGGCGCGTCAGGCGGGTAAACTGACACTGACGTTCACCGTTCAGCAGCGTCAGTTCGCCCGAAAGCGCGCGGGCCAGCGCGGATTTCCCGCTGCCGTTAGCACCAACAAAGGCCCAGCTTTCACCCACCCGCAGGATTAACTGTTCAAGGTGCAGCGTGCGTGTATCGCTAAGACGAAACGTGCCTTGCGAAATTTGCAATGATGACATGATACATCCCGTTTTTTGCAGCAATGAAGCTCAGGGATACGTGCAATGCACTCACTTGTCAATGGGATTAGCATAACGTGGCGAGAATGACGCGATCGGCATTAAAATATGCCGTCACTTCGTGCTGTTTCTGCAAATTATCCACATCATGCGTCGGCACCGTGGCGCAGAGTTGCTGTCCGTCGGGCAATGTCATCAGCACTTCGCTTTGCTGTTCGCCACGCTCAATATGGCTGATGAACCCCTTAAGCTGGTTGTCGGCAAGCGCTGCGCGCTGCGCATCCTGTGTGATATTGACCCACGGCGCTTTCAGCAATACCAGTACCTCTTTTCCTGCATCAAGGCCAAGCCGTTCGCCGCTTTGTGCGGTGATAGCGACTTTCAGGCGCGTTTCACCGTCGGCCAGCAGCACTTCAATATGCTGCTGCACCTGCTGGCGATCGCGGGCGGTTACGGTGCCAAACCACTGGTTGCGGGCGCTGGTTTGCAGGGAGAAGCGGGAAATAGCTGCCAGCAGGCTATCCAGCGGCAGCGCGTCGTCGTCGCTTAGCACGTCAAACGCCTTCTGCTGAATCTGCGCCAGCAGATCATAAAGCTGAATCAGACGCTGTCCGTAACGGGTCACGACCGCTCCGCCGCCGCCTTTACCGCCTGTCGCACGATCAACCAGCGTATGTTCGCTCAGTTGGTTCATTTCATTGATGGCATCCCAGGCGCTTTTGTAACTAATGCCTGCGTTCTTCGCACCCTGGCTAATCGAACCCGTTTGTTCAATTTGTTTCAGCAGAGAAATACGACGCGGATCGGCAAAAAGGCGTTCCTGGAGTTTGAGGGTTAAGAGAATTTCAGCCTGCATTACGCAATGTCCTGGCAAAAAGAGTATTGTGAAGGAAAAGCGGTATTACGCCTAGCCTGAGCCCTGATATTGATAGCAAAGTGGCTCATGCAATCGCACAAAAGGCGAGTGTTTTACTGTGAAATCAGGCTAAAATGTTTCCTTCACAATATCCGGAGTCGATCATGTTAGAGTTGTTGAAAAGTCTGGTTTTTGCCGTGATCATGGTTCCTGTGGTGATGGCTGTCATCCTCGGGTTGATTTATGGTCTGGGTGAAGTGTTTAACGTCTTTTCCGCTGTTGGTCGTCGCGACCGTTCCAGCCAGCAGCGCTGATCCTTTCGAAAACGCCCACTTTGGTGGGCGTTTTACTGTTCAAGGTTTTGTGACATCCTGCCGATATATTTACTGAAGTTACTCATTCTTTATGGGTATTACCTGCGTTCATCAAAACTCTGATAACATCGTTATGTTTCAATGTATATAACGATACTCAGAGGAGCTACAAATGGCAGGTACATGGTTACGCCTTTTTGCTGGGGCGACTTTATCGCTTTCTGTTGCCGGGCATGCGCTGGCAGAAGAGGGCAAAATTACCGTTTTTGCAGCAGCATCGCTGACCAATGCGCTACAGGATATTGCGGCGGCGTATAAAAAAGAGAAAAACGTTGAGGTGGTCTCTTCATTTGCCTCCTCGTCAACGTTGGCGCGTCAGATTGAAGCAGGCGCGCCGGCTGATCTGTTTATTTCTGCCGATCAGAAATGGATGGATTATGCGGTCGAGAAAAAAGCCATTGATACGGCGACGCGTGAAACCCTGTTGGGCAATAGCCTGGTGGTCGTAGCACCGAAAAGTAGCGCTCAGGGCGATATTACCGTTAATGCTAAAACGAACTGGACCAGCCTGCTGAAAGGCGGCCGCCTTGCCGTTGGTGACCCGGACCACGTTCCGGCAGGGATTTACGCCAAAGAAGCGCTGCAAAAACTGGGGGCATGGGACACCCTGTCACCGAAGCTGGCTCCGGCTGAAGATGTGCGTGGCGCGCTGGCGCTGGTAGAGCGCGGAGAAGCGCCGCTGGGCATCGTTTACGGTTCTGACGCGGTTGCCAGCAAAGGTGTGAAAGTGGTGGGTACCTTCCCGGAGGATTCACACCAAAAAGTGGAATACCCGCTGGCTATCATTGACGGGCATAAAAACGCAACGGTAACGGCGTTTTATGATTACCTGAAAGGCCCGCAGGCTTCTGAAATTTTCAAACGTTACGGATTTACGACGCACTAATGATATTGACGGATCCCGAATGGCAGGCGGTACTGCTGAGCCTAAAAGTCTCATCCCTCGCGGTATTATTCAGTTTGCCCTTTGGGATCTTCTTCGCCTGGCTGCTGGTGCGTTGCACATTTCCAGGGAAGGCTCTCCTTGATAGCGTACTGCATTTGCCACTGGTTTTACCGCCAGTGGTGGTCGGTTATCTGTTACTGGTGGCGATGGGCAGACGCGGTTTTATTGGTCAGTGGCTGTATGACTGGTTCGGTATCACCTTTGCGTTTAGCTGGCGCGGCGCGGTGTTAGCCGCCGCGGTGATGTCTTTTCCATTGATGGTACGCGCGATCCGTCTGGCGCTGGAAGGTGTGGACAGAAAGCTTGAACAGGCGGCACGCACGCTTGGCGCAGGGCGCTGGCGCGTCTTTGTCACTATCACGCTACCGCTGACATTGCCGGGAATTATTGTCGGTACGGTGCTGGCCTTCGCCCGCTCGCTCGGTGAGTTTGGCGCGACCATCACCTTCGTTTCCAATATTCCGGGGGAAACGCGCACCATTCCGTCGGCGATGTACACCCTGATTCAGATGCCTGGTGGCGAAAGCGCGGCGGCGCGGCTATGTGTTATCTCGATTGTTCTGGCGCTAATCTCATTGTTGGTGTCGGAATGGCTGGCGCGCATCAGCCGTGAACGGACAGGGAGATAACCTATGCTGGAGCTCAATTTCACCCAGACGCTGGGAACACATCAGCTGCGTGTCGCCGAGTCGCTGCCTGCCAGCGGGATTACGGCGATTTTTGGTGTTTCCGGCGCCGGGAAAACCTCACTGATTAACGCGATCGGCGGCCTGACGCACCCGCAAGAGGGGCGTATTACTCTGAACAATCGTGTGCTTCTCGATACCACTCGCAAAATTTGCCTGCCGCCGGAAAAACGTCGTGTCGGTTATGTTTTTCAGGATGCACGCCTGTTCCCGCACTACAAAGTGCTCGGTAACCTGCGTTATGGCATGGCGAAATCAATGGCCGGGCAATTCGACAAGTTGGTGGCGCTGCTGGGTATTGAGCCGTTGCTGGAGCGGCTTCCGGGTACGCTCTCCGGCGGCGAAAAACAGCGCGTCGCCATTGGTCGCGCGTTATTAACCGCGCCGGAACTGATGTTACTGGATGAGCCGTTGGCTTCGCTGGATATTCCCCGTAAACGGGAGTTGTTACCCTATTTGCAGCGGCTGGCACAGGAGATCAACATTCCGATGCTGTATGTCAGCCACTCGCTGGATGAGATCCTGCATCTGGCCGATAAAGTGATGGTGCTGGAAGCCGGCGAAGTGAAAGCGTTCGGCAGCCTGGAGGATGTCTGGGGTAGCCGTGTGATGAACCCGTGGCTACCGCCCGAACAGCAAAGTAGCGTGCTAAAAGTGGTGGTGCTGGAACACCATCCGCACTACGCCATGACCGCGCTGGCGCTTGGCGATCAGCATATCTGGGTGAACAAAGTCGATCGCCCGCTGCAAAGTACGCTGCGCATCCGTGTGCAGGCGACGGATGTTTCCCTGGTGCTGCAACCGCCGATGAATACCAGTATCCGTAATATTCTGCGTGCCAAAGTGGCGCAGTGTTTCGATGTTGATGGGCAGGTAGAAGTTCAACTGGAGGTAGGTAGCCGCACGTTGTGGGCGCGCATCAGCCCCTGGGCAAGAGATGAACTGGGTGTTAAAGCGGGCCAGTGGCTGTATGCGCAAATCAAGAGCGTGTCGATTACTGCCTGATCACAGTAGCTCTTTGTAGATAAAACTGGCAATGCTGTCGACGGTATTATCGCCAATCACCACATCGGCGTGCGCTTTGACCGCATCGTCGGCATTCCCCATCGCCACGCCCAGACCTACCGCTTCCAGCATACTGATATCGTTATAATTATCGCCAAATGCCACCACGTTCTGCATTGACATGCCTTGTGAGGCTACCCATTCGGCCAGGCGTTTGCCTTTGCTGTTTCCGGCGCGGGCGATATCGACCTGATCGTGCCACGACCATTCACATTCCAGCCCCAGCGTCTGCTCGATATGCTGGGTGAAATTCTTCAGCTTTTGCGTATCTTCATCGGTGAGCGCGAATTTCCAGATGGCTTCCACTTCCTGCGCTGCAGTGCTCAGCGACGCCACTTGTTCAAACACCGGACGTTGTTCTGGCGGCAGCGATTGCGCCCAGTTGTTGGTGCGCAGCACATGGCCGGTGGGTTTCTCATACAGCATGGCGTTATCAACATACATCAGACCATGAATATCATGCTCGTTAAGCTGAGTAATCAGTTGTTGTGCTTGCGGCACCGGTAGCGGATCGGCAGAGAGTACTTTTTTTGCATGATAATCATACAAATAAGTGCCATTACAGCAAATTGCAGGTGTATCCAGTGCCAGTGCCTGATAAAAAGGGTGGATGGCGACATGATGCCGACCGGTGACGATGATGAGTTGATGTCCTGCCGCTTTTGCGCGGGCCAACGCTTCAATGGATGAGGGCAGAAGCGTTTTTTTCGGTGTCAGTAGCGTACCGTCTAAATCCAGAGCAATAACTCGCGAAGTCATAACGTATTCCGTGGTCGATGTTGAAATTTCTGCGTCCGGGCATGGTACACCGCGTCGCCGGATGCGCAAAATCTGGCGCAGAAAATCAGCATCAATATACAAAAAAGGCTATCCTGGTTACCCAATGCGCCGTAAAGCCCCATCCTTTAGGGCGGGGAGGATGTCAATTAACGCAAACAAGAATTAGAGAAAAGGAGTGTTCATGAAACAGACTGTTTATACCGCCAGTCCGGAAAGTCAGCAGATCCACGTCTGGCGTTTGAATTCTGAAGGCACCCTGACGCTGGTTCAGGTCGTTGATGTGCCGGGTCAGGTTCAGCCGATGGTGGTCAGCCCGGATAAACGTTACCTCTACGTGGGCGTTCGCCCTGAATTTCGCGTTATCGCTTACCGTATCGCCCCTGACGATGGTGCGCTGACGTTTGTGGCGGAAGCGCCGTTGCCGGGCAGTCCGACGCATATTTCCACTGATCGCAGCGGCCGTTTCCTGTTCAGCGCCTCTTACAATGCGGGCAGCGTCAGCGTGACGCGCCTGGAAGATGGTATTCCGACGCAGAACGTTGATGTCGTGGAAGGGCTTGATGGGTGCCACTCGGCGAACATTTCTCCGGACAACCGTACGCTGTGGGTTCCGGCGCTGAAGCAGGATCGTATCTGCCTGTTCACGCTGGCGGATGATGGCAATCTGACGGCGCAAAACCCGGCGGAAGTGGCCACCGTGGAAGGCGCAGGCCCGCGTCATATGGCGTTCCATCCGAACGCGCATTTCGGTTATTGCGTGAATGAGCTGAACAGCTCCGTTGATGTCTGGCAGTTGAGCGATGCGCACGGCAAAATCGAGTGCGTACAGACGCTGGATATTATGCCGTCAGATTTTACCGATACCCGCTGGGCGGCAGATATTCATATCACGCCGGATGGTCGCCATCTCTATACCTGCGATCGTACCGCCAGCCTGCTGACGATTTTCAGTGTCTCGGAAGATGGCAGCGTGCTGTCGCTGGAAGGGTTCCAGCCGACGGAAATACAGCCGCGGGGTTTCAACATTGATAAGCGCGGGAAGTATCTGATCGTGGCCGGGCAGAAATCGCACCATATCGCGCTGTATGAAATCTCCGGCGAGCAGGGGCTGCTGACCGAGAAAGCGCGCTATGCGGTAGGCCAGGGGCCAATGTGGGTGGTGGTTAACGCCTTCTGATAATGAATATCAGCCATAAAAAAACCTCGCCGCGGCGTAATGCTTGTCAGTTAAGCTTTTGAAGGTAGCCGTAACGCATAGCGTTGCGGCTTCTTTTTTACTGCTCCTGGGTAGTGCCGTGGTCGTCGTCCCGGCAACACGAAGCTTGATGCCATCGCCATTAT
>Ga0316613_10000100_pt1 | contig 116743 bp, 96 predicted proteins | sample OWC_soil_day10_C_2_FD_207647 | JGI IMG/M metagenome (GOLD analysis project Ga0316613, IMG submission 207647) | Wetland soil microbial communities from Old Woman Creek delta, Ohio, United States - OWC_soil_day10_CT_b | ecosystem: Environmental > Terrestrial > Soil > Wetlands | place: USA: Ohio...
TCTTGCCGGCGATCAGGTTTTGACGGAATTGATTGGGAAATGCTGAATAAGCCTGAGTCATGATTCTTTCCTCTTAGCGCACCAGACACGGACGCTTGTGGTCGAATTTCCAGTTGGGGATCAGGAATTGCATCGCCTGCGCGTCGTCGCGCGCGCCCAACCCCATGGCTTTGTATGCCTGGTGAGCCTTCTCCAGCTCCCCCATGTCGATTTCGATGCCGAGCCCCGGTTTGGCCGGAACGCGGATCAGCCCGCCTTCGATCTTGAGCGGTTCTTTGGTCAATCGCTGGCCGTCCTGCCAGATCCAGTGCGTGTCGATCGCGGTGACCTTGCCCGGCGCCGCGGCGCCGACGTGCGTGAACATCGCCAGCGAAATGTCGAAGTGGTTGTTCGAGTGCGATCCCCAGGTCAGGCCGAACATCTCGCATAGCTGCGCGACGCGGACCGATCCCTGCATGGTCCAGAAGTGCGGGTCGGCGAGCGGGATATCGACCGACTGCAGTTGTACTGAGTGCGCCATCTGGCGCCAGTCGGTGGCGATCATATTGGTCGCCGTCGGCAAGCCGGTGGCGCGGCGGAACTCGGCCATCACTTCGCGCCCCGAGAAACCGTTTTCGGCGCCGCAAGGGTCTTCTGCATAAGCCAGGATGCCGTGCTTGTCGCGGCACAGACCGATCGCCTCATTGAGCGACCAGGCACCGTTCGGGTCGAGCGTGATTCGCGCCTCGGGAAAGCGTTCGTGCAGCGCGATAATGGCCTCCATCTCGACGCTGCCTGCGAGGACGCCGCCCTTGAGCTTGAAGTCGTTGAAGCCGTAGCGTTGTTGCGTCGCTTCGGCGAGACGAACGATAGACTCGGGCGTCAGCGCTTCCTCGTTGCGCAGGCGGAACCAGTCGTTATCGGCGCCGGGCTCGCTGCGATAGCCGAGCGAGGTTTTGTTGCGGTCGCCGATGTAGAAGAGGTAACCGAGGATAGCCACCGCATCGCGCTGCATTCCCTCGCCGAGCAGGGACGCGACCGGAACGTTCATGAACTGGCCCATCAGGTCGAGCAGCGCCGACTCGACGCCGGTGATGGCGTGGATCGTCGTTCGCAGGTCGAAGGTCTGCAGGCCGCGGCCGCCGCTGTCGCGGTCGGCAAACGTCTTGCGCATGGCGTTGAGGATATTGTTGTACTCGCCGAGCGTCTTGCCGACGACCAGCGGACGTGCGTCATCTATGGTCTGGCGGATCTTTTCGCCGCCGGGGACTTCGCCGAGCCCGGTGTTTCCGGCGCTGTCCTTGAGGATCACGATGTTGCGCGTGAAGAAGCGGCCGTGCGCGCCGGAAAGGTTGAGCAGCATGCTGTCTTCGCCGGCGACCGGGATCACCCGAAGTTCGGTGACGGTCGGCGCGCCGCTGCAGTGGGTTTGCTTTTCGTTCATTTCAAGAAGTCCTCTCTTCGCGTAAATGGTTCTCGGCCGCCTGTGGGCAGAAGCCAGTGGGAGTAATCAGTGGGAGTAATCATAGGCGGCTATCGATAGCAATCAGCGTTAGAATGTGCATCGATCAATTCAATTTACGCAATGATCCTCGACCTCACTCAACTCAACTGTTTCGTCACCGTCGCCGAAGAGCTGCATTTCGGTCGCGCTGCCGAACGCCTGTGCATGACCCAGCCGCCGCTGAGCCGGCAGATTGCGCTGCTAGAGCACGCGCTGGGCGTCAAGTTGTTCGAGCGCACCAGCCGCACGGTTCGCCTGACGACGGCCGGCCAGGTCTTCCTGACCGACGCCACGCGTCTGCTCAACCTCGCCAAACAGGCGGCGACCAACGCCCAGCGTTCGAGCAAGGGAGAAACGGGCCGCGTGACCATAGGTTTTACTTCGGTGATGGGCTTCGACCTGATGCCGAACCTGATCGCTGCGGCGCAGAAGGCATTGCCGGACATCGATGTGGTGCTCAAGGAAATGGTGACGGTGGCGCAACTCGACGCGCTCGAGAACAACACCATCGACATGGGTTTTCTCTGGCCGCTGGCGACCCGGCTGCATCTTGAATACCAGACGGTATTCCGCGAACCGCTGATGCTGGTCTTGCCGGTCGATCATCCGCTCGCCGCACGCAGTCGCATCGTCGTCGACGACTTGAACGATTTGCCCTTCGTCATGTATTCGTCGGGACAAGGCAAGTATTTCTATAGCCTGGTGACCGGGCTGTTCGTCTCTTCCGGGGTGATGCCCAAGTACATTCAGCACTTGGACCACGTGCACACCATCGTCGGCCTGGTGCGCTCGGGCGTCGGCGTCTCGATCGTTCCGGCCGCGGCGTCACAACTGCGCTTCGACAACGTCGTCTTTCGCCCCTTGTGGCGAGACGACGTGATTGCCGAAAGCCGAATGGCGTGGCGCGCCGATTACGACAACCCGGCGCTCACGACTTTTCGCCACTTTGCCTCGGATTTTTTCGCCCGACGCAAGTAAAGCGGTGAACTCGATATCCGCAGGCCAGCGCCCCGACTCGCTCGGCGCGCTGGTCCGTCGCGCTTAGCCCAAATCGATCGTCAGCAGGCCGTCGAGCAGCGCGATCATCTGGTCGATCTCGCTCTCGGCGACGTTGAGCGCCGGCATGAAGCGCAGCAGATTGGGGCGCGGCGAGTTGAGCAGCAGCCCCATCGGTTGCAGCAGCTGCGCGGCCGCAACGATTTTCGGACCGCGCCCGTCGTCGAGCACCAGCGCGCGCAGCAGGCCGCAGCCGCGTTCGCCGCACAGACCATGGCGAGCAGAGAGCTCGAGCAGACGGCGCGAAAGATAGTTGCCCTTGGCGACGACGTCGGCGAGAAAGTCCGGGTTGGCGATCCGCTTCATGATCGCGACGCCGACCGCGGCCATCAGCGGATTGCCGTTGTAGGTGCCGCCCTGGTCGCCGGGAACGAAGCAGCAGATTTCCTCGCGCGCCAGCAGCGCGGCGAGCGGCACGCCGCCGCCGATTCCCTTGGCCAGCGTCATGATGTCGGGCGTGATGCCGCTGTGCTGGTAGGCAAAGAGCGTCCCGGTGCGCCCCATTCCCGACTGCACTTCGTCGACGATCAGCAGGATGCCGCGCTCGCGCGTGAGCTCGCGCAGCGCGCTCATGAACGATGGGTCGGCCGGGATCACGCCGCCCTCGCCCTGCACCGGTTCGAGCATGACGGCGACGGTATCGGGACCGATCAGTGCCTCGACGCTCGCCAGGTCGTTATAGGTCGCCTTCGGAAAACCAGGTACCTGCGGCGCGTAAAGCGTGTCCCAGCCGTCCTTGCCCGACGCCGACATGGTCGCCAGCGTGCGACCGTGGAAGCTGTGGTCGAAGGTGATGATCTCGTAAGCGCCATCCTTGTGCACGCGGCCCCACTTGCGCGCCAGCTTGATCGCACCTTCGTTGGCCTCGGCGCCGGTATTGGCGAAGAAAACGCGGTCGAAACACGAGTTGGCCGTCAGCAGACCGGCGAGTTCGATCATCGGACCGTTGTAGAAAGCCGGGCTCGGATTGATCAGCTGCCCGGCCTGATTGACCAGCGCTTCGCTGATTTCCGGCGGGCAATGGCCCAGGCAATTGACCGCCCAGCCCTGGACGAAGTCGAGATAAGCTTTGCCGTGCTGGTCGTAGAGGTAAGCCCCCCGGCCGCGCTCGAAGACGAGGTCGGGACGGGTGGTGATGAACATCAGCGAATCGGTCGAAAAACCTTTGTAATCCATGGCATGCTCCATGTTCTTAATGTTAATTACCATCATTCTTGGCGAGCGTTCTGCGGCGGCTCTTCAAGTCATTCACTCCAGGCGTCGCCCGCCGCGAGCATTTCCTCGAGCAGGCGGACGTGTTCCTGTTCCTCGAGCGCGAACTCCCTGGCCATCGCCACCACCCGGGGGTCGGGCGAACTGTCGGCAACGCTCTGGTAGTAGGCAAGCCCGCGGCGCTCGCTGCCGAGCGCGAGTTCAAGCGCCGAGCGACCATCCATCATCGCGTCGACGCCCCACCACGGCGCCGCTTCGGGCGACTCGCCATCCGGCCAGTCGTAGCCGTCGCGCGGCAGCTCGGAAAGATGCAGAAAACCGGCGCGGTCCATCGCGTGCTTGAGGTGCAGGCGCGAGAAATCAGCAAATTCGCGGAAGATCTTCTCCACTTCCTGGTTGCCGTGCGTCGCCATGTCGTCGGCCAGTTCGTCGAAACGCCGTGCTGCCTCGGCTTCGAGGCGAACGGCGTGGGCCAGAAAACGTCGAATCGTTCCCATGGCAGACCTCAGCCGAACTTGAACAGAATACCGAAACCGCCGCGCGGATAGTTCCAGTCGACGTTGTCATGATCGCACACCAGGCGGCAGGTGCCGCACTCCAGGCAACCGTCGACCACCAGGTCGATCTTGCCGCCGTCTTCAACGCGCCAGCAGCCGGCCGGACAGCAGACCGTGCATGGTTTGGCGTCGCAGGCGAGGCAGGCCTCGGCGTTACGCACCGCAATGTGCGGACGACCGGCATCGACGCGGTAGCGGTTCTGAAAGAGCTTCTCTTCGACATTGATCGTCGGTAACTCGGTCGCGGCGTTCATCGGAAGGCTCTCCAGAAATGGTAGGCATCGCCGAGCAGGCCCAAGAGCGAGCGCCGGCTCTTGAGTTCGGCGTAGATCTTCTGCTGCTTGGCGCGCTTGCTTTGTCCGTCGACCATGAACATCTCGTGCGCCGCGTTGCCGAGCAAGCGCGGATAGACGTCAAGGATATGCGGCTTATTGTGCAGGAAGTCGGGAACGTCGGCGTATTTTTTGAGGTCGGCGATGATCACGCTGTCGTCGAGACGACGCTTGTACTCGGCGAGATGGCGCGCATCGAACGGTTTGCCGGCTGCCTTGAGCGCGACCAGCGATTCGGCCGCCAGCCGGCCGGAGGTCATCGCCAGGTTGGAGCCCTCGCGGTGGATGCCGTTGACGAAACCGGCCGAGTCGCCGACCACCAGCCAGCCGTCACCGTAAAGCTGCGGCAGCGCCTTGAGGCCGCCTTCGGGGATCAGGTGCGCCGAATACTCCTTCATCTCGGCGCCTTCGATCAGCGGCCGCACCGCGGTGTGGCGCTTCAAACCTTCGAGCAATTGGTAAGGGGTGATCGTCTGGCGCTTCATGTCGCCGAGCATGCAGCCGATGCCGATCGAAATCGAGTCCTTGTTGGTATAGAGGAAACCGGTGCCGACCATGCCGTGCGTAACGTTGCCCGCGAGTTCAATGACCACGCCTTCGTCGCCGCTGATGTTGAAACGCGCGTCGATCGTCTCCTTGGGCAGGAACAGCACCTCCTTGGCGACCAGCGCCATGTCTTCGGCCTTGATCTCGCGGCGCAGACCGGCGCGGCTGCCGAGCAGCGCATTGGCGCCGTCGGCGAGGATCACGCAATCGGCGAGGATGTCGCCGTGCTCGCGCTCGGTGCGAACGCCGACGACGCGACCTTGGGCGTCGCGCAGCAGTTCGCTGACGGTCGTCTCGCAGATCACCAGCGCGCCGGCTTCCTTGACCTTGGCCGAGAACCAGCGATCGAAGCGCGCGCGGATGATCGTGTAGCGGTTGTACGGCGGCGTCGAGAAGCGCGCGTCGCGATGCGTCATGCCGGTGCAGACGCTCGCTTCGTCCATCATCCACATGCGCTGTTCGGCGACATGGCGCTCGAGCGGTGCGCTGTCGCGAAAATCGGGAATGATTTCTTCGAGCGCATGGGCGTAGAGAATCGCGCCCTGAACGTTCTTGGTTCCCGGCGATTCGCCGCGCTCGAGTTGCAGCACGTTGACGCCGGCCTTGGCCAGGGTATAGGCCGCGGCGTTGCCCGATGGACCGGCGCCGACGACGATGACATCGAATTTTTCCATCAGCTATTCTTCCTTGGGCGCGCTGCGCGTGACACGGGCGCGGGTTTGCGCCAGGCGAGCGGCGAAAGCCGTCTGCAGCGCCGGCAGCAGTTCGAGCGCGTTGCCGATCAGCGCGTAATTCGAGAAATCGAAGATCGGCGCATTGGCGTCCACGTTGATCGCCGCGATCACGTCGGCGCCTTCCATGCCGACGCGGTGCTGGATCGCACCGGAAACGCCGGCCGCCAGATAGAACTTCGGCCGCACCGTCTTGCCCGATTGCCCGACCTGGCGTTCGGCGTCGGCCCAGCCGGCGTGCACCGCCGGACGCGACGCACCGACCTCGGCGCCGAGCGTCTTGGCGAGGCTGAACAACAGGTCGAAATTCTCGGGTTTGCCCATCCCGCGGCCGCCGGCGACGATATAGTCGGCAAACGCCAGTTGCGGCTTGTCGGCGCGCGAGTCCGGGATGAAGTCGATGACTTTGGTGACGATAGACTCTTCCGCAAGATCGAACGCGTGTTCGACGATTCGGCCCGGACGCTTCGGGTCTTTGACCGGCAAGGGCATGACGCGCGGGCGCACGGTCGCCATTTGCGGGCGCGTCGCGAGGTTGACGATGGTGCACATCAGGCTGCCGCCAAAGGTCGGACGGCTCGACAGCATCGAGCGGTCGGCCAGGTCGATCTCGAGGCCGGTGCAGTCGGCCGTCAGTCCGGTCAGCAGCGTCGTCGCCACCGACCCGGCCAGATCGCGGCCCTGGGTCGTCGCGCCGAGCAACAGGATTTCCGGCTGGTAGGTATTGACCAGCGTCGTGATCGCCGCCGTATAGGCTTGGTTGCGGTAGTCGTGCAAGACCGCATCCTGCATCAGGTAACACAGGTCGGCGCCGTAGGCGAAGGTCTCACCGGCCAGCGCGGCGATCTTCGGCCCGGGCGCGCCGATCAGCACGCCGGCCAATTCGACGCCGAGCTTGTCGGCGAGCTCACGCCCCTTGCCGAGCAGCTCCCACGACACCGGGTGCACGTGGCCGTGCTCGTGTTCGATGAAGACCCAGACGCCTTTGTACGAGACAAAACGTTCGGGCAAGACGCGCTTCGGTTTCTTGACTGGTTTGGCGGGAAGTTCGCTCATGATTGCTGCTCCTGCGCAGCCAGCTGGTCGAGGTGCTCGAGCAGCGCCTCTTCGAGTTGCGGGTAGTCGGTAAACAGTTTGTCGACGAAAGCTTCGGCCATCGCCGCCGGCGTCTCGCCTTCGATGCGCAAGGCGCGGACCGCCTTCGGCTTGGGCGCGAACACCTGGGCCACCACGGTCGGCGATCCTTTGAGACCGACCTGGGTGAGGTCGGTGATGCCGATCGCCTCGCGGTTCCAGTGCTGCGTCTGCTGACGCGCGGCGGTGAACATTCCCGGCATGTCGGCGAAGCGGATGGTGTTGGTCCCTTCGAGCATGGTGATCACCGCCGGCAGGCGTGATTCCAAGACCTGCACGCCGCCTTCGGCGCGGCGCTCGACGACGATGCGACTATCCTGCACATCGATCTTTGCAATGCGCGAGACGTAGGTCAGCAGCTGATACCCCAGGCGAATCGCGATCCCCGGTCCGACCTGCGCGGTATCGCCGTCGATCGTCTGCTTGCCGGTGAACACCAGGTCGAGCGGCTGTTTCTCGTGCAGCGTGCGCAGCGCAGCGGCCAGCACGTAGGAGGTGGCCAGCGTGTCGGCGCCTGAAAAAGCCTTGTCGGTGACCAGGATCGCATCGTCGGCGCCGAGCGAAATGCACTTCTTGAGCGCGTCTTCGGCCTGCGGCGGACCCATCGACAGCACCGTGACGCGCGCCCCGGTGCGGTCCTTGATGCGTAGCGCCTCTTCGAGTGCAAACAGGTCGAAGGGATTGACGATCGCCGGAACGCCTTGCCGCATGATGGTGTTGGTCACTGGATGGACGCGGATCTGGGCGCTATCCGGAACCTGTTTGATACAGACTGCGATGTGCATGGTGCGAAGCCCTTGAGGTCGAGACCGACCAGCGTTGAATAAGCAAGGGCGACATTATACTTTTACTGGTTTGAATCGTTGATGGTGCAGCGCAGAAAAGACAAACCGCCGCCCAGTCTAAAGACCGGCGAGCGCCAAGTATTTTATTTCCATGTAGTCATGAAGGCCGTGGTTCGATCCTTCACGGCCAATTCCTGAGCTCTTGACGCCACCGAACGGTGCGACCTCGGTCGAGATCGCACCGGTATTGACGCCGACCATGCCGTATTCGAGCTGTCCGGCCACACGCCAGACACGCGCGTGATTCCGCGAAAAAAAATAAGCCGCCAGGCCGAACTCGGTGTCATTGGCCATAGCGACGGCCTCATCCTCGCTCGAAAAACGAAACAGCGGCGCCACCGGGCCGAAAATTTCTTCGCGCGCGAGCGCCATCGCGGGCGTCGCGTCGGCCAGGATGGTCGGCTCGTACCAGGTGCCGCCGAGCGCGTGGCGCTTGCCGCCGCAAACGACGCGAGCGCCCTTGGCGAGGGCGTCATCAACCAGTTGCCCGACCTTGGCGATCGCCTTCTCGTCGATCAGCGGCCCTTGCGTCACATCGTCGTCAGTGCCGTTGCCGACCTTGAGCGTCGCGACGGCGGCCGCCAGCCTGCTGGCGAACTCGTCATAGACGCTGTCCTGGACCAGAAAGCGGTTGCTGCAAACGCAGGTTTGTCCGGCGTTGCGATACTTGGACGCCATCGCGCCGGCGACGGCGGCGTCGAGGTCGGCGTCGTCGAAGACAATGAACGGCGCGTTGCCGCCCAGTTCGAGCGACATTTTCTTGACCGTTCCGGCGCATTGCCGCATCAATAGCTGGCCGATCGGCGTCGACCCGGTGAACGTGAGCTTGCGGACGACGGGGCTGGCGGTCAGCACGCCACCGATCGCGCTCGCCTCACCGGTAACGACGCTGAAGACTCCGGCCGGAACGCCGGCGCGCTCGGCCAGCTCGGCCAGCGCCAGCGCCGAGAGCGGCGTCTGCTCGGCGGGCTTCAAGACAATCGTGCAGCCGGCGGCGAGCGCCGGCGCGACCTTGCGCGTGATCATCGCCGACGGGAAATTCCACGGGGTGATCGCCGCGCAGACGCCGATCGGCTCGCGGGTGACAACGACCTGACGATCGGCAAACGGCGATGGAATGACCTCGCCGTAGGCGCGCTTGGCCTCCTCGGCAAACCACTCGACATAAGCTGCGGCATAGGCAATCTCGCCGCGCGACTCGGCGAGGGGTTTGCCTTGCTCGGCGGTCATCAGTTGCGCCAGATCTTCCTGGTTGGCGAGCAGCAGGTCGAACCAGCGGCGCAGGATGCGGCTGCGCTCGGCGGCGGTGGTGCGGCGCCAGGTCTTGAGTGCACGCTCGGCGGCGATGATCGCGCACCCTGTTTCGGCGGCGCCGCACAGCGGCACGCTGGCAATCGCCTCGCCGCTCGCCGGGTTGGTGACGATGATGGTTTCGCCGCTGTCGGCGCCGACCCAGGCGCCGTCGATATAGCACGCCTGTCGCAGCAGGGTGCTGTCTTTCAATGCCAGCATAAAGTGTTCTCCCTTAGTTTCTTGTTAGTACGACGCGCCGGTCTTGCCCGAATCATCATCCTTGAATTTGGCCGCCAGCGCGACTGCGGCGTTGCGCAGCAGCAAGGCATCGACGCCGACCAGCAGGAAGCTCGCGCCGATCCGGCGATACGCCGCGGCGACCGCCGGGTCGGCGGAAAAAACACCGGCGGCCTTGCCGGCGGCGGCGATGGCGGTGATCGCGCCGTCCACTGCCGCCCTGACTTCGGGATGACCCGGCTGGCCCAGGTAGCCCATCGACGCGGCGAGGTCCGAGGGGCCGATAAACACGGCGTCGACGCCGTCGACGCGCACGATCTCGTCGAGTGCGGCGAGTCCGGCGAGCGATTCGATCTGGACGATCAGGCACATTTCTTGGTCGGCCTGGCCGAAATAGCCGTCGACGCCGTTCCAGCGTGCGGCACGCGAGAGCGCCGTGCCGACGCCGCGGATTCCGGCCGGCGGATAGCGCATGGCACGCACCAGCGCGCGCGCCTCGACAGCCGTTTCGACCATCGGCACCATCAAGGTCTGCACGCCGCCGTCGAGCAGTTGCTTGATTCGCGCGACGTCGTGATCGACGCTGCGTACCACTGGCCGCACGGGATACGGCGCCAGTGCCTGCAATTGCGCGATGATTGAGCGCAGGTCGTTGGGGCCGTGCTCGCCGTCGATCAACAGCCAGTCGAAACCGGCGGTGGCGACGACCTCGGCGCTATAGGCGTCGGCCAGCCCGAGAAACAGGCCAAGCTGAGTTTCACCCGCCGCCAGCGCGCGCTTGAAAGGGTTGAGGGGCATCTCCATGATCGACTCCGGTAAGTGAATAGGCTAAACAAACCGGCAGGTGATATTGCCGAGCCGGCCGTAATCGACGTGGAAGGTATCGCCGCGATGGGCGGCGATCGGGCGCGTGAACGAACCGGCGAGGATGATCTGCCCGGCCTCGAGCGCGACGCCGTGCGGCGCCAATCGCTTGGCCAGCCAGCAGATACCGTTGGCCGGATGATTGAGCACGCCGGCGGCGACGCCGGTTTCCTCGATCACACCGTTGCGGTACATCAGCGCCGAAACCCAGCGCAGGTCGAAGTCCATCGGCTTGACCGGGCGCCCGCCCATGATGATTCCGCCGTTGGCGGCGTTGTCGGCGATGGTGTCCATCACCTTGCGCGGCCGCTTGCTGTCGGGATCGATTCGCTGCGAGCGCGCGTCGATCAGTTCGAGCGCCGGGATCACGTAATCGGTCGCCGACAGCACGTCGGTCATCGTCACGTTCTCGCCTGCGAGGCGGTCCTTGAGGATGAACGCCAGCTCGACCTCGATCATCGGCACGATGAAACGGTCGCACGGGATCTCGCTGCCGTCGGCAAATACCATGTCGTCGAGCAAGGCGCCGAAATCGGGCTCGTTGATCTGCGACGACATCTGCATCGCGCGCGAAGTGAGCCCGATCTTGTGGCCGACGATTTTTCGCCCCTCGGCGAGCTTGATGTCGACCCACGCTTTCTGGATCGCGTAGGCGTCGGCGATGGTGATTTCCGGATGGTCGAGCGAGATCTGGCGGATCTGCTGGCGGCTCTTCTCCGCCTCGTGGAAACGGCGCGCGGTCGATTCGATAATCTCTTGGGTCAGCATTTTTCGTCCTCAGGAGGGATCAGGTCTGGCGGTAGCGCGCGTGGATGTTGTTCTGCTTCCAGGTTCCGGCCTCGCTGAATTCGACGATCTCAAGCGAGAGCGCCAGGCTGCGCCGGGCGAAGATCGCCGCGAAATGCTCGCAAATCATCTTGAACAGCTCGTCGCCGGCCTTCTTTTTGGCGTCTTCCGAACGCCCTGCCCCGATCTTGAGCTGCGCATGGACGAAGGCATCGTCAACCGTGCCGTCGGCGACGCAGTATTCAGTCAAGCGAATCGCGCGCGAGCGGATGGCGCCGGTCGGGAACACCCCGCCCTGGTCGATCAACAGCTGATTCGATTTTCTGAGCAGCGCGGCGATGTCGGCGTCGGGCAAGAGGTTGTCGGTGTATTCGTAAATGAGGTGGGGCATGGCGTTGTTCTCCGAACCGGGCATCACTCAGGAAAGCGTCGAACCGGTGCCGCTGGCCGCCTTGGGGATGGCGCTGACCGGAAAAATGGCGTTGATCTGGCCGGTTCCCGACGAACCGAAATACGGCGTCACCACTTCGGCCTGGCCCTGGTACTGGTCCCAGCCGAGCACGCCGAGCAACATCGCGGTGTCGTGCATAGTCCCTTCGCCGTGGCACTTGACCGCATATTCAGGCAGCATGCCGCAGAAGGTTTTCCAGTCGCCTTTGCGCCACAGGTCGACGACGTGGTGATCGACGGTCTCGAGGAAGGGATCCCAGACCTTGTGCAGGAACTCATCGGCCCGCCCGTTCTGCGCGAAGCGGTGCGACAGCGAACCGCTGGCCAGCACGGCAACGGTGCCGTCGTACTGATCTTCGATCGCACGGCGGACGGCGCGGCCGAGTTCGACGCTGTCGATCAGATTATGCACGGTGCACAGCGCCGAGATTGAAACGACCTTGAAGCGCTTATCAGAATTCATGTAGCGCATCGGCACCAGCGTGCCGTACTCGAGGCTGAGACTGGTCGCGTCGTGCGCGCGCGTCAGCACGCCGGCAGCGGTCGCCGTCTGCGCGATCAGCTGGCCGAGTTCGGGGTTGCCGGCATAGGCGAACGGCAGGTTCTTGATGAAGTGCGGCAGCTCGTTGCTGGTGTAAACACCTTCCCACGACGGCGCGCAGTTGATGTGGTAACCGGAGTTCACCAGCCAGTGCGTGTCGAAGACGACAATGGTATCGACAGCGAGTTCTCGGCAACGCCGAGCGATTTCGCGGTGGCCGTCGATCGCCGGCTGGCGGCAGCCGTAGTGCGGCCCGTCCTGCTCGGACAGGTACATCGACGGCACATGAGTGATCTTGGCCGCCAGTGCGAGTTTTCCCATTTTTGACTCCTCGGTTCTTGTTCGTAACAACTGCCGTTAAAACCTCTTTCGACGCAGAGGTCGTCAACCCTTCACACGCCCCAGCGCGGAATAGTGTGGTTGCCGTACGACACGGCGACGTTCTTGGCTTCGCAGAAGACGTCGTAGCTGTAGTGATTGCCTTCGCGGCCGGTTCCCGAGGCCTTGGTGCCGCCGAACGGCTGGCGCAGGTCGCGGACGTTCTGGCTATTGACGAAGGTCATTCCCGACTCGATGGCTTTGGCGACGCGCAGCATGCGACCGGTGTTCTCGGTCCACAAATACGACGACAGGCCATAGAGTGTGTCGTTGGCGATGCGGATCGCGTCGTCTTCGGTCGAAAACGGGATCAGGCAGGCGACCGGACCGAAGATCTCCTCCTGCGCGACGCGCATCCGGTTATCGACGTCGGCGAAAACCGTTGGCTCGACCCAGTTGCCACCCGCGAACTTCTGCGCCACCGCCGGCGTGCCGCCGCCGCAGACCATTTTGGCGCCCTCTTGCTGGCCGATCTCGATGTAGCTCCTGACCTTCTTGAGGTGGCCCGGCGAAATCATCGGTCCGATGATGGTCTGCGGATCGAGCGGATCGCCAACCACCAGACGCGAAGCGCGCGCCGCGAAGTCGGCGACGAAGCGCTCGTAGATCGTTTGCTGGACGATGATCCGCGAACCGGCGGTGCAGCGTTCGCCGTTGGCCGAGAAGATCATAAAGATCGCGGCGTCGAGCGCGCGCTCGTAATCGGCGTCGTCGAAGATCACGAACGGCGACTTGCCGCCGAGTTCCATCGAAAACTTCTTGACGCCCGCCGAGCGCACGATGCGGTTGCCGGTCGCCGTCGACCCGGTGAAGGAAATGGCGCGGACGTCTGGATGCGAAACCAGCGCTTCGCCGGCGGTGTTGCCAAAGCCGTGGACCAGGTTGAAGACGCCGGGCGGAACGCCGGCCTCAGTGATCAGTTCGCCGAGGCGACTGGCGGTCAGCGGCGAGAGTTCGGACATCTTCATCACCGCGGTGTTGCCCAGCGCCAGACACGGCGCGGTTTTCCACGTCGCGGTCATGAACGGGATATTCCACGGCGAGATCAGCGCGCAGACGCCAGCCGGCTGCCACAGCGTGTAGTTGAGGTGGCCGGTGTCCGAATCGTAGGTCTCGCCGTGCTGATGCTGGGCGAGCTCGGCGAAATAGTAGAAGTTGTCGGCGGCGCGCGGAATCAGCGCCTTGCCGGTCTGGCCGATGACCTGGCCGCAGTCGCGGCTTTCCATCGCGGCAAGCTCGGGGACGGCTTGGGTGATCAGGTCGCCGACCTTGCGCATCAGCCGCGCGCGCTCCTTGGCCGGCGTCGCCGCCCAGCCCGGAAACGCCGCCTTGGCGGCGGCGACCGCCGCACCAACCTCGTCAGCCCCGCCGCTGGCGACCTCGCCGAGCACCTCGCCGGTCGCCGGGTTGATCGTCTCGAAGTGTTCGTTGCTATCGACCTTGCGGCCGTTGATCAGGTGTTTGATCATGATCTCTTCTCGCTGTGGGCAAAAAATCGCCGGTCGTCGACGATGGTGTTCTGCAGGTTGCAGACGTTTTCGATCTCGGTCTCGACGATATCGCCGGCCTTGACGTCGGCGAGGCCCTCGGGCGTTCCGGTCAGGATGATGTCGCCGGGATTCAAGGTCATGAACGACGTCAGGTATTCGATCAGCGTCGCGACGTCGAAAATCATGTCGGCGGTCGTTCCCTGCTGGGTGACTTGGTCATTGACGCGCGTCGTCAGCTTGAGCGCCATCGGATTGGGAACGTCGTCGCGGTCGACCAGCCATGGGCCGATCGGCGTGCAGCCGTCGCGGTTCTTGACGCGCAGGTTAGGTCGGTAGTAATTCTCGAGGTAGTCGCGGATCGCGTAGTCGTTGGCCACCGTGTAGCCGGCGACGAGATCGAGCGCGTCAGCCTTGGCGACTTGATATCCGGTCTTGCCGATCACCACCGCCAGTTCGCACTCGTAGTGCATATAGGTCGCGTCGGCCGGACGGCGCGTCTTGGCGCAGTGACCGAGCAGCGTGTTGGGCCCCTTGAGGAAGATGAGCGGCACTTCGGGCGGCTTGAACGCGAGTTCGCGCGCGTGGTCAGCGTAGTTGAGGCCGAGCGCAAAGATCGTTCCGGGGACGACCGGCGGCAGCCAGCTCACCTCGGATTCGTTGAGCAGTCGGCCGTCGGCCAGACGCACGCGACGATCGGCGGCCTGCGTGACCTGGTGGATGGCGCCCTGGTAAGCGATACGACCGCGCTTCATGATTTGACTCCTGTATCGGCGGCGATTTTCTCGGCGGCGATTGAAAATTCGAGGCTGCCGACGCCAGCGGCGCTGAGCCGCACGCGGCTGCCCTCGCCGGCTTGTGGCGCCTGGTAGCGCACGCCGACGAGCAGCACCTCGCCGGCGGCCAGCGTCATGAACTCGCTGACGTCGGCGAGCAATTGCGCCGGCGGGCGGATCAGGTCGGCGAGCGAACGCGAATCGACGAGCGCACCGTCGATTTCGGTGGTGATCACCAGCGTCGAGAGATCGGGCAGCGGCAAAACCTCGCTGATCGGCAACGAGCCGTCGAAACACTTCTCGCGAATCGCCGGGCGGTAGTAGCTCGCGTGCGGCAGGCTGAGGTCGGCGGCGAGCACCACGCCACAGACCGCTTCGAGTGCGTTGGCAGCGTCAAGCCGCGCCGCCGCGCTGCCGATCACCAGGCCCAGCGTGGCGCCGACTTCGACCGTCGTGGCGCCGCGCGGCAGCGTCACCGTCGCGCCGCCGGCGGCACGGGTGTTGGCCGGCTTGATATACAGCGCCGGTGCCTGCGGCGCGCCCTGGTAGGGCGCTGCGTCGAGCGTGCCGATTTTCTGCAGCGAGACGGTGTCGTTGAGGATGACGCCATACACCGTTGCGCCGACGTTGTGGGTAATCATTCGTTGATGCTCCGATCAGCCGAGGGTGTTGACCAGGCCGAGACAAAGGAAGGGGAAGAAAACAAGCACGACGATGCGGATGAAATCGGAAGCCAGGAAAGGCATCACGCCGAGCGCGGTATCCTTCATCGGAACGTTCTTGGCGATCTTGTTGATCACGTAGAGGTTCATTCCGACCGGCGGATGGACCAGGCCGATTTCGACGACCATCAGCGCCAGGATGCCGAACCAGATCGACTTGTCGGGGACCGACATGCCGAAGAAGTCGAGTCCCATCACCACCGGGTAGAAGATCGGGATGGTCAGCAGGATCATCGCCAGAGAATCCATCACGCAGCCGAGCAGGATGTAGATGATCAGGATCGAGAACAGCACGATGAGCGGCGGCAAGCCGCTGTCCTTGACCCACAGCGCGAGTTCGGTCGGCATCTGCGACAGCGCCAGACTCGAATTGAGCAGGTCGGCGCCGATCAGCACCATGAAGATCATTCCGGTGGCGTGCGCCGTGCCGTAGATGCTGTCGACCATCCCCTTGGTTCGCATGCCGCCGGAGACCACGGCGATGATGCCGCAGGCGGCGGCGCCGATTGACGCCGCCTCGGTCGGATTGGTCCAGCCGCCGTAGATGCCGACGATCACCACCAGGAAGACCAGCAGCACCGGGATGATGCCGATCTGCGCCTTGATCATTTCGGCGAACGGCACCTTGATACCCGCCGGCCCGGCGGTCGGGTCGCGCCGCACGGTGATGGCGATCACCGCGACGTAGCCGAGCGCGGCGAGCACTCCGGGAATCACCGCGGCGACGAACAGCTTGCCGATCGACTCCTGCGTGAGCACCGCGTAGATCACCAGCGGCACCGACGGCGGGATCATGATTCCGAGCGTTCCCGCGGCAGCCAGCGTTGCCGTCGAGAGCTTGCCCGAATAACCGTGGCTGCGCAGTTCGGGCAGCGCCACCTGCCCCATCGTCGCTGCGGTCGCCAGCGACGACCCGCAAATCGCGCCGAACGCCGCGCAGGCGCCGACCGCGGCCATCGCCAGCCCGCCGCGCAAATGGCCGACCAGCGTTCCGGCGGCCTTGAACAGCGACTTCGACAGTCCACCGTGGGTGGCGAACTGACCCATCAGCACGAACAACGGAATCACCGCCAGGTCGTAGTTGGAGACTCGCGCATAGACCAGGTTGTTGAGCGTGTAGAGCAGCGTGTTGATCTCGCCGTGATTCATCACCACGTAGATCGCTGCGCCGGCGACGAACATCGCCACCGCGATGTGGATGCGCACCACCAGCATCAGCAGCAGGCCGCCCAGGCCGATCAGGCCAATCGTGATACCGCTCATTTATGGTTCCCCGGAATTCTCCACGTCGGATGGAAGAAAACGCAGCTGCGATAGAACGCCGCGAAGATCATCAGCGTGACTCCCGGGACCAGCAGCGCCGTCGGTATCCACAAGGGCAGCGAAACCAGCGTCGTCACCTCGTGCGCCTCGTAGGCGTCGATCGCCGAGAGCGCGGTGCGCCAGGCCAGAATCGACGCCATGCCGGCGAACAGCAACTCGGCGATCCCGTCGATGGTGCGCTTGAGCCGGGGATTCATGCTCTCGGTGAAGAACTCGACCTTGATGTGCTCGCCGAGCAGCGTGCAGTAAGGCAGAAACGCCGTCGCCGCGATCGCGGTCCCGGCCTGCATCAGCTCGATGTCGCCGGTAATCGAGCCGAAGCCGAGCTTGCGTCCGACGATCGAAACCAGCGACATGGCGATCAGGCCGATGAAGATCAACCCACCGGAAATTGCCATGATCCGGCCGTAGATCACCAGAAAGTGCTCGACCGGGTCGCGGTCATTGACCAGGACATGCCCCAAAGGATCACGCATGGCTCCCCCTTCAGAAATGAGTGGACTCGATTACTTGCCGGTGCCGGTCAGCTGGCGCGCGGCGGCGACCAGCGCCTTGCCGTCGAGGCCTTTTTCACTGGCCTGCTTGGCCCACTCGTCTTCGACCATCGCCGTCGCCTTCATCATCGCGCTGATTTCGGCGGGCGGCAGATTGGTGATCTTGTTGCCGACTTCGACGATCTTCTGCCGTGCCTTGGCCGACTCGTCGTCGAAGACGGCGCCAAATTTGGCGACCAGCGCCGAGCCGCTGTGTTTGTCGACGATCGCCTTGAGATCGGCCGGCAACCCGTCGTATTTGGCCTTGTTCATCAGCACGGCGAGTACGGTCGCCGTCGGGAATGCCCCGCCTGGCGCCGGTTGCGCGTGATATTTGGTGACCTCCGAGAGCTTGGTCGGAAAGACCAGCTCCCAGGCGCCGAACGAACCGTCGACGACACCCTTGGCGATCGCCTCGGTAACCTGCGCCGGCGGCATGGCCACCGGCGATCCGCCGAGCGCGGCGAGCGTCTTGGCGCCGACTCGCGTCGAGGTGCGCAGCTTGAGATCCTTGAAATTGGAGAGGCCAATCACCGGTACTTTGGCGGTATGAATCGCCTGGCCGCCGTCGGTGTGGAAAGCCAGCACCTTGTAGGCGGCAAATTCCTTTTGCGCGTGCTGCTCGTAGAAGGTCCACAGCGCCTTGCTGCTGCTCGTCGAGTCGGCGACCATGAACGGCAACTCGAAAGCCTCGATCGCCGGGAAACGGCCGGCCGAATACCCCGGCCCGGTCCACACCACGTCGGCGATGCCGTTCTTGACCTGGTCGACCAGTTGCGACGGCGTTCCACCGAGTTGCATGGCGGGGTAGAACTGGCAGACGATGCGGCCCGCCGACTCCTTGCCCAGGTCGTCGCACCACGGCTGCAACACGCGCTGCTGGGTCGGCGCCGCCGACGGCAGGAAATGAGCGATCTTGAGGGTGACCTGCTGGGCGGCCGCCGGCAACGAAACGGCCAAGGCACCAAGGACTGCGAAGCAACGGTAGTTCATCTTTGACTCCTCCGGTTGTTGGACCTGAGCGAACGCCTTGGTCGTTAATATGTTAATGATTAAATCACTACGATGTTAGTGAGTCAACAGGAAATCGAAATTTATTTGCAGTGTTTTTTTGATGTCGCGGTCGGCGCCAAACGCAGACCGCGACGAACGCCCGGCGAAGGCTCAGACGCGCTTGAACAGCGGGCTGCGAACCTGCTGCGCGTCGGCCGCCGAAAAGAATTTTTCCGTATAGATGTCGCGCTCGAACAAGCGTCCCTGCATCAGCGTGCTGATGCACGCTTCGATCATCATCGGCGGGCCGCACAGATAGGCCTTGCGGCCGCGAAAATCGTTGTTGAAATGCGTCTTCGCGGCGTCGTGGACGAAGCCTCGAAAACCCTGCCAGTCGCTGTCCGCCGGCTCGCCCGAGAGCGCCGGGACGTAAGTGAATTGCGGGTATTTGGCGGCCAGATCGAGAAACTCCTGGTGGTAATAGAGCTCCTGCTGGTCGCGCGCGCCATAGACCAGCGTGATCGGCAGTTGCGATCCTTCTTCGAGCAGGTCGAGCAGCATAGACCGCGGGCTCGACAGGCCCGAACCGCCGGCCATCAACAGCGATGGAACAGCCGCCGATTTGTGCACGTAAAAGCGCCCGTAGGGACCACTCAGCTTGATCGCATCGCCGACCTTGAGTTGCTGGTGAATCCACGCTGTCCCGGCGCCGCCCGGAACGATGCGGATGTTGAGCTCGATTTCGTTGCCGCTGCTCGGGGCATTGGCCAGCGAAAAGGCGCGAACGCCGATTTCCTTGGGCAGTTGCAGGTTGATGTACTGGCCGGCCTGGAAGGCTAGCGTTTCGCCTTCGGCGAGCTTGATCCAGATGCCCTTGATCGTCGGCGTCAGGTTCTCGATGCGGCTCACCACGCCGTGGAAATCGCGCACCGGCAGATCGCGCGAATCCTCGTCGGTCTCGATCTCGACCTCGATCACGGTATCCGCTTGCAGTTGCGCGCAGCACGCCAGCGCACGCCCCTCCTCGCGCTCGTAGTCCATCAGCGCGAAACTCGACGCGTTGCCGTGATCGATTTCGCCGTCGACGACGCTGATCTTGCACGTCGCGCAATAGCCCTGGCCGCAGGCGTGCGGCAGAAAGATTCCGGCGCGCAGGCTGGCGTCGAGGATGGTCTGACCGTCTTCGACGTCGATCGTCCGGCCCAATGGTTCAATCGTCAGTTCGTAGCTCATTTTTCGTCCCCCATGGTTTAACCCCTCCCGACCTCCCCTTATCAGGGGAGGAGACCACCTGCTCCCCCCTGAGAAGGGGGCTGGGGGGGTTGCCGTTTTTAGTATCCCGTATCGGCGATGCCGTTGAGGCCTGGCGTCGTGAAGCGGATCAGGTCCTTGTGGCCGATACCGTTCTCCTTAAGGCTCTTGACCGGATCGGGCGAGAACACCGTGTTCGAGTTCTGCCAGACGACGGTGCTCCAGTCGATCCTGGCAAAGTCCGGGTGATAGCGGTAACAGTCGGTGATGTACTTGTCGACGATCACCGAAAACGGCGTTTCGGGCGGCAGCGCGACAACGAAGGGGCGCGAAAACATGCGGTGCTTTTCCCAGTTGATGTACAGGAGCTGCTTGCCCTGGTAGTTCTCGAGCGCGTCGCTCGACTTGAACCGATAGTCGGCCAAAGCCTTGACAGTCATTGCTCTCTCCTTAGTTTTTGGTCGCTAGGTCGCGCCAGGCGGCGAAGTTCTTCTGGTCTTCCGAGCCGTTGAAGTCGCCGGTCGCGCGCGGATCGAGACGCCAGTAGTCGGCGATGTGCGATCCCGGGTTGAAGTCGGGTGCGTGGGTATCGACCCCCTCGGGGGCGCAATTGCCCTGCAGCGCCTGGTGCGACGAAATATAGGTCTGGATGTACTTTTCGGGTTCGTCTTCGAAGATTTCCTGACAGTGGCCGGAGCAGAAGTGAAATTTCTCGCCCTGGTAGACCGTCTCGCGGAAGCACATTTCCATCGGATCGCCCGGCTCGTTGTACTTGATGGTGTTGACGCAGACCTGGCAGTTCATCGGTTGCGTCTTGTTGTTGAAACGATTGCCGGCTTTTTCCTGCGCGTCGAGGTACTCGTACATCGGCCGGTAGTATTTGTCGAAGGTATTGGGGTACTTCTCGGACAACCAGTCGAGCTCGTCCGGACCCGGAATCCAGGTATGGAAAGGCGTCGATTCGGGCTTCATGTAGAAGCCGAGCCAGGACTGGTGCGTCACGTGCTCTTTCTCTTCGACGGTCTGCGCAAAGCACTTGGGAATCGTCACGCCGTAGCGCGCGAGGTCGGTGAATAGCGCCGCGCCGTTCTGCTCGAAGTAGATTTCCCAGGCTTCCTTGAAGCTCATGATGCGCTTGGGCAGCATGTAATCCATCATCATCCCGACACTGGCCAGCTTGCGCGTTCCGCGCCAGGTCCATTTGTCGATCCAGCGCTGGACGATAGCCAGATTGTCCGGGTCCTGTTCGAGCATGAACTTGATGCATTCGAGGCCGAGCGTCATGTGCCGCGCCTCGTCGGACTGCGCCGAGAAGCCGACGGTCATCGCCGCCATGTCGCCGTTGTACGCGGCGCCCGAGATGAAGGGAACGAACAGGATGTTGGTCAGCACGTATTCGAAGGCGAAGCCGATGGCGACCATGAACTCGAACGGTCCGGCGGTGATCGCGTCGTCGAAGAACGACTTGCCGTCCGAGAGGTACCACATGCGCGACTGCTGGTGCGCGAATTCGTCCATCCCGTTATAGAACTTGTTGTAGTTCGAGATCGAGTGGATCTGCGTCTGGAAGTGGCGGTACTCGTCGACCGCCTGCATCTGACAGGCGACGCGCGGACCGGCGCCGACCATCTGCCGGCCGACCATCGAGAAGCCGCGCGCGGCCATCAGTTCGAGCGGCGGCGTCGATCCGAGAAACAGCTTGAGCACGTTGATGTAACGCCCGTCGGTGACCGACAGGTGGCCGTTGTTTTGGTTGAACGCGTCGAGGATGGCGTAGAGTTTGCGCTCCTTCTCGGCCTGGTACTTCCAGTAGGCGTCCATGGTCAGGCGGAAGGGGTCTTCCCACTTGTCCCAGTCGTGGATCTTGATCCCCTCGTAACCGACCTGCGGAAAGACCTTGTCCATCGGCTGGTAGGTCGTATCCCACGCGAGGTCGCGCGTCATCATCGTGTAGCGCTCTTTGAGGCCGAGCTTCTTGCTTGTCTTCATGTCCATGGTGTTCGCTCCAGGGTGGCGTGGATCAGAAAGTCACGAAGTCACGAGTTCCAGCTCAGCGTGAACTCGTCGTCGGTCTCGTCGAGATGCCCAGAAATCGTGATCAGGTGCAGCTGCAGCTCCTGCAGGTCGAAATCGCGGCCGAGCTTTTCCTCGACGCTGGTGCGGCGGATCACCAAGCGATCAGGAACGTCGATCTTGACCATCGCCGGCTGCTCGACGACGATCGCTCCGGGGTTGTCTTCGACGATCGCTTCGACGATTGAGCGCGTCACGTCGTTGGTCTGAAAGGCGATGAAGGCGTTCGATGTCATGCCGGTTCCTCTACAGGGGGATCCCGGCCTTGGCGGCGCGGGTATTGAGTTGCAGGATCACTTCGTCGAGCATTGCCGTGGCTTTGTCGCCGAAGGCAATCGTGGCGATCGGCGTCAGCGCCTTGACAGTGCGCTCGCGAAAATCGTTGATCCAGACCGCCAGCTGCGCCTTGTTTTCGGGGCTTTCGCCGGCGGCGACCTTGAGTACCGAATCGATCCACTTGGCCGTTTCGCCCGCCCATTCGCGCTGAAAACGCGTGAGCATCGAGAACACCGGGCCGTAAGCGGCGTTGAGCTTGTCGTTGAAGCGCTCGTAGAGCAGCGGATAGAGCAGTCCGTCAATCACGAAGTCCTGCGCGACGAGCAGCGCGAACCAGTCGTGCTCGACCATCAGGTCTTCGACGAAATGCCGCAGTTCCTGCCACTCGCGCCCTTCGAGCCAGGCGCTCTTGGCACTGGCCAGCGACTCGAGGTCGTCAAAGGCGATCGCCAGCCGCGTGACGTACTGCGCGACGCCGAGCTGATCCATGCTGGCGTAGCACGCCGCCTGGGTGATCGCGATGCCGTAGCCGTAAGCCGAGACGTAGGCGTTGTTGATGTTCGACGCCCAGGCGACGTGGCGCAGCGGCAACAGGACGCGAAGCGCGAGGTCGCGGCCCTCGGCCGGATAGGCTGCGGCGAGGCCGAGCTCGTCGACCAGGTCGAAGTCGCCGCCGGCGGTCTCTCCCATGCGGCCGCGCGCCAGCGTCCACGGGCCGTAGTAGTACTGGCGCGGATCCTTGAGCGCGTACCAGTCGTGCATGACGATTCGGGTGCGGCGGGCGTCGAAGATTTCGTACTGCGGCTCCCAGGTCGGGCGATAGTGGTAGTTCTCGACCGGTTGCAGATCCATCGTCGCTTCCATGTAGCGCGTGGCCGGCTTGTCGGCACCCATGCGGCGCGCCAGATGACCGAAGGTCTGGCGTAGCGGCGTGATGCTGATGGTCCGCAGGTCCATGCTCATAGCTCTCTCCTCGAAAAGTGTCAGCGGAAGCGCTGATGGGTGGCTTGATGAAGATTCCAGTGAAAATCGGCGTCGGCCGCGTCGCCATCGGCGGGCGCGGCGACGGGATCGGCAATGAACTCGACCTGATTGCTGGCACAGAATTCGTCGAAAGCCGCCTTGGGCATCACCAGTTCGACCGCCAGCTCGGGTTCGCCGACGGCGAACTCGAACTCGATCAGTCCGTTCGGCAGTGTCGCCAGCACCCGAACAAATTTTCGCGTCGGATCAAAATCCTTTACCTCCATCGCAACGCCTCCTTGATTCGCTTTTGCTGCCCGGCTCGTTGGCCAACCGTCGGCGACGACGGCTATCCCGTGGCTCCCATTAAACAGATTGCTAACATATTAATGAATGCACTTTTGAGAAAACCACTGGTACTTTTCGGAGCGATGCAAGCCTGGCGACGGCGCTGGACGATGCCTGCCCTGCCGACGTTTCAGGAGCGACCGAGCAGGCGGAACTGGCTGGGCGACAGCCCCGTACGCTTGGTGAAGAAGCGTGAAAAATAGGCCGGGTCGGTAAAGCCGAGCTGGTAGCCGATCTCGCTGACCTGCACCGCTGAAAAGCGCAGCAGACGGCGCGCCTCTTGCAGCAGGCGTTCATGGACCACCTCCTTGGACGGCAGGTTGGCGATCCGCCGGCAAATATCGTTGAGGCGAGCGCCAGTAATCGAAAGTCGTTCGGCGTAATCGGAAAGCGTCAGATGGTCGCTAAAATTGGTCTCGACCAGGTCGCAAAACTTGAGAAATAGACGCAGGTCTTCGCCGCGCTGCTGGCGCAGCGGCGACACCTGTTCGCCGGCCTGCAACAGCCGCGCGAGGACGATGAAAAAATAGTTCCCAAGCGCCAGCAACGCCGCCGAGCGCGCCGGTTTGGCTGCGAAGAATTCCTCTTGTAAAACTTCAACAACATTCAGCAAGACATTGAAATCGTTTTTATTTTCACCGCTTAATTTGTTGAATTCAACGAATGAAGGCGAGCGCATCAGCGCATCGGGAAACTGCCCGGGAATCATCTGCTGCCAACCGCGAACGACACCCTGCCTGACCGTGAGCACATGGCCATCGGTATTTTCTTCGGAGTAGAAGGAGTGCGGAACGGCTGGCGGCGTGAAGATCAGCAGCGGCGCTTCGCCGCAATAGACGCCCTGGTCGAGGGTCAGGTGGATTCCGCCTTGCACCAGCAGGTGGATCTGAAAAAAACCGTTATGCCGATGCATCGGCGTATTGCGCCCGAAAAACTGCGCGAGCGTGCCGAAGGTTTCGTAATGGACGTCGCATTCCGGATCGCGCCGATGGTAGACCCGGCCGATGTGAATGTCCGGTATCGCCTGAACGGGTATCGCCGCCATTTGTTCCCCCTATCATCCTGCGAGAGTGCCGATCAGGAGCGCTCGCGGACCGCGTGTTATCCGCGGCTCAAGGGGCACTGACAAGAAAAGGGGGTGACGCGTTCCCGTCAAGCGACGATGAAGCGGAGTTTTTCCCAAAACTCACTAACATATTAACCAATCAGCTGCTATCATTGGCAGCGAAAACTGACCTGGCCACGCTGCCACCTTAACCGACTGGAGATGTTGTCCGATGCCCAGCAAAAAGCTCGCGTACCGAAACCTGCCGCACCTTTTCCTCAAAGCCAGAGAAGAACTGTTATGCCATTTCCGCCCGATCATCACGCACTTTGGACTCACTGAACAGCAGTGGCGGATTCTGCGCACGCTTGACGAAAAAAATGAGCTCGAACCTCGGGAAATCTGCGAACTCTGCCACATCCTGAGTCCCAGCCTGACCGGGGTACTCTCGCGCATGGAGGCGATCGGGCTGGTCACCCGCCAGCGCATGCCGGGGGATCAGCGCCGGGTCATCGTTCGCCTGACGCCCAAGAGCGAAAAACTGGTCGCCGAACTGGGTCCGCTGATCGTCGCTCAATACAAGATCATCGAGCAAGCCTTGGGACCCGAGCTGATCAAGCAGCTTTACGACATCATGGACCAGCTGATCGCCACCGAAAAAGGCCCGATCACGCGCATCGCACTGCCCGAAAAGAAGGACTGGGCGAACATGACGGACTAACGCTGACGCGAGTCCTTCCTGCGCCTCACAGCACCTTGCCGGGATTCATCAGTCCCTGCGGATCGAAAGCGCGCTTGACCGCGGCCATCATTTCCATTTCGAGCGGGCTCTTGTAGCGCCGCAGCTCGTCACGCTTGAGCTGGCCGATGCCGTGCTCGGCGCTGATGCTGCCGCCGAGCTGGTGCACGATGTCGTGGACCAGTTCGTTGACCTGCGGCTGCATGGCGATGAATTCGGCATTTTCGCCGGACTCGGCTTTCGACTGGTTGTAGTGCAGATTGCCGTCGCCGACGTGGCCGAAGGCGACGATGCGAATTCCGGGAAAGGCTTTTTTGAGCGCCGCGTCGGCCTGATCGACGAAGTCGCCGATGCGCGAAATCGGCACCGAAACGTCGTGCTTGATGCTGATCCCTTCGATCTTCTGCGCCTCGCTGATGTTCTCGCGCAGCGCCCACAGACGCGCCGCCTGTTCGCCGCTCTGCGCGAGAACGGCGTCGCTGATCGCCTCGCCTTCGAGCGCCTGTTCGAGGAAGCGCTCCATCGCCGCCGCGAGTTCGCCGTCCTCGCCGGCGCCCGACAACTCGACGAGCAGGTACCACGGGCTGTTCGAGAGCGGCGGCTGGGCGCCCGGAATGTGCTTGAGCACCATGGCGAGCGACACGTCGGAGACGAGTTCGCAGGCGGTGAGCGTCGCGCCGAACGCCGCTTGCAGGTCGCCGAGCAGGCGCACCGCGGCGTGCGGAGATTCGATCGCCAGCCAGGCGGTGGCCGTCGCACGTGGCAGCGGGAAGAGCTTCATCACCGCCGCGGTGATGATCCCCAGCGTTCCCTCGGCGCCGATGAAGAGCTGCTTCAAGTCGTAACCGGTGTTGTCCTTGCGCAGCCCGCGCAGGCCGTTCCAGACCTCGCCGCTGGGCAGCACCACTTCGAGCCCGAGCGTCAGTTCGCGGGTATTGCCGTAGCGCAGCACCTGGACGCCGCCGGCGTTGGTTGAGAGATTGCCGCCGATCTGGCAGCTGCCCTCGGCCGCCAGCGACAGCGGAAACAAGCGCCCCGCGTAAAACGCTGCCGCCTGCAGCGTCTGCAGCACGCAACCGGCTTCAACGGTGATGGTGTTGTTGGCCACATCGATGGCGCGGATGCGGTTCATCCGCGACAGGCTGAGCACAATCGCTTCGCCGCTGCCATCCGGAATGCTGGCGCCGCAGTGGCTGGTATTGCCACCCTGCGGGACGATGGGAACGCCGGCCTCGCCGCAGGCGCGAACGACGGCGCAGACTTCAGCGGTATTGGCCGGGCGCACGACGCAGCGCGCCGCGCCGCGGTAGCGCCGGCGCCAGTCGATCAGATGCGGTGCCATCTCGGCGGCAGCGGTCAGCACGTTGGCCTCGCCGACCAGCGCCACCAACTCTTCGATCAGACTTTCCTTGGACACGCTTACTCTCCTGAGCAATAGCAGCCGTCGGCGATCTCGGCGTAGAGATCGTGCTCGTCGGCGTCGATCACGGTGACGCGAATCAAGTCGCCCGGCGCGCAGTCGTGATAGTCATTGACGAAAACCAGCCCGTCGATCTCGGGTGCGTCGGCCGACGAGCGCGCGATCGTCCCTTCGTCATCGACGGCGTCGACCAGCACGGTGATCTCGCGGCCGATCTTGGCGGCGAGCAGCTCGGCCGAGATGTCCTCCTGAACTTCCATCAGGCGGCGGCAACGCTCCTCGCGCACTTCTTCAGGAACCGCACCCGGCAGCTCGTTGGCGCTCGCGCCGTCGACCGGCGAATAGGCGAAGCAGCCGACGCGGTCGAGCCGCGCCTCGCGGATGAAGTCGAGCAGTTCCTCGAACTCGGCCTCGGTCTCGCCCGGAAAACCGGCGATGAAGGTGCTGCGCAGCGTGATATTGGGACACACGGCGCGCCAGGCGCGGATGCGCTCGAGGTTGTTCTCGGCGCTCGCCGGCCGCTTCATCGCCTTGAGGATTCGCGGACTGGCGTGCTGGAAAGGTACGTCGAGGTAAGGCAGAATCTTGCCCGCCGCCATCAGCGGCAACAGCTCGTCGACGCTCGGATACGGATAGACGTAATGCAGGCGAACCCAGATGCCGAGCTCGCCGAGCGCTTCGCACAGTTCCTTGAGCCGCGTCTTGACCGGCCGGCCGCCGAAAAAGCCGGTGCGGTACTTGAGGTCGACGCCGTAGGCGCTGGTGTCCTGCGAGATCACCAGCAATTCGCGAACGCCGGCCTCCGCCAGATTCTTGGCTTCCTGCAGCACATCGCCGATCGGCCGGCTGACCAGCGGGCCGCGCAGCGACGGGATGATGCAGAAGGTGCAGCTGTGGTTGCAGCCTTCGGAAATCTTGAGGTAGGCGAAGTGCTGCGGCGTGAGCTTGATTCCCTGCGGCGGAACCAGGCTGGTAAACGGGTCGTGCGACGGCGGCAGGTGCGCATGAACGTGCTGCAGCACCTCGTCGGCGGCGTGCGGACCGGTGATCGCCAGCACCCGCGGGTGCGCTTTTTCGATCACGCCTTCCTTGGCGCCCAGGCAACCGGTGACGATCACCTTGCCGTTGGCGGCGAGCGCCTCGCCGATGGCTTCGAGCGACTCCTCGACCGCCGCGTCGATGAAGCCGCAGGTATTGACGATCACCAGGTCGGCGCCTTCGTACGTCGGCGAAATGACGTAGCCCTCGGCGCGCAGCTTGGTGACGATTTGCTCCGAATCGACCAGCGCCTTGGGGCAGCCGAGCGAGACGAGACCGATACGTTTGGGATTGGGCATGGCGGATCGCGAAAATGAAAGAGGCGAAAGTATACAGCCATCGCCGGAAAGCTCGGAATTAAGGTCGGAATTTCCCCCCACACGTGCGCACAAGGCCCGCGAATCTGCCAGAATCCTGGCGCAACAAAAAAAACACAGGGAGATAACAAAATGCAACAGGTCTTGATCGACTACCTGATCACCTTCGGCTGGGCGATCGTCGGCTCGCTGGGAATGTGCACCGGCATTGTGCTCTGTCTCAAGTTGTTCTCCTGGGTCACGCAGGACATCGACGAATGGGAGGAAATCAGGAAAAACAACGTCTCGATGGCGATCGTCCTGGCCGCCGTCATTCTTTCCTGCGCCTGGGTCGTCAGCGCTGTGATCCGCCCCTAGAGCGGACCAGGAACAATGCGCACCGCCCTGCTCGCCGTCGCCGCGCTGGCGGTCGTCGGCGCCACGTTGTGGCTCGCCGACGATTCGCCTCCTACGTCGCTCAAGAGCAGGCAGCAGATCTTCGCCGCGCGCCGCATGGCGCGATCTGACCACACCACGCTGGCGGTCAAGAACGATTACTTTAAGCGCGCGGTTCGCGAAACCACAGCCGCCGGGCAAGCCCCCAACCTGGGCAACGTCGCGCTGCGCATGAGCCAGATCGAGAACGACTACCGACTCAAATACGCCTGGGGCGGCAGCATCAAGAACCACCTGGCCGGACTCGACTGCACCGGCTTCGTTCATGGCGCGATGTATTACCTGGGCGTGCCGCGCTACCACAAGCGCTTCAACACCCGATCGCTCTACAGCCGGCTCGGCAAGGACCGCGACTGGATCCGTCTCTATGATTCGTCGCTCGCCGCCGACACGACGCTCGACTACGACGCGCTGCGCCCCGGCGACCTGATCCTGTGGCCGTCGGATTTGAGCGACGGCAAGAACCTGCCCGGCCCGATCTGGGGGCACATCGGCATCGTCACGCAGCTCGGGGATCAGCTCGACGTGACCCACTACGTGAGCTCCGACGCCTACAACGGCCGCGACGACGTCGGCCAGCCCGGCCCCGGAATTAACACGCTGCCGGTGCGCGAATTCGTCGCGCTCAAACAGCGCGGAATCCTCTCGGTTTTCCGCCGGCGCGAAGGCGTCTGATCATGCGCGCCGGTGACGACGAATTCCTGACGTTTCGCGGCGGCCGACGTCAACGACGACGAAGCGAAAAACCCGGCGCATGCGACGCCGATCACCTTTTTGGAGAATTTCCATGCGCGCACTGATTCTCGCCGTCCTGCTGTCCCTGGCCTGGCCGTGCATTCCCGTGCAGGCGCAGAGCGTGGAGACGTCGAGCGAGACCGACCCCGCTGCGCTCGAAAAATCGGCCAAGACCGCCATGCGTGCCAAGGACTGGCCGCTGGCGCTGAGCTTGTGGGACCGCTACGTATTGCAAAAACCCACAGTGCCTCTGGGTCATCGTCGGCAAGGCGAGGTACTGCGCGAATTGGGACGAGGCGACGAGGCGATCGCCGCCTACCGCCGGGCCATCGAATTGGCGCCGAACGATGCCGACGGCTGGAACGGCTTGTGCTGGACGCAGATCGTCCTCAATCGACCGATCGACGCTCGCCCAAACTGCCAGAAGGCCGTCGACCTCGACCAGTTCAACTATACGGCACAGGCCTACCTCGGACATACCTGGCTGCTGCAGGGCGATACCACGGCCGCGCAGGAATGGTATAAAAAAACGCTACCTAACATTCCCGGCGAATATGCGCTCAAAGACGGCCCGCTGGCCGATTTTGATCTTTTCATCGGCAAAGGCTGGCAGGTCGATGAAAGCCGCCGGGCCAGACAATGGTTCGAGCAAAACGAGCTACGTTGGCAGGACGTTCGGCGCCTCAGGGGAGAGGCTGATCGACTTGAAAAAAAAGGTAAATATCGTGAAGCACTGCCTCTGGCGGAAAAATGCCTGACTATCGCAACACAAGTGCTCGGTGAAACACATCCTTCTGTAGGGATACGCCTCAACGACCTCGCCTGGCTATACAATTCCATGGGACAGTACGCCCGTGCCGAGCCGTTCTATGTGCGGGCGCTGGCCATCTCGGAAAAAGCAGAAGGCCCCGAGCATCCCTCGACGGGCTCCAGACTCAACAACTTAGCCTCGCTGTACAAGTCCATGGGCCAGTACGCCCGTGCCGAGCCGCTCTATGTGCGGGCGCTGGCCATCTCGGAAAAAGCAGAAGGCCCCGAGCATCCCTCGACGGGCACCAAACTCAACAACCTTGCCTCGCTATACGAGTCCATGGGCCAGTACGCCCGTGCCGAGCCGCTTTATCTGCGGGCGCTGGCCATCTCCGAGAAGGCCGAAGGCCCCGAGCATCCCTCGACGGGCACCAAACTCAACAACCTCGCCGGGCTGTACGAGTCCATGGGCCAGTACGCCCGTGCCGAGCCGCTCTATGTGCGGGCGCTGGCCATCTCGGAAAAAGCAGAAGGCCCCGAGCATCCCTCGACGGCCACCAAACTCAACAACCTCGCCGGGCTGTACGAGTCCATGGGCCAGCACGCCCGTGCCGAGCCGCTCTACGTGCGGGCGCTTGCCATCACGGAGAAGACAGAAGGCCCCGAGCATCCCTCGACGGGTATCAGACTTAGCAGCCTCGCCGGGCTGTACTACACACTGGGCCGTTACGCCGAAGCCGAACCGCTCTTGGTGCGAGCGCTGGCGATTTCCGAAAAGGTCAACGGCCCCGACCACCCTTCGACCTCAACCCGACTCAACGATCTGGCCGAGTTATATAGGACCACGGGCCTGTACGCCAAGGCCGAACCGCTCTACGTCCGTGCGCTGGCGATTTTCGAAAAGGCCGATGGCCCCGACCACCCTTCAACCGGCACGACACTCAACAACCTGGCCGGGTTGTACCAAGCAATGGGGCTGTACGCAAAAGCCGAGCCGCTCCATGTCCGCGCGCTGGCCATTTCCGAAAAGGCCAACGGCCCCGACCACCCGTCGACCGGCATCAGACTAAACGGCCTGGCCATGCTGTACTGGTCCATGGGGCAGTACGCCAAGGCCGAACCGCTCTTTGTTCGCGCACTGGCGATTTTCGAAAAGGCCAACGGCCCCGACCACCCGTCGACCGGCATCAGCCTAAACAGCCTGGCCATGCTGTACTGGTCCATGGGGCAGTACGCCAAAGCCGAACCGCTCTATCTGCGCGCGTTGGCGATTTCCGAAAAGGCCAACGGTCCCGACCACCCGTTGACCGGTGGCTGCCTCAACAACCTGGCCAGGCTATACGTGGGCATGGACCAGTACGCCAAAACCGAACCGCTGCTCTTGCGCGCCTGGCGAATCGCCAACGCCGCCGGCAATCCCGAGCTCGCGTGGAAAGTCCAACGCAGTCTGCGCGTGTTCTACGCCAAGACCCACCCCGAACTCGCGATCTGGTACGGCAAGCAGGCGGTCAATACGCTGCAAGCGGTTCGCGCGGCAAACACCGCGCTCGACAAGGCAACGCAAAAATCCTTCCTCGAAAAGAATGAATCGACCTACAAGGACCTCGCCGACCTGCTGTTCGCCCAGGGCCGGCTGATCGAAGGCCAGCAGGTGCTGGCGCTGCTCAAGGACGCCGAGTACGTCGACTTCGTCCAGCGCGGTGCCGATTCGCGCCAGAGCGACGCCGGGTTCACCGCGCAGGAACGCCCGTGGAGCGAGCGCTACGAGAAGATCAGCGGCCAGCTCGCTTCAATGTCAAAAGAGCGCGAAGCGCTGCTCAAGCGCGTCAAGAACGGCGAAGAGCTCGCTGCCGCTGAGCAATCGCGCAAGGAGAAGCTCGACGCCGACCTGGCGCTCGCGCGCCAGGCTTACGATGCGTTCCTGGCCGAGCTCAAGAAGGAGTTTACGCAGGGCGCTTCGGCCGACCGCCAGCAGGAGTTCGGCGAGAAGAACCTTACCAGCCTGCGCGCCTTGCAGGGAACGCTGCGCGACCTCGGCCACGGCGCCGTGACGTTGCATTACCTGCTGACCGACCAGCGGCTGTGGATCCTGCTCACGACGCCGACCGTCCAGCTCAAGCGCGAGGCGGCGATCGGCGCAGCCGACCTCAATCGCCTGATCGGCGAGTATCGCGCAGCCATCGCTCGACGCGACCCGCAGGTCAAGACTCAAGGCAAAGCGCTCTACGAGCTGCTGATCGCGCCGGTCGCCGACGACCTCAAGCAGGCCGGCGCGCAGACGCTGATGCTCTCGCTCGACGGCGCGCTGCGCTATCTGCCGATGGCGGCGCTCTACGACGGCGAGCGGTTTCTCGCCCAGCGTTACCAGCTGGCGCTCTACACCTCGGCGGCCAAGGACAAGCTCAAGGACAAGCCGCAGGCCGAGTGGACGCTCGCCGGCTACGGCCTGACGCAGAAGGTCGACGACTTCGCGGCGCTGCCTTCGGTCAAGGGCGAACTCGACGGCATCCTGCTGGGAATGAAGGGCAAGGTGAGTTTCGACCAGGCGTTTACCGCCGCGTCGTTCAAGACCGGGCTCGAGGGCGAGCCGCCGGTCGTCCACCTGGCCAGCCACTTCGTCTTCAAGCCGGGCAACGAAACCGATTCCTTCCTGCTGCTCGGCGACGGCAAGAAGCTCTCGCTCAAGCAGATCAAGGACGGCTACGAGTTCGTCAATCTCGATCTATTGACGCTCTCGGCGTGCGAGACGGCGGTTGGCGGTGGCAAGGACGCCAACGGCCGCGAAGTCGAGGGCTTCGGCGCGCTGGCGCAGAACCAGGGCGCCAAGGGCGTGATCGCTACCTTGTGGCCGGTCGCCGACGAGAGCACCGGGCAGTTCATGCAGCTCTTTTACGGCTTCCGCCAGAAGAACCCGGGGATCACCAAGGCCGAGGCGATGCAGATGGCGCAGGTGGCGTTCATCGAGCGCCGCGTCGCGCCGGCGCTCGCCGAAGTGAGCCGCGGACTGACGCGCACCGGCGCCGGCCCGGCCGCCGCAGCAACCACCGACCATCCGTATTACTGGGCGCCGTTCATCCTGATGGGGAACTGGCTGTAATGTTGATCAAAAGGAGACCTCTGACCATGCTGAAAAAATCGATCGTGAGCCTTGCCCTGCTGCTCGTCGCGCTGCCGTCGCTGGCCGCCGGGCCGCTGGTACTGATCACCGCAGACGAAGCGCGCCTGCCTGCCGGCGAGGTGCAAAAATCGCGCGGCATCACGCGCGGACCGACGCTCGAGCTGATCTCGCCCAAGGCCGACGCCACGAGCGTCAAGTCGCCGCTCGACTTCAAGCTGCGCTTCGTCGCGCACGGCGGCGCGTCGATCGACGCCGAGAGCGTCCAACTGCTCTACGTCAAATCGCCGTCAGTCGACCTCAGCGAACGGATCGCCGCGTACGTCGGCGAGGACGGCATCTCGATCAGCAAGGCCGCGCTGCCGCCCGGTGAACACGTCATGGTGGTCTCGGTGCAAGACAGCAACGGTCGACGCGGCCAGTCCGTAATCAAGCTGACTGTGGAAAAATAGCATTTTTATCGAGCGTTTCCCCTGCCCCGAAAAGGATGGCCTGGCCAATGAAATGTCCGTATTGCATCTCCGAAATCGACGACGCCGCGCTCGCCTGCCCGCACTGCACGCGCGACCTGACGCTGCTGCGTCCGCTGCTGCAAAAAATCGAGACGCTCGAAACGTCGCTGCAGGCGCGCATCGATGAACTGGCGCAGCGCATCATCGCCCCGCCGGTCGACGCAGCCGCCGTTGTTCCTGCACCCCAACCGTCAGCAGAAGCGCCGGCCGGCGTCTTGCGCGAATGGGTCTTGGCGCTGCTCACGCCGCTGCTCTTCCTGCTCATCGCCCACCTGCTGATCACGCAGGTCTGGGACGCCCGCGACTGGGTGCTCTACGCCACCTCGATCGCCATCCCCTTTTTGCCCGGCCTGCGCCTGATGCGCCTGCACCAGCGACCGCTGATCGCCGCCGCGCTCGGCGGCTTGCTGCTGGCCTGCGTCGCCGTTTTTGCCATGTCGGCGCTCACCGGGCTCATCGACAAGACCGACTGGCTGCCGAACGATACGCGCAGCTGGCGCGAATTGGCCAACTACGCGCTGAGCATCGCGCTCTCCTTCGTCGCCGGCGGTATCGTCGGCCAGCTGCTGCGCGAACGCGCCGACCGCCTTGAGGCGGCGCGCACCAGGGCCATCGAACTGCTCTCGAGAAAGACCTTCTCGCCGGACAATCTGCAGCAGACGATGGAGCGGATCAACAGCATCGGCAAGGCGCTGCTGGCGCTGGCGACCACCGGCGCGTCGGTCTACAGCGGCCTCGGGCGCTTCATCGCCAATGGCTGAGCGAGACCGAGAGGCGAACGCGCCGCGATTGCAAACGCCAGGCAAGACGCCGACGCGCCCATCCCGCGCGTCGCTCCTCGACGCCGCCAGACGATCATGAAGAAGCTCGGACTGCTCAGCGCGCTGCTGGTCGCCTCGTCGTTCAAGCTGCTCGACCGGATCTTCCCCAAGCCGGCAACGTTCGGCCAGCACCTGCGGCAGAACCTGCTGGTCGGCCTGCTGGTGGTCGGCCTGGTCATCGTTTTTCAGAACACCGACGCGGTACGCAACAGCCGCGAGCAATCGATCGACTGGCTGATCGGAATGAACCGCGGCATCGACGTCGCGCAAGGAAACGACGCGCGCCCTTTTGTCTTCTACGACATCGACGACAAAAGCCAGCAACTGTGGGGCGAGCCTTTATTCACCCCGCGCGACAAGCTGGCGACGCTGATCGCCGCCGCGCTCGAAAAGCGTCCGGCGGTGCTCATCGTCGATATCGAACTGCGCAAATCGATGCCCGACGACGCCGCGCTGCTCGACGTTCTGCGCCGGCACGCGGCGATGGCCGCTGCGCCGACGCTGATCCTGGTCGAGAGCTTCCGCTGGAACCCACTCGAATCGGGCGGCGGCAACTGGGTGACCCGTCCCTCCTTCATCGACAGCACGCTGCCGCCAAGCCGCCAACGGCTGTCGGCCAGCCCGCTGTTTGAGCAGGACCAGGACGGTCAATACCGCCGCTGGCGCGGTTGGCTGTCGGCGTGTTCGGCGCAAGACTTGCCGATCATCGTGCCGTCGGTGCAAATCTCGGTGCTGGCGGCGCTGTCCGGCGAGCCGGCGCTGACCGCGCTCGAGCAGGCGCTACGCAGCGCACTGCCGCGTTCGTGCAGCGAAGAGGCCCAACTGGCGCAGACGCGAATGGTGATCGGCACCAAGTCGATCGCGGTGACGGGCAACGCCTTCACTCAGCGCATCCTCTTCGCCCTGCCGTGGAAGCTGGCGGCCGACGAAACTCGACCGGTCATCGACTTTGCCGGCGGCAAGGCCCCGCTGCTGTCGATTCTGCCGGCGCACGCGATCACCGAAGGCGGTTTGCGCACGACGCTGGCGCCGGGCCATATCGCGGTGATCGGCGCCAGCAACCAGGACGCGCGCGATATCCATGCCACCCCGCTGGGCGCAATGCCCGGCAGCCTGATCCTGATCAACGCCATCGACTCGCTGATCCAGCACGGGCAGATGACGACGCCGGCGGTATGGATTCAGTTGCTCACCGCGATCGTCCTGCTGAGCGTCGTAAGCCTGATCGCCACGCGGTTTCCGACGGCGCTCGGCACCATGATTTCGCTGGCCGTGCTGGTCTTGATCCTGGTTCCGCTGAGCGTCTATTTCTTCCGCTACGGCGTCTGGCTCGATTTCGCTCTACCGGTCGCCGCCGTCAAGTTCTTCGAACTGGCGATGAACAATCTTCGCAAGCACGTACATTACCGAAAGACAGCACACCATGACTAAAACAATTCGCCTGGCGCTGGCATTGCTCGCCTGCTTCATCGCTGCCCCGGCAGTCGCCGTCGAGGTCGGCTGGATCGACAGCATCGACGGCTCAGTGCCGGGGGTCAAGCTCGTGCGTCAGGGAAAAACCGAGGCAGCGAAACCCTATTCTCCAGTGCAAACCGACGATCTAATCCAGTTGCCGGACGAAAAAACCAGCGTCGTCGTGACCTATTCAGACGGCAAGACACAACGCATCGCCTTCAGGCAATCGCCGTTTCGGATCGAAAGCCGGGGCGCCGCGCCTTCGGTTCCGGGCAACCTGCTCAAGTGGGTCAGCGGCCTCATTGCCGGCGACAGCCAGAGCCCGCAGCGGCTGACCGCGATGACCGCGCGCGGCGGCGCGCCACTGTCGGTGCCCTACCTCGCCAAGCGCTTCTTCGTCGTGGCGCAGCAGCGCGCGCTCTACTTCTCGTGGAGCGACGGCAGCGCGCCTTTCCATTTGCGCCTGATCCGGCTCTCCGACCACAAGGAAATCGTCTCGCTCGGCGAAATCAAGACGCGCGCGATCACCACCCCGGTCGTTGACCTCGCTGCCGGCGACTATCAGCTCGAGGTCGCCGACGCCAGCGGCAGCGTCTATGAAGACCAGTTGCGCGCGGTGCCCGCCGCGCCGGTCTTCCCCGAGTCGCTGCAAGCGCTGCCGCCGGCAAGCGCCAAGCTTGTTGCGGCGAGTTGGCTGGCGCGCGCCGAGTCGGGGCTATGGGTGATCGAAGCGATGCAGCAGCTCAAGGAATTGTCGACAACCGACAGCACGGCCAAGGCCGTGTTGAAGCAGTTGGAACAAGGAGCGGCACTCAATGAACATTGAAAGCTGCAAAGAATCTGAGCGCCTGACAAAAACGCCGGAAACGCGTCCACCGATTGACGGCCTGCGCTCGACGGAAATGAGCGCCCATTTGCCACGGCATATTCGGCAGAAAACCGGTTCGAGTTGCGGATTTCTGTCGGGAACGCAGACGTCGCGCTCACAACTCTTCTCAATAGACCGCGCCACGGGCATTTTCATCGGGCATGAATAAACGTTGGCGCACCACTTAATTGAGCCGGGTGGTATCGATTTTTAGACACCGGCTGATAAAAAAAGCAGCGATGCGACCAGTTCTTCCAACTTTCACACTCCGGTCAATTACCAATAGGCGACATATGCGAATCCTGATTTTAATAATCAATGCAGCACTCTATATTTCCCTTAATTCAGCGCAAGCACAAGAAAGAGATATAGATTTCGGAAAACTGTCACCCAATGAAATATATAGCGCAATAAAAACCGCCTTGCACGACACCGCCGTCAAGGAAAACGAATTTCATTCAAAATCAAAAACGCCGGATAAAAAAACAGGCTTAGCAGGAAATTACGACACCTCGGAAGGGGGTAAATATTACGACATATCGGAATGCCATAATTCAGTTCCGTTTGACTACAATGTAAAACAGTTTAGTTCGCAAGACGCGGCAATTGTTTCGGCGAATTATGCGATGAAGCTGGAAGACAACCTAAAAAAATACGGAATTCCCGAAGCCGTTTGGAAGAAACACATCGACAACATCGACCAGATCGGGATCGATAGCCTCGGATCATCAGGCTCCTGGCGAATTGAAGACAAAGGCGACTATGGCGTTTCTTTTTTCGCAGCAAAAAAGAAAATAGCGAAAAACACGAATGAGCTCCTGAAATCCCTGCAGCAATATCGCGCGCAGAACAAGGGCAAGCCGTTATTCAAAGCAAAGTCAGAATGCGGCGCGGGAGAGGAAAGTACCGACATTATCGGCAATTCGGCACTGGTAACGTTTTCCTACATTCCTTTCTTCAATTTCCGGATTTGCCAGTTGATCGGGGTCGCCCCGGAGAACCAGGAAAAATGTACCGGATGGAAATCGCAGCGCTTTTCAGGAACAAAAGCCAGCATACCCGAAGTATTAGGCCTCTATCAGTACGTCGCAAAGCTGCCGGGCGGCGTGACAAAACGTGGCGAATTTTACGGCAAGGGCTATTCGGGCAACGCGAATGACACGATACGAATTGACCTCCGTTAGTCGTGGTGTCTTTCCTTTTTGCAAGGACCGGACCATGAGCCAGGCCAGAAAATCATTTCTGCTGGCTGCTGCCCTTTCGCTCATGGGAATGGGGAGCCATGGCGAATGCCGTGCGGACATGCTTGGCCCATCGGACTCAGCGCTTATTAGTACGTTTCAAGAAGGGAAGTATGCCGCCGCCGAGCCCCTCGCCCGGAAATCATTGCGTGAGGCGGATTCAAAGTATGCGACCGCAGTCGCCTTAAACAACCTCGCCGAGGTGCTTTACAACCTGGGGCGCCATGAAGAAGCGCGACCGATGTATGAAAGCTCACTGAACCTGATTGAACAGATCCACGGGTCTGATCATCCCGATGTCGCGGTGGTGCTCAATAACCAAGGGGGAATGCAGCGCGAACTCGGCGAGTTTGGCACTGCACTGCCACTGATCGAAAGAGCCCTGACGATCACGCAGACAAAGCTGGGGGCCCGGCACCCGGCCACGGCAACCAGTCTCAACAACCTCGGACTGTTGTACAAGCAAACCGGTCAACCAGATCAAGCGCTGGCTCTGCTGGAAAGGTCGCTGTCGATACGGGAAGAATCTTTCGGGCCACAGTCATTTGAAACCGGGCGCAGCCTCAATAACCTTGCCAGTGTTTATGTTCAACTGCAGCGGTACGAGCAGGCGCTTGCGCTCTATGAGCGCGCTCTGGCCATCACCATCAAGGTATTCGGTTCAGATCATGTGGCGGCGGCAATCCGATTAAACAATATCGCCAGCGTTCATTATCACTTGGAGAACTACGACAAGGCTGTTCAGCTTTACGAACAGGCTCTGGCAATCGCTGAATCAAGTCTCGGGCCCCTCCACATAAGCAATGCGAGCAATATGAACAACCTCGCCAGCGTCTATGAGGCGACAAACCAGCCAGAAAAATCCAGGGGTTTATATGAGCGGGCGTTACTGATCAGCATCGCCGCAACAGTGCCTGAAAACAGCTTTAATATTCTTGCCAACCTGGCCAGGTTTCATGATGGCCAGGGCCAGACCGGCGCAGCCATTTTCTTTGCCAAACAGGCGGTCAATATATTTCAAGAAATCCGGTTCAACGCGCTGACGATGGACCGTGGCGTACGAAAATCACTAATCGATAAAAACCAGCAGATTTACCATGAATTGGCCAATTGGTTAATTGACCAGGAAAGAATTTCGGAAGCCACTCAAGTCCTGAAGATGCTCAAGGAAGAAGAGTATTTCGATTTTATTCGTCGCGACGCCGCTGGTGATTCACGAAGAACGCGTGTTGAATTCAACGACTCGGAACAAGCCTGGGCAATGACATTTGACGGCTTGTCCGAAGAAGCGCGCCTTCTTTGGCAAAAACGGCATGACGAGAACAGCACCCATGGCGACGATTCATCCCGGAAGAACATCAAGGACCAGGAGATCCGGGCGTCACTTTCGACGCTCGAAAAAAGATTCCTCAAGCAATTCGACGAATTGACGACAGCGCTCGGCCGGGAAACAGCGCCGGAAAAAACAACCGTTCAAGACGCAAGGCTGGCCAAAACCAGAGCCGAAATATCGTCCTTCGGCAAGAACGTTGCCTTGGTCGAGTACCTTATCGTCGGCGACCGTATTCGAATGCTGGTCACTACAGGAAGGGGGATTCTCGTCCGAACGGTTGATATCGACCGCGATGATTTTCACCGCAAGTTGGTTTCATTCAGACAAAAACTGGAAAACCGGTTCGCTGACCCCCGTCCGGACGCCAAGGCACTGTATGGCGTGCTGATTGCTCCGATTGCATCCGAATTGAAGACGGCGCAAGTCAAGACGCTCTTGTTGTCGCTGGAAGGCGGTCTGCGCTACATCCCATTTGCCGCGCTTCATGATGGCGAACGATATCTCGTCGAGCAGTACGCCTTGAGCATGTACACCGCGGCGGCGCAGATAGAAGAGACCGTTCGCCCTTTCCGTCGCTGGGAAATATCCGCTTTTGGCGCATCACAAGCGCAAGGAGGTTTTTCTGCCCTGCCAGGTGTACGCCAGGAGCTTGACTCGATCGTCGGCGACAGCGGACTTGCCGGCGAAATCCATCTTGACGAACAATTCACCTCAGCGCAGATGCGTACAAGTCTTGCCAAGGAATTGGCCGTACTCCACGTCGCCAGTCATTTCAAATTCACCCCAGGAACTGAGGAGGATTCGTTTCTTCTGCTGGGTGACGGTAAGCCGTTAACGCTTCGCCAACTGCGCGAAGGTGATTTTCACTTTGGAAAACTCGATTTACTGACTTTATCAGCGTGCGAAACCGCCATGTCTGGCGGGCGCGCAGCCGATGGGCGTGAGGTGGAGGGAATGGGGACATTGGCCCAAAACAAGGGAGCGAAGGCGGTCTTGGCAAGCCTTTGGTCAATATCAGACGCCAGTACGCCTGAACTCATGCGATATCTCTATAGTGGCCGCGAAAGGAACCATTTCAGTACGGCTGATGCACTTAGGCAGGCGCAAATTGCGTTGCTCAATGGAATCATGAAACCGGAACAGATCGATTCAGAGAAACCGTTTGGACTGCGCGGAACAATCAGGCTCGTGCCCGCTGCAATCAATAACAAGGGCTTTACCGCAGATCCCAAGGCGCCTTATTCGCATCCGTATTTCTGGGCGCCGTTCGTATTGATCGGCAACTCGATTTGAGCGAAACGATTTGGCGCATGGCAATCGTGCGGGGGTGACACTAGGAGAAACGGCGTAATGAAAATGCCTTTGTCGATGAGGTTCTGGATATCGTGCGTCACGTTAGCGATGAGCGTGGCGGCGCTAGCGGCTGATCGGCCTGCCGATCCTCCGCAGTTGGTCGTTCAGTCGGGCCATTTTGCGGTCAGCGGGGCTTTCTCGCCCGACGGCAAGACCGTCGTCTCGGGTGGATACGACTACACGCTCAAACTCTGGGACGTCGCGAGCGGCCGCGAACTGCGCAGCTTCGTCGGCCATCAGGGGTCGGTTTCGAGCGTCGCTTTCTCGCCCGATGGCAGAACCGTCGCTTCGGGCGGCGGAATGGTCATTTTCAGCAGCAAGGATCACACCATCAAGCTCTGGGACGTCGCGACCGGTCGCGAGCTGCGCACGCTCGCCGGCCACGGCGGCGCGGTCAATGGCCTGGCTTTCTCGCCCGACGGAAAGACGCTGGTCTCGGCTGGCGAAGGAGGCGAAAGCGGCTTCTTCAAGAGCTCCGACAAGGACGACACGATCAAGCTCTGGGACGTCGCCAGCGGCAGCGAACTGCTCACCTTCTCCGGCCACGGCGACGAGGCCAAAAGCGTCGCCTTCTCGCCCGACGGCAAGACCGTGGCAAGCGGCAACGGCAGCGTCAAGGATCGCCAGCGCAAGAGCAACAGCGTCTCGCTCTGGGACGTCGCGACGGGCAAGGAGATCGCGACTTTGGCCGGACACGATGAAGACGTTGTCAGCGTCGCTTTCTCGCCTGACGGCAAGCGCCTCGTCTCGGGAAGCAACGACAAGACGATCAGGCTCTGGGACGTCGCCACCGGCAAGCTGCTGGCGACGCTCACCGGACACGCTAAGAAGGTCACCAGCGTCGTCTTTTCCGCCGACGGCAAAACCGTGTTGTCAGGCAGCGCGGACCAGACGCTCAAGCTCTGGGACGCCGCAAAGGGACGCGAGATCAAGACGCTCACAGGGCATGGATACGCGATCGAGAGCGCCACTTTCTCGCCGGACGGCAAGAGCGCGCTGTCGGCGGGAATGGCGTTCCGAAATGGAGTCGAAACGCCGACCGATGTTCTCCTGCTATGGGACGTGGCCAGTGGAAAAAGAGTGCGCTCGTTCGCTGGATATGGATCGCCAGTGTATAGGCTGGGCTTGTCCCCCGATGGTCGAAGTCTGGCATCGACAGCGATCGACGGGAAACTCACGCTCTGGGATTTTTCGAGCGGACGCGAACTGCGTACGCTGGTCGGCGACGGACAGGTCGTTTTTTCGCCCGACAGTAAAACACTGGCTACCGGCGGCAAGGAGAATCATCTGCTGCTGCTCGACGTAGCCACCGGCCACCAGTTGCACGCCATCGCCGGACGAGCAGAGGGCGCTTCCGATATCGCTTTTTCCGCTGACGGCAACTTGGTTGCTGTGGGCGGAACCGATCATTCCGTCGAGCTCAGCGATGTGCGTAGCGGGCGCAAGCAGCGCAGTTTCGCGGGCAACGATAAACCGGTCGAGAGCATCGCTTTCTCGCCTGATGGAAAGCGCTTGGCGTCGGGTGCCGACGGCGGCGAAATCAAGCTGTTCGACATCGCGACGGGCAAGCAAAAACTCAACTTTTCCGGGCACAAAAACGGTGTCAACAGCATTACCTTCTCGCCTGACGGCAAACGGTTGATTTCTACTGGATCGCGCGAGATCAAGGTCTGGGACGTGGCCAGCGGCCACAATCTGCGGGTAATGGACAGCCATCGCGGACAGGTCCATGGCGCGGCGCTTTCCGCCGACGGTAAAATCATCGCTTCAGCCGGCGAGGATAAGACGGTCAGGCTCTGGGACGCCGAAACCGGCGAGCCATTGCACGTACTCACGGGCCATTCGGCTGACGTCGGCAGCGTCGCCTTCACGCCTGACGGAAAAATCGTCGTCTCGAGCAGCTTCGACCGCACCATCAAGCTCTGGCGAGTCGCCGACGGCGCGCTGCTCGCGACGCTCTCCTCGTTCACCGACGGCCACTGGGCGGTCAGCGATCCCGAAGGCCGCTTCGACGCCTCGAACGGCGGCGACAACCCGCATCTGCACTGGGTTTTCGAGAACACGCCGATCGACTTGGCGCAGCTCAAAGACCGCTATTACGACCCGGGACTGCTGCAAAAGATCATGGGTTTCGACCAGGAAGCGCTGCGTACCGTCCCCAAATTCGAGGACGCGCTGCTGCACAAGTGGCCCGAGGTCGCGCTCAGCGCCGACGCCAAGAATCCGTTGCGCCTGGCGATCAAACTCACCGACCGCGGCGACGGCTACGGCCGCGTTCGCGTGCGCGTCAACGGCAAGGAGGTCGCCGCCGACGCTGCGGCCGGCAAAGCGCTCTCGGGAAAAACGGCGACTCTTGCCATCGATCTTGACCCCGACCGCCTGCTGCCCGGCGACAACCGCGTCGACGTCGTCGCCTGGCCCGCTGCCGGCCACATCCCGAGCCCGGCGGCGCAACTCGTCGTCGCCGGAGCTGCCGCGCGCGGCCCGGTGCGCTCGGCAGGCGACAAGGCCACTGCCGCCGAAGCAGTGACGCTGCACGCGGTGGTCATGGGCGTCAGCCAGTACGCCGGATCGGCGCTGCGCCTGGCGTTCTCCGGCAAGGATGCCGCCGACTTCGCGACGGCGCTTGAACTCGGCGGAGCACGGCTGTTCGGCGCCGATCGCGTTCGCATCCATCGCTTTTCCGATTACACTCCCGGCGAGACGGGTACGCCGCCCGCCGAAAGCCTGCCCAGCCGCGACAACCTGCGCCGCGCATTCGAAGCCATCGCCAACGAGGCCAAGGCCGGCGACATCCTGCTCGTCTATCTCGCCGGACACGGCGTGATGACGCCCGGCGCGGCGGGCGAAGCCGAGTACTACTACCTCGCCCGCGAAGCGCAGAGCACCGACCTCGCCGATCCGGCGGTGCGCAAGCTGTGGGGAATCTCGAGCAGCGAGCTCACCGACTGGATCAAGGCGATCAAGGCCAGCAAACAGGTGCTGGTGCTCGACACCTGCGCCGCCGGCGGCGCCATCGACAAGCTGGTCGCCAAGCGGCAGATTCCCGGCGCGCAGGTGATCGCGCTCGAACAACTCAAGGACCGGACCGGAATCCACATCCTCGCCGGTGCCGCCGCCGACCGCGTGAGCTACGAGGCGACCCAGTTCGGCCAGGGACTACTGACCTACGCGCTGCTCACCGGAATGAAAGGCGCTGCGCTCAAGGACGAGATCGTCGACGTGCAGCGGCTGTTCCAATATACGCGCGACGAAGTGCCCAGGCTGGCGCGCCAAATCGGCGGCATCCAGGAACCGCGTCTCTCTTCGCCGCAGGGCGAGAGCTTCGCCATCGGCCGCATGGCCGAGGACGACCGCCACAAGGTGCCGCTGGCGCGAGTCAAGCCGATGATCCAGCGCGCCAGCTTTCAGGACGAGGCGCGAATGGTCGACGTGCTCAAGCTCGGCAAGCGCTTCGACGACCGTCTCAAGCAAGAAACCTACGCCGCCGCGCGCGGCACGCTGGTCTATGTCGATGCCGACGACTTCCCCGAAGCGTGGCAATTGAGCGGGCGTTACCGCAAGGAAGCTGGTGGCGTGCGGGTCACCGCCAAGCTGTTCCAGGGCGACGCCGAGAAAGCCGCTTTCGAGGTCGTGCTGCCCGCCGACGAGGCGGCGCAGACCGAAACACTGCTGGCGGCGACGATCAAGGCGATGGAGAGCAAACAATGAGCAACTGGCGATGCACCGCTTATTCGGAACTATCATTCTGCTCGCCGCGCTGCTGCTCTGCGGCTGCGCTGCCAGTCCGAGTCCCGTGCAGCCGGCGGACAGCATTCAAACGCGCGGCGGCGAGCCCAATTACAAGGTCGTTCGCGTCAATTACGCGACCGACCGGCAGCCGACTGGCAGCCGTCAGCCGGCCGAATGGTTCGGCGGTGAGCGCGGCACCTTGAGCTACGGCGTTTGCGACGTGAGCATCCCGCTTGACCACCGTCCGGGCGAGCTCGAATCGCCGTCGATCTGGCGCCTCGAATTTCGCGCCAATCCGGAAAAACACGTGGTCCTGCAGACCGTCGCCGAGCAGGACAAGGACCGTTTCTTCGCCGACCTTGCCGCGCGCGTCAGAAGTGCCGACGGCCACAAGCTGTTCGTTTTCGTGCACGGCTACAACGTCAGCTTTGCCAACGCGGCGCGGCGCACGGCGCAGATTTCGCACGACCTGTCGACCGAACTCGGGCTCGACCTCGCACCGGTCTTCTACAGTTGGCCTTCGCAGGCGTCGCTCGGCGGCTACACGGTCGACGAGTCGAATATCGAGTGGTCGCAGAGCAACCTCAAGAGTTTCCTGATCGATGTCGCCACCCGCATGGGTTCGGACCAGATCTACGTCGTCGCCCACAGCATGGGCAACCGCGCGACGACGCGCGCGATGGCCGCGCTGATGAGCGAGCGCCCCGAGCTGCGCGGCAAATTCCGCGAAATCATCCTGCTCGCTCCCGACGTCGACGCCGACGTTTTCAAACGCGACATCGCCCCGGCGCTGCTCGCCGGCGGCCGCCCGGTGACACTCTACGCGTCGAGCAAGGACAAGGCGCTGCAGGCGTCGAAAAAGCTGCACGGCTACCCGCGCTTGGGCGACGCCGGCGCCGACCTGACCATCGTTCCCGGAATCGAAACGCTCGACGCGAGCAGCGTCGAGACCGATTTTCTCGGCCACTCGTACTACGCCTACGCCAACTCGGTGCTCACCGACATCAAGGAAATCATCGACGGGATCGGCCAGGCTGCGCAGCGCTCGCGCCCGCAGCAGGTCGTCGATCCGATCGGCCGCTACTGGAAGATCAGGCCGTGAAGCTGAAACAAACAGTCTGGGCCGCCATCGGCTGCGTTTTTCTGATCGATTCGATCGCTCTCGTGGCGCTCGGAAAAATCAACGCCGGAACGATTATTCCCGGAGTCATCGGCTTGGGCTTTCTGCTCATCGCATTTTTTCACCGGGCAATCGAACGCGGACAGCAGAATGCGACGTTTCGCCGCGCCAGGGCAGGCGCTTGCTTGCTCTTTGCCTTCTGGCTGATCAGCGTCGCCGCCTTTGTCGTCTGGAATCTTTCGGCGACGCCAGGCGCTGACGCGATCGCCGAGGAAACGCCCTACCTCGTCGTGCTCGGCGCCGGTCTGCAGGGACTGGAGCCGTCGCCGACACTGCAGTTCAGGCTGGACAAGGCGATCGAAATCAGCCGCACGCATCCGCAGCTGAAAGTCATCGTTTCGGGCGGCCAGGGCGCCAACGAAGCGATCGCCGAAGCCGAAGCGATGTGCGCTTACCTGATCCGGCAAGGCTTGCCGGAAGCCAGCATCGTGCGCGAGAACCGCTCCAAAACCACCGTCGAAAACCTGCGCTTTAGCGCGCTGCTGCTCGAACAGGCCGGCGTGAAGCTGGCCACGACGCCGGTCGGCATCGTCACCAGCGATTATCATTCGCTGCGCGCGTGCCGGATTGCGCGGCTTGCCGGTTACCGCCAGGCGTGGATGGCGGGTGCGCCGGTGCCGTGGTGGATAGCGCCCAACAACTGGCTGCGCGAGTATTTTGCCGTCGGCCTGGAGACCTTGCGGCAAGGCGCCTAGCCTTTACATCCGACAGTCGAGCGGCAGATGCGGCGCCGGAAGGTCGGTGTCGTTGTGGCCGCGCACCTGCATTTTTTCGGGAACCGACGCATTGCCGCAGACCCAGGCGATCGGCACCACCGGGTAGCCGTCGACGATGGCCGGACGCAGGCTGAGCCGCTTGCCGGCGATGAAACGATTGACGCGATTGCCGTAGGTGATGAGCACGACGCCGTCGCGAACACTGATCTCCGAAACGTAATTGCCGACGATCAGGCTGCTGGCTGGCAGGCCGAGCGCCGCGTTATCGGCCGGCAGGCGATGGTTCTTGCGGTGGTATTCCTGTACCGCCTGGCGGACGAATTCGGAGAGGTTGAGGCCTTCGCCGACCTGAGTCCGGATCACGCGATCCTGGTACGAGGGGATGACCATGACCGACAGGATGCCCATGATCGCCACGACGACCATCAGTTCGATCAGCGTGAAGCCGCGTGAAGAAGGAGAGTAATGGTTCATGAGCACACCTTGTCAGACAACCGAGCCGAGTTTGAAAATGGGAAGGTAGAGCGAGATGACGACAAAGCCGACCAGCACGCCGATCGCCAGATACGCGCTGAGGAACATCCCGCGCTGGTAGCGCATCAGCGCATGCGACAGCTCAAGCTCGGCGGTGTCGATCGCCTGCGCCAGCACCTGGGAAACGTCGCCGATCTTCTCGCCCAGGCGCAGTTGCAGGCCGAGACGCCGCGGCAGCGGCGGCAGGTGGTCGAGCGACTGCCCGAGACTCTGCCCGGCGTCGAGGCGGCGCGTCAGCTCGGCGCAAAGCTCGCGCAAGACACGCCAGGCGATCGTCGCTTCGACGTGGCGCAGCGCCGGCACCAGCAGTTCTGGCGTGGCGCTGAACAAGGCCAGCCAGCGCGTCAGGCGCGCGCCAAAGGCGCGCACCACGTAGTTGCGAACGAACGGAACGGCGAGCACTAGGCGCTCGACCTGCAGCCCCCACGACGGCGGCAACAGCTTGCGCCGGCGCGCGAAAGCGAGCGCTGTCAGCGCCGCGGCAAGCAGCCACCAGTAGTCCACGAAGCCATCCGAGATCGCCATCAGCAGCAACGTCGGTGCCGGCAGGTCGGCGCCAAATGAGGTAAACATCTCCTTGAACGCCGGCACCACGAAGATCATGACGACGGCCAGCACGAGTACGGCGACGACCAGCAAGGCCGTCGGCCAGAGCAAGGCGGTGCGCATCGCGGCCCCGCCGTGGGCCAGGTCGTTCTGCTCGTCGGCCAGCGTGTCGAGCGATTCGGCGAGCAGTCCGCGGCGCTCGGCCGCGCGCAGCAGGTCGACGGTGGCGGCGGAAAAAATCTCTGGCAGACGCGCCATCGCGTCGGCCAGACCAAGCCCGCCCTGCAAGGCGCTGGCCAGCAGCGGCGCGACCGGCCCATCGGCGCCGAGCAACTCGTCATCCTCGGAAAGAATCGCGAACAGGTCGGCAAAAGGCAGGCCGTGGCGCGATGCCGCCGCCATCTGGCGATAAAGCAGGCAGCCGTTGGCCGGAGAAATCAATTTTGGCATATCAGAAAGTCCTGTGATCGCGACATACGGAATAGATCAATTCGTCAGGCAGATCGCTGCCCGACGGACCGGGCAAGCGATACCAACCGGCCGGCGGCTGACGCCGCCCGCACAACCACAGCAAGCTGCCCGGAATCCCCTGACTGGCGGCCGCCGGCGTGATCGCCAGCACGTAGGGATGGCCGCCAAGTTCGAGCCTGAAGACCACCGCGCGGTCGATGACCTCGCTGCTGAAATTCTTCCCTTCGCTTTGCGCCCGCCTTTTGGCGCCAGCGATAAACCCGCCCGCCAGGCCGCCGACCGAGGTGTTCGGCGGCGTCGCCAGAGAAAAATCGCTTGGCCGGCTGATCGTCGGACGACGAAAAGCCAGCGCGGTCTCGATGTCATCGGCAGCGACCTGACTTTCCGGCACGGCGGCCGTGGTCGACGCCGGCGCGCCGATCGAGAAGCCGTCGCCGGTCACTGCCATCTGCTCGACGAGTTCGGCGCGATAGGTCCGAAAATCACTCCAGATATTGACGGTCCTGGCCTTGGCCATCGCCGTGACGCTGAAATTGACGGCCATCGCGCAGAGCAGCGCGAGCAGCAAAAAACCGGCGACGACCTCGACGCCAAGCACCGCCGGCCACGTCAGCCGGCCGTCCACGCGCCGGCGACGCTGGCGATGGATTCTCGCCAGACTCATTTGCTCGGACATAGATTGGTCGCGCCGAGACGCTTGAGATCCTGGGCGCTGGCGACAAAACCATGGCGAGCTGGAGCGGCCTCGGCATCGCGCACCCAAAGCAAGGCGCCGGTCGGATTCTGCTGATGCACGACCGGACGGTAGACCGAGACACAGATCGCAGTACTCGGCTCGCGCTCGCCCTCTTTGGCCTTCAGGCTCAGCACAATCGCACCTTCGCGCACCTCGACGCGGGTCACCAGCGCGCCGCGGAACGACTCGGGCGCGGGCAGACCGGCTTCTTCGTTCGATTTCGGAAAGCGCCCCCAGCGCTCGTAAAAAACAGCCAAGGCCTGGCGTGCCGGCTCGACGAGCTCGAAGCGCTCGGCGCGCCGCGCGCGGTTGGTATAGTCCTGATAGCCGGGGATGGCAACCGCCGCCAGGATGCCGATGATCGAGACGACCAGCATCAGCTCGACCAGCGTAAAACCGCGCTCGCCGCATACGCTCTTCATTTGCTTTCTCCCTGCCCGGCAATCGCCGGGCCACGCAGTTTTTCGATGACCGTTGCCGCCCAGAGCGACCACGCGTCGGTGCCTGGCTTGATCGTAGCGAGAACGTCGGCGCGCTGATCGAGACGCTGCAGCGCGCCTTTGTCGAGGCGAACGCCGCCTGTTTCCTCGAGCAGCGTCGGCAGCCAGTCGGGAACCTTGCCGGCCGGAACGCTGCCGAGCGGCCACAACGCACCGTGCTCGTCGGCGACGGCCAGCGCCCCTTGCGCCGGCTGCACGAAGCGCGCTTCATTTTCGAGCGCCAGCACGTCGGCGACGAGGTGGCCGCTGTCGATTCCCCAGACGCGTACGGTGCGGTCGCGCGACCACGAAATCACGCGACTGCTGTCGGCCGACCAGGCGATGCCGAGGACGGCGTCGTCGTGACGCATCGGATCGCCGACGAAAGCGAGCGTCGCCAGGTCGATCAGCCGAACCCTCCCGTCGAGCCCGCCGAGCGCCAGCGTGCGGGCGTCAGGCGAGCGGCTCGCCGCCCACGCGCGCAGATCGCCGAGCGCCAGCGCGACGCCGTCGTCGACGCTCGCCGGTAAGCGCCATTCGCCGGCCTTGCCCTTGACCAGCCTCAGGCGATGGACTCGGTTCTCGGTGACCACCACGACGGCTTCGGGTCCGGAAAAATCGGCGATCAGCAAACGCGCGCCCTCGCCCTGCGCCGTCTTGACCTCGCCGCGCGGCAGGCCGCTGGCGATGTCCCAGAGCGACACGCGGTCGCGTTCGGCGACCAGCAGCAACCGGTCGTCGGGCGAGAACGCCACGCTCGGCGCCTGCCGGTGCGACGAGCGCAGGCCGAGCGGCTGGCCGTCGGCGACCGTCCACAAGCGAACCGAGCGGTCGGCGGCGGTCGTTGCCAGGACGCGCCCGTCGTGCGAAAGGCGCAGCGCCGTCACCGGGCGATCGAGGCGCAGTTCGATGGCCGCGTCCCTGCCGCGCTCGACGTCGATCAGCTGGACCTCGCCCTGTCGCGCCACCGCCAGATGGCGCCCGTCGTCCGAGAACGCCAGCGCGCCGACGGCGGTCGGCGTTGCCGCAGCGCGCTGCCAGAGCAGGCGTGCCGGGTCGGCAACGCGCATCACCGCGACCTCGCCGCTGCTGCTGCCCCAGGCCACGCGATCGCCGCTCGCGTCGGCCGCCAGTGCGGTGATCTTGCCGCTCAGCGGCACCGCCAGGGGCTGCGGCTGCCCGCCATGGCGCCAGCGCCAGAGTCCGACCTCGTGGCCCGCGGTCAGCGTCAGCAATTCGTCGCCGCCGGAACGGGCGGCGACGTCGATCACCGCTTCGCCGTGCAGCATCGGCTCGGCCAGCAGTTCGCCGCGCAGCGGTTGCCAGACACGCGCCGCGCCGTCACCGCTGGCGGTAAACAGCACCTTGCTGTCGTCGCCGTAACGCACCGCCAGCACCGGGCCGTCGTGGCGCATCGGCGGCGCCGCCAGCGTCTGCGTGGCGACGTTCCAGACCCGCGCCTGACGGTCGAGGCTGGCCGTCGCCAGGTACTTGCCGTCCGGGCTGAAAGCGAGGTCGCGAACCGTCGCCGGATGATCGATCGCGGAGCCGATCGTCTGGCCGCTAGCCAGGTCGAAGAGTTGCACCGATCGTCCGTGCGCGATCGCCATCTGCGCCGCCGCCGGGTTGAGCCGCGCCGGATACTTGCCGTGCGCGATGCGCAGTGCTGCGCCGCTGGCGCCGACGAGCACGCCCGCTTCGCGGCCGTGGACAAAGGTCTGGCCGGAATCTGAGACGAAGGCCACGGGGTTTTCTTCGCTGTCCTGATCGATAACGACGTCGACCACCAGTTGGCGGATGAACGAGCCGTCGACCCGCGCCAGCGTCAGTCGCCCGTCGCCGCTCACCGCCGCAAGCCATTGCCGGTTGCGGCTGAGCGCCAGCCCGCGCGGCATGCCGCCCAGTTGCAGCGGCTTGGCCAGAGGCCGGCGCTCGATCGCGTCGAAAAGGTGCAGCATGAAATTGCGGCTGACAAAGGGAACGAGTCCGCTGCCGGCCAGCGACGGCAGCGTCTGTCCGGCGGCGCGCGCCGGCAGGCCGGCGAGGCTGGCGCGCGCGTCGGCTTTAAGTTCGAGCAGTCCGGCGTCCTCGTAATCGTTGCCGGAGGCCTGCAGGCGCAGCGTGTCGACCGCCGGCGACGCAAGAGAAACGCGCGCCGTTTCGCCGGCCGCGACCAGATAACCGCCATCGCGCAACCAGCCGATGTCGGCGCCGCCCGCCAGGCGCCAACTCGCCAGTTTGAGCGGCTGGCGGCGCTGCGCGAAGAGCGCGACGGCGCGCGTCAGCGCCGAGCGGTTTTCCGGGTTGAGGCGGATCGCCTCGCCGAGCATGGCGTAGGGCTCGCCGGGAACGCCCTGCTCGAGCGCGCTGTTGGCGCGCGACAGCATGACCGACGACTGCGTCACCAGCAGCCGCTCGCGTTGTTCATTGGCGCGGCCGAGCAGCACGGCGAAGACCACCGCCAGGCCGATGGCGAGCGTCAGCGACGAACCGACGATCAGCGTCAGCCGGCGCGTTCGCCGGCGCCGCGCCTGCTCGGCTTCGCGCTGCAGACGCAGGCGCTCGGCCTCCTTGCGGTTGTCGCGGCTTTCCTTGGCGACCCGGGTCAGCACGTCGTGCGTCAATTCGACGCGCAGCACGCCGGAACGCTCTTCGAGGCGCAGCAGGCGCCTGCCGATCAACAGGTCGATCGCGTCGCGGCGAACGCCCGGCAGCAGCAAGGCGTCTTCGAGCGCCGCGCTGTCGCGATAGCCGGCGTCGGTGAGCAGCTTGTCCTCGACGAAACAGCGAACGCGCGCGTCGATGTCGCTCAGGCAGTCCTCGTAATAGTCGTGGATGATCTCGTGCTGCGCCCCCGCCGACAGCAGGTCGGCCGAGATTTCGCGCGCTGCGACCAGCAGCCGTCGGTTGTTGAGCTCGCGGCAGACGACCGACATCAGCGCCGGCTCGACCTCAAGGCGGGCCAGCTCGGACGACTCGCGACCGCCGCGTGGCGCCGCGACAAAACGCACGATCTGTTCGGCGACTTCGTCACGAACGAGGTGACCGCCGGCCTTGGCGATCGACTGGCGCGCCTGTTCGCCGCTCATTCGCGTCAGCCGCATGCGGTTCTGCATGATCGGCCGGATCAGGTTGCGCAGCCCCTCGAACTCGGGCAGGTAATCCTCGCGGAAGCTGAACACGACCTTCCACGCGTGCTTGCTGTAATCGAGGCCGTCGCCGAGCGCCGGATCGCCTTCGATGGCGGCGGCAAGGCTCGCCGGCATGCGGTCTTCGACGACGTCGGCAAGCTCTTCGAGGAACGCCTGGCAGCGCGCTTCGAGCACTTCGCCGTGGCGTCCCAGCGTGAAAATCTCCTCGAACTGGTCGAAGACGAAGACCGGCGTCAGCAGACGGTTACGCGTACTCCAGAAATCGGTGTCGCGATGGTGCAGCCAGCCCCACAGCGTCGCCGCCGGCGGCGGTTCGGGCGCGTCGACCTGATGTGCCAGGCAGTTGGCGCTGATCGCCGACTTGACCTGCGCGGCAAACGGCGGCGCCGCCTCGCTGACGTCCAGACGAATATAGATCGGCAGATAGTCGTCGGCGCGCAGGCGCGGGAAAATACCCGCGTTGAGCAGCGACGACTTGCCGAGGCCGGACTGGCCGAACAGCACGGTCAGCGTCTCGCGCTTGATCAGCCGCAGAAACTCGGTCGCTTCCTGGTCGCGGCCATGGAAGAAAGCCTGCGCGTCCTCGGTGAACGGCATCAGGCCGGGCCACGGATGCCCACCGTCGATCAGCAATTGCGGCGCCAGTTCGCTCATGCCAGCCCCCTTTCGCGCTTGCGGTAGTCGCGCACCAGCTTGACTAGCCGAGTCTCGAATTCGGCCGGCGGCACACCGTCGGCCAATTGCGTCCACTGCGTCTTGAGGAAGCTCTCGGGAACCTTGCTCTCGTAGGGCGGCGTGTCGTCGATGACCACCGGCAAGATGAAGGGAACGCCGTCGGCGATGCTCCACGCGCGTTCTTCGGCGAGCTTCCACTCGCGCCGGAAATAGCCTTCGAGCCGTCGCTCGGTGTTGCGCGAGACGACCGCGACGAACAGCGAGCAGGCCTTGATGTTGTTGCGGATCTTGCGATCGTACGAATCGCCCGCTTCGAGGCGCTGGCGGTCGAACCAGACGTCGAGTCCGAGTTCCTCGAGCGCATCATGCAGGCGGATCACCGCGTCGACGTCCTCCTTGGCGTAGGAGATGAAGATCCCGCCGGCCGGCAGGTCGGGCAGCGCCTCGCCATCGTCAGGCTCGGCGCTCGGCGCAGCAGAAACCGCGGCCACCGGCGGATGGCGCGCTTGCCAGCGGCGCGCCAGCTCGTCGATGAACGCCAGCGGCTCCATCGACAGGATGCGCGTACCGTAGCTGAAGTTTTCGAGAAAAAGGACCAGCTGCGGCTCGGACGCCACCCGCGGATTGACGATCAGCTCGGATTCGCCGCGCTGCTGCGACAGTTGCCGGCTCTTGGCGATGCGGATGAAAAAGCGCGCCAGCCAGTCGGGAAAGCTGCAGCCGAGGAACAGCAGGTGGCTGGCTTGCAGCGCGTCGAACAGCAGGTGCGGACGCTTGGCGTCGCTTTGCAGCGCGCACAGGAACTCGAGCAGATCCTCCTCGGTGATCACGTAATCGGGCGCCACCGAGAGCTTGCCGAGCAGCGAGTAGACCACCGGCGTCTTGAGCTCGTCGCGCGTCACGGGCAGGTCAGCGATCTTGTTCGGCGCGTAGGCGATCTGCTGCGTACGCTCGGCGCCGGCGAAGCGTTCGCGATCGATCGCACTGGCCAGCAGGTTGTCGCAGGTCAGCGACAGATAGACGTCGAAGGCGGAAATGCGCGCCAGCTTGAGCAGCGCGTCGGGAAGTTCGACTTCGGTGAGCAGCTCCTTCATGATCGCGCGAATCCGCGGATAGAGTTCCTCGCGCCGCCCGCGGCCTTGCAGATAGCGACAGACGACGTCGTCGAGCCCCCACTGCGGCGGCGCCTCGCCCATGTCGACGCGCAGCTTGTCGGCCAGCCGTTCGGCGACGACGCGGTAGAGCGGTAGCGGCTCGCCGCCGACGCGCACCTGCAGCAGCTCCGGGCCGATGATCGGAATCACCCGCCGTTCTTCGACTGAGGACAGGAAGTCCTCCCAGAAATCATCCAGATCTAGTTCAGCGTGCATTCCTCGTTCTCTCGGCAAGTTGCCAGGCCAGCTCGTTCCAGCGTCGATCGTCGGCGCTCGTCGTTTTGCCGCCGGCGTTGCGCGCCGCCAGATAGTCCGCCGGCGCGCGGCCGAAGACGTCGGCCGACTGCGGCGCCAGCGTGACGGCGAGCAGCGCCAGCGCAGCGTCGCCGTCGCCGGCGAGGATCGCGGCGTGCAGCGGCAGGCGACCGCGCGCGTCGCGCAGGTCGGGGTCGAAACCGCGCAAAAACAGCGCCTCGACCATTGCCGCGCCGCGTGCGAAATGCAGAGCGCTGCGCCCGTCGCGCGTGCGTTGCCCAACGTCGGCACCGGCCTGAACGACGTCGGCCAGCGTCGAAAGCTCGCCGCTCGCCGCGGCGGCATGCACCAGAGTCGCGCCCAGCGCGCTGCGCGCCCTGACATCGGCGGCACGCAGGTAAGGCGTTAGGCGGTCGCCGTCAAGACCGGCCTGCGCCGCCAGGTACGCGGCACTGCGCCCGCCGTGATCGATCGCCGAGCGGTCGGCGCCGCGCGCGGTGAGCGCCGCGGCGATCGCCAGATAGCCGGCGCGGCGCTCGCCGTCGGTCGCCGCCAAGTCGAGCGCCAGCAGCAAGGGCGTTCGCCCCTGCCAATCGCGCGTCGCAAGCCCATCGTCGCCGTCGATCGCCAGCGGCAGCAGCGCCGGTTCGCCGCTCGCCACGGCAGCGGCGATCGGCAGACTTCCGCCGGCGCGAGCGAAGGCCGGCGCCAGCAAGGCTGGCTGCAGATGGGTACCGTCGCTGACGCACGCAACTTCGCGCAAAAGCTGCGCGAGGTCGAGCTGTTCGTCGAGCTGCAGCGTGACGCCGGGCGTCGAGGCGACCGCATCGCGGCAATTCATCGCCCGGCGGCGATCGGACTGCCAGCCGAGCAGGCGAAATACGCCGTCGACGGCGCCACCGCGCAACACCGCCTGCGTCGCCGCAGTATCGTTGGCGGCCTGTGCCTTTTCGAGCATCGCCGTCGCCTGCCGCGCCGCGTCGTCGGCCCCGTAACGCCAGAGCACGGCGCGCACCAGCGGCTCCTCGCGCCACACGGGCGACTGCGGATCGGCAAAAAGCAGGCTCAGCGGCAAGGCAATCAGCAGCGCCGCCGCCCACCCGACCAGCGTCAGCAGCAGCGTTCGCCACAGGCTCGCGGCAAGCGCCAGCGCCTGGCCGATCCGCACCGGCAAGCCGAGCAACAGCCAGGTCGCGCCGCGGGCGATCGCTTGCCCGCAGCGGCGAACGCTCGCTGAAACGTCGCGGCAGCGCCGCAGCTGCGGTGCGCGCAACAGCAGCCAGCTCAGCTCGGCAAACAGCCGGTCGCCGACGCGTGAACGATCAGCCGGCGCGAGATCATTCGCCGCGTCGAGGCGGACTCGACGCCACTGCGCTTGCCGCCGCCGGCACCTGATGATCCAGCCGATTCGCGCCACGGCGTAAGGAATCAGCAGCAGCGTCAAGCTGCGTTCGAAAAGCAGCGCCAGAGCGAGCGCCACTTCGAGTTGCCAGGGAAAGACGAAGGCGAAAGGCGCGCAGCCATCGCGCGCCGACGGCGCATCGACTGGCGGGCAGCAAAGATACGATCGTCCGGCTGCCGTTTCGACGCACCACCAGTCGTCGAGCGAGGCCGGCAGCGTCAATAGCCGCCACGGCGTCGTCGGCCAGAGCAGCCGCCAGGCGATTTCGCCGCGCGTCATTGGCCGCGCGTCAGGAAACTCGGCAACACGCCACTGTCTTTGCCACGGCAGGCCGCGCACCGCGCGCCACGCCGCGCCGAACGCCAACAGTGCGAAAACGAACGCTGGCAGCACGCCGCCGCAGAGCGCGCTGAGCGGCGCCCAAAAGTTCTCGCCGGCGAGCCAGACGAGCCACGCCAGAACACCGTGCAGCGCGACGCGAACGAGCAGCAAGGCGACGACCGCTGGCGTCGGCCATCGACCGACGACACGCCGCACTAGCACGGGGTGGAAAAGCGCGATACTCACCGGCTGCTCTGGCGCGGCGAGCGCAGCAGTTCGGGGGCAAACGGCGATTGTCCGGCAGCGACGAAACCAAGCTGCGGCGCCGCACGTGTTTCGGGAAGCGGCTCGACCCTGGCGACCAATTCGCCGCCGACCGACCGCATCCACGCGTCGATCTCGCCGCGCTCGAGCGTCGCCAGCAGATACGCGCCGAGCGCCGCGCTAGCGAGCAGGCAGACGATGAGCGCGGTGGCGCCGAGGCCGAGATACCAGCGTTTGTCTTGTGGCTGCATGGCTAGCTCGCCTCCTTCGTCGCGCTTTTTAGCGCCGCCCGCCTTTGCTGCGCCGCTTCATCGACGCTCAGCTCGCGGTAGACTTCCAGCGTTGCGTCGAAAAGCACGGCCGAATCGCCGCGCGTCGCGGTCGACAGACGGTACTTCGGGAAAGTCACCAGGCGTCCGAGCTTGCCCACGTCGGCCAGGAAGGCGCCGAGATCGTTGAAATCGCCGGTCAGCTCGACCGCCCACGACTGGGTCGCGTACGAATCGCCGATCGTCACTTCGCCGACCGGATTGATGCGCCGCAGCGAAAGGCCGCGCCCGAGCACCGACTGATTGAGTTCGATCAACAAACTCGCGTCGTCGAAACTGCCTGGGAGTAGTTTCAAGCGCGCCGCAAAACCCTGGTCGACTTCTTTTAACTGCTGCGAATAAAGCGCGCGGCCGGCAAGCTGCCTCGTCTTGGCGACGAATTCGTCCTTGAGCCTGCTTTCCGCCTGCTCCTGTTCGCGCAGCGCGTCGATTTGCGGAAGCACGACGATCCACCAGGCGGCGGCCAGCGCCAGCACCAGGACCTCAGCGAGAAAGAAGAGGCGAACGGCGAGCGGCCAGCGCTCAGGATCAGCGTAATCGACGCGCGCAAGCGACGACAGCAGCCTGCCCGCAGCGCATTCGCGCGTCGCCACCGCGCCAGCCCGGCGACCCCGGCGGTAACGCCAGAGCACGGCGCACCCGGCCAGCAGCGCGGCGATCAGCGTCACGCTGATCGCGCCAGGCGATTCATCGTCAGGCGGCGCCGCCGATGGCGCCGCCGCGGCAGCCGCAGTCGCCGCCGGCGAAGCCTCTGGCACGACAGGCCGGCGCGTCATGTCGACGACAAAGACGACGGCGCCTTCGCGATTTCCACCAGCGCTCGCCGCTTCCAGGCGCACCAGTCTGACGCTGCCGAAATGGGCCTCGTCGAGATTTCTGATCAGCGCGGCAACGCGCGCCGCCGACGAAGCCTCGCCGCGCAGCACCAGCGTGCCGCCGTCGACGCCCATTTCGACGAGCCGGAGTCCTTGGGGAATCGCACGCGACAGCGCGCCGAGGTCGAGCACCGGCCAATTGCGTCCCTGCTGCAACTGCGCGATGCTGCGCATCTTCGCCAGGCTAATTTGCAAGACCTCCTTGATCTGCTTCAGTTCGCCGAGCTGCCGGTCAAGCGACGAGATTTCGCGCGTCAATCGTTCGTTGCGCGCCGCCTGATCGGCAGCGAAACAGCCGACGACGGCGACCAGCGACACGCTCACCGCGACGGCCAACGCCAGCACGTAGGCCAGCGCGCGATACAAGGGCTGGCGGCCAGCCCCCAGGCGCGCTGCGAGCGTGGCCAGCGCCGGCGGAATCGTCGTTTCGTTGGGCGTGTTCAATTGACTCCCGTCTGCTGTACATGAAGGTTCGTCGCGCATCAGTCGACCTCGGCGGCGACGCGAAAACCGATATTGTCCTCGCGCCGGCTCAGCGGATAGAAGGCGCGCGTCGCCGAACGCACGGCCTTCGCCGCGCTATCCCAGGAACCGCCGCGAATGGCGCGCCGCGAACAATCGCCGAGCGCGTTGGCCGAGCCGTTGTCGGGAATCGAAGCTGGCCCGCTGTTCTGGCAGTCGGCAGTCCACTCCCAGACATTGCCGAGCATGTCGTGCAGCTGCCAGGCGTTGGCCGGCGTCGTCCCGGCTTCCTGCGTTCCCTTGCCGGGCGTCGCGCAGTCGCGGCAAACCGCTTGCCGGGCACCGAGCGCATCGCCCCACGGCCGCGCGCTCGTCGTTCCGGCACGCGCCGCGTACTCCCATTCGGCCTCAGAAAGCAGTCGATAGCTGCGCTGCGTTTTGCGCGAAAGCCAGCCGACATAGCGCTGCGCGTCTTCCCAACTGACGTCGATCACCGGCCGCCGGCCGCGTCCCCAGCCGCGGTCGTTGGGCCAACGGTCGCAACCGCCATCGAGCAGGCATGCTTCCCATTCTTCGAAAGTCACTTCAAACCTCCCAACCGCCAGCGGCCTGGCGATAGTCACCGATTTTTGCGGCCCCTCGCCGGCCTGACGTTCGCTTTCGCTCACCGGCGATCCGATCACGAAGCGCCCGGCCGGAACGATCGACATCTCGGGACAACGCGGACAATCGCGGAAAACCGATCCGACCGTAGCGCTACGACCGGCCGAACGCGCCGCCCCGGCAACGGCCAGCGAAGCCGTCGCCACCGATGCCTCGTGCTGGGTAGACGGTGTGCCGGGCAAAAGTGTCAGGTTGCCGGTCAACGACGTCGTCTCCCAGGGGATTTGCCGTCCGCGGCTGGCCTCGGCGACGCTGACGCGGGTCGCCTTGAACACTTCCTCGATGCCCAGCCCCGGCGTCTGCAAGGCGCGCAAAAGATGCGTCGTATAGAGGCCGTTCTCGCCGGCACGCCCGTCGAGCGCGACGCGTCCCGGCGACGTGGCGTAGGCGATCAGCGTTCCCTGTGCCGCATTGCTGGCCGCCGCGAGCCCGCCCGAATTGCCGCGTCCGCGCTCAAAGGGGTTGTTGCGGCAGGCGTCGAGGATGACGATCTTGATCGGCGTTCCGCCGCGTTCGAGTTCGTCGAGGACGTTTTGCTGACTCACCGTGTTGTACTTCACCGAGTCTTCGTGCTCCATGTCGGCATCGACCGGAATCAGATAATTCTGCCCTTCCATCTGGATGCCATGGCCGGCGAAATAAACCAGCGCGACGTTGGCCCCCTTGAGCTTGCCGCGGAAATTCTCGAGCCCGCGAACCATCGTCAGGCGGTCGGCGTCGACCAGCGAAGTCGTCTCGAAGCCGAGTTTCTGCAGCGCCGCGCTCATCGCCTTGGCGTCGAGCGGCGGGTTGGGCAGCGGCTGGCTGCGGTAAGCGCCGTTGCCGATCACCAACGCGATCTTGCGCTCGCTATCGACCGCGACCGCGGCGCGAACGGCCTGACGCTCGGCCATCGGCGTCTGCGCGCAGACCAGCCTGGCGGCAAGCAACAAGCTTAAGACGAGAAGCTTGTTCATCGGTCGTCTCCTGCACAGCGTTGCGGTCGAATCAGCACGCGACCGGCGGCATCGATCATCCAGTCGATTCCCTGCCGCGGCAGATCGCTGCCGTCGATTGAAAGTTCGATCACCGTGTCCGGACACAGGAAGTCGGCGGCCGACGCCTGCGGCGGCAGACGAATCACGCCGACGGCCTGGCGCAGCAAGCTCAGCACCCGCGACCTGATTTCCGCGCTCGGCAGTCGATCGAGAACGCGCTGCAGCGGTTCATCGATGACGATTCCCAAGCGCCCGCACTGCGCGGCGAGCAGGCGTTCGGCGACGCGCCAGACGAAGGCGCTGTCGAGGCCGATCCAGAACACGACGGCTGCGGGCGGCGCTGTGCATACCTCGGCCAGCAGGCCATCGACCGCCAGCTCGAAGGCTTCGGGAAACGCCCACGGGGTGCGCGATCCACGCACCAGGACGCGCTGCTGGCGGCACAACGACAGACCCAGCTCGGCAAAGAGCTCGGGAACCTGGCGCACGACGTTCCGATCGAGTTCGCGCCGGCTCTCGCCGAGGTCCTCCCAGGCGACGAGGTCGGGATGGCGCTTGGCCACATCGTCGCGCAACGGCGCCTGCTGCCAGCCGGTAAGCCGGCGCTGGATCATCCAGCGTTCGTGCTCGACGCGCGCCAGCGCTTCGATCGTCGCCTCGTCCCACGGCCGGCTGCCCGGCACGCCAGACCCGCTGACCAGCGCGCAAGCGCTGTCGCGCACCTTGACGAAATGGTGGTCGGCGACAAAGCGGTTGTCGTCCTTGAGGTCTTCGGGCAGCAGCGGCCAATGCTGCAGCGAGCGACGCGCGCCGAGAAGCTCGCCGTTTTCGAGCGATTCGCTGACGTAGTGCTCGTGGATTCGCACCGCCATCGCATCGAGTTTCTCGCCGAGCAGGATTTCAGCGGCGATTTGGGCGGCGCCACCGAAATGATGAAACCACGGGTGGCCACCCAGTTCGCTGCGCAGGTCGTGGCGCCCCGGCTGTACCGAATGCAGGTACAAAGGTGGCAGCACCCGGTCTTTGGCGGCGAACGCATGCTGCAGATGCAAGGCTGCCGCCAGATTGGCGTTGTCGTCGTGGTGGCAAAAATAGATCCCGCTCGGTTCGCCGAGCTGCGCCTGCAGCTGCTCGAGCGCGAGGTCGCCGAGTTCAATCGGCGCCGCGACGAAGGCCAACCGTCCGACCGCGCAGGCGCCGGGCCAACGCGCCAGCAGCGAATCGCGAAATCGCTCGGCGTCGGGACCGACCAGCGCCATCGCCGGCGGGCGCGCTTGACGGTAGACGCCGAGGCGCAACGCGGCGAGCGCCAGTTCCTCGGCAAGCGGCGTCAGGCCAAAGATCCACAGCCGCGGTTCACTCGGCGCCTGCCAGAAGTCGAGCGGAAAATCGCGCAGCAGGCGTCGTGCGGCGATCTGCGCCGCCGAGAAGAAACGCAGCTCGACGACTTCGCGCGCCGCAAAGCGGTCGATCTGCGCGTCGATGCTGGCGCGCAGGAAAGGGTCGGCAACGTGGACGAGCAACTGCAGCGGCGGCAAGGAGCGGTCGCGCTGCGCGCCGACCACGCGCGCCAGGCCGATTGCCGCGTCGATGTTGGCGTTGTCGCTGCCGGCGATGCAGGCGACGATCTCGGCGCCCGCCAAGCCGCTTTGCCGCAAGGCACGCTCGTCGCTCCAATGTCCTGACAGATGCGCCGCGCCGGCGTGCAGCACGATGCCGCGCGCGCCATCGTCCTCGGCCAGCACCAGCACCGGCCGGCCGTCGCCCCGCCAGGCCGCAACCAGTTCCAGCGAGACTGGACAGCAACCGAGCACTACCGCGTGTCCGCCGCGACGCGCGACGAGCAGGCGGCGTAAATGACGACGCAAGGCAACCGCCGCCGCTTCGACGCCAAGCCAGAACAAGGCCAGTGGAACGACCAGCCGCCCGAGCGGCGCCGGCCACGCGGCGTCCGGCGCCGGAGCCTGCCAGGGTTGCCAGACGAGGCGCAGCGCCTCGGACACGATGCGTTCCCAATGACGCGCCTCGTCGCCCCAGGGCGCGGCCGGCAAACCCAGCGAGAAGCCCCACAAGGCCAGCGCGTGGGCGAACGACAGCAGGAGCAGCGTCGCCAACAGCGTGCGGCCAGGCCAGTCGTCGAGCCAGCGCAAAAAACGGGTTTTCAACGCAAGGTTTCCACTCTGCCGCTGGCGGTCGTTGGGACGCGACCATCGGCGAGCCGGAGAGGCGCAGCAAGATCGGCAGCATGTCTCATCACTGCTTGGCCTGCGCCCGATAGCTGAAGATGCGCATGGTCGTGCTGTCGAGCGCCGCGCCGCGCATCGCGCCGCGCGTTCGCTGACCGCCGTCGCGCGCGTCGGCAAACAGGCTTTCGATCGTCGAAGCGCCGGCCGCGCCGCCGCGTTCGCGCAGAACGCCTTCCTGCTCGAGGAAGCGCAGGTCCGACGTCGGGCTTGCCGGTTTGGCCTCGACCGCGATCAGCACGATGCTTTCCTGCCCTTCGGTCTGGCCGTCGAGCTCGATCGGCGCCTCGTTGGCCGCTGGGATCGTCAGCACGTCGCGCGGATTGAGCCGGTTGACCTCGTTGGGCAAGGGATAGAGCGCAGCGATGCCGTAGAGGCTATCGACGCCAAGCAGCGTCAGGTCGACCGGCTGCGAGTGATTGTTGCGGATCACGAAGCGCAATTTGTCGCCGGCGGCAAGCAGAGGAATCGTCGCGCCGGCGATCTCCTCCTTCTTTCCGGTCGCCGAACGAACGACCTCGACGCTCAGGTCGAGTTTCGTCGCGATGCGGCCGGACAGCATCTGCCCCGAAAGGCGGGTGAGGTTGCTCACCTTGGCGACTTTCTGCAAGGTGCCGCCGAGCACCTGCTGCAACTCGTCGATCGATTTGTCGAGACCGATCGACGGCGTCTTTGCCGGCCCCGTCCTGATCCAGGCGCCGTCGGGCGGCAACAGCCAGAGCCGTTGATCGGCGACCGCCAGGCGCAGGTCGGCAGCTTCTCCGGCAGCGACCCAGTCGATGACGAGCCCGGCAGCGGGCGTCGCTTTGAGCTTGTCGAGCACTTTGGCGATATTGCCGGGCGGCAAGTCGACCGGTAGCGCGACGCGCAGCGAGAGCTTGAGCGCCGGATCGACCAGCCGTACCGTCGCGTCGCGTGGCAGACTCTCGGCCTTGAGCGCCGGTTTACCGTCGCGGGCCTGCGCCGTCAGCGTGCTGCGCGTGACCTCGACCTGGCGCGCGACGAGCGTTCCGATCGTCTCGGCTGACTTGGCTGCAGCGTTCGGAAAGACGGCAAAGACGGCGCCCTCGCCGAACTGCTGCAAGGCCCCTGCCGAAATCTCGAATTCGCCGTCCTTGGCGCTCACTTTCCATTGGCGAACGACGTCACCCGGCTGCTGCCCAAAGAGCGGCGCATCGAGCCCCGACCCTTCGAACAAGGGCGTCGGGTTGCGCGTATTGCGCGCCGCGTAGAGTTGCAGCACGCGTTCGCCGGCCTGGCGATACGAAATCCCGGGGTTGGCCGCGATCACTTGCGCCAGCGAAAAGGTGAACACGCCGTAGGGCTTGCGATCGGCGGCGCCGTCAGGCAGGCGCATTTCGGGCGCCGTTTCGTTCGACTGCGCGGCGTAGAAATAGACGAAGCCGCCCATCCCGTCCTGCTGCGCGCCGCTTTTGAGCGCGCCGCCCTCGCCGCTCGCCGCCGCGCCGCCGCGCGTCTTTATCGAAGCCGCCTGCGCGGCGTCGAGCGCCTGCTGCGGAACGCCGAGCGCCCGCGGGCTGGCGCGGCGCTCGCGCACACCGTCGCGACCAGCGCCGCCGCGCGTGACGTTGCCCGAATGGCAGCTGTCAAAGACCGCCCAGACAAAAGCGCCCTTGGCACGAATCGAGCTGATGGCCTGCCCCAGCTCCTCGTCGACCAGCGCGTTCTTGACCGATCCGACGTCGCCGTCCCACTTGCCAACGTCGCGCGGCAGGAACAGCTCGTCGAGTCCGTCGGCTTCAACCGGCACCTTGCCCGGTCGCGAAGGCTGCTGCGTGCCGTGACCGCCGAACTGCAGATAGACGAAATCGCCTTTCTTGGCCTGGTTGGCCAGGCCGCTCAGTTCGCCGAGGATGGCCGCGCGCGTCGGCTGTGCGGCTGCGCCGGCAACATTATCGGCGAGCACGCGGATATGCGACTCGGCGAAACCGCTCGTCTTGAGCAGGTCGCGCATCAACTGCACGTCATTGGCCGGCCCTTCGAGCTGCAGGCTCTTGTCGAGCGCGGGGTAATTCGAGACGCCGATCAGCAGCGCATGATTTTCGGCAACGGCGAGCTGGGCCAGCGCGGCGCCCAGGACAGCGCAGCACAGAAATTTCGGCGAACGTTTCGGAATCTTCAAGTCGATATCCTTTTGGTCATTAAGCTTGCCCAACGCCTTTAGCGCGAATCCATCAACACCAGCGTCACCTTGCCGGCCGGCGGCGGCGCGCTGCCATAATCCTTGAAAACATCGGCCAGCGCGGCAGGAAGCTGCGCCGGAACGACCAGATCGAGCAGCACCGTCCCGTCGCCGCGATCGCTGCTATCGCGCCGGCGAACAGCGATCCCCGCGTCGCGGCAGAGCGTGATCAGACGCTCGGCGGCGGCGCCCGGATCGGCCACGCGCAGCACGACCGTGGTCGCCTGCGCGCCGCGCAGCAGCTGGCTTTCCGGCTGCTCGAGCGGATTGTTCGCGCCGAACCAGGCGAGGCCGACGGCGAGGCAGAGCGAGGCGGCCAAGGCCCAATAGACGAGCGGGCGGCGCTGGCCGACCAGACCTTCGCGGCGCAGGCGAAAACGCAGACGCTGCCAATCCGCGTCGAGCTGCTCGCTGGCCGCCTCTTCCCGGTCGAGCGAAAGCAAGGCTTGGCGCAGCGTTCTTCCCTCGTCGGCGGCCGGCGACTGGTCGTCAGCCGCCGCCAAGCGTCCGCTCAGCGCGTCAAACCAGCGCGTGTCGCCATCCTCGTCGGTTTTTTCGGGAATTTTGCTCATCGCGCGCTCGTCTCAGACCGGCAGCAGTTCACGGCAACGTTCCAGATAGGGGCGCAGCTTCTTGCGGCACTGCGAGACGAATTCGCGCGTCGCGCCGACCGTCCGCCCCAGGGTTTGCGCCAGCTCGTCCATGGTCCACCCCTCGACGGCTGCCAGCACGGTCGCCTGCGCGTGATCGGGATGACGTTCGGCGAATTCGACGAAAGCCTGGCGCACGCAGTTCTTCATTTCGAGCAGCTCGTGCTGCGGCTCGCTTGACCCCAGCGAGAGCTCCCAGGCGTCGCCGTCGGACTCCTTCATGGCGTCGAGCGACTCGGCGTCGTGCCGCGACCGCCAGCGATCGTTAAGACAGTTGCGGGCAATCGACCAGATCCAGGTGCTGGCCTGAGAATCGAAGCGGAATGACGACGCGGCGCGGACGACCTTGACGAAGGTCTCCTGCAACAGATCGGCGGCATCTTCGTCGTTGCAGCCCTGACGCCGAAAGAAACCCTTGAGGCGTGCCGCGTAGAGATCGAATAGCCCCTTCAGACCGCGTTCGGCGGCCAGCCCCCCGGCACAAAGCAAACGTAAATAGTCTTCAGCACTCATTTTTATGATTGTCGATGCGGCCAAGGCGCCGCCGCTGGCGCCTCTTCCCAAACCGCTCCTTTTCACTGATCGCAGAATGATAACGATTGGCGATGCAAGCGCAAGCACTAGATTCACCGCCGTTGGGGACAGAGAGCACAGATAGACGGCGGTCAGCGCTAAGCGTCAGGCCTCGGACGAGCCTCAGCGGGAAATCGCCGCCTGACGAAATCGCCAACTCGTCGTCTACCCCGGCAAGGTGACGACGTGCTCGAACCGACCGGAAAACTCTCGATCACCCCTCATTTTGAAAGGACACAATGGACGCCAAGCAAGTGATTGCTCCGCCGACGCAAGACGACTATCAGCGGCAGTTGGCGGCGATGTATCGCCAGAACTATCGCGAGTTGCACCCGGACCTATTGAGAGCCGCGCTGTTCAACTACTTTCGCTTTCTCGAGCACGCGATTTCGGGAAATCAAATCGCTGAATGCGATGACGTCGATTTCACGATTGCCGAGCTCGAAGCACTCAATCGCTATCAGGAAGCGCTGCTCAAGCAATTCATGTCGAAAAAACGCGTCGCGCTGCCGTGACCATAGCGCTCAAGATGAACCACTCCGCCAGCCTGCCAGGACCACAATTGACCGCCCGCCTCGATCTCGGCCGATCATTGGCAAGTGGCGCGCTTTACCTGCGCGGTGCGGACGCACAGGCCTTCGCCGAACAGTTCGCCGCGCTCGCACAACGCCCGTTGGTCGCGCACCTCGACGGCGACGGCGCGACCTTCCGCCAAGCGCTGTGCTTTCCAGCAAGCGGATCAGCGCTGGATGGATCCATCACGCCGGCGATCGGCGCGTCGCCTTATCTGCTGGTCGAGATGATCTCCGGCCATCTCGCCTGCCTGCGCCTGGCCGACTGCATGCCCGGCCGGTTCTCGCCCGCCGCCTTGCTGCGTCGCATCGCAACGAGCCTCGAGCGCCTGGCGCAAGGCGTTGCGGCGTGGCCGGGAATCGAGCGCAGCATCGCCCTGATGACGCGCCGCCGCATTGTTCTGGTCGATTTTGTTGTCCACGCCGACGCCGATCAATTCTGGCGCGAATGCCACGCGCAGGGCGAAGCCCGCCTCGCCGAAGCGCTGTTTCGCGGCCTGCCGCCGATCGCATCAAGGCATCGTCAGCAGGCCGTCGCCGCGCTCGTCGACATCCAGTCGAATCACTACCGCGCGGCCATCAACGGCTTCATCGATGGACTCGATGGAGAGCTGATCAAGTCGATTCGCGCCTGCGGCCTCTCGCCTTCGGTCGCGCGTTACAACAGCTATCGAGGCGGCGAGCCGAGCGCCGCACGCAACCGCATCCAGGCCGCCGCTGCGGTACCGCTGCTCGGCTACCTGCTCGGCGAGGAGAACCACCGCGCCGCCCGCCTGCGCCGCCTGGTCGATAGCGGAACGCCCTTGTGGCCGGCGCTCGCCGATAGCGTCGGCGTCCCCGAGGAAACCGTGCGCTGGCTGCGCGGCAAGACCGCCGACGAGATCAGCGACGCCTGGCTCGGGCGAATCCCCGAACTGCTGCAAAGTCTCTCCCTTCTGCCGCCCGAAAAACGTCCGAGCAGCCACGACGAATGGACCGCCTATACCGACTTCGCGCTGGTCTTGAGGCACGTCTCATCGGCGCAACGCCGCGCGTTCTGGTTGCGCGATCTGGCGCGACTGGGCTGGATCGCGGCGCGGCAGAAGTTCGCCGCGATCGGCGCGGTGCCGTCCGACCTGCTGGAAATTGTCGATCTGCTGCGCGAGATCACCGGCGCGGTCGGCGGCGAACTGCTGCCCCTGCTGCCCCTGCTCACCGGCCACCGCCACGATGACGATCCAGAATGGCAACGGGTCAGCGCAGCGATCGAAACACTGTTTCTCGAAACGGGTCTGCTCAAACAGCTGCGCGCTTCATTGCGCTGGCATGAACTGCAACTGCTGCCGCCGGTCGAGGAAGAAGCACAAGCCACCGCCACGGACGATGGTGAGGATACGGCAGCGCGGCTCAAGCACTGGCCAGCGCCGCTGACCGGGCCGGTCAAGCTGGGCGCCCTGTCGGCGCATTTCCTGACCACCACCAGCGAACTGCGCGACGAGGGATTGCGCATGGAGCACTGCGTCGGCAGCTACGCCAGCCGCTGTCTGTTCGACGGCACGACGATCGTCTCGCTGCGCAGCAAGGACGGGCGATCGCTATCGACCGCCGAGCTGCGCCTGGTCGGCAGCGGCGAGCGGCTCGGTTTCGAACTCGTGCAACACAAGGCGCAGCGCAATGGCTGCCCATCGACGCTTGCCGCGCAGGCGATGGCGCAACTGCTCGGCCGGCTCGCCGAAGACGACCTGCAGCCGCGCCTGCGGCAGATGCGCGAGCAGCTGATGACGCGCCGGGCGCTCGACGGCAACCGCCAGCGCTGGCAGGCCGAAACACCGCTGGCGCCGAATCGATTGCACTGCCTCAAAACAGCACTCAAATTGCACGTCGCTTACGAGCGATTTTTTGAGGCCGGCAGGAAAGCGCTGGACGCGTGAAGACCGTGAAAAGAGCAAAGGACGCCGCGCGAGGCAGCTACTCAGGACGCTTGATAAGCCTGCAATTCCACGAGCCAGTGCTGCTTTTGTTCGGCCGATGCGAACGACGCGCTGAAACTGTTGGCGGCAAGCTGAACCAGTTCGTCGCGCGACAGCTGCAGCGCGTCGGCGGTGGCGATGAAGTTGGCGTTGATGTAGCCGCCAAAATACGCCGGATCGTCGGAGTTGATCGTCACGCGCAGCCCGGCGCGCAGCAGGCGCGCCAGGTTGTGCTCGCGCAAATCGCGCACGACGCACAGCTTGAGGTTGGACAGCGGGCAGACGGTCAGTGGCGTCTGGCTTTGCGCCAGGCGCTGCATCAGTGCCGGATCTTCTTCGCAGCGAACGCCGTGATCGATGCGCTCGACCTTAAGCACATCGAGCGCCGCGTGAATGTAAGCGGGCGGCCCCTCCTCGCCAGCGTGGGCGACGACGTGAAAACCCAGCTCGCGCGCCTTGGCAAAGACGCGAGCAAACTTTTCGGGCGGATTGCCGACTTCGCCCGAGTCGAGCCCGACGCCGGTCCACAGGTCTTTGTAGTTCTCGCGCAAAGACAGCGCCGCGTCGAGCGTGGCGAAGGCGTCTTCTTCGGAAAGGTGGCGCAGGAAGCAGAGGATCAGGCGGCTCGAAAAATTCTTTTCAACGCGCGCCTCGCGCAGCGCCCGCGCCAATCCGGCGAACACCGTTTCGATCGGAATGCCGCGCGCGGTATGCGTTTGCGGATCGAAGAACAGTTCGGCATGGCGCACCTTGTCGGCCAGCGCGCGTTGCACGTAAGCGATCGTCAGATCGTAAAAATCCTGTTCGGTCTGCAGCACCGCCGCCCCGGCATAGTAGAGGTCGAGAAACGATTGCAGGTCGGCAAAGTCGTAGGCCGCTCGCAACTCGGCTACCGAGGCGTAGGGCAGCTTCAGCGAATTGCGTTGCGCCAGCGCGAACATCAGCTCGGGCTCAAGCGATCCTTCGATATGCAGGTGCAATTCGGCCTTCGGCAAGCCGCGGATAAAGTCGTGCAAAGGGTGATCAATTGTGGTCGAATTCATGTCGATGACGGCTCCAAAAGGCGGGTTTCTGTCCCCGGGCAGCAAACCGCGATCATAGCGCAAGCCCGCCACCGCCGCGCTCAAAGCAGCGCCAGGCGGACGAAGAAACAGAGCGGCGAGCGCGCCGAGTATTTTGCTACCATGACACGCTGATGACCACTTCGCCCATTGCCATGAAACCACCTGGCCGCGCCAATGCGTGACCCTGGCGCACGCCCCCGCTGGTCGCGCGTCGGTCGCGACAATTCCTTCTACGTCATCGGCCGCGGCGTGGTCGGCATCGGCATCCCGGTGTGGCTCGGCTGGGTGGCGCTCTATCTGGTGCTGACGCTGTCGGCGGTCGTCTATGCCGACCAGCTGCCGCCCGGCACGGCGAACCGAATCGCCGGCGGCGGCCCGGCCTGGATCGGGCTGATCGACCTGGTGCAACGATTGCGCGCCACCGACTATGTGGCCTTGCTGCTCAATGGACAAGAAGTCACGCGGCCGGCCAGCCTGATCGACCGCCTGACTTTCAGGGAGTGCGGCTGGTATCTGCCGCTTCTTGCGCTGCCGCTGCCGCTCTGGCTGCTGGGCTTGATCATCACCACGCTGCTGCTCACGCCGTGATGACCACTCCTGGGCAATGGTCGTCGCTCACGCGCCGCTGGTGCTGGACGTCATCCCCATGGCGCAGGCATGACACCAGCGCCTGACAAAATCGTCTCGCTGCCGTCTACCGATTGAGACAGGAAACAACCGTGACCTGCCCAATCAATTAACGCCACGACAAAAGGACAGCGGAAAGCGCAATGATCGAATCCCTTGAATTTCTTTCGCTCGACGAGGCGCTCGAGTTTGTTCCGTGCCGCCCCACCGTGGCGATCTCCATCCTCTCGCCCGGACGTTGCGCGGCGGCCTTGCACCCTGCCATCGACGACATCCTGCGCCTTTATTTCCACGACGGCGTCGCTCGCGCCGACCGCCATCCCGGAACCGTGTTGTTTTGCGCCGAGCAGGCGCAATCGGTCGTCGATTTCCTGCGCCGTCACCACACCCGGGCGCCGGCGCAGCACCTGCTGATCCACTGCGAAGCCGGCATTTCACGCTCGGCGGCGGTCGCCGTCTTTGCCGCCAGCGAATGTCGAGTGGCACTTCGCGGGCAGTTCGCCTTTCTCAACCCCTGGGTGCTGACGACGCTGGTGAGATCGGCGTATCCGCATTACGCGTTCGACTGAAGGCGGCATATTCCGCCCACACGACCAAAGGAAGACCTATGCGCATCGACCTGAGTGCGGTTCCCAAGCTTTGCAACTCCCCCGTCGTTCCCGGTTGCGGCACGCATCGCTCCGAACGGGAATGGGCGGCGGCCATCGCCGATCTGCGTCCGCGCTGCATGGCGCTCGGCTACGGCGAACTGTGCGCTCTGTTGCGCGAGATGGAGCTTGGCGATCTGACCGGTCTGGTGATCAGCGCGCCGTACGACGCCGAACTGCTCGGTAAATTTCAGCAAGGACTGTCGGCAGTCGTCGGCGAAATGCTCGCCGAAGATTGTGCACAACACGGCGAAAATTTGCTCGACGCCGACCTCGCGTGTGGCACCCAAGCGCGCAGCAACGCGGCGCTGACCTCGGTCGAAGCGCGTCGCGCGACGCCCGATCAACTCGCTCGTTTGTTGCCGCTCGCCCGACAACTCGCCGCGTATTCCGGCGATCTCTGGTATCGCGAAGCGTGGCTGCCGAGCGCTGCGCTCTACCCGCTGATGACGCTGACCGGCGGACTCGACGGCGCGCTCGGGCAACGCATCAAGGCGCTGGCGAGCCGCTGGGAGTTCTTCGTCGAAGACTATCCGGATTGCGCCGACGAGCCATTTCCCAGGGAGCTTGCCGAGCAGGCGCTGAGCGGCCTGCCGGCGCTGCTTGCCGGACAGCCGTGGCCGTTCGCCGAGGCGGACGATGCCCTCGGCGACGACGAGCTCGACGAATGGGAAAACGAAATGAAAGCGCTGCTCGCGAAAATCGACGACCAGGAAAAAAAAGATGGCGAATGATCGACTCGCGCGAAACATCCGCCGCCTGGCGGTCCTCGCGCTGCTGGGAGTCGCGCTCACGGCTCAAGCTCAGCAGGGCGAAAGATGGCCGGGCTATGGCGAGTGGGAGCAGGCGCGTTTCGCCGCCTTCTCGCCGCTGGTCCGAAGCGTTCTGGCGCGTGACGAGGACGAAGCGATTCGCCTGATCGAGGCCGACGCCCGCCTCGACGAGATGGTCAGCGAGCACGAAATCCGCCGCCTGGCCGCGCCGCGCGTCAAGATCGCCTACGTCGGCGGCGAACCGCCAGCCGACTATCCGCTGGTCGTTCTGGCCGCCGTCGCCAACCTGCCGCGCGTCGTCGCCGCGATCGGCCAGCGTTCGCCTGAGCGGTTCGCGGCGACCGACCCGCGAGGCAATACCGCGCTGGCCTGGGCGGCGCGCTCAGGCCACCTCGAGGTCACCCGGATCCTGCTCGCCACCGGCCTCGACCCGCTACGCCGCGACGACGACGGTTACACACCGCTATCGCTGGCAGTCAGAAGAAAGGAGGCCAAGGTCGTCGGCCTGCTGGTCGCCGCGATCCCGCGCGAACGCTACGCTCAGCTTGCCGTCGCCGAGCAAGTCTGGATCGCCGCGTATTCGGCCGACAGCGCGACGCTGCGCGCGCTACTCGAAGCCGGCGTGCCGCCCGACTACATCGCACCGCAGGGCAACTCGGCGCTGATCAGCGCGGTCGACGACGCCAATCTTGAACGCGTTGAGCTGCTGCTCAAGCATGGCGCGACCGTCGACGACCACCGCTATCGCGGACGCAGCATCTTCGAGATTGCGCGGGCCAATCAATCCATGGACAATCCCGACGCTGCAAAAATCCTGCGGCTGATCGAAGGCGCGCAGCGCTCGGCGAGCGGCTGGAAGAAGTCTGCTGAGGTCGAACGCGTCGAATCGCTATTGAAAATGATCAGCGGTAAATGAGCACCGCCGGATCACCTGTACTGAAAACAAGTCATTCACTCAGAGGAGAAATCATGATCATGGTCTGGCGCGGTTGGGGCGTCGCGGTTCCCTTTATTGCAGCGTTTATTCACATTGCCGTGCTCTTCGCGGTCGAAGGCATCTCCGGTGACCCGGGCTATGCGGGCACCCACGGTTGGGTCCTGATGGTCAGCATGGCGCTCGCCGCAACCGCCGTGTGGATGATCGGCAGCCGGATGGAAAGGAAACCGGGGCAGATCGTGATCGACAAGGAAAGTGGTCAGGAATTCGAGCTCAAGTCGAAGAACGACCTGTTCTGGATTCCCTTCAAGTGGTGGGCAATTCCGCTGGTGATCCTCGGTGCTTTGGCCGGATCGGTTTAGCCCAAACGCCGTGCGCCCCGGCCCTGCCGCACTGGCTTGCTGGCCGCTACTGGCCGCCCTGCTGGCGTTGGTCGCGCCGCCGCTGCGCGCCGACGACGCGGTCTTTTCGGTACCGCTCACGGTGGCCGGGCCAGCTCAGCGCCACAGCCTTGACGAGCTGCGCCGTGGCGCCGAACGCGGCGACTCCGGCGCGCTGAATAATCTCGGCATTCGCTACCAGCTTGGCGACGGCGTCGCGCGGGATTATCAGGAAGCGCTGCGGCTTTACCGCCTCGCCGCCAAAGACCCGAAAAACAAGGCGTCGCCGACGATCATCGGCGTCATCTACGACGACGGACTCGGTGTCGACCGCGACTACCGCGAGGCGCTGCGCTGGTACAAAGTCGGATACCAGCGTGGCAGCGCCGTCGCGGCCAACAATATCGGCATGCTCTACCAGCACGGACATGGCGTCGCGACCAACCATCGCCAGGCGATGCGCTGGTATCGCATCGGCGACGAACGCGGCAATGTCGAAGCGGCCAACAACATCGGCAACCTCTACGACCACGGCCTTGGCGTCAAACAGGATTTTTCGCAAGCCATGCGCTGGTATCTCAAGGCCTTTAACAACGGTAGTCATACCGCGGCCAACAACATCGGCAGCCTCCAGCAGTTTGGCCGCGGCACGGCGCAGGATTACGCCAAGGCGATGCACTGGTACCGGCTCGCCGCAGACCGGGGCAACGCCGGCGCGCCGTACAACATTGGCCGCCTGTACGACGAGGGCTGGGGCGTCAAGCAGGACTGGAACGAAGCTGAACGCTGGTACCGGCTCGCCGTCGAGCGCGGCGACCCGCTGGCGCCGCGGCAACTCGCCGATTTGCAGCGCCGCTTAGGGCAAAAGACGTCTGGATCTCAATAAAAACAGAGTGATGGCTTGGCGCCAGTCGTCGCGGCGTGCCGACTATTGTTTCGGCTTCTTTTGATCGTTGTTGCCAAAGCCGGGAACCGGAATCGCCGAAAACATATTGAACGTCTGCGTCTTGAGCTGATCCTGCATCTGATGGACCATCTTCTTGCTCTGGTCCATATAGGTCGCCATCATCGTCTGCATCGCCGGCCCCTGGAAGCTCATGAACTGCGACCACATATCGCTTTGCCCCTGGTTGCTGTTCTCGCCGTAGAGCGAATGCGACTGCTCGGCGAGTTTCTTCTGGAATTCGGTGAACGACTTGATGTTCGTCTCCAGGTATTTTCCCAGCATTCCCTCCATGGCATGGCCATAGAAACGGATCATTTGCGCGAGCAACTCGGTGGTAAATAGCGGAACGCCCGCCGTTTCCTCCTCGATGATGATCTGCAACAGGATGCTGCGCGTCAGATCCTCGCCGGTCTTGGCATCGACCACCTTGAAATTCTCGAGCGAAAGAACGAGGCTCTTGACATCGGCAAGCGTAATGTAGGCGCTCGTCTTGGTGTCGTAGAGACGGCGATTCGGGTATTTTTTGACCAGTCGAAACGACTCAGGCATGAAGACCTCTCCAAAGGTAAATCGTGCAAAGTACGCTCTTCTTGGCGCATTGATGGTGCAGGGCAGCATTATACCCTAGCCAGCGGTCGGACTTGAGCACGTCTGACCGGCAAAAAAACAGGCTCCGTTGCGGAGCCTGTCGTGCGATCCGGCGCTACCGGTCGCTTACTGGTAGTACAAACCGCCGTTGATGTTCATCGTCGCACCGGTCATGAAAGCAGCGAGATCGGACGCCAGATAAGCGCAGGCGCCGCCGATTTCTTCGGGCTTGGCCAGACGTTTCATCGGCACCGTGTCGATGATGCTTTGCAGCACGTCAGGCTTGATCGCCATCACCATCTTGGTCGCCACGTAACCGGGAGCGATGGCGTTGACGGTCACGCCCTTGGCCGCCAGCTCGGCGGCCAGCGCCTTGGTAAAACCGATCACGCCGGCCTTGGCCGCCGAATAGTTGGTTTGACCCGCCTGCCCCTTGACGCCATTGACCGAAGAAATATTGATGATGCGGCCCCAGCCGCGCGACGCCATCTTGCTTGAGACCTGCTTGCACATATTGAAGAGACTGGAGAGGTTGGTGGCGATCACGGCGTCCCACTGGCCCGGCTCCAATTTGGCGAACAGGCGGTCGCGCGTGATCCCGGCGTTGTTGACCAGGATGTCGATCGGGCCGGCCTTGGCTTCGGCCTCGGCGACCATCGCCGCGCACGAGTCGAGCAGCGAGACGTCGCCCGCGACGCAGATGAAATCCTTGAAACCGGCGTCGGCCATTTCGCGGGTCCACTCGTCGGGCTTGTCGAACTCGGGATGATAGGCAGCGACCACCTTGTGTCCGGCCTTGCAGAGTTCCTGACAGATGGCGGTGCCGAGACCGCCCATCGCACCGGTAACCAGAGCAACACGTTGTGTCATGTTATTTCCTTTCGTTGACGAACCTTGGGATTGCGGGAACGAAGCCCTGTCGATCATGACCGGCAGACTGACAGGGATATAGCGAGTGAAGCTCTTTGGATTTCTGCTCCCTTTTATGACAAACAATAATAACCAACTTTGTTCTTGGCAATCAACCCGCTTTTTACCCTAATGTCGCCCCCCGGACCAGCAGCGCGGCACAGAAGTGGCCGGAATTCGGCTGCGGCGTGATACTATCCGCCTTCCTCGCAGCGCCATTCAACAGTCTTGGCGCGCGTCCGATCGGGCCAGGCAGTCTCGCCTCGTCCGACTCACAAATCCCGTCGCGTTTGCCCAGACTGGTTCGTGCATTGGCGGTTCTTCCGCGCACGCATGGCAAACGCCAGGAGTTCTTTCGCATGAAATTTACCGAACTGGGTCTCGCACCCGAGATCCTTCGTTCCGTTGCCGACCAAGGCTATGAAACCCCCACCCCGATTCAGGCCCAGGCCATTCCCGTGGTGCTTTCCGGCCGCGACCTGATGGCCTGCGCGCAGACCGGCACCGGCAAGACCGCCGGCTTCACGCTGCCGATCCTCAACCGCCTGGCCGGCGCGCCGCGCGTCGCCGGGCCGCGCAAGATCCGCGTGCTGATCCTGACGCCGACGCGCGAACTCGCCGCGCAGGTCGAAGAAAGCGTTCGCACCTACGGCGCGCACCTGCCGTTCAAGTCGCTGGTGATCTTCGGCGGCGTCAGCATGAACCCGCAGATTTCGGCGCTCAGGAGCGGCGTCGACATCCTGGTGGCCACCCCCGGCCGCCTGCTCGACCACGCGCAGCAACGCAACGTCGATCTTTCGGGCGTCGAAACGCTGGTGCTCGACGAAGCCGACCGCATGCTCGACATGGGCTTCATCCACGACATCAAGCGCGTCATCGCGCTGGTTCCCAAGAAGCGCCAGACGCTGCTCTTCTCGGCGACCTTCTCCGACGAAATCAAAACCTTGGCCGCAACGTTCCTGACCGATCCGGGCTACGTCGAATCCGAGAAACGCAACACCGCGTCCGAACTCGTCAAGCAGTACGTCTACCGTGTCGACCGCGAGCGCAAGAAAGACCTGCTGATCGACCTGATCAAGGACAAGGGCTGGTACCAGGTGCTGGTGTTCACGCGTACCAAGTGGGGCGCCAACGGCCTGGCCGACAAGCTGCTCAAGGCCGGCATCGAGGCCGACGCGATCCACGGCAACAAGAGCCAGAACGCGCGCACCCGGGCGCTCGCCAACTTCAAGAGCGGCAAGCTGCACGTGCTGGTCGCCACCGACATCGCGGCACGCGGAATCGACATCAACGAGTTGCCGCACGTCGTCAATTTCGAGCTGCCCAACGTCGCCGAAGACTACGTCCATCGCATCGGCCGTACCGGCCGCGCCGGCGTCGAAGGCGCTGCCGTCTCCTTGGTCTGCGTCGACGAGCTCAAGCTCCTGCACGACATCGAGCGCTTGCTCAAGAAGCAGATCGACGTCATCGACTATCCCGAATACGCGCCCGATCCGAGCATCCGCGCCGAGCCGATCCTGATGCGCTCGGCCGGCGCGCGCAGCGGCGGCGGGCGTTCGGGAAGCGGCCGTCCCGGCGGCGGTCGCTCCGGCTCGCCGAGCCGTTCGGGCAGCGGCAAGCCGCCGGCCGGCGGCTCGCACCGCAGCGGGACGCGCCACCACTAGCCAAGACCCGCTAGAATGCAGCCAGGACAACGCCAGGGACTCGTCGCTGGCGTTGTTCAATCGACGTTCCGGAAAACACTCAAGCATTCCAGATGCCAGCCCCCTTCCTCTCGGTGATCATCCCGACGCTTAACGAAGGCGCGCAGATCCGATCTCGGCTCAACGCGCTGCAAGCGCTGCGCGGCCGTGCGACGCTGCTGCTGGTCGATGGCGGCAGCGACGACGACACCGTCGAGCAAGCGCTGCCGCTCGTCGATCAGCTGATCGACGCGCCGCGCGGCCGGGCGCTGCAGATGAATGCGGGCGCCGCCGCCAGCCGCGGCGAAGTGCTTCTTTTCCTGCACGCCGACACCAGCCTTCCGGCGTCGGCCGCAGGCGACATCGAGGCGGCGATTGATGCCGGCGCGCAATGGGGCCGCTTCGACGTTCGCATTGAGGGAACACACCGCTTGCTGCTGCTCGTCGCGCGCCTGATGAACTGGCGCTCGCGCCGCTCGCAAATCGCCACCGGCGACCAGGCGATTTTCGTTCGCCGCGATCTATTTGAACGCGTCGGCGGTTATCCCGAACAGGCCTTGATGGAGGACATCGCGCTCTGCCGCCGACTCAAGCGCTTTGCCGCGCCAGCCTGCCTGCGCGCGTGCGCCGTCACCTCGGGACGGCGCTGGGAGAAGCACGGGGTGCTGCCAACCATCGTGCTGATGTGGCGCCTGCGCGCCGCCTACTTTTTCGGCGCCGACCCCGACCAACTCGCCGTTCGTTACGGCTATGCACCACGGCAGCGCTGACTCGATGAGTTCGACGAGCGAGACGAACTCGATGACTGCGCTCGATCTCGCAATCTTCGCCAAGGCGCCGCAGCCGGGGGTCGCCAAGACGCGGCTGATTGCCGCGCTGGGCGCCGCCGCAGCGGCGCGACTGCAGCGCCGGCTGACGCTGAGAACGCTGCAACTGGCGGAAAGTTTCGCGCCGCGACGCGTCACGCTGCACTGCGCGCCCGATACGTCTGGGCGTTTCTTCCGCGCCTTGCGCGACCGCCGCGGCGTCGCACTCTGCGCGCAATCGGGTGACGACCTGGGCGCGCGAATGGCCAACGCCTTCGCCGCGCACGGCGGCCCGCTGCTGCTGATCGGCACCGACTGTCCGGCGCTCAATCGTGCGCATCTGGCGCTGGCGGCGAGCGCGCTGAGCGATCACGACGCGGTTTTTCTGCCCGCCGAAGACGGCGGCTACGTGCTGGTCGGTCTCAAACGCCCGTACCCGCGTATTTTCGAGAACATCGACTGGGGCAGCGAACGCGTCATGGCGCAGACCCGCGAGCGGCTGCACGAACTGGGGCTGCGCTGGGCCGAACCGATAACGCTGTGGGACGTCGACCGCCCGCAGGATTTGCCGCGCCTGGCCGAACTCGAAGACCTCGCTGGATTGACGCCATGACGCCTCACCTCCGTGCCCTGCTCGCCATCGCCGCGCTCTGGTCGCTTGGCGCGCACGCCGAAGACGCAGCACGCCACCCGATCGAGCCGACGACGTTTTCGGGCGCCAGCGCCGGGACGACATTCCCCGCCGGATGGGTGACGCAGAGCCTGCCCGGCGTCGACCGCGAAAACCGCTTCGATCTGATCAGCGAACAAGGCAGCACCGTGCTGCGCGTCGTTTCCGATCGATCGTCGTCGAGCCTGGCCTACGCGCTGCGCGTCGACCCGGCGGCGACGCCGCTACTCAAGTGGCGCTGGCGTATTTCCGGCGCGCTCGCCGGCTCGGACCTGCGCGAGAAGGCAGGCGACGACTACGCCGCACGCGTCTATGTGCTTTTCGACCTGCCGGTCGAGCGACTCTCGATCGGCGACCGCCTCAAGATTTCCGCGGCGCGATTGCTGCATGGCGCCAACATCCCGGCGGCGGCACTCTGTTACGTCTGGGGAAGCAAGCAGGCGGCCGGCGAAACGGGCTGGAACCCTTATAGCGACCGCGTTCGAATGATCGTCGTCGATTCGGGCAACGCGCATGCCGGGCAGTGGCGCGAAGTCGTACGCGATGTCGCCGCCGACTTCAGAGCCGCTTTTGGCGACCCGGTGCCGCAAATTACCGCGGTCGCGCTCGGCGCCGATACCGACAATACCGCAGAGCGCGTCGAAACGCGTTTCGGCGACGTGCATTTTTACAGCAGATAGATTGCTTGACGCGACGCGAACGCATCGCCAGAAAAGAAGGTGGCGAGCCTTACCCCCGGCACTCGCAGTAAATGGCTGTGGCTGCTTCCTTCCGGACCTGACCAGGTTCACCACGCTGCAATGCGGGGAGACCCGCCGAGGCGAATAATACCATCAGTCGGCGCTCGCGACGCCAGGGCTCACCACTTTTTCCCTTTCCACGTGGCACGGCAGGTCGTTCGCAGATACTCGACGGCGCGCTCCATGTGGCTGTCGGGCCAATTGGGATCGCTGTCGGCGAGTTGCTGCTCGGCTTCGCGCTTAAGATCCTCTTTCCAGAATTTCAGCAGATCGTCGTGCATCGCTTGCGGCGCATTGCTGGCGATGAAATCGATCACCGCCGACGAGTCAAAACCTGACTCGCGGAATTTTCCGGTCAGCGCCTTGGCGTCCTTGAGCAGCATCGACGCCTTGGGCGCAAGACCGGTCGCCAGCAGCAGGAAGACGGTCGCCAGCACCGCCGGATCGTCGGCCTCGCCGCGCGTCACGCGATCCCAGTGCTTGGCCACCAGCCGGTCGTATTCGCGAACGTCGTCGTCGACGCTGGCCTTGACGAAATAGCTTTGGCCCTGGTCGCCGTACAGTAAGTTGTCGGCGCTGGCGCCGCTCGCGCGTATCCGCGGCAGGTCGCTGGCGATGAAAGAAGCCATCGCCGCGCGCGTCAGCCGCTGGAATTCTTCGGGTTCGTTCTTAAGGAAAACATCGAGCCGTCGCTCGTCAAGCTTCGCCTTGGCCGCTCGCGCCGCCTTGATCAGGCGAACGAAGGCCGTCCGCGAGGGCAGCGAGAGCGCCGCCATGTCGACAAAGAGGACCAGCATCGCGCTGCGAATCAGCGCATCGGCGTCGTCGACGTCGTGGCGCGAGACGCCCATTTTTTTCGCGAGCCACAAGGAAAAATCGATCGCCATCTGATTTTTCAGGCGCAGGCCGAGTTCGGCGCGGTAGCTTTCAAGACTGAAGGTCGCTGACCTCGTGACCTCGTCGAGATAGGCGCGCTGGCTCTCGACCGAGACGCACTCGCCGCCGATCACCGCGCTCTCGGGCAAGGCATGCAGGCGCTTGATCATCTCCGACCCGCCCTTGGAGTGCGACAGCAGCGTCTTGTCGCGCAGGGACGCCGCGGCGACGCCGAGGTCGCCGGCCGAGATCTCCTCGAGATAGAGGCTGATCAACTTGACCATGCGCCGTAGCGCGAGGTCGAGTTCGGGGCGCAGATGCGCAGTGCCGAAATAATTGGCGATCTGGACCAGGCCCTTGGCCAGATCCTGCTCGATGCACGGCAAGCGGTCGCTCGCAATGATTCGCTCGGCAACGCCGTAGCGCAGCGCCTTGTCGAAGAACGGGCGATCGTCAAAAGCCGCCAGCGATGTTGATGTGCTTGCCATGCGCAGAATTCCCTAAATCGCCGACTCTTCCTCGTCGCCCGAGCCCGGCGCCGACTCGGCTGGCCCGGCGAGCGCCAGCTCATTGGCCTGCTCGACGCGTTTCTGTGCGCGATCGCGCAGGATCATCATCACTTCCTCGAACGCGTCGGGAAGCTCATAGCGCAGCAGCCAGGCGGTTTCCATCCAGTCGCCGTCGGCGATTTCAAAGCGCGAGACCTGCGGCCGCGAGCTTTCCATCGAGTTGCCGAAACACAGGCCGTGGTCGATTTCCTCGATTTTTTCCATCAGCCAGGTGTTGTGCGTCTGGACTCCGGTATCGGTGTTGAACTGCGGCGAGAAACTGCCGCTGGTCACGAAGCTGAAGATCTCGTCGTAACGGTCCTCGAAATAATCAGCGAGCGTCGACGGTCCGCCCTCGATGTCGGCGATCGTTTCAAGGTACTCGCAGGCGGTCTGCCCATCGCGGTGAATGACGGCATTGACCATCGCGCGCAAGCGCTCGCCGGTGCGATCGCCGTATTTCTTCTCGAGCACGATCGCGCGTGCGAACTGCTCGGGCGTCACCAGCATGTTGACCACCGACTCGCGCGACGAGTCGAACTCGCGCATGACCGCCAGCAGATCACTGGCCGGCATCTCGTCGAGCACGCTGACCAGCGCGTGATCGCCCTGCTGATCGGCGACGGCGACCAGGGTTCTTTCGGCACCGGCGATGTCGCCGGCAAGAATCAACTCGGATGATCTCAAAACGATCTGATGCATGTCGTTTCCTTCTTTACGAATAATGGTGTTCAGCGGTCGAGTGTTTCAAAGCCCTGCTCGGCGAGCCAATCGGCGCCGGCCTCGCTCAAGTCGTCTTCGCCGTCGTCTGCGCGCTCGTCACCCTCGTCGTCCACCTCGACCGCCGGCGACTCATACGACGAAGGCTTGCTGCGCAGGAACTCGAGCGCCGCAGCGGTCACCAGGAAGGCGTCGCCGCCGCGGACCTTGAGCGACGAAGCGATCAGTGGCTGCGCCCACGCTGACACCGCAAGTTGCGCCTTGAGCTCGTCCCAGCCGATGAAATCCGAATCGTCGGGTTCGCTCTGCACGATCTGCTGCATGATTTCGGGCGACTTGAAGTCAAAAGCGTCGTAGAAAACGACGGCGACCATTTCGGTCGAAAACTCGATCATCGGCAGGATCGAATCGAATTCGCCGCGCTTGTCGTCGAGGCGCTTTTGCAGCACCGACTTGCCGGCAGAATCGCTGACCAGATCATCGATCTCGTCGATATAGCTTTTGATGAGTTCGGAAAAGTAATTCGATTTTTTCAATTAAGTATTCCCTGGATGTATTTTTCCGAAATCTCGCGTGCCACCGGCAGCGGATCTTCGATCAGGCTGCGCTGCCGGTACTCGTCGAAATCCTTGCGCCGCTGCGCGTCGCCAAGCACTTCGTACGCTTCCTGAACCTCCCTGAAGCGCGCTGCCGCATCGAGCGAAGGATTCTTGTCGGGGTGGAACTGCGCAGCTTTCTTGCGGTAAGCGGCCTTGATCGCCTCGGCGCTGGCGCTCGACGGCACGCCGAGCCGCGCATAATGGTCCTGCACTGTTGACATCTGTGACACCTCTAGCAAAACACCTATAAACTTGCCAACCGGGCCGCTCGCGAAACGAACGGCAATGCTTCCAGCGCAACCCACTAGCGAACGACCAGGCAATGACCACTTACGAACAACACCTTGATGAAGTCGCCACGCTGCTGACCGAGATCTACACCTTGAGCGACGAGACGGCGATCGAGATCGTCATGCGCGCACAGGACGACGATTACTTCAGCGCCCACGACGACGACCAATCGCTATGCAACCAGGAGCGCGCCGAACACGACGCGCGCGCCGTCTTCAAGCGCTACAAGCCGGCCAAGGCGGCTCCGGGTCGCTAGATCTCAAGCGATAACCTGTAGTCTCGCCAGCGCCGCCTTGAATTGGCCGTCATCGAGCGTGGCGAGCAGCGACAGTCCGGCGCGCAGCAATTCGCCCTTCTTGACGGGAGAACCCTGTGCGACCAGCCGCTGCTTGAGCTCGGCCAGTTGGACGTACTCGTCGGCGAGCAGCGAAAATTTTACGCGAACTATTTCGATTTCCCTGAGTTTTTTGTCGAGCGGGCGCGAAAAAACCTTGGCCAGCCGCTTGCGCTTCTTCACCACGCTCACGCCAGACGACTCCGGCACCGCCGGCACCAGCTTGCTCGACGCATTTTTGTGAGCAGCGCGCGTTTTCTTGACTGTAGCCATCGTTGATTGAATCAGGGCAGCTCAAATTGAGCTGCCCTGATTGTACCCGTTCGACGCCGCAGCGGCTTGACTGACCTAATCCTCGATGCGCATGCCGTAGAAACTGCGATAGACGAAGACCAGGTTGAGCGCCAGGAAGACGGCGGCCAACCCCCAGGCCAGATTCTGCTGCCCTTGCGCGGTCAGGCCGACGGCCATTTCGACGGCCAGCAGACCGAACAAGGTGGTGAACTTGATGATCGGATTCATCGCCACCGAGGATGTGTCCTTGAACGGATCACCGACGGTGTCGCCGATCACCGCGGCGTCGTGCAAGGGCGTTCCCTTGGCGCGCAGCTCGGTTTCGACGATCTTCTTGGCGTTATCCCAGGCGCCGCCGGCGTTGGCCATGAATACCGCCTGATAGAGGCCGATGATGGCCAGCGAAATCAGGTAACCGATGAAGAAGAAGGGCTCGATGAAGGCGCACGCCAGAGTGCCGAAAAAGACCGCCATGAAGATGTTGAACATGCCCTTCTGCGCGTACTTGGTACAGATCGCGACGACCCGCTTGCTGTCTTCGACGTTGGCCTTGGTCGAGCCTTCATCGAGCTTCATGTTCTGCTTGATGAATTCGACGGCGCGGTAGGCGCCGGTCGATACCGCCTGCGTCGACGCGCCCGAGAACCAGAAAATCGTCGCGCCGCCCGAGATCAGGCCGAGCAGGAAAGGCGGATAGAGCATCGACAGATTGCTGACATGGTCGGTCAAACCGTTGGTCAGCAGCATGATGATCGAGAACACCATGGTCGTCGCGCCGACCACCGCGGTACCGATCAGCACCGGCTTGGCGGTCGCCTTGAAGGTGTTGCCGCAACCGTCGTTCTCCTCGAGCAGTTCCTTGGCTTTCTCGAAGTTGAGCGTGATGCCGAAGACGTCCTTGATTTCGGACTCGATTCCGGGAATTTGTTCGATCGTCGACAGCTCATAGACCGACTGCGCGTTGTCGGTGACCGGACCATAGCTATCGACGGCGATGGTCACCGGCCCCATTCCCAGGAAGCCGAAGGCGACCAGGCCGAACGAGAAGACCGACGCCATGATGCCGGCCTTGACCGGATCGGGGTTGATCACCAGCGCGAGATCGCCTTGCGAGACGAGATAGGCGCCGGTCATCAGCGCGACGATGATCACGCCCATCCAGAACGCCGAGAAGTTGCCGGCGGTCAGTCCGGCCAGGATGTTGAGGCTGGCGCCGCCTTCACGCGAGGCGGTGACGACCTCCTGAACGTGCCGTGACTTGGTCGAGGTGAATACCTTGACGACTTCAGGAATGATCGCGCCGGCCAGCGTGCCGAAGGTGATGATCAGCGAGAGCTGCCACCACAGGTTGGCATAAACCTGGCCGTTGATGGCGATCGTACCGATCAGCGCCTTGGAGACGATGAAGGTGATGACCAATGAAACGATCGAGGTGACCCAGACCAGCGAGGTCAGCGGCGTTTCAAAGTCGAATTTCGCCGATTCGCCGTACTTGGCCTTCATGACGATTTCGTTGCCGATGTACGAGATTCCCGAGGCGATGATCATCATCACGCGCATCACGAAGATCCAGACCAGCAGCTGGATCTGGACCGCAGCTTCGGGCACTGCCAGCAGGATGAAGCTGATCAGCGCGACGCCGGTGACGCCGTAGGTCTCAAAACCGTCGGCGGTCGGGCCGACCGAGTCGCCGGCGTTGTCGCCCGTGCAATCGGCGATCACGCCGGGATTGCGCGGGTCGTCCTCCTTGACCTTGAAGACGATCTTCATCAGGTCGGAGCCGATGTCGGCGATCTTGGTGAAGATGCCGCCGGCGATGCGCAGCGCCGCGGCGCCCAGCGATTCGCCGATGGCAAAGCCGATGAAGCACTTGCCGGCGAGCTCGGGCGAAACGAAGAGCAGGATGCAGAGCATGATCAACAGTTCGGTCGAGATCAGCATCATGCCGACCGAGATACCCGACTTCATCGGGATCGAGTAGACCGGGAACGGCTTGCCTTCGAGCGAGGCGAAGGCGGTGCGGCTGTTGGCCAGCGTGTTGATGCGGATGCCGAACCAGGCGACGCCGAACGATCCGGCGATGCCGACCAGCGAGAAGGCAAGGATCAGCAGCACTTCCATCGCCGCCATGTGCTGCACCCAGCCGAAGTAGGCGACGATGATGACGCCGATGAAGCATTCGAGCAGCAGGATGAACTTGCCCTGGGTGATCATATAGGTCTTGCAGGTCTCGTAGATCAGCTCGCTGACCTCGGCCATCGAGCGGTGCACCGGCATCGCCTTGACCTGGCCGTAGATGACTGCGCCGAAGACCAGCCCGGCGACGCAGACGAACAGGCCGTAGCCGAGCAGATGCCAGCCACTGATGCCGCCCAGGAAGCTCGCCAGCGCGGCATCCTTGAGATTGGGCAGGACCAGATTGGCTTCGGAACTGGCGAAGGCCGTGGACGCTGCAGCGAGCAGCAGGACGGCCAGGACGCAGCGCAGCGTTTGAAATAGACAGGACACGGACGCGGGTGACGAACTAGGGAGCTTCATTGAACTTTCCTCATGGTCGCTGTTTGAAAACGGAATTGCCAGATCGATGCCCTGCCCGTCGACTGCCAACCGCTTTTCAGTGGTCAGCGCCGCGTCGCACGAGATAGGTGACGTTTTCGGCCGCTATTTCTTATGAATGTCGAGCGTGCCTTTGCCGGTCAGGTAAAAATAATACGCGGGTCATTGTGCGGCAGCTTGCGCTCAGCGACAAGTCTTAAGTCCTTTGTCGACACCGGCCAGCCAGGTGGCGAGTTCAACGCCGAAGTCGTCGCTGGCCGCGACCAGCGCCTTGACGCCGCTCGCCGCGTCAGCGCCGGGCGCCGGCTTCTCGATCACCAGTTGCCGCTCGGCAAGCAGTCGTCGCTTGGCGTCGAACAGCTGGACACTGCCCTGCACCAGTGCATGGCTTTGCTGCGGCGAAGCGAAGATCTGCGAGAACTCCTGCAGCTCGACGCGCAGCAGACACGCCGTACTGCCGCTGTCATTGACCGTCCCCAGTTGCTGCCGTAGCCGCTGCGCGAGCAGTACGCCGGGCGCGCCCGCCCAGCGGCTGTCGGCGTATTCGCGCTGCTTGAGCGGATCGTCGTAGGCCAGCCGATAGTCGATGTTGAGCGAATCGAACCACGACGGCGACTTGACGTCGAGCGCCAGACGAGGCCAGTTTTCCCCCGCCGGCAGCCGGGCCGCCGGCAGCCCGAAATCATAGACGGTTAGCGGCGGCTTGTTTCTCGCGCCGGTCGCGCAGCCGCCGAGCAGAAGCAGCAGGATCAAGATTCGGTTCATGGTTGTCCCTTGGGTGTCTCTGGCGCAACGAAGCCGGCCTCACCGGGTCCGGGCAACGCCTCGTGGCGACCGAAAATAAGGCTCTGCGGCGAGTCTTCGAGCATCTGCAGAACGCGATTGAGCTGATGCGAACTGCCCGACAGATCGGCACTCAAGTCGACCAGCCGCGGGATCAGCGCGCCGTTGCTGACCGGATCGCCGAGCGTCGTCTCGAGTTTGTCGCTCACCGATTGCAGCCGCGCCACCAGGCCGCGCGCTTCGGCAAAGAACGGCGCCGCCTGCCCGGCCGTCTGTTCGGCGCGCGTCAGCGTCGAGTTGAGCAAACGAATATTTTCCGGTGTCAGCACTTGGCGCAGCGACGCGGTGGCGTCTCTGGCATTGCCGGTCGTCGCCTCGAGATTGGCCAGCGTCTTCTCGATGCGCTGGCGATTTTCGGGACTGAGCGTCTGGTTGGCGCTGGCCAGCAGATCGCGCGCGTTGCGCAGCGTTTCGCCGGCAACGCTTGTGAGTTCCTGGAACAGCGAATCCTGCATCGGAATCCTGGCCAGCTCGCCGGCCGGGGCGGTGAGCCGCGTAGCGTCCTTGCCGCTCTCCTCGAGCAACACGAAAGCGATTCCGGTCACCCCCTGAAAGCCAAGCTTGGCGGTCGTTCCGTGCGTGATCGGGATGTCCTTGCGGACGCTGATGCGGATCAGCGTATTGCCGACATCGTCGGGGTCGAGTTCGATCGACTCGACCTTGCCGACCCGCACGCCGCGATAGCGAACCTGCGCCTGCTGACTGAGCCCGCTGATCGTCTTGGTGGTGACCACCAGGTACGCGTTGGTCGCCTCCTGCTGGCCGCCGAACCACCACAGCGCGGCCACTGACGAAAGCCCCAGCAGCAGCGCGAACAGCCCGGCGAGCAGCGCGTGCGAACGATTTTCCATGACTTAAGCCAATCCTTTTTGCATGAGCGCCAGCGCGTGTTCGGAACAGAAAAAGCGGTGAATGAACGGATGATCGACAGCGAGCACGGTCGCCGGCGTGCCACAGGCGATGATACGCTGCTCGGCGAGCACCGCGACATGGCTCGCCAGCCCGGCCAGCGTTTCGAGATCGTGGGTCACCATGACGACCGTAAAGCCCAGCTCCCTTTGCAGCATCCTGATCAGCTTGACGAAATTGTCGGCGAGGTCGGGATCGAGACCCGCGGTCGGCTCGTCGAGCACCAAGAGCTCAGGCTCGAGCGACAGCGCCCGCGCCAGCGCGACGCGCTTGATCATCCCGCCGGAGAGCTCGGACGGCATCAACTGCGCATGGCGCGGTTCGAGCTCGACCATCGACAGTTTGAGGTAGACGAGATCGCGGATCATCGATTCGTCGAGCGCGCGCAGTTCGCGTAACGGAAACGCGATATTGTCATAGACGGACAGTGCCGAAAACAACGCGCCCTGTTGAAAGAGCATGCCGAAGCGGCGACGCACGTTGCGCCGAACCAGCGGATCGGCGTCGAAGACCGACTGGCCGAAGAGCCTGACCGAGCCGCTGGAGGGCACCAGCAAGCCGACAATCTCGCGCAGCAGCGTCGTCTTGCCGCTGCCCGAACCGCCGACCAGCCCGAGAATCTGCCCGACCTCGACGTCAAGATCGATGTCGCGGTGAACGACCGTTTCGCCAAAGCGCGTGCATACCCCGCGCAGCACGATGACCGGGCTGCGCGCTGGCGAACTCGGCGCGGCGCTGGAATCGATCATCGGCTCACCCTCCCCCCGGCATGCCGAGGTTGCGAGTCAAGATCGCAAAAACCGCGTCGACGACGATTACCACGGTAATCGCGGTGACCACCGCGGTCGTCGTCTTGGTCGACAGACTCTCGGTATTGGGCCGCACCTTGAGGCCGAAGTGACAGGCGATCAGCGCGATCAGCATGCCGAAGAAGAAGCCCTTGCCGATGCCGATCCAGACGTTGGCGACCGGCACCACCTTGGGCAGCGCCTCGATGAAGTAGCCGTAGGCCAGCCCCATCTCGAGGTTGGCCGAAACCATTCCGCCGATGATTCCGGCGGCAGCGCACCAGACCACCAGCAAGGGCATGGCGATAGCCAGCGCGGCGATCTTGGGCAGCACTAGGCGCAGGCTGCGCGAGATGCCCATCGTCGCCAGCGCGTCGATCTCCTCGGTGACGCGCATCACGCCGATCTGCGCCGTCATCGCCGAACCCGAACGGCCGGCGACCAGCACCGCGACGATCACCGGCCCGAGTTCGCGGATGATGCTGATGCCGAGCAGGTTGACGATATAGATGTCGGCACCGAAGGTCTTGAGCTGCAGCGACGACAGATACGAGAGCACGACGCCGATCAGAAAGCCGACCAGCGCGGTGACCGGCAGCGCCTGCGCGCCGCTCTTGTAGAGGTTGGCCGAAAACTCGCGCCATGGGATATCGCGCGGATGGGCGCAGAGATAGGCCAGATCGAGCAGCAACTGGCCGATCAGCGCGACGATGTCGCGCAGGTTTTTCCCCGTCGCAATGACCAGCCGCCCGAGCGCGACCAGCCAGACCAGGCGCGGCGCGCGGAACCTGGCGCGGCGATCCAGGACGATCGTCGCCGCGCGTTCGAGCGCCGAGCGCTGCGGCCCCGAGGCTTCGAGCGCAGCCGGCCAGCGCCGCCCCCAGGCGCGCCACAGCAAAATGGCGCCGACGCTGTCGATGCGCGTGATGGCCTGCAAGTCCCAGCGCGCCGGTTTGGCCGCCAGCGCCTGCAGACGCGCTTCGAGCGAAGAGAACGGCAAGGGCAGCGTGGCGAGCGTCCAGTCGCCGGAGAGGCTGACCTGCAGCTCTCCCTGCAGCTCGGCGGTGTCGATCGCTGCGTCGGTCATGCGGCTAGCCCAGCGCGGTCCGGCGCTTGACCCGCAAGGAGGCGCCGACGCGCTGCCAGAGCTGGGCTTCAGCAGCCAGCGTGGCGGCGGAGAGCGGGTTGGCGAGCAGCCAGTCGGCGGGAAGCTCGAGCGCAAAACCGCTGCTCGTGGGTTTGACCAAGACCCGCGGCAGGGGCTCGTCGTCGCGCGAACGATGCAGCAGCACCGCCGTGCGCAGGCAGAAGATGAGCCGCCAGCGGGCGTCTGCCGCCGGCGTCGGCGGCAGCTTTTCGAGCTTGCCGCGTTGTCCGAGGATCAACAGCGCCAGCCGCTCCTGATCCTGTTTCGAAAATCCCGGCATGTCGGCGTAGCTCACGATGTAGGCGCCGTGCTTGTGAAAGCCGCCGTGCGCGATCGATATGCCGATTTCGTGCAAGGCCGCGGCCCAGCGCAGATAGCGTACCTCGCCTTCGTGTTCGGGCGAATCGATGCGGATCAACTGGCCGAGCAGCGCCAGCGCCGTTTGCTCGACGCGCTCGGCCTGACGCCGATCGACCTGATAGCGCCGCCGAAACTGCGCCACGGTGGCGTCGCGCATGTCCTGATGATGAAAGCGTCCGAGCAGGTCGTAGAGCACACCGAGGCGCAAGGCGCCTTCGGCGTAGGTCATGCGCTCGATTCCCAGCTCTTCGAAGACCGCCGACATGATCGCGATGCCGCCGGCGAACACCGGCAGACGATCGGTCGGCAGATTCGAGAGCTTGAGATCCTCGGCCGATCCGGCGCGAATCAACAGCGTCCGCAACCGGTCCAGCCCGGCGCGGGTAATGCCGATCTGGGCGTCGGGATTCAGGCCGTTGCTTTCGAGCACGTCGGCAATCGCGCGTGCCGTCCCCGATGAGGCGACGGCCTCGCTCCAGCCGGCGCGCCGGTAATCCTGGGCGATCGTCTGAATCTCGCGCGCCGCCGACAGTTGCGCGTCGGCGAAACGCTTGCGGTCGACTTTGCCGCCGGGAAAGAAGCGCAGCGTATAGCTCACGCAGCCCATGAACAGCGATTCGAGGACCATCGGATCGAGCCTGGTGCCGATGATGAACTCGGTCGAGCCGCCGCCGATATCGACGACCAGCCGCTGGTGGTTTACCGACGGTAGCGCGTGCACCACGCCGATATAGATCAGGCGCGCCTCTTCGCGACCACCGATCACTTCGATCGGGAAGCCGAGCGCCGCTTCGGCGAGCCGGATGAACTGCTGCGCATTCTTGGCAACGCGCAGCGTATTGGTCGCCACCACGCGCACCGCGTCCGGCTGGAAACCGCGCAGCCGCTCGCCGAAGCGGCGCAAAGCCTCAAGCGCGCGTTGCTGCGCGGGCTCATCGAGAATTTTCTCCGGCGTCAGCCCGGATGCCAGACGCACCGATTCCTTGAGCGTATCGAGCGGATAGATCTGGTCATCGACGACGCGCCCGACCTGCAGACGGAAACTGTTCGAGCCAAGATCAACCGCCGCGATCTGTTCATAAACCATAAGCCGTCTCTACCGTTAGTTAGCGCGCCCGACGCCCATTCTAGCACCGCCAGTTGCGCAACCCTCGACGGAAAAAAGCCGAAAACGGCGATCAGGCTCGGCTCATATTTCCATCGCCGATTGCAGCTCAGTGACCATGCCCGTCAGTCGATCCTGGATATCGATTTCATTCGACTGGCTGTCGATGATGCTGTCCATTCCCCGTTTGATCGTCGCCGAGAGATAGGCGTCCTGCTCGTCGGACAGCGCCACGCCGAGCAACGCGCGGTCGAAGCTGCGCAACGCCTCGTCCAGCGCCAGGCTGGTCTTGATTCGGCATTGACGTTGATCGTGGTCAATCGCGCGCAACGCGTCGCTGATCCGCGCCAGAACATGTTCGATCACCTCGCCTCGCCGGCTTGACTCGCGCGTCGACATCAGCCCGCGCAAACGGACGTCGGCGCCCTCGGCGAGCATCGCCAGATGATCGCGAAGCCTGCCGCAACGGTCTTCATCGTCGACGGGCATGTTCTTGATCAGCAAGCTGACGTGTTCATAACTGATCGACATGCGGTTCTGGAACTGCATGATGCGCTCCATCGTCGCCAGGTGATCGATCACCGACTCTTCGAGCGGCGACGCCTCGCCTGTCGCTGTCTTGCTCAGCTTTCCCTCGGGGGTGCGGATCTGTGCCACGCCTTGCAGGTCGTACATCGACAAGCCGGCGACGACGGCTTCGGCGAGGCTCTGATAGTCGGTGCTGGCATTGAAATTCTTGAGCGCTTCGAGCAGCACGCCCATCTCACCCATGCTGGTCATCGCGGTCATGGCGGTACTGGTGGCAAAATCCGCCATCGATTTGAGCTCGCCGCGCTGGGCGGACCGGGCCAGCAAATGCAGTACCTTGGCCTTGAGTTCCTGGGGATCGAACGGCTTGGTCAGGTAATCGTCGCCGCCCGCTTCATAGCCCTTGAGACGGTCCTCGATCTGGTCGTGACCGGACAGGAAGATGACCGGCGTTCCCGCGGTCTCATCGATCGACTTGAATCGACGGCAGGTTTCGTAGCCCCCCACACCGGGCATCTCGACATCGACGATGATCAAGTCGGGCTTCCACACGCGGCTCGCCATCAAGGCATCCTCGCCAGTCTCGACCGAAATCACGCTGCAGCATTCGTCGAGCGCCTCGCCGACCAGCTCGTGGATAAACTGATCGTCGTCAATCAGCAAAACCCTGGGTTGGTCTTCAACCGTATCAGCCTCTAGCTCGAAATCCATATACCCCTCTCTATGCATGCTCAATCCCTTAACTGGATCGATATCGATTTGAATTGCTCGTTGATCTCCAGAAACGCCTGCAGCACGTCCGGATCGAAATGTTCCGGCCGGGTCCGGCCATCCCCCTCGCTGATGATCCGCAGGGCCTCTTCATGCGCAAACGCCGGCTTGTAGGCGCGCCGACTGGTCAACGCGTCGTAGATGTCGGCCAACGCCATCAGCCGGCCGGAAACCGGGATTTGTTCGCGCGCCAGGCCGTGATAGCCGGTGCCATCCCAGCGTTCGTGGTGCGTATAGGTCACTTCCTTGGCAAAACGCAGGAAGGCTGATGCCGAGCGGTCGTGCATCGCCGCTTCGATGCGATCGACGACGCTGCGACCAAACTGCGTATGCTGTTTGATTTCATTGAACTCGCTAGCCGTCAGCGGGCCTGGCTTGTGCAGAATGCGATCGACGATCCCCACTTTGCCGATATCGTGAAGCGGCGCTGATTTTTTCAACATATTGATGGTGTTTTCGTCAAAGAATCCGGCAAAGCGCGGTTTCCCCTTCAAGTGGCGCGCCAGCAGACCGACATACGACTGCGTGCGGCGGATATGCGCACCGGTTTCGGTGTCGCGGAACTCGGCCAGCATGCCGAGACCGTAAATCGCTGCATCCTGGGTCAGCATCACCTCGCGCGTTCGCTCCTGCACCATCTCCTCGAGTTGATCGCGGTGACGTTTCAGATCGAGCTGGTTGCTGATGCGGGTCTTGACCAGCGCCGGACGAAACGGCTTGGTGATGTAATCGACGGCCCCCAGATCGAGGCCGCGCTGCTCGTCCTCCTCGGCATCGAGCGCGCTCATGAAGATCACCGGAATATGCACGGTACGCGCGTCGTCCTTGAGCCTGGCGCAGACCTCGTAGCCGCTCATGCCGGGCATCATGACGTCGAGCAGGATGAGATCGGGCGCTGGCTCGGCGCCGGCCAGCGCCAGCGCACGCTCGCCGCCGGTGGCAATCAAGGTGGCGAATTCGTCGCACAGGGTTTCGATCAGGATCATCGCGTACTCGGGAGAGTCATCCACGATCAGGATCGTCGGTCGTTGCTGCTCGCTATTCATTAAACTCCTTGTTTTTCACGATACGCGTCGATCAACCGGCTCAGCGACTCGGCTGCAGCATGGGTATCAAACACCTCGAGATGGTGCCTGAACGCGGCGTAATCGTTTGCCAGCGGGCCGGACTCGAGCGCTGGCCGGATTTTTCTTTCCAGCCGCAGAGCCTTGCCAAGGTCGCGCTGCAGCAAGCCGGACAACTGCTGCAGCAGCGGCGACAGGTCACCGATCGCCTCGCCAGCCGCCGCTGGCGCGCGCGCCGGGAGCGCCGCAAGCGCCTGCTGCAAGCCCTCGATCACGATACTCAGGCAGCGCGTGAACTCGGCCAGCGCGCTGGCGATCGCAGCGCCGTCGGTGTCTTGCAGCGACTTCTCCAGAGCCCTGGCCGCATCGGCCAGTTGCCCCGCACCGATGTGCGCGGCAATCGACTTGTTGGTGTGGGTGATGCGACGCGCCGCGTCCAGATCGCCAGCGTTGATGCACGCCCGGATTTCTTCGGCCAAATCCGCTTTGCTCTGCCGAAACTGCTGCAGCATCTTGAGGTAAAAACCGGTCTTGCCACCGCAAAAGCGCAAGCCGTCGCGCAGCGAGATTCCGGCGATCTCGGCCGGCAGCGCGTCGCTCGCGGGCGCCGACGAATCGGCTACGGCAAGCGTCGCGGGCGAGCGATCAGAATGTTTGATCCAGCGCATCAAGGCCGCGTACAACTGGTCCGGGTCGACCGGCTTGCTCAGGAAGTCATTCATGCCGGCGCTCAGGCACTTGTCGTGCTCGGCAACCATCGCATGCGCCGTCATGGCGATGATTGGCAAATCCGCCAAACGGGCTTCATCGCGCAAGCGTCGAGTAGCACCGAAACCATCCATGAGCGGCATCTGAATGTCCATCAGCACCAGATCAAAATCCCCGGCCAGCGCCAACTCAACAGCCTGCTGGCCGTTGCCGGCAAGCGTTGTCTTGATGCCTACGTCGGCCAGCAGCTCGCAGGCGACGAGCTGATTGAACTCGTTGTCTTCAGCGAGCAGCACCTGGCTGCCCGACAGCTTGGCGCGCGCCTGCTCAACCCGCACCGCTGCGCCGGACGGCGGCAGTGCGACGCGCAGAACCTGGCCAAAAGCGGTCATGATCGCCAGATAGAGCGGCGCCACCATCACCGGCTTGCTGACCCAGGCGTCGACCGAAGCCAGCGCCTTTTGCGACTGCTCATCAGACACATCGGCAACCATGACGACGACCCGTAGCGGATGCGCCGCCGTCCTGAAGGCGAGAACCGTTTGCTGGTCGGCGTCGAACAGTCTCGCGTCGAGCAGAACGAGATCAAAAGCGCCCTGCTGCAAACTGGCTTGCGCCTCGTCCAGACTGGCCACGGTCAGTGTCTCGCAGCCCAGCGAAGCGAGCAGCGTCGCATGGATGGCGCGTGCACAAGCGCTTTGCTCGACCACCAGCGCCTTCAAACCCGGCGGCATGGACGACGCGTAGTCCGGCGCTGGCCGCTGAACAGCCGCCACGCCAAAACTCGCCGTAAACTTGAACGTACTGCCGCGACCCGGCTCACTTTCGGCCCACACCTTGCCGCCCATCATTTCAACCAACAGACGGCTAATCGCCAGCCCGAGCCCAGTCCCGCCATAGCGCCGGGTATTTGAGCTATCGACTTGGTTGAACGGCTGGAACAAGCGTTCGATATCTTCGGGCGACAGGCCGATCCCACTGTCCTTTACCGTAAATTGAAGGCTGATCTGTCCGGCGACCTCGCCGGACTGCTGCGCCACCGAGAGCACGATTTCGCCACGCTCGGTAAACTTGACGGCATTGCCGCACAGATTGATCAGCACCTGACTGAGTCGCATCGGGTCACCGACCAGAACCTGATTGACTTGCGGCGCGATGTCGAGCAAGAAGTCGATGTTCTTTTCACCGGCACGCTGCGCGATGACGGTAGAGATCTTCTCGAGCACGTCGGCCAGATTGAACTCGACCTGGACCAGATCCAGCCGCCCCGCTTCGATCTTTGAAAAATCGAGAATATCGTTGATCAGATCGAGCAGCAGGCCTGCCGAAACATGGATCTTTTCGAGATAGCTCCTGAGCTTGGGCGATGACTCCGCTTTCAGCGCGAGTCGTGTCAGGCCGATGACGGCATTGATCGGGGTACGAATTTCATGGCTGGTATTGGCCAGAAACACACTCTTGGCCTGTGTCGCGTGTTCTGCCACGTCACGCGCCTGCACCAGTTCATGTGTGCGCTGATCGACCGTTTCTTCAAGATGCAGCTTGTGCGCGAGCAATTCGTTTTCGATCCGCTTGTATGCCGAAATATCCTGCAACGCACCGAAAATCCTGACGGTCTTGCCGTCTGTCTTGATCGTCTCACAGGTCGCGCGCACCATGCGCGTATTCCCTTTGCCGGTCATCATGGCAAGCGACAAATCGTAGTTCTGACCGGTATCAATTGCTTTCTGAATCGCCGAGGCAAATCTGTCACGCGATTCCGGAACGAAAAACAGCAGATTGTTTTCGATCGAAGGGACATAGTCTTCTGGCGAGACTTCATAAATGCTGAACATCTCGTCAGACCAGTACATTTCGCTATTCAACACATCCAGCTCCCAGCCGCCGACCTTGGCCAGCGACTGTGTTCCCTTGAGCAGCGATGACATGCGCAGCAATTTGTCCTCGGCATTTTTGCGCAGCGAGACATCGATACTGAAGATCATCGCGCCGGATATCTGACCATCGGCTTCGATGACAGGCTCGCAGATCATTTCGTACCAGTTGTCGAAGACGCGCATCTGGTTATGAATGCTTTCTCCAGCCAGGCAGCGCAAAACGTCGGCACGGATCTCGGGCACCTTGGAAAAACGCTCATGCAGCGATTGTCCGACCAGTTGCCCCGGCACCAGGCCGATCTTGGCAAGTCCCTTGCCGTCGGACAAGGTATAAATTCCGTTTTTGTCGACGACTTCGAGGACCACCGGCAGGTTGCCAAGGACGGTATGCAAACGCGCTTCATACTCGGAGAGTTCGTCTGCTGAGCACTTCGTTTCGGTAATGTCGGCAATGAATCCTTCGCGATAGATCACCCCGTTCGACTGGTCAGAATAAATCCACCCGTAGTCGCAAACCCATTTGACAGCCCCTTCTCTGGTGACAATTCGATAGGTCAACTGCCATGATTTTTTTTCTTCAATGCACTGCCGAATGGATCTATCGACATAGGCGCGATCATCGCGATGGATCAACGCTTGATAGGCAATCATGTTTCCGCTCTGCAGTTCATCGTGGCCGTATCCGGTCAGCCGCTCGACACTCTGGCTCAGGACCGCGCGCTCGGGCACCTCGTCATTCCTGGCCCGATAGATCACTCCGGGAAGATTCTCGATCATCATCTTCAAGCGCCGCTCTCGCTCAAGGAGCAAGCTGGCGGTATGCTGGATACCGACCGATAGCAGCGAGAACTCCGACACCAGAAAGTCCGGCCAGATCACGTTGTCCTCGCCAGCAGCAACGCGTGCGGCGCGCTCGGCCAGCGTCGCGAACTGGCCGGCGACCTTCTTCGAGAGAACCACGACCAGAACGACCCCACCCAGCAAAGAGGCCAGAAAGAAAGCGATCGTCGCCCGGCTGATCAAGCGTGAAGTGGCGTTGGCCACACTGACGGGTTCGGCATAGACCAGCGCCCAGTTGGTCCCCTCGATCGGCGACATCACGCCCTGCATTGCCTCGTCGTCAAAATCGAATTGACTGAAAACAGGCTGCCTGGTGCGGACAAACTGACTCATCTCTGGAATCCTGGAAGGATCGATTTTTCGGTCGAAATACTTCCCCTCCTGATCGAGGATGACCTGTCCGTTGATATCGACGACCAAAACGAGGCAATTTGAATTTCCGGCGATTTTCTTGAGATTGGCGATCAGATTTTCGATGCCAACCTCGCCGATGAAGGTCCATTCCTTATCCGGAAACGAAAAGGCGATGGTCAGTTGCTGGTTGAGCTCCGAAAAGAAAACGTTTGACCAAACCAATTTCCCTGTCGTGCGAGCGTCAACGAACATCGAATCGGCAGAAAAATTGGCATCATAGAGGTTCGTTCGCATTTGCCCACGGCGCTGCGGGAAACCGTGCGCACGCACATGGCCGCTCTGGTCGAGCACATAGGCGACTTCCAGCACGTCCGAGACAAGCACCTGCGCATCGAGCGCCTGATCGAGAACGGCACCGTTAGCTCCCGCTTTCTTCCTTTGCAGCGCGACGCTCTTCAACTGCATCACCGGCGTATCGAGATAGATCTTGACCTGCTTCGACAGGACCGTCGCCACCTGCAGTTGGCGCTGCTCGGTTTCGATTTTGACGTGGGCGTCGAACCAAAATACCTTGAACAGAAAAAATCCGACGGCCAACACCAGCGCAATCAGGAAAATGATGAAACCGAGATATTTTCTTATCGATAGCGTACGCATACTCATCGTCGACTGCCTTCATTTTGCATTGACGAAGCTCACCATCCGCGCGGCAATCGCCGCCAGCGGCAAGACCTCATCGACGCCGCCGGCGGCAACGGCCTCCCTGGGCATGCCGTATACCACGCAAGTCGTTTCATCCTGGGCGATGGTATGGACGCCTTGATCGTGCATTTGGAGCATCCCGAGCGCGCCGTCCTTGCCCATCCCGGTCAGGATCACGCCGAGCAAACGTTTGCCGATTCCGCATTGAGCCAGCGAGCGAAACAGCACGTCGACCGAAGGTCGGTGCCGATTGACCGGTGGGCTGTCGTCCAGAGCGATTTGGTAGCCGCTGCGCCCGCGCTGCACGCGCATGTGCGTCGCGCCGCCCGGCGCGACGTAGGCGCATCCCGGTAGCAACGGCTCGCCGTGCTCGGCTTCCTTGACCGTGATCGCGCACAAGGAATCGAGCCGCCGCGCGAAGGAGAGCGTGAACCCGCTCGGCATATGCTGGGTGATCAGGATCGGCGGGCAAGATGCGGGAAGTGAAACGAGAATCTGGCGAATCGCCTCGGTCCCGCCGGTCGATGCGCCGATTGCGATCAACCCGTCGGCAGCCGCGCTGCTACGCGCGGGAGCGACCCGCGGCAGCCGCAGGTTGGGCGACGCGGGCTCAGGCCGTCTGATTCGCGCAGTGGCGGCGATACGAATTTTTTCCGCCACCTGATCGGCGTAATCGACCAAGCCGTGTTGCGCATCGAAACGCGGCTTGGCAATGAAATCGACGGCGCCCAGTTCAAGCGCGCGCAGCGATATCTCGGACCCTCGCTCGGTCAATGAGGAAATCATCACGACCGGCATCGGCCGCAAACGCATCAATCGTTCGAGAAAATCGAGGCCGTCCATGCGCGGCATTTCGACGTCCAGCGTCAGCACGTCGGGATTGAGCTGCCTGATCATCGCGCGCGCGACCAAGGGGTCGGGCGCGCTGCCGACCACTTCCAAATCGTCGAAGCGGTCGATGATCTCGCTCAGCATCTGGCGGATCAGCGCGGAATCATCGACGATCAGAACCTTTACTTTATCGTTCATCAGAACAGCTCCACCCCGCCATCGACCGCAGCGAGCTTCAGTCGGCTTGCATAATCGCGTTCACGCAGGGCAATCGTGTTGTTGTGGGTCGATTTCAGTTTCCGAACCAGCACCCGGCCGGTTTTCGGAAAGAAATAGACCTTGCGCGGATAAACGCCGAGCAGGTCTCTCGAAACAAGACGGATGCCTTCGGTCTCGAGGTAGTCGAGAACGAATTCGGCATTGCGCTCACCGACGGTCGTCGTGACGAAGCCGCGCAGCACATTGCCGCCGCCAAACACCTTGGCTTCCAGGTTGCTGCGTTGCGCGCCGAGCTTGAGCAGGCGATTGACCAGAATCTCCATGGCATGCACGCCATAGCGCGCCGAAACGCAGACGGGACCGCCGCCATCGATTCCGGGCAGCATGAAATGATTCATTCCGCCAAAACCCGAAATTCGGTCGCGCAGGCACGCCGAAACGCACGATCCGAGCACCGTCACAACGACCATGTCGCGCTGCGTCACGAAATACTCGCCGGGCAAGATCTTGGCCGCATCGATTTCAAAGATGCGGTCGTAATAGGTCGTCGGCGCTGGACCGTCGGCCTCGTCACGATCGATCATCAACCGGCCACCCCGTCGCTGCGTCGATCTCGCAGGCAACCGCCAAGCGTCTTTGCCGAGGAGTGCGCCGCGGCGCGCTCGACTCGATCACCAATCGTGGCGGAAGCCGCACAGCAAGCGATCAGAATTCCTGCCATTCCTGTTCGTCGGCAGACTGCGGCATAGTCCGTGGCGTCGCGTTCAGCGCAGCGACGCGCTTGGCGCCGACCGGTTTACCCGCTGCAGCGCGAGCTCTGTCAGCGGCGGGAATTGCCAGCGAATCGACCTGGAACACCGCAATCGCCTGCGCCAGGCTGCGTGCCTGATCTTCGAGCGATTCCGCGGCAGCCGCCGATTCTTCGACCAGCGCCGCATTCTGCTGCGTCACTTGATCCATCTGGGCGATCGCCTGATTGACCTGTTCAATTCCGGCGCTCTGCTCCATCGAGGCATTCGAGATGTCGGCGATGATCTCGGAAACCTGCTTTACCGATGCGACGAGTTGCGCCATCGTCTGTCCGGCATCCTCGACCTGACGCGAGCCCTCTTCGACCCGACCGACCGAATCGTTGATCAACGACTTGATTTCCTTGGCTGCGGCGGCCGAACGTTGCGCCAGGCTACGCACTTCGCCGGCGACAACGGCGAAACCCCGGCCTTGTTCGCCGGCGCGCGCCGCTTCGACGGCCGCGTTGAGCGCGAGAATATTGGTCTGAAAAGCGATGCCGTCGATCACCGAAATGATGTCGACGATCTTGTGCGACGCCTCGTTGATTCCGTTCATGGTGTGCACCACGTGGCTCACCGAATCGCCGCCCTTGACGGCGATCTGCGAAGCGCCGTGCGCCAGATGACTGGCCTGCGCCGCATTGTCTGCGTTCTGTTTGACGGTCGCCGTCAGTTGCTCGATGCTCGACGCCGTTTCCTCGAGACTGGAAGCCTGCTCCTCGGTGCGCTGCGAAAGATCGGAATTGCCGGCGGCAATTTCCTGCGACGCATTGTTGATGGTTTCAACCGACTCGCTGATTTTCGCAATCGTTGACTTGAGGTGTTGCTGCATATCCTTCATCGCAGCGAGCAGGCTGGTTTCATCGCCGGGCTTGATCGCGACCGACCTGGACAGATCGCCGCCGGCAATCGATTTGACGACATCGGCGGCATAGTCGGGCTCGCCGCCCAGTTGTGATGCCAGTTTGCGGATGATCAGCAGCGCGATCACCAGCGCCAGCAAGATCGCCGCGGCACTGACGCCGATGATCGTCCACGTCGCCGTGCTGACCTGGCTGGCGGCCTCCGCGCCGTCGTTCTTCGCCCGGTCGTTGAGAAAACTGATCAACGTATGCGCTGCGGCGATATAGTCAGCGTGCGCAGCGTTGATCTGCGTTTCCTGTAATTGATACGCCTGCTCATTTTCATTGGCGGTGATCAGCTTGGCGAATTCGTCGAGCAGCGGGGCATATTTGTCGCGCGCCGCCACCAATACGAGGAAGAGGCGCTTGCCTTCATCGGTGGTCAGCCCGGACTCAAGCAGTGCCGTACTCTTCTTGATCTGCTCGCGCTGCACGGGGATCAGCTCGATATCCTTCTTCACCTGTTGCGGGTCTTTGCTCAACAGCGCATCGCGCGCCAGCACCGCGAGCTGGTAGTTGGCATCGATGATTTCCGTCGCCGCGCGAACATTTGGAATCCGATGGTCGACGATCAGGTCGAGCCCGTCCTTGACCGTATTGAGCTTCAAGATGCCCATTCCGGAAACTGCGATCAGCAGCAGCAGAACGGTGCCGAATCCCAGCCCCAGACGGGTCGCGAGTTTCATCTTTGATGCATTCATTTTTTGCTATTCCTCAAAATTAAACGCCGTCCAGCGCTTCGTCCATCAGCGCCATCTCCGGACTGCTCATCAGCTTTTCGATATCGACCAAAATGATCATCCGGCCGTCGACGGTCGCCAAACCATCGATATAGCGGGTATCGAGCGCCGCACCGAATTGCGGCGCGGGTTTGATCTGCTCGGCAGGACAAGCCAGGACATCAGTGACGCCATCGACGACGATCCCCATCACCCGATCGAGCACATTGAGGATGATGACCACGGTGAACGCATCGTACGAGGTCTCGCCCATCTGGAACTTCAGGCGCAAATCGACGATCGGAACGATGACGCCGCGCAGATTGATCACGCCCTTGATGAAAGCAGGCGTGTTGGCGATTGCGGTGACCGCGTCGTAGCCGCGGATTTCCTGGACCTTGAGAATATCGACCGCATACTCCTCTTGGCCCAGCGTGAAGGTCAGATACTGGGCCGCCGTTCCCGTCATGATTGCCGCTGCGGCTTGCCCCGCGACTTGTGGTGCAGACATCGATCGATCCCTTTTCAAACAAAATCAGCTGCGACTCAACGAAACCAGCGCCGCCGCATCCAGAATCAGCGCCACCGTGCCGTCGCCCATGATCGTCGCCCCCGAAACGCCACGCACCTTGCGATAATTCCGCTCAAGGCTCTTGACGACGACCTGGTGCTGCCCAAGCAGCGCGTCGACCCACAGCGCCACCTTGCCGCCATCGACGTCGAGGGTCACGACGATTCCCTGGCTTGGATCGACAGTCCGCGGCTCGATATGAAACAGCTGATGGAGCGCCAGCAGCGGCAGATAGTCGCCGCGCACATGCACGACGCGCCCGCTTTCGGAGATGGTGGAAATCTGTTCCGGCTGCGGCTGAAACGATTCGATGATGGTGTTGAGCGGCAGGATAAAAGTCTGTTCGCCGACGCCGATCGACAGCCCATCGAGAATTGCCAGCGTCAATGGCAAGCGAATCGTGATGCGCGTACCCAAGCCCTGCTGCGAACTGATTTCGACCCGCCCGCCGAGGCTTTCGATATTGCGTTTGACGACGTCCATGCCGACGCCGCGACCCGAAACGTCGGTCACCTGCGCGGCGGTCGAAAATCCCGGAGCGAAAATCAGTGGCCAGATCTGCTCATCGGACGCCGCCTCATCGACCGGCAAGCCGCGCTCGCGCGCCTTGGCCACGATCCGCTGGCGATTGAGCCCGGCGCCGTCGTCGATCACCTCGACGACGATGGCGCCACCCTGATGTGCCGCCTGGAGCGTGAGCGTGCCCTTGGCCGGCTTGCCTGCGGCGAGGCGAAGTTCGGGCGCTTCAAGACCGTGGTCCAGACTGTTGCGAACCAGATGGGTCAACGGATCGGCCAGATGTTCGATCAAGCCCTTGTCGAGTTCGGTCGTTTCGCCGACCAGTTTCAGCTCGACTTGCTTGCCCAATTTCTGCGAAAGATCGCGAACCAGTCGCGGAAAGCGGCTGAACACCGAACCGATCGGCAGCATGCGAATCGACATCACCGACTCCTGCAGATCATGGCTGTTGCGCTCCAGCTGGGCGATGCCGCCGAGCAATTTTTGATGCAGTTGTGGGTCGAGTCCGGCGATGGTCTGCGCCAGCATGGCATGCGTAATGACCAGTTCGCCGACCAGATTGATCAGTTGATCGACCTTGTCGACGCCGACCCGGATCGAAGTTTCCGCTTCGGCGTCGCTGGCACGCCGCTTGGGAACGTCGCTGGACTGTCCCGAGCGAACCGCCGCCGACGCCTTGGCAATACCCGCCGACGCAACAGGCGACAGCTCGGTAAAAAACCCGTAACCCGGATCATCTTTATCGCCGGACGATGACTGAGCTATCGACTCGGCATCGACAAAAAAACCGAAGCCGTCGTCCTCGGGCGCTGCCGTGGCCTCAGCTTGAGCGACCAGCGGCAAGAAAAAGCCGAAGCCATCGCCTTCCTCCTCGGCCGCGACCGGCTGCGGCGATCCGTCCGCGAGTTCTATCGAGTAATGCGAACGATCGGCGATGAAAGAAAAAACGTCCTCTATCTCTTCTTCACCGATCGCGCCGCGCAATTTGATCGCCCATCGATTTTCGCCGACCGCATCGACCTCAACCGTTCCCAGTCGCGCGAGTTCGGCGACCAGCAGTTCCATCGATACGGCAGCGTCCGCATCGGGGGTATAGGAGATCGAATAAAGGCGGCAAGACTGCGGCACAGCACGATCGGCATCGTTTCGATCCGGCTCGCGATGCGCCACACCACCAGGCGCATCGATCAATCCGCGCAGCAATTGCATCGCCGGTTCCGCGGACTGCGCATCGAACGCGCTTCCGACTTGATGACTCGCCAGTTGCTCGCGCAGCACATCGCCGACCTGCAACAACGCGTCGACCATCGCTTCAGTCAAGGGCTGCTCACCTTTACGAACGCGATCGAGCAAGGTTTCCAGCACATGGGTGACGTCACACATGTCGTTGAAACCAAAGGTGCCGCTGCCGCCCTTGATCGAATGCGCCGCACGGAAAACCGCGTCCAGATCCTCGGCAGCAGGGGCGGCGACATCCAGCGCCAACAACAAGCGTTCCATTTCTGCCAGATGTTCTTTTGCTTCGTCGAAAAACACCTGATGAAACCGACTTAGGTCACTGCTCATCCAATGACTTTTTTCACGACCATGAGCAGCTTGGCTGGATCGAACGGCTTGACCAGCCAGCCCGTCGCGCCGGCTTCACGGCCTTGCGCTTTCATCGTTTCGCCGGCTTCGGTGGTCAAGATGAGAATGGGGATGTTCTGGCACTGCTGCGACGCGCGCAAAGTGCGGATCAGTGTCAGACCATCCATTTTAGGCATGTTCTGGTCGGTCAAGATCAAATCGAACTTTTCCGCCATCGCCTTGGCCACCCCCGCCTCGCCGTCGCCTGCCTCGGCGACACCGTAACCCGCGCTCTTCAGTGTAAAAACAACCATTTGCCGAATCGATGGCGAATCATCCACCGTAAGGATTTTTTTTGGCATTGCTCATCTCAAGATAATGTCTTTTATTATGCTACCACAACGAAAATCGTAAATATTTACACCATATTTAACAAATACTTATATTTACATTTAGCGAGACATAATAATTCTAGTGAATTTTTATAAAGCCCATGGACATAATATGTGTTCGGCATAAAAGTATTCGGTGAATATAATGGAGAGTTGCCGATTCAAAGCCGTTTTTACAAAACTGATCGCTCAATCAAACTGGCCGGGACTGCGACAATTCGTCGACCATGACAAAGGCCGGTTCATCGGTGAGCAAGTTAATGCCCTTCGCGAATATATCCTTGGCATAGCCGCGCACTTGCATCGCCCCGCCATTCCTGATCCAATGGCCGCATGACTACTCGCATCGAAACCCTTGATGTCGGCGCGACGCATTTCCCCGCCGAGAATTTTCTGAACCGCGAACTGGGCATCCTGGCCTTCAACCGCCGCGTGCTGTCGCAGGCAAAAAACCCGCAGACGCCGCTGCTCGAACGGCTTCGCTTCCTATGCATCGTGAGCAGCAATCTCGACGAGTTTTTTGAGATCCGCGTCGCCGGACTCAAGGAGCAAGTCAAGCTCAACTCGGTCGCCGTCACCGCCGACGGGCTGACCGCGCGCGCCGCCTATCAGCTGGTCAGCGACGAGGCGCACGCGCTGGTCGAGGAGCAGTACGCGCTGTTCAACGATGAAATCCTGCCCAAGCTCGCCGCCGAGGGAATCCACTTCATCCGGCGTAGCGAATGGAGCGAATCCCAGGCCGAATGGATCAGAAGCTATTTTTTCCGTGAGGTCATGCCGGTACTGACGCCGATCGGACTCGATCCGTCGCACCCTTTCCCACGCGTGCTCAACAAGAGCCTCAATTTCGCCATCGAACTCGAGGGCAAGGACGCCTTCGGCCGCAGTTCCGGGGCCGCCATCGTCCAGGCGCCGCGCGTGCTGCCACGCGTCATCCGCCTGCCGCGCGAGCTGTGCGACGGAGAGTACGGCTTCGTGTTCCTGTCGTCGGTGCTGCACGCCTTTGTCGGCGAACTGTTCTCGGGAATGAACGTGCTCGGCTGCTACCAATTCCGCGTCACGCGCAATAGCGATCTCTTCGTCGACGAGGAAGAAGTCAAGAACCTGCGCACCAAGATCCAGGGCGAACTGCCGCAGCGGCACTTCGGCGACGGCGTTCGCCTCGAGGTCGCCGACAACTGTTCGGAGGTAATGGCCGACTTCCTGCTGTCGCAATTCAACCTGCACGACACCGACCTTTATCGCGTCGCCGGGCCGGTCAACCTGGTGCGGCTGATGCAGGTTCCCGACTGGGTGCTGCGCAACGACCTCAAGTTCCAGCCGTTCCAGCCCGGTATCCCGAAGGCGCTGCAGAAGTGCCACCACATGTTCGACGCCATCCGCGCCGGCGACATCCTGTTGCACCACCCCTACCAGAGCTTCACGCCGGTCATCGAACTGCTCGAGCAGGCGGCGACCGACGCGCTGGTGGTGGCGATCAAGATGACCGTCTACCGCACCGGCACCGATTCGGTGCTGATGCAGTCGCTGCTGCGCGCGGCGCAGAACGGCAAGGAAGTCACGGTAGTCGTCGAACTGATGGCGCGCTTTGACGAAGAGGCCAACATCGGCTGGGCGACCAAGCTCGAAGAGGTCGGCGCCCACGTCGTCTATGGTGTCGTCGGCTACAAGACGCACGCCAAGATGCTGATGATCGTTCGTCGTGAAGAAGGCAAGAGCGGCAGCCTGCTGCGCCGCTACGTGCACCTGGGGACCGGCAACTACCACCCGAAGACCGCACGCCTCTATTCCGATTTCGGGCTGCTGAGCTGCAACGAAGAGATCGGCGCCGACGTCAACGAGGTCTTCAAGCAGCTCACCGGACTCGGTCGCGCGCAGTCGCTCAAGCATCTGTGGCAGGCACCGTTCTCGTTGCAGCAGAACCTGCTGGCGGCGATCCATGAAGAAACGCGCGCCGCGCGCGCCGGCAAGCGCTCGCGAATCATCGCCAAGATGAACTCGCTGCTCGAGCCCGAAGTCATCAGCGCGCTCTACGAAGCCTCTCAAGCCGGCGTCAAGATCGACCTGATCGTTCGCGGCGTCTGCGCGCTACGCCCCGGAATCAAGGGGCTATCCGAACACATCCGCGTGCGTTCGATCATCGGCCGGCTGCTCGAACACCACCGCGTCTTCTATTTCTACGCGGGCGGCGAGGAAAAAGTCTATCTGTCGAGCGCCGACTGGATGGAGCGCAATTTCTTCCGCCGCATCGAGCTCGCCTTCCCGGTGCTCGACAAGAAACACAAGCGTCGGGTGATCGCCGAAGGCTTGCAGATCTATCTGACCGACAACCAGCAGTCATGGGAGATGGACGCCAACGGCAGCTACCACGCGCGCCGCAACTCGCGCAGCAAACCGCGCTGCGCGCAAAGCGAACTGATCGAACTGCTCAAGCCCTGACCCGTAGCGCAGGGACGTTCCAGCGGGCGGCTCGATCGAAAAAGGAGTTCGCGTCAGAATTTCCAGTCGGCGTTGAACGTCAAGGCGTTCATTGCAAAGCCCGAGCCACGCTCGTACTGGTAGGCCAGCGAAAGGTCGGCATCTTTTCCTCGTCCGCTCAAACCGATAGCCATTTGGTTAAGCACGCTCGCTGAGCGCCAGCCATCCGACAAAAAGCTCCCGCCTTGCCCCACGAAGCTCGCGTCGATAGCGCCCGACTGTCCGCCCAGCCGAGGGGAGCTCAAGAGCAGGCCATTGAGCGACCAATCGATGCGCTTGGCTTCGCCAAGCGCCAGTTCAAGCGATACGCCCAGACGCAAGCGAAAATCATCCATTGCTTTTGAGCGCACCGCCAAGTTGGCGCTCCCCGCGCCCGTTTCGTCGAATTGAGCGCGATCGAAACGCTGATACTCGAAGCCGACGAAAGGCGCAAGCTTGGTCTGCCACGCCGAAGTCAGGTGCGCGACGTCGAGGCGGATGCCGCTGGCCAGGGCGGCTGTCGATCCGCGCGCACTTCGATTGACCGCGAACGAGTATCCTGGCCACAAACCCGCGTCGGGAATACTGATGTTTCGCCGTGTTTCAATGTGGCTGTAACCGAGAAAAAGCTGCCCGGTCGCCAGCAAGGCATCGTTACGGTAGCTCGCGTAGCCGCCAAAATAGCCGCTCTCCAAGGTCCCGTTGCCGGACGCAGCGCTCGCCCATTCAAGGTCGGAAGACAAGTAAGCCGCCGCCGCGCCGAAATTCCAGTCGTCGCGGCGGGCGGTCTCGACGCCAACGGCCAGCATCGTGGTGTTTTGCGAAAACCCGGTACGGTCCGCATCAGATGACTGCCTGGCCCTCGCCCCTTCGACGCGTAGCCAGGTCCGATTTCCGCTGCCGTCGATTTCGCAGGCACGCCGGCTTTGCGAAGTCAAAGCCGCGGACGCTGCGCTCAACTGATCCATGAACAGCCCCGACTGATGCATTCCAGCCAGACCCTGCGCCCCGTGACGTTCAGCTCCAAGCTGGCCGATCGCTTGTTGTAGCTTCTGATCGCCGGCAGGCGCCGAGAGATTGATGAGGTCGAGCGTCGTGAGGAGCTGATCCAGATCGCTGTAGGCTTGAACGCTGAGCGCGTCGAGATACTTCCCGACGCCAAGCGCGTTGCCGGTCAGCCGCGGACTATAGGCCAACAGATTGGCCTCGCCCATCGGTGCCGCCAACACGTAATTCGTGACCGGCACTTGAAAACCGGAAACGTCACCGGCGTTTCGCCCGACGTAGTACTGAATGCCACCGCCAGCCCCCCAATAGGAACCGATTGGCGCCACCTTGGAACTGCTGATCGCCGCCGCCGGCCCACTCCAGAAACTCACGCCGGCCGGCACCAGAACCAGCGCGAAGGTGTTGTTGCGAGTGCCATCCGGATTGACGGGCAGTGCCAGTCGATCGATGAGCTGAGCCCGAGAGAGCCCCCGCGTTTCGGCAATCGGCGATATCCAGCCTCCGGCTTGCCCTGCTTTGTTGGGGTCTTTGGGGGTGTAGTAGGAACGGATGGCAATAAACGCTTGGGTCGTCAGGAGTTTGAAGACGTCGGTACCCGGCGTAAAGGGCGGATTCCCGGCCGGGCCGACGGTGATGTTGTTGACGTAACTGGCGGCGACATGCGCATCGACAACGAGCACTCCGGGAATATCGGTTGGCGTTGCCGTACCCAGGGCATATGCGTTGGCGGCACCGCTAGCCAACAACACGAGGCTCGCCGCTCGGACAGCATTGCTCATATGCCATATCCCGAAAGCGGTCCGACTTGACGCTGATGCTTGATGTTCTCTGTTTTTCCCATGCTACCCCTCCCTCTTTTTATGGATATGGTACAGCAGCAGACTTCGGTTCATTTACGCCGATTTCCTCGGCGCCGGGCGATAACGACAGGTGCCAACGGCGTCGATTTGGCGTGCTGCGGTCTTGAGGAAACGGCAATCTCCCCCCTTGCGCGCCGCCAGCCGCCAATTTTCGGGTGCATGCTGCGTGAGCTACGGGTTTCTGGTCACGCAGATAATGCCGAATAGGTATTGAGGCAGGCACAGTGCGAAACTAGCATCACCTGTCTGCGCGCCATTTGAAGTGCCCTCCGAGGCGAGTTGTTCGAATCCAATTCGGCTCGATCCAGCAATTTCGCACCAAGTCTTTGACCGTCTGGTGTCTCCGACAATCATGAACCGCTCCGCCTCGGCCCGGCACTGGCTTTGCCTGCCGGCAATCCTGCTCTGCTCGATGTTGGACCTTGAGGCCACGGCACAGACCGGCGATTTCGCCGCCCAGGAATTGCAACGCCAGCAGGAACGCGAACGAGCGTTGCGCGAGCAACAGGAACGCACCCCCGATGTGCGCCTGCCGCCGGCCGCACCCGAAGCAATCGAGCGTCTGCCGCAATCCGAGACGCCTTGTTTCACGATCCACTCGATCACTCTCAAGAGCGATGCGCCGCAATTCGACTGGGCATTGGCGGCCGCCGACCCGGCCGATGACCCGGCCAGCGGACGCTGTCTTGGCAGCACGGGAATCAACCTAGTGATGAAACGCATCCAGAACGCCATCGTCGCGCGCGGTTTCGTCACCACCCGCGTGCTCGCCGAAGCGCAGGATCTGCAAACGGGAATCCTGAGCTTGACGGTCATCGCCGGCCGCATTCGCGCGATCCGCTTCTCCGACGACAGCGACGACCGCGCCAATGCAGCCAACGCGCTCCCGGCGCGACCGGGCGACCTGCTCAATTTGCGCGACATCGAGCAGGCGCTCGAGAACTTCAAGCGGGTACCGACCGCCGAAGCCGACATCAAGATTGTTCCGGGCGAACAGGCCGGCGACAGCGACCTCGTCGTCACCTGGAAGCAGTCCTTTCCGCTGCGCCTAACGCTGTCGGCCGACGATGGCGGTCTGCAATCGACCGGCAAGTATCTGGGTAGCATCACCGTCGCCGCCGACAACCCGCTGGGACTCAACGATCTTTTTTACGCCAGCCTCAACCACAATCTTGACGGCCGCGGCGAGCACGGCACCCGCGGCTACACCGCGCACTACTCGCTGCCCTGGGGTTACTGGCTGCTCGGCGCCACCGCTAGCGCCAACCGTTATCACCAGACAGTCGCCGGCGATCGCCAGAACTACGACTACAGCGGCACCAGCGACAACTACGAGATCCGGCTGACGCGTACGCTTCGGCGCGATGCGGCAAGCCGAACCTGGGCTTCGCTGCGCGCCTACTTCACCGAGTCGAGCAACTTCATCGACGACACTGAAATCGAAGTCCAGCACCGCCGTATGGCCGGCTGGGAAGCAGCGTTGGGACAGCGCACTTTCATCGCCAAGTCCACCCTGAACGTCAAGCTCGCCTATCGCCATGGCACCGGCGCCTTCGCCGCCCTGCCCGCTCCCGAAGAGGCCTTCGGCGAAGGCACTGCACGCCCGATCATCGTTTCCGCCGAGGCGCAACTCACGGCGCCGTTCATGCTTGGCGAGCAGCGCCTGCGTTTGACCAGCGATTGGCGCGCCCAGTGGAACCGGACCCCGCTGGTGCCGCAGGATCGCTTCGCCATCGGCGGACGCTACACGGTACGCGGTTTCGACGGCGAGAGCGTACTGATGGCCGAACGCGGCTGGCTGATCCGCAACGACGTCGGCATCGCGCTCGGCGAGAGCGGTCATGAAATCTACGCCGCCGTCGATTATGGCGAGGTCGGCGGCCAGTCGGCCGCGCTGCTCATCGGCACGCGTCTGACCGGTGCCGTGATCGGCGCCCGCGGCAGTTACCGGGGGCTTTACTACGACGTCTTCGCCGGCCGGCCGCTTAATAAACCGCAAGGCTTCGAGACCGCGGACGTCACCGCCGGTTTCAACCTGACGCTCAGCTTTTGAGCCAAGAACGAACAGTAACGCTGCGAATTTGACCGGAGGAGTCAGCCATGAACAAGCACCTCTACCGAATCGTCTTCAACGACACGCGCGGACAGCTGATGGTGGTCGCCGAAACGGCGAGCGGCGATGGCAAATCAGCCCGGCAGCCCGACCAGCGGCCAGCGGCGCCGTACTGGGCAACCCTGCGGGCGCTGAGCTTCGCATTGCTCGCCGCGCTGGGCTTGGCTTTCAGCGCAGCCCACGCGCAGATCGTCGCTTACCGCAACGCGCCGGGTAACCAGCAGCCGACCGTCCTCAGCGCCGGCAACGGCGTGCCGCTGATCAACATCCAGACGCCGAGCGCCGCCGGCGTCTCACGCAACAGCTACAGCCAGTTCGACGTGCAATCGGCGGGCGCCATTCTCAACAACTCGCGCAGCAACACCCAGACCCAGCTCGGCGGCTGGGTATCGGGCAATCCCTGGCTCGCCACCGGTAGCGCGCGGGTGGTCCTCAACCAGGTGACCTCGGCCAACCCCAGCCTGCTGCGCGGCTACGTCGAAGTCGCCGGCAGCAACGCCCAGGTCGTCATCGCCAACCCGGCCGGCGTCACCTGCGCGGGCTGCGGCTTCATCAACGCCAACCGCGCCACCCTCACCACCGGCACGCCGATCGTCAACGGCGGCAGTCTAGACGGCTACCGCGTCGAAGGCGGAACGATCCGCGTCGAAGGCGCCGGGATGGACGCTTCCCACGTCGACTACGCCGACCTCATCGCCCGCGCGGTCGAAATCAACGCCGGGGTGTGGGCCAAAGACCTCAAAGTCACTGCCGGCGCCAACCAGGTCGACGCCGCCAACGTCCTGGCGACGCCGATCGCCGGCAGCGCTGCCGCCCCGGCCTTCGCCATCGACGTCGCGCATCTCGGCGGCATGTATGCCAACAAGATCGTCCTGGTCGGTACCGAGGCCGGCGTCGGGGTGCGCAACGCCGGAACGATCGGCGCCGCTGCCGGCGAAGTCGTCGTCACCGCCGACGGCAAGCTCGTCAACCCGGGTACGCTGATCAGCGGCGACCTCCCGCTGATCATCAGCACGCGCGGGATAGACAACGCCGGCACGCTTTCCAGCGAAAACAATCTGACGCTGGCGAGCGTCGGCGACGTCGTCAATAGCGGCCTGCTGCACGCCGGCCGAGAACTCAGCCTGGACACCACGGGGCAACTGGCCAATAGGCAGGGAACGATCGAAGGGCAGCGCCTGGCCATCCACGCCGACAGCCTGGTCAACGACGGCGGAACGCTGCGCCAGAACGGCACACAGGCGCTGGTCGTAAGCGCCGGTCGCGTCGCCAACGCGGCCGGCGCGCTGATCGGCAATGTAGCCTCGACCGGCGGCACCAATGCCTCGGCTGTCGCAGTCGCTCCCACCACGACGGCAGGGCTCGCCGACGGGCTCATCGCCATGCACGGCGCCATCGACAACAGCGGAACGATCGCCGCCAGCGGCGCGGTGTCGCTGAGCGCCAGCGCGGGGCTCGCCAATGCCGGGACGCTGGCGCTCAGCCGACTCGACGTCAGCGGCGAATCCGTACAATCCGTCCGCAACAGCGGTTCCATTGCGGTGACCAGTGCGCGCCTTGCTGGAGCGCTGCTCGACAATCGTGGCGGTACGCTGCTCGTCGCCGACAGGCTCGACCTTGCCGCCCATGACGTCGTCAACGCGCAAGGCACGATTCGCCATTCCGGCGCCAATGCGCTCAGCGTGGCGCTGGCAGGCAACCTCGACAACCGTAGCGGCCAGATCGCCAGCAACGGCATTGATCTCAAGGTCTCGGCTGCCGCCGTCGACAACACCGGCGGGCACATCGAACACGCAGGCGACGGCAAGCTCACTCTCGCGACGAACCGACTCGACGGCAACGGCGGGCGCATCGAAAGCCGCGGCGCACTGGTCATCGCCGCCGGAAACGCCCTCCTCGACGGCGCTTCGACACTCGGCGCGACGTTCGCCATTGCCGCCGGAACGCTGTCGAACCAAGGCGGGTCCATCACGCAGACTGGCCAGGGCAGCGGCAACGTTGCCGTCACCAGCCGCTTCGACAACACCGCCGGCTCGGTCGCCAGCGCCGCTGCGCTCAATCTCTCCGCCGGCGAGATCGACAACCGCGGCGGCGGGAAGATCGCTGCGAACGGCGACCTGGCAGTGATCTCGACGACTGGCGCGCTGGCCAACGACGGCGGCACGGTGAGCAGCCAGGGGCGGCTTGACGCCCGCATCGCCGGCGAGTTAACCAACGCCAGCGGCCAACTCGTCGCCGGCACCGACCTTGGCTTGAGCACAGGCGGCTGGGTCAATAACGCCGGCGGCACGCTGGGCGCCGTCGCCGGACGGCTGGACGCCACCCTGGGTGGCGCGCTCGACAACAGCGGTGGCCGCGTCGAAGCAGCCACTGCGATGGCGCTTTCGAGCAACGGACTGACCAACACCAACGGCACGCTCCTCGGCCAATCGGTCGCCATCGACACCCGGCAACAATCGTTCGACAACAGCCGCGGCACCGTGTCCGCTGGCGGCGCGCTGAATGTCGCCAGCGGCACGCTGACCAACGTCGCCGGCCGCCTGCAGGCCGCCGGGCTGCTCACCATCGACAGCCACGGACAGGCCATCGCCAATACCGGCGGCGGCAACATCCTCGGCCAGGCGAGCGTCGCCCTGACCGCCGGTGCGCTCGACAATTCATCGGGCACCATCGGCGCCGCCGACTCGCTGACGCTCACCGCCGATTCGCTGATCAACCGCGTCGGGCGCATCACCCAGAACGGCGTCGTTTCCGGGCCAATCACCGTCGCCGGACGTTTCGACAACACGGGCGGCATGCTCGCCAGCGCCGCCGCGCTCAATCTGACCGCCGGCGAGGTCGACAACCGCGGCAGCGGCAAGATCGCTACAAACGGCGACCTGGCACTCGCCACGACGACTGGCGCGCTGACCAACGACGGCGGCACGGTGAACAGCCAAGGGCGGCTTGACGCCCGCATCGCTGGGGAAATCGGCAACGCCGGTGGCCAGCTCGTCGCCGGCACCGATCTTGGTCTGACCACGGGCGGCCGGGTCAATAACGTCGGCGGCACGCTGGGCGCCGTCGCCGGACGGCTCGACGCCACGCTCGGCGGCGCGCTCGACAACAGCGGCGGGCGCGTCGAAGCGGCCACTGCTCTGACGCTGACCAGCAACGGCCTAACCAACGTCGGCGGTACTGTGCTCGGCCAATCGGTTGCCATCGATACCCGGCAACAGACCTTCGACAACAGCCGCGGCACCGTCGCCGCGGGCGGCGCGCTGAGCGTCGCCAGCGGCACGCTGACCAACGTCGCTGGCCGCCTGCAGGCCGCCGGGCTGCTCACCATCGACAGCCACGGGCAAGCGCTCGCCAACACCGGCGGCGGCAACATTATCGGCCAAGCGAGCGTCGCCCTGACCGCCGCCGGTGCGCTCGACAATTCATCGGGCGTCATCGGCGCCGCCGACTCGCTGACACTCAACGCCGATTCGCTGATCAACCGCGTCGGGCGCATCACCCAGAACGGGATCGTTTCCGGCCCGATCAGCGTCGCCGGACGTTTGGACAACACGGGCGGCATGCTCGCCAGCGCCGCAGCGCTCAATCTGACTGCCGGCGAGATCGACAACCGCGGCGGCGGAAAGATCGCTTCGAACGGCGACCTGGCGCTGACCACGACGACTGGCGCGCTGGCCAACGACGGCGGCACAATCAACAGCCAGGGGCGGCTTGATGCCCGCATCGCCGGGGAAATGAGCAACGCCGGCGGCCAACTCGTCGCCGGAACCGACCTGGGATTGACCACGGGCGGCCGGGTCGATAACGATGGCGGCACGCTGGGTGCCGTCGCCGGACGGCTCGACACCACGCTCGGCGGCGCGCTCGACAATAGCGGCGGGCGCGTCGAGGCGGCCAGCGCACTGGTCCTCTCAAGCAACGGACTGACCAACACCAACGGCACGCTCCTTGGCCAATCGGTCGCCATCGACACCCGGCAACAAGTCTTCGACAACAGCCGCGGCACGGTGGCCGCGGGCGGCGTGCTGAATGTTGCCAGCGGCACGCTGACCAACGTCGCCGGCCACCTGCAGGCCGCCGGGCTGCTCACCATCGACAGCCACGGGCAGACCATCGCCAACACCGGCGGCAACATCCTCGGCCAGTCGAGCGTCACCCTGACCGCCGGTGCGCTCGACAATTCATCGGGACTGATCGCCTCGGCCGACACGCTGGCCGTGACCGCCAGCCATCTGACCAACGTCGGCGGCCGTCTGTCGGCCCAGGCCGGCATGACGCTCGGCACTGGCACGGCGCTCGACAACCGCAGCGGCGACATTCAGTCCGGCGGCGACCTTTCCACCACCGCGACCGTGATCGACAACAGCGGCGGACTGATGCGCGCCACCGGTACGCAGTCGCTCGGCGCCGATCGCCTGGTCAATGCGTGGACCAACGCCGACGACAAGGGCCTCGAAGGCCGTTCGCTCATTGTTGCGGCGAACGCGATCGACAACCGCAGCGGCGCATTGCGCGCGGTCGACGCGCTGGCTGTTCGCAGCGCCGGCGCGCTCGAAAATACCAGCGGGCTAATTTCATCGACGCGGACGCTCGCCATTCGCGACGAGAGTCCGGTGCGCACCTTGGCCGTAACCAACACCGGCGGTACGATCATCGCCGGAACCGACCTCGCGATCCGTTCCGGCCGCTTGACTGGCGACGGACGAATCCTTTCGCACGGCGATCTGGCGGTCGATCTCGCTACTGACTTCGTCAATACGTCGGAAATCACCGCCGACCGCAACGCCAGCATCGTCACCGCGGGTAACCTGAGCAACAGCGGCACGCTGCAGGCCGGCAACACGCTCGCCGTCCAGGCCGCCACGCTCGACAACACGGCCGCCGGCAAGATCGCCGCCGGAACGCTGCAGATCTGGAGTGCGGGAACGCTGACCAACCGCGGGCTGATCGACGGCGGCGACGCCTTCATCAACGCCGCCAGCGTCGACAACCTCGGCACCGGACGCATCTACGGCAACCACCTCGCCATCGCCGCGTCGGCGGTGAACAACCACCCCGAAAGCGGCGTCGCACCGGTCATCGCGGCGCGCGATCGCCTCGACATCGGCGCCTGGGCGATCGACAACCGCGACGGCGCGCTGATCTTTTCGGCCGGCGACCTGGCCATCGGCGGCGCGCTTGACGCCAACCACCGGGCCATTGGCCAAGCTGGGGCGATCACCAACGCCAGCGCCACGATCGAAGCGCTCGGCAACTTGACGATCAACACGGCCAGCCTCATTAACCAAAAGACCACCTTCGCCACGACGCGCATCACCTCAGGCACGCCGACGAGCGGAATCGCGCTGCTCGACTACGATCCCGACCTGCGATTTAATTGGGGGGCCATGAAGACCGGGATGGGGCCCTGGGTGAGTTACATTCGCGAGCGATACCTCGACGCCATCACCAGGCTCCTGGGCGGCGGCCCCGACGCAGCGCTGGTGGCCTTCCTCAACCCGCCACCGCCCTTCGACCCGGACAAGCCGGTCGGTCCCGACAACCTGCCGCCGTATGACCCGGATCAGCCGGTCGGCCCGTATAGCCGGCCCCCACCTCTGCCTTACGAAGGTTATGTGCCCGACACTATCTGGGGCGATCTGACCGGCTACACCGGCCCGGTCGGCGGCGGGCTCGATGCAACATATCGCAGTCGGCTTGCCGCCGCCGTCAACGGGCAGCCGCTGTCGGCACTCGACGACTCGCACAAGATCTGGCAACTGCTCATCGAAACGATCGCCGCCGAGCATCCCGAGTACATCGACCGGATGGCTAGAAACCTCGCCGCGCGTGGTCCGCTGCAGTATAGCTACCGCCAGATCTGCGTCGATACCGACGACTGCGACTACGTCACCAACGTCGTTTCCACCAGCGTCAGCCAGCGCGACGTCGTCAGCGCCGATTCGCCGGCCGCCGTCATCCGCGCCGGCGGCAACGCGGCGATCAATGCGACAGCGCTCGAAAACCGCTACAGCGTCATTCAGTCGGGCAGCGACATGACGCTGACCGGCGCGACGCTGACCAACGTCGGCGCAGAGTTTTATCTGCTCACCGACACGACCAGCACCAGCCGGCTCTGGCACTGGATGAGCAGGGATCAAGGTTCAACGACCAGCGCTTCGAGCACGCAGACGCTGATCGGCAGCGCGCCCGCCATCATCAGCGCCGGCGGCGCGCTCACCGGCAGCTTCAGCAACCGCATCGACAATGTCGTCATCCGGCAAAATGCGGCACGCGTCGTCGGACAGACCGGCAGCACGCCCGGGACGTCCGGCGTCACCGGCGTTGGTCTGAGCACCGGCGGCGCCGCGGCCGCCCAGACCGTTTCCGGCACCGGCGAGGCCGTTTCTTCGACCGTCCACACCGCGTCCGCCCAAACCGTTTCCGGCACCGGCGAGGCCGTTTCTTCGACCGCCGGCACCTCGTCGGCCAACACTGCCAGCACCTTCGGCACAGCCCCGGCGCGCATCACGCGCGTCGCCGCAACCGGCGCCGCCAGCGGACCGGACGGCGTCGTCGCCACCGCCGCGCTGGCGCTCGCGCTGCCAGCCAGCCGCCTGATGTACGTCAATCCCGACCCGGCCGGGCGCTACCTCGTCGAGACCGACCCGGCGTTCGCCAGCTACCGTACCTGGCTTTCCAGCGACTACCTGCTCGGCGCCCTCGCGCTCGACCCCGCGACGACGCAAAAACGCCTGGGCGACGGCTTCTACGAACAGCGCCTGATCCTTGAACAGGTCGCTGAACTCACTGGCCGTCGTTTCCTTTCCGGCTACGCCTCCGATGAAGCGCAGTACCGCGCGCTGATGGCCGCCGGGGCGACGGTGGCGCGCGAATGGCTGCTCATTCCAGGCGTGGCGCTCTCCGAAGCGCAGATGGCGCGGCTCACCACCGACATCGTCTGGCTCGTCGAGCGCGAGGTGACGCTGGCCGATGGAACGACCAGCAAGGTGCTGGTGCCGCAGGTCTATGCCCGCGTCCGCGACGGCGACCTCGCCCCGAGCGGTGCGCTGATCGCCGGTAACGACGTGCGGCTCGAGACCGCGGGCGATCTCGTCACCAGCGGCACGATCGCCGGGCGGCAGGTCGTCGCGCTCAGCGCAGAAAACATCGCCGACCTGCGCGGACGAATCGCCGGCCGCGACGTCGCGGTGCAGGCGGCGCATGACCTTACCGTCCTCGGCGGCAGCATCGAAGCCGAGCGTACGCTGCTCGCCAGCGCCGGCAACGATCTGACCGTCGCGAGCACCACCGTCGATCGCGACTATCAGAACGACAGCACCGGCACCGCCA